>Ga0187886_1000102_pt1 | contig 121618 bp, 106 predicted proteins | sample June2016WEW_20_1_FD_133001 | JGI IMG/M metagenome (GOLD analysis project Ga0187886, IMG submission 133001) | Peatland microbial communities from SPRUCE experiment site at the Marcell Experimental Forest, Minnesota, USA - June2016WEW_20_150 | ecosystem: Environmental > Terrestrial > Soil >...
CGACTTCGACGAGGGTGCCGACGATATTTCTGGCCATATTATACAAAAACCTGTCTGCTTCGATATCTATATAGACCCATTTGTCTTCCTGCATAACCTGGCATTGCATTACGGTGCGAACTGAGCTTTCGCGTTTGTCTGCGGCTGATGCGAAGGACTTGAAGTCTTTTTTGCCGATAAGCATTTTTGCAGCGGCGTCCATAGCTGCAATATCGAGGGCCGTGGGCCGGTGCCAGCAATTTCTGGTTTTCAGGACGTTCCGCTTTTTGCCGGTGAAAATTGTGTATCGGTATAGTTTGCTCTTTGCCGAGGCGGATGCGTCGAAATCCCGGCCGACTTCAACGGCCTCGGTAACGACAACGTCCTGCGGCAGGCGGTGATTGAGCGCCTTAACAAAATTTTTGGTCGGTATCGGCGAGTCCAGAGAGAAGTTTGCAACCTGGCCGAGTGCGCTGACGCCGGCATCGGTCCGGCTGGCGCCGTTTATTTTGATGAAGGTGCCGGTCAACTCGCCGAGCGATTGCTGGAGCCAGCCCTGGATGGTATGTTTTCCCGGCTGATTCTGCCAGCCGCTGTAGTTCAGGCCATCGTAGCTGATTGTTAATTTTATGTTGCGAATCGCCATAGCAGGCGATTATAGCAGCTTTTCTGCGATTTGGACAGCGTTGAGGGCAGCACCTTTTCGCAACTGGTCGCCTGCGACCCAGAGGTTGATGCCTCGGTTTTCGGGAATGGACTCATCCTGACGGATTCGGCCGACGAAGATATTGTCTTTGTCGGTGGCATCGATTGGCATCGGGAAGCGATTGTTTTTGCGGTCATCCAATACCGAAACGCCCGGCGCAGTACTCAAGAGGTCCCTGACCTGGTCGGCGGTGATAGGGTCTTTAAACTCAAGATTGATGCTCTCGCAATGGGTCCGCAGCACCGGGATTCGAATGCAGGTGCAGGTGATTGCGATATCGGGGCAATCGAAAATTTTTCTGGTCTCATTGACCATTTTCATTTCTTCCAGATTGTAGCCGTTAGGCCCGAGAGCAGAATTGTGGCTAAAGCAGTTAAATGCTATTTGATACGGGAAGACTTTCATGGTCGGGGCTTTGCCGTCGAGAATTTCGCGAGCTTGGTTTTCCAGTTCGAGCATAGCCTGCATACCGGCTCCGCTGGCGGCCTGATAGGTGCTGATAACCATTCTTTTGACGGGGTTTGCCTTGTGCAGCGGCCAGACGGGGACGATGCCGATAATTGTCGAGCAGTTTGGGTTTGCGATGATACCCTTGTTCTCGGCGATTTTCTGCGGATTGATTTCGGGAATTACCAGCGGGACATCCGGGTCCATTCTAAAGGCTGAAGAGTTATCGACCACGACTGCGCCGGCCTGGGCTGCTGCGGGAGCAAATTCCTTACTTCTGTCTCCGCCGGCGCTGAACAGGGCAATATCGATACGGTCAAAGCTGTTTTTGGTCAGTTCCTCGACGATATATTCTTTGCCTTTGAATTCGATTTTCTTGCCTGCGGAGCGGCTGCTTGCAAGGACTTTTAGAGAACCAAAGGGGAAATGCCGCTGTTCGAGGATTTTTAGAAATTCCTGTCCGACGGCACCGGTTACTCCTGCAATTGCCAAATTACAAGCCATATTTCTGGACTCCTAAAATGTTTCGCAAACATAATAATGGGCAGCCAAGGTGAACGACTGCCCGCTAAACCTGATAAAACAGGGATATTTGCGATAGGTAATTATAGCATTTCGCCAACAGAATGCAAGAGGCGAACACAACAATCCATAGCCCAACTTAAAACAAAAGCCCCGCTTTAAGGACAAAAGCGGGGCTTTTTATGTTTAAGGGAAAACTTATAGGAGTAATTTACTCTTTTTCTTTCGGCAGTTTCAGCACAATGAAGACTACGGCTTGTCCCTGCCTTACCCGAAGCAGAACAGCATCTTCTTTGGCGGCATCTTCTATTGCCTGTTTAAAGCTTTTTGTGTTTTCGACGGGTTTTTTGTTGACCTCCATAATCAGCGCTCCGGGCGTGATGCCAGCGAGTTCAGCGATTGACCCGGATTCGACCTGTGTGACAATGACTCCGGTGAGACCTTCGTAGCCGTATTGCTCGGCCAGGTCACTATTAAGATTCTGGACGACAAGGCCTAATTTTTCCAAAGTTTCCGGGCCGCCTTTGGCGACTTGTCCCTTTGCCGGACGTTCGCTGAGTTTAGCGGTTAGATTTTCTCGTTTTCCGTCCCGCAGTACGACTAATTCTACATCCGTGTCGGGTTTTATCGCTGAGACGCGACCCTGTAATTCTTTGGCTGACTCGACGGGCTTGCCGTCAAGCTCGATAATGACGTCACCGGGTTTTAGTCCGGCTTTTTCGGCAGCGGAACCCTTGGTAACTTCCGGAACAAGCACGCCTTTAGTGTCTTGTTTCAAGCCGAAAAAAGGAGCGTTTTCGGCGGTCAGGTCTTGGATACCAACGCCGAGAAAGCCGCGGGAGACTTTGCCTGTTTCAACAAGCTGTTTATAAACTGATTTAGCCATATTGATAGGGATGGCAAAACCGATACCAATGTTGCCTGCCCAGTAGCTGCGGCCGCCCGGGCTGATTATAGCGGTATTAATCCCTACTACCTTTCCATCAAGATTGAGCAGAGGCCCGCCGGAATTTCCCGGGTTTATGGCGGCGTCGGTCTGAATGTAATCTTCATACTCGGCGAGGCGGAAACCGCTTCGGCCTTTTGCGCTAACGATGCCTGCGGTAACGGTGTGGGTTAATCCAAAAGGATTTCCGATAGCAAGAACCCATTCGCCGACTTCGAGCTTATCGGAGTCGGCCAGTTCGAGAAACGGCAGGTCATTACCTTTGATTTTTATGACAGCGACGTCAGAATCCGGGTCTGTTCCAATAACTTTTGCTTCGGTTTCCTGATTATTTCCCTGCTTGACCATAACTTTTTCGGCTTCGCCGACAAGATGATTGGCAGTGAGGATATAACCATCGGACGATACAATGAAGCCGGTGCCCTGTGCCAATTGCTGAAATTTTCGCATTTGAGGGGAGCGTTGGCGTTGGTGAGGGGATGGACGGCCGAAGAAATGTTCAAAGATGTCATCGTCGCTGAAAGGATCGCCAAACGGCCAGTCGGGCATTTGTTGGGTGACGGTTTGGCTGGCTTTGATTCCCACGACGGCCGGCGAGGCCTTTTCGGAGATTTTGGCGAAGGCCTTACCCATCTGGCGCAGGGTATCGATACTGTTTGGGTCCTGTGCGGTGGCCGAGAGCGGGATGAGAAAGAGTAAAAGTATTAAAGAAGCTGAAATTATATTACGGTGTGATAAGAGGTAATTCTGTTTGAGATTAACTGTCTGCATTTTGGCCTCCCGGTTCTCTAAATATCTAAATAGTATTTAAGAAATTCACCATAAACAGCAATTTAGACGGATACCGTCTATACGGTTTTAATGCCAAATTGGTTCACGTCATTATTTTTTCGCTAACTATCGCTGGTTACTTCAGTTATGATATTAGCCGATTTCTTCGTCAATCCAGCCGAGTAATTCTTTGACCTCATCGAGGGTAATATCACCCATATGAGCGATGCGGAAGGTCTTTTCCTTGAGGTCGCCGTAGCCGTTTCCGAAAACGGTATTGTGTTTTTTCTGGATGGCGTTAATCACATCAGCTACGTTGATACCTCGCGTATTTTTGACCGCAGTGAGGGTATTGGAGGCGTATTTTTCCTCACAGAAAAGGGCAAATTTTTTCTTCGCCCAGTTTCGGACGAAATCGCCCATTTTTTTGTGCCTTTTCCATACGTTTTCCATACCTTCGGCGAGGATTTTTTCGCACTGGTAGTTCAAGGCCATAATATGCGGGATACTCGGGGTAGCAGGGGTCTGATTTTTTTCAGCCGATTTTGCAAAGGCCTGGAAGTCGAAGTAATACCCCCGCTGGGGAACTTTTTTGCTTTTTTCCAGAGCCCGATTGCTGACGGCGGCCACAGCCAGCCCCGGCGGGATGGCAAAAGCCTTCTGGACCGATGCAAAAGCCACGTCCCAGCCAAGCTGGTCAAAATGTAAAGGAAGAGCTACCATCGCACTGACGGCATCCACAAAGACAAGAACATCCGGATATTTTTCCTTCATCATTTCGCTGACTTCGTAAAGGGGGTTCATCAGGCCTGTGCTTGTTTCGTTATACATAAGCGTAATAGCGGCGTATTTACCGGTCGATAGTTTTTCATCGATCATTTCCGGCAAAACAGGTTTGCCCCAATCGACTTTTATTTCATCTACGTTCCTGCCGCAGCTTCTGGCTACATCGGCCCATTTATCACTAAAGGCACCACAGCAAGTGCACAGAACGGTTTCGCTGAAATCGACGCAGTTGCGAATAGATGCCTCCCAAATTCCGGAAGCCGAAGATGTGGACAGGAAAACATTCTGGTTGGTGAAGAGGATTTTTTTGAGCATATCGGTCGTCTGGGAATGCAATTGAGCATACTCTTTACCACGATGTCCCAATGTCGGGCGTGCGAGCTGTTGTAAAACATCTTCATTGACCTTTACCGGGCCGGGAATAAACAATCTTGGCGGATTTTTCCAATCTACCATTTATCTGCTCCTAAAAAGAAGGTTACAATTTATTAATGGTCAAGCCGGTATAAATTTTTGGATAGAAATAAGTTGACTTTTGGGGCATTTTTTCGCCGGCATCGGTAACCATTTTTAATTGTTCCATTTTCACCGGATTCATAAAGAAAGCCGCCTGTTTTTGCCCCGAGTCAACTTTGGCAATCGATTCGTCAATTGCGTTGCCAGTATCCTTTATATATTCTAACCGGCTGCCGTCTGCAAGCTGTTTCTCGCCGATGCCCAACAGTTTTTCTAAGATGAGCTTATGCAGCACGGAGACATCGAGCGACTTCCAGTGACTGCTCATATTCGGTGCAACGGAATTCATTGTTCGTTTGTCTTTCAAGACGGCTGTGCAGAAGGTGTTATTACCGGCGTAAATTCCGAACGCATTTTTATCGTTGTCATACTCGGTTTTCATCTGCGCAAGCATTTTTTGCTTTGCAACTGTTTTATCGCGGGGGCGACGACCAAACTTATATTCAGTAATTTCGAAGTTTTCTCTAAGCGAGGCGATTAATTTTACAGCATCGAAATTTTTGAGATTTCCAACGAGGCGGTGGGTAGCCAAAATGACCAGTCCCTTGTGGCGGGTATTAGCGAAAGCAATCATCCGGTAGGCGGCTGTGGGATTGGCGGTTTCTTTGGAGTAAATCAGAGCTGTTTCATAACGATGATGGCCGTCGGCTATAATGCAGCTTTTATCGAGCATCATTTTTGCAATTATGTCGATGTCTTCTTTAGCGGTTATTGCAAACAGGCGATGTCGGACATTTTGTTCATCAAGGAAGTCTATAAGCGGTTTTTGGCCGGCGGCGTTTTCGATAATTTTGTCTGCGATTTTTTGTTCATCTTCATAGAGCATAAGGGGCAGGCCGAAATCGGCGGCGGTTGCTCTTTTGAGATTGAGCCTGTCGATTTTGGGCTCATCGAGGGTTTGTTCGTGAGGTCTGACTACCGGGCCGAATTCTTCGAGTTTGGCCAAAGCAATGAAGCTCGAACGCTGGAATTGAGCGCCGGCGAGCCGGAAATCCTGGACGTAGGCATAGATAGCTTCAATGGGGTCCTGTTTCAGGACGCCTTTTTTTATCCAAGAGTTAAGGTAGTCGGCGGCCCTTGTGTATTGATTGTTGTCGACGTTATCGGAAGGAGCTGTTTTCCCTTTGATTATGCGCACGATATTATATTCACTTTTTTCATAGAGCATCTGCTGCTGAGAGGGGCTTATAACATCATAAGGAGGGGAAATACAGCTACCCACATTGCCGACTACTCCCGCATCAAACCGGAATGCTTTGAACGGCTTAAGTTTCATCATCACCGCCTTCAAACCCTTATATTGTTTCAATTGGTATTGAACTCTAAATTTATTTATTTTAATATTGCCAAAAGTTACAAAGTGAGAATAATACCACAGAAAAATCGAGCTGTCAAATGTGATAAGGATGATAAGGACTTAGAAAAATGAGGACAAGAAATCAGGCGTGTTTTGTTGTAACGGTAGTAATGGTTGTGTTGATTGGTGAGGTTTGTTTTGCTTCTGATGACGGGGATTTTCAGTACTGGAACGTAACAAACATATCTTTTGATATGAATAACGCTTGGAAGTTTACATTTGAGGAAGAATTGCGGTTCGGGGAAAGCGGCAAGCGCCTTTACTATCAGCATTATGAGCCGGGGTTTACATACAGCGGCCTGGCGAAATGGATAGATTTGGGGTTTAACTACAGGCAGGTGATCGAAAGAGACAACAAAGGTAAATGGAAGCTGGAAGACCAGCCGAACCTGAATGTTACGCTGAAGGGTAAATTGTTCGGTCTTGATGTAAGCGACAGGTCAAGAATCGAATATCGGATACTGGAGGACAGAAAAGACGTTTGGCGGTACAGAAACAAGTTTACGGTGAAATTGCCGTTTGAGCTTACGGAGCTTAAATTACAACCTTACGTGGCGGACGAGATATTTGTTCCTCTTGATGACGTCGATATCAACACTAACAGGTTGTATGCGGGGATTCCCTTTAAGCTGACAAAAAATATAGGATGCGACCTTTATTACCTTTGGCAATCGACCAGGTCCACCAGCGGCGGCTGGACTGATGTAGATGTGGTTGGGACGTCGTTGAAATTCAGCTTTTAGTTTTTGTTTTTTTCTTCTCTGTCAGGTATTGGTTTATAGCAGCGGCTGCGATTCGGCCCTGGCCCATAGCGAGGATAACGGTAGCGGCGCCAAGGACGATGTCTCCGCCGGCATAAACACCTTCCATTGAAGTTTTGCAGTTTTCGTCAACAATGATATTTCCCCATTTGTTGAACTGAAGACCCGGTGTGGTCTGGCGAATCAGGGGATTTGCGAGGTTGCCGATAGCGATTATTACGGTATCGACCTCGATTTGAAATTCCGAGCCTTCAATGGGAACAGGTCTTCGTCGGCCGGATTCATCAGGTTCGCCGAGCTGGTATTTGAGGCATTCGATAGCAATTACGCGGCTATTCTGGTCGGCGATTATCCGTTTCGGACTTTGCAGTAAGTGAAACTCGACGCCTTCTTCCTTTGCGTGATGGACTTCTTCAATTCGTGCAGGCATTTCTTTTTCACTTCTGCGATAGACCAGATAGACTTTTTCGGCGCCGAGCCGGATGGCGGTTCTGGCTGAGTCCATAGCGACGTTTCCGCCGCCGATGACAGCGACTTTCTTTGCAAGCGCTATCGGCGTATCGGCGCCTTTGCCGAATTTGTAGGCCTTCATAAGATTTGCGCGGGTGAGGTATTCGTTGGCGCTATATACTCCGATAAGGGACTCGCCTTCAATACCCATAAATTGCGGCAGGCCTGCGCCGACTCCGATATAGACTGCATCGAAGCCGTCCTCTTTCATAAGCTGTTCGATGGTTCTTGTTCTGCCGACGATAAAGTTGCAGACGATTTTGACGCCCATTTTGGCAAGGCCGTCAATTTCCTTTTGAACGATGGCTTTCGGGAGTCTGAATTCGGGGATTCCGTAGACCATAACGCCGCCGGGTTTGTGAAAGGCCTCGAATATGGTAACATCGTGACCAGCCCTTCTGGTATCAGTAGCGGCAACGATACCGCCGGGGCCTGAGCCGATTATGGCGACTTTCATTCCCGTATCGGGCGCGACGGATGGAACAGCGTCCTGGTTTTGGTCAAGGTCGGCAACAAATCTTTCGAGTCGGCCGATTGAAACGGCTTTAGTTGGGTCTTTGAATTTTAAGCCGACGGTGCAGGTTTGCTGACACTGGACCTCCTGGGGACATACTCTGCCACAGACAGCAGGCAAAAGTGAGTTCTCCTTGATGATGGCAAGGGCTTTTTTGAAATCGCCATCGGCAATGGCAGCTACAAAATCCTTTATTTTTATGCGGACGGGACAGCCCTCAATGCAGGGAGCGTTTTTGCACTGGAGGCATCGCATTGCTTCCAGCCGGGCGTGTGTTTCAGTATAGCCGGTCGCTACTTCGCTGACGTTGGTTCTTCTTTTGACGGCGTCCTGGGCGGGCATATCCTGCGGAGGGATTTCATACCTGTCTTTGGGCTTAAGCCCCCCCGCTTTCTGCTTTTCCAAAAGCTGCTGCAATAACTCTTGTCTTTCTCTCTCGGTCATCATTATTCGTTGCTCGTCCCTCGTCCTATCCAGACCTATTTTACACCTATGCTCTTTATATATTTCGTGGGCTTTTTGTTCGGCGTTTTTATAGGCGTTTAGTCTTTTTATCATCAGGTCGAAATTGACCTTGTGGCCGTCGAACTCCGGGCCGTCAACACATACAAATTTTGGCTGGCCGTCAAATTCAATTCTGCAGCCGCCGCACATACCAGTGCCGTCAACCATAATAGTGTTGAGCGAGACCTGCGTGGGAATGTCGAACTGCTTTGTAACCTCGCAGCAGAACTTCATCATTATAGCTGGGCCGATTGCAATGACCTGATTTGGTTTTGGCTGACGCCGGCAAATCTCTTTCAGCGGCTCGGTTACCAAAGCTTTTCGGCCATACGAACCGTCATCGGTTGTGATTATCAGCTCGTCACTTAAAGCGGCAAATTCATCTTCGAGGATAAGGAGAGTTTTTGTTCTTGCGCCGAGGATGGTAATGATTTTATTTCCGGCTTTTTTTAGGGCTTTTGCAATAGGCAACAAGGGGGCGTTGCCGATTCCGCCGCCGACGCAGACGACGGTGCCGAAGTTTTTAATATGTGTCGGCCTGCCCAGCGGCCCGACGACGTTAGCTATATGGTCGCCTGTTTGCATATCGGCCAATTCCGCGGTGGTTTTGCCGACGCGCTGCCAAATCAGATGGATAGTGCCCTTCCGGGGGTCGGCATCGGCGATTGTCAGGGGGATTCGCTCGCTGTATTCGCTGTTTATAGCGATAATGACGAATTGGCCCGGCTTTGCCGCGCGGGCGATAAGGGGCGCTTCGACGTCGGCGGTGAAGACGTCTTCGCTAAGCTGTTCTTTCGAGACAATTTTATGCGGCACTTTTAAATTCTTTCAGCTCAAAAATGCGAAAACCTTGATTATCCGCAAAAAAGAGATGTTTGTCAAGATACGCATTCTAAGTACTGAATACATCAAAACTTGGGCCGAACTGCCGCAGGTAGTAAAGAGAATAAGCCCGCTTGAAAACAAACAGTGGTAACAATATGACGGTGCTAATATAGGGTATAAACAGCAACAAGCTTACACAGCAAAAGCAGCATCCTATACAAAAGCCGAGGAAAATTATCGTCCCTATCGCTATTGATATGACAATTTGAAAGAGGATGTACAATGCAAAGCGGGCTTTATTAACAGACAGGATTGTCAGGAATTCCTGCCAGCCGGCTATGCAGCTTGCCGTTCGCAGAAACATAATCGGGGCGACAAAATCAAGCGTAAATTTCTTCACCAGAAACAACGCTATCGAGAGAACGAATATAATCAAGCCACAGAGTATAATCGCGGGGATGGAAACAGCATACGGAACAATTTTGGTTACCATCGTAATAATGAGCAGGACAACACCGAGGACAGGCACAGCTACTATGGCAAGGCCGATTATGCCCAGCACAACTCGGAACAGAAAGAGACTGTTGCCGTGCCTTCTAAATTTGTGCCAGGGGACTTTGACTTCCGACTTATTTCCTGCAACGCAGTGGAGAAACATAAAGTTGCCCCGGCTGTTAAGCCAGGCAATGAGAAGACCAATTCCTATTATTACGACCACCACAATTGCAGCTAAAGGTATAATCCAGCACAGGTTATTCAAAATGTATTCCTTCGCTGCGTTAATACCTTCTTGTTGTTCGTGCGATCCGTGAGGTGCGTTCCAATTGCCGCCCCCGCCACCGCCACCACTTCCCAGGTATGCCAGCCAGGCGCAGAAGCCGACGGTGAACCATTTGCCCAAATCGAATGGTTTGAAAAGCAAGGTCTTCACTCTTTCGATAGCGGGGCTGATGGGGTCGATTACGCTTATATAAGGCGGCTGTTCCGGCGACATATCGCATCTCCAAAATAAATCGGCTGACAGGTTATCAACTGGGGGTATTAGTCTGCTTCTGTTTCAGCAAGCGCAGCTCTTTGCGAATCGGCCAGTCGGCAAAAGCAAGGTAAAAGGCCATAATTACATTCACGATTGGTATAAGCATCAGCAGGCCGAGTGCCCAGCTATAGCCGGCGTTCGAGAAAATCTTGCAGCAAATCAATAGCTTCACCGCGACAATAACCAGAACAATAAAAGCTATAAGAAAGGCGAAGAGGATTGCAAATACGGGTCCCACTTGCGGACAGTGCTGAGCCCAAACATCAGAGTTCATATTTTCTCCTTTCAGTTGAGAAAAAATTAAATTATGAGGCACTATTTTGGATGCCAAGAGCGCAGTATAGCAAGCAGCTGTTTATTTGCAAGAGAAATAACTTTTCAAGATTATTTCGTCCCGATAAGTCAGGAACTGCGACGACAACAAGATCTGGGCGGTTAAGGATATTGTGTGTCGAGGCAGTGCGGCAGTTTTTCGAGCGGGCAGCCGGGACATCTGGCGGTGGGTCTGCAAAATTCTTTGCCCAGCCGGACAAGGAGTGCGTGGAACTCATTGAAAAGCTGAGAATCCTGCGGCAGATTTGATTGGAATAATTCTCGCAGCTGTTCGTAATCGGCTTCGGCAGAGATTAATCCGTGACGAACGGCCACTCGTGCGGTGTAGGCATCCACAACGAAGATGGGTCTGCCGAAGGCATAAAGCAGAATTGAATCGGCGGTCTCGCGGCCAATGCCTTTTACGGCCAAAAGTTCGGCCCTTAAACGGTCGGTATCAAGGTTTTCAAGATTTTCCAGTCGGCCATCGTAGTTGCGGAAGAGCCAGCTTAAGAAACTTTTGAGCCGTTTTGCTTTTATATTGTAATAACCAGCCGGTCGGATAAGCTCAGCGAGCTGCGAAACGCTGAGATGATAGAGTTTTTCCGGGGTCAGCAGGTTAGCGGATTTCAGGTTTGCTATTGCTTTCTCGACATTGGCCCAGTTTGTGTTCTGGGTCAGTATAGCTCCTGTGATTATCTCAAAGGCCGTTTCGCCCGGCCACCAGCTCTGAGGGCCAAAGCGGTCGAAGAGCAGTTGATAAACTTCGGTCAGTTGCTCACTTATCATTTGCGATAGTAAAGCTATTGTAATTTCGATTCACTTAAAGTAGACTCTGCAACATTTAAATCCTGTGGTCAAGTAATTTTTGGTATTCGGCGGCAAAATGAAAGAGAATAAATACAGATACAGCGTCAGTCAACTGTTTAACTTTGTGCAAGGGTCCTATTTTGAGCGGACGAGCCGGCCGATTTACGCTATAGTTTTTCTGCTGCCGTTTATTGTTTTCTACGAGCTCGGGACGCTTTTTATCAGCACCGATTTGCTGGGACGCTACTGGCAGGGCCGGGTAGTGGCATTCTCGTGGCTGCAAGACTTTCTCACATACTTAGGATTGGGCAGCAAGTTCGGCTGGGCAGCAACCCCTTTGACGGTCGTGGTGATTTTGATGGCACTGCAACTGGCATCTCGCAAAAGGTGGCGTTTTTGGTTTGGCGATATTTTGCCAATGACAGTTGAGTGCATTCTGCTTGCGGTGCCGTTGATTGTTTTGAGTATGTTTTTGAGCGGTTCGGGCCAGCGGCAGGACGATAGCGACCAATTCGCAAATAACGCTATATCAATACAAGCTGGTCCGGCTACGGCACGCTACGCCGTGACGAGTCCGGTTTTGAGATGCTCTTCAGTTGCGAATAATGGTTCGCCTGCGACGGCGGAGGGCGGTGGTGATAGTGGGAAATGGCAAGAGCTGTTAGCTAATGTTGTTACCGGTATAGGAGCGGGAATTTATGAAGAGCTTGTTTTCCGGCTGATTTTGATTATTGCTTTAATGGTGTTGTTTCAGGATATTCTTCAGTCGGGTCATAAGATTTCAATTATACTTTCAGTTTTTATTTCAGCGGCGTTGTTCGGCGCATATCATCATATAGTATATCTGGAAGGTCAATTTGTCCAAAGCAGCCCATTTAACTGGGCGGAGTTTGGTTTTCGAACAATCGCAGGTATTTATTTTGCTGTTCTTTTTGCGATTCGCGGTTTCGGAATTACTGCGGGGGCCCATGCCTTTTATGATATTATTGCAGTTTTTATGAATGCCTTTTTCCCACAGCCTTGAAAAATCAGCAGGTGGTTTGTAGTTTCTTAATTTTTTTCAAAAAACCTTGCCGTCATTACTCTTTTGGTCTGCGGAACTTGCAAAATCATCGTCCTATAAGCGTGAGAACAAGCCATATCAATACTGATATTGCACTTGAATAGATGCGGTGTTTTTTGTATAATAACATCATAGTTAGCAGGTTGCGTTTAGTGATTGGAATTTTTATACTATGGAATTGCCGCAAATCAATATAGCAGTTGAAGAATTGACCTTCAGCCTTTTTCAAAGGCCGTTACATCCGGAGCTTTTCCAAATTTACGCCAAGCGGCAGCTAAGAACCGGCAAATACGAGGCAGATATCTGGATTACAGGCTGCACCCACGTTGTCAGCGTGTATGCCGGGGATGTGTGCCTGAGCGAGGTTATAAGCGCGCCGGGGCAGATGCTTCCCCGTCGAGGATTGATAGAGCGTTTTCAATTTCACGGCCCGCGCTCTCATAAATGCACTTTGAGCCGAGGGGTAAGCTATATGACCGATTTTCAGGTCGAGAAGATGAGCCCCAATTTGTATCGGCAAAGTCATATTGACCTTGAGGGGTTTGCTCGGAGTCGGGGCGTGTTTGTCAAATTTCCGGGGCTGGAAATCGGGGGCCTTCAGCCGTTCTGCTACATTGACTTTGAGGCCAGGCAAACCGAATTACACATTCACACGTTCGCAGCTTATCCTGACCAGGTAACAATGATTAAAACGCAGTCTCTCTTCGAGTTTCAGTAAGACTACTGCTTGACTTTCTGCTTCAAGATGTCCCACTTTTCGTGAATTTCCTCAGCCATTCTGCTGTTGGGAAAATCGCGGGTGATTTCCATACCCGCCTCAAGGGCCTTCGCCCATTGTTTTTCGGATACGGCCAGAGAGAATTGGACGCCGAGGTTGTGCAGCTTGTTTCTGAAAACGTCCTTTGCGGCCTCCTGCAAAGCTAATCCTTCATTGGGAGTGAGGTAGAGGTCCAGCTCCCTTAGAATCTCCAGGCCTCGGTCGGTGGCCTGACGTTTTACGGCATCATCCCAGGCGTTGAGCAGTATTTTTTTTCGCTCCTCCTTCTTATCGAGCAATTTCTGCCGCATTGCTTTTGCTTTTTCGGATTTGGGGAAGTCCCTGATTAATCTTTCAATCTGTGCACTTGCTTTGGCCCACATAGAGTTTTCGAACAGCTTTTCGATATGCGCTATGACCTGATTTTCCCTTTCGGCGTCGGTTGCATCGCGGTAATTGTTTGCCTGGGTTCGTAGCAGTTCAGCCAAACTCGTGTATTCTACATGGCGGGCAATCTCATCAATTATTTCATAAGTAGCATCGAAATCCTGCTGCTGGAGCTTATCAAAAACGGCCTCTCGCAGAGACTGCATGTCTGCATCGCGGAATGCAATTGCTTTTGCCGCTTCGCTTAGGCGGGTGTTTTGGCTGATTTGCGTCAAAACAGAGCGGTTCTTTTCCAGTGTCTCAGTTACTTTATCGAGCTTTGCACCACTTTCCGAAAGTGAGTCGAGAATTTTAAATGTTTTTGAAAGTATCAATATAACTGTGGCCAAAAGCGCCAAAGCAGCGAGGAGCCATACGAGCTGCGGCATCTGGCCTTTTCCGGGTGTCTGGAAGACGTTGGTAAAAACTGCGAGCAGGACCACAGCTATTAATACGATGCAGATAATGACGAATTGCCACTTAAACCGCCATAAGGGTCTATCTTTTCCCAAGCCCATGAGAGCAGCCCTTTTCAAAAAGGATTTTGCGCAACCAATCCGGCTGCGGCTCGGCCTTCGCCGAGACGAATCTCCAGATATTATCGCCATTTTAACAGAGAAACTGCAACTAAAAAAGCTGATTAGACCCGCCAAAAACCAGTGTGGCGCCGTAAATCAACAGCGATGTTGACAATAATCAACGCTCGTGCTTAGCAGCGCTTCGCAGAGTGGCACCAGTGTAACTATCTCCCTTAAGGGATGCCTTACGGCATTTTGTTCGTTATAGATAGTGGGAAAATGCAGGCGGAGCTGCGATGTCGATTTTTCGCCACACAGAGTTTTAATCCGTATAAGGGTTGTATCCCAATACATCGGGATAATGCTTAAAGGTGTTACTTCAAGCTGCTTTGAATCCGCCTTTAGGCGGATTTTATAGGGTTGAGCAGTGAGATTGGACGGCTGGCTTATTTGGGTGCATACTGGTATGAATTTTGCACTTAGGTTCTTATAGACAGGCGGCTTCGGAGACTGTGTAATGGCGAGGCCATGCCATAGGCAGAGGATGATTCAAAGGAAAATGCTTTTAGGGGGAGAACAACGTGATGGACGAAGCACAATTGCAAGACAAGCTTAAAGAGCTGGTCAAAGAATTCGGGGGAGCGGCTGAACTACAATATGCAAAGTTGGATATCCCCCCAACAGTGGGCGGTGAAAACCTGAAGAAGCTGGAAAAAAGCGTCAACAATCTGCAAGAATCGCTGGACTATTTGCGGATATGCATTAAATATCAGATGCTCGACCTGGAAGCCACTCGCCGGGAAAATGAGTACCTGAGAAAAATACTTGGGGAAAACGGCGGCCAAGGGCCGGCGTAGAACTCCTCTGACGCACAGTCAAGATTCAGAAGGCATCAAAACGCACACCAAATACCAAGGGTTGATAAATTCGCAGGGGGCGAATAAATGGGGTTTTTAGACAAGCAAAGGAAAAGTCCACCGCTATTTTTGTCGATAAAACTGGCGCTGCTCGTCAAGGCGGAGGCCTTGCCGTAGCTCTGGAAGGAAAACAATAGTCCAATAAATGAACATCGGTTTGGTTTGAGGCATATAAAAGTATAGACGCTCCGCGGCCTTAAGGGAGATTTGGCGTTCTGATGGTTTGACAGGTGGATTATGGTATAGTATAATTGGTAATTGGTAATTGGTGATTGGTGATTGGTGATTGGTGATTGGTAATTGGTAATTGCCAGTTTTTGAGGTAAATAAAGATGTTTGAGCGATTTACAGACCGTGCACGGAAGGTTATGGCGCTGGCGAACCAGGAAGCACAGCGGTTTAACCACGATGTTATAGGGACAGAACATATCCTGCTGGGGCTGGTAAAAGAAGGCAGCGGAGTGGGCGCTACCGTCCTGAAAAACTTTGATGTGGATATAAAGAAACTGCGGCTGGAGGTGGAAAAACACGTCAAAAGCGGGCCGGATATGGTTACGATGGGAAAACTTCCACAGTCTCCGAGAGCCAAGAAGGTTATTGAGTATGCGATTGAAGAGGCCAGGGCTCTTAACCATAATTATGTTGGAACAGAACATATCTTGTTGGGGCTGCTGCGAGAAAGCGAAGGGATTGCTGCTCAGGTGCTTATCAGTCTCGGGTTGAAACTTGAGGATGTGCGTCAGGAGATATTAAATTTGCTTGGGGCCGGTGTAGATGGTGCTGCTGCCTCGGAAATAAAACTCGGGCCGGTTATGGGCCGTAAGCCAAAGAGTAAAACCCCGGCCCTCGATAGCTTCGGCAGAGACCTGACCGAGTTAGCTGCCAACGGTGAACTCGACCCCGTCATCGGTAGAAAAGATGAAATAGAACGCTTAATCCAAATCCTCTGCAGAAGAACAAAAAACAATCCCGTTCTCCTGGGAGAAGCCGGCGTAGGAAAGACCGCTATCGTCGAGGGTTTGTCCCAGCAAATCGTCAATAAACAGGTTCCTGAAATTCTCAAAGACAAACGTATCGTAGTCCTCGACCTGGCGATGATGGTCGCAGGCACCAAATATCGAGGCCAATTCGAAGAGCGAATTAAGGCCGTCATTAACGAGGTCATCAGGGCCAAGAATGTCGTTGTGTTTATCGATGAGCTGCACACTCTCGTGGGGGCAGGCGGAGCTGAGGGAGCTATCGATGCCTCTAATGTGCTAAAGCCGGCATTGGCTCGCGGCGAAGTCCAATGTATCGGGGCTACCACATTAGATGAGTTCAGAAAGCATATCGAGAAGGACGGGGCACTGGAAAGAAGATTCCAGACGATAATCGTTGAGCCGCCATCGAAAGATGAGACGCTCGATATTCTGCGCGGACTGCAGGATAGATATGAGGCACACCATAGAGTGAAATTCAGCGATGAGGCACTGTATCAGGCGGTTGAGCTATCGAGCAGATACATAAGCGGCAGGTGTCTGCCCGATAAGGCAATAGATGTGGTCGATGAGGCAGGGGCACGAGTGCGACTGAAAAATATGACTGTGCCCCCGGATTTGACGGAAATAGAAGAAAAGATTGAGAAGCTGCAGAGAGAAAAAGATGAGGCGGTTAGAAGCGCTGACTATGAACGGGCAGCGGCATTGAGGGATGAGGCACAACAGCTTCTCAGCGAGAAGACTCAACTGCATAAAAAATGGTACGAAGAGAATAAAGAGACTACCGGTGTGGTGGACACCGAGATTATCGCAGAGGTCGTCAGTAAGATGACGGGTGTTCCGCTGACGAGGTTAGAAAAGAAAGAAACCCAGCGACTTTTGGAACTCGAAGCCGAACTGCATAAGCGGGTCGTTTCGCAGGACGAAGCCATTAACGCTATTGCTAAAGCTGTAAGACGTGCCAGAAGCGGAATAAAAGACCCGAACCGCCCGATGGGCAGCTTTATATTCCTCGGACCAAGCGGTGTCGGGAAAACCCTGCTTGCCAAATCGCTGGCGGAGTTTATGTTCGGTGATGAGAATTCGCTCGTTCAGATTGATATGAGCGAATTTATGGAAAAGCATAATGTAAGCAGATTGGTCGGTGCGCCGCCGGGATATGTCGGATACGAAGAAGGCGGACAATTGACCGAAAGAATCAGACGAAGGCCTTACGCTGTGCTGCTGCTGGATGAAATTGAAAAGGCACACGCCGATGTCTATAATATACTGCTGCAAATTATGGATGAGGGCAGGTTGACCGACAGTTTCGGACGGCACGTTGACTTTAAGAACATCGTGCTGATTATGACCAGTAACATCGGCGCAGACCTGATTAAAAATAGCTCCGGATTCGGGTTTGGAAAGAAAACCCCTGAAGCCAACTACGAGAAGATGAAAGAGATGCTACATAAAGAGGTTGAGCGGCATTTTAGGCCTGAGTTCCTGAACCGACTCGATGATGTGATAGTGCTAAAGGCACTGACGAGAGAGAACCTGCAGATTGTCGTTGAATACGAGCTTGTGAAGGTGTTCAAGCGGCTGATCGAGCACGGCTTAAAACTGGAACTCACCGAGCAGGCAAAGGAATTTCTTATTGACAAAGGTTACAATCCGGAATTTGGTGCAAGGCCGCTGCGAAGGGCGATTGAGCACTACATAGAGGACCCGCTCTCGGAGAGTTTGCTGCAAGGACGATTCAAGGGTGAGAAGGTGATAAAGATTGACGTGCAGGACGAAGAGCACTTGAAGTTTGAGGGCTTGAAGGTAAAGGAAGATGAGGAAAGCAAACAGCCGGTTCCATCAAGGCTCGGCCCTGCCGAGACTGACGCACCATCACAATAGAAGGGACTGGGGCTGACTTTCCGCCTTTGCGAGAGGGACGAAGCCGCTTCGGCGGAGTTCCTTCGAACTGCGGTTTACAACAAGAAAGACATCTACGGACTAAAAACAAGATTAGAAGGCGGCGGTGAAGTTTGTTTCAACTTTTTGTGCAGCATTTCAAGTTCTCGAGAGTTCTGCTGTTGGGCTAACAGGGTCTCGAACTCTCGCTTATCCATCCACTCTACGCGACCATCGAGACGAAGGACAATATATTTCTTGCCGAATAGCCATGAACTATGATATTTTTCAGTATAGGCCAAAATTTCGTCGGGTGTTGATTCAAAATCAATCCATTGAGCCCTATAAATCACTTCGCCAAGCCGAACGTGCCCTTCCAATTCTTCTTTGATTCTATCGATATAGGATTCAGGAGGGACAGAGCCATGTTTTTCTCGGTACTGTAGGACTATTTGGCCGAGATGCTCCATTGCCCGCATTGCCTCTGAACGGTTGACCCGGTTTTTGAGGTTAATCATTGCCGCAACTGCAATAACTGTAATAACTATTACAGTTGTGGTATCTCTTAATATGGCTTTTTGTTGTCTGTTCATATCTGGTATTGCGTTGTTTGCATTTTACCTCTTGGTTGAGATGCGGTTGACGATTAACGCTTCACGATTTTATTTTAACTTTGCCGTTTTGGACGAGTAATTTATCTTCTGCGAACAGTTTTATGGCTTGCGGATATGCGATGCATTCCTGCTCAAAGACTCTCGCAGCAAGGGTTTCGGGGCTGTCGTCATTTTTGACCGGGCAGCTCCGCTGGAGGATTATTGGTCCTTTATCATATTCATTCGTGCAGAAATGCACGGTGCAGCCGCTTATTTTGCAACCGGCTGCGAGAACAGCCTCGTGGACGTGATGTCCCCACATACCTTCTCCGCCGAAGCTCGGCAGCAGAGCCGGGTGTATGTTCATCACGCGGTTTTCGTATCGAGGGGGTATTTTCCAGAGGCAGAGCCAGCCGCCTTGGACGACAAGGTCAACGTTTGCGGCAACGAGCTCTTCTTCGATGCGTCTGCTGAATTCATTGATGTCCGGATGGTCTTTTTTGCGGATTATTTTTACGTTTAGCCCGGCGGCTTTTGCTTTTTCGACGCCGGCTGCGGTCGATAGCGAGCTTATTACGACAGCGACTTCAGCATTTAGCTGGCCCTTATTTATATATTCGAGAATATTCATTAATGTTGTGCCGCCGCCGCTAATCAACACGCCGAGTCGAACCGGTTTTTTATTTTGTGCGGCTGGCGTCGGTTTAACCTGGGGACTGTCTTCAACGTCCTGTTCGAGATTTAACGCCTGGTTAACGAGCTCGTCGGCCTGTTTGTTTTTATTCCTGGCGATGTGTTTGACTTTGCAGTCTTCGAATCCGTTGATTAAATTGATGGTTTGCCGGAAAAGCGGTCTGATTTGCTCGCTTTTTACCTTGTATTGGCCATTAATTTGTTTTACGAGCAGCTCGCTGTCACTGAAAACCGTCAGCCGTTTGGCGCCAATCTGCTTTGCGGCTTCGAGAGCCTTTATAATAGCAGTATATTCGGCTACGTTGTTTGTGGTCCGGCCGAGAAATAAGGATTTGGCCCGTAATTGGTTTCCGTTGGGGTCGGCTAAGATGAAGCCGGCAGCGGCTGGGCCGGGGTTGCCTCTGCTGCCGCCATCTATGTAAATGGTGATTTGCCCTGTTTGCTCCAGCAATGTATTAACTCCTTAAAACTGGCAACGGGAAACTGGTAATTACCAATTACGAGTTACCGATTACCCAATTGCGAATCGCTAAGTACGAGTATTCTCGTGCAGCTTGGGCAGCGGATTATGTCATCCTTAGACAGGAGCAGGTTGACGGACTCAGCGGTGATGCCCATAAAGCAGCCGCCGCAGCTATAGGCCTCTGTTTTGCTCTCCTGTCTCTCAACTATTGCTAACGCTTCACCGTCATAAGTTTCTGCGACGCGATTGAAAACCCGCAGTGGTTCTGCCGGTATGTCTTGAGTTCTGCTGTCCCATTCAACTTGGATTTCTTCGATTTCGGCCTCGTATTTAGTCGCCATCAGCTCAGATTCCTTTCGGGTTTGCTCAAGCTTTTGTTTTTGCTCGTCTATCTGGTTCTGGAGATTTTTACACTCGGCTTCGTCCGCTTCGATGTCCTTTAACAACTCCAGAATTTGGGTTTCGATTTTGGAATTGTCGGCCTTGGTTGTATTAAGCTGGGTGAGGACTGCAGCGTATTCTTTGTTTGTTTTTGCGGCGTTAAGGTGGGCTCTTAACTTGGCTATTTCTTCATCTCTGGTCCGCAGCTCCAATTCGAGGCGGTCGGACTGAACCTTGGTTAGCTGAATCTCTTCTTTTTTGGCTTCGATTGCATTTTGGAGACTTCTGACATGATTTTCCGCAATGATTACGTTTCTTCTACATCTTGCAAGTTTTGCCTTTGCTGCCCGCAGTTGGTTTTCAACGCTTTGAAGTTTTATAAGGGCATTCAATACAGGTCCCATTCTCGTTTCTCGTCTCTCGATGCTCGATTCTCGACCCCGCTTCGCCGACAAAGCGAGGCGAGTTTCTCTCTTTACGAGTATCCAGTATCGAGCATCCAGTATCGAGTATTATGTTTTAATCCGCAATAAAAATTTTTCTCTTTTTTTCTTTTTCTCGCACCAGTGGTTCGACTTTGCTCACCATCCTGAGCGAAGTCGAGGGATTGCCCCATAGCAATTCAACTACCCGGTATCCGCCTTCGCCAAGGCTTCGGCGGGACAAGAGTTCATGTAAGAAACGTTCGAAAACGTTCGAAAATATTCGAAAACTTACAAAAACTATACAGAAATACTCGAAAACTATATAGAAACGTTTGAAAATATTCGACAATTTTAACCACAGATTTCACGGATTTCACTGATTTTTTTCACCACAAAAAGTACAAAAAACACAAAGGACGATTAACCGCGGATGACGCGGATTAACGCAGAATTTTTTATCGCGGAGAACGCTGAGAGCACAGAGTTTTTAGATACGGATTAACACGGCTACGAAAAGACGCGGAAGGCAGAAGACAGATGACAGAAGACGGATGGCGGTAGAGAGTGGATTCCTGCCTTCGCAGGAATGACAAGGTGAGTCACCGTTCCGGCGACCGCTAAACGGTGCAGATTCTGTCGAATTGGCAGAGCAGTAGGTTTTGGCAGATGGGGGATGAGACAATCCTTTTCGATGTAACCCTATTCTTAGTAAGCGATTATACAAATTGGGATGAGGGGGAGGGATTTGGCACGATATTTGCAGTTATTAAGAGACAAGATATGGTTTTGAATCTGTCAAAATTCGATGAAGTAAATGTACTAGCCAGCGGGGCAGGTTGGGGCTGGCCGGATGCGCTGCGCTATATATTTCAGCCAAGAGGTATAAATTTGCTGATGGCGGAAAGCGCGGGCGAACTCGTCAATATTATCGAGCGGAGACGAATTCATACAATGATTGTGGATATAGACTGCGAAGCCGGCGGATTGGTAACGATAAAAATTATTCGAACGGATTACCCGCTGCTGCCGTGCATACTGCTGTCGAGCGAGCCGGGTGAGGCAGTGCTCAGCGAGGCGCTGGGGCTGGATGTTTTCAGCGTTATTGACAAGCCGGTTAATATGAGTATTCTACGGGAACAGTTGAACAGGTTATTCACAAAGAAATATAATAATGACATTTTCGCGGAATAAGTGTATAGTGTAGCCCCCCGTTTAAAGTGTGCGGGGGTGAGATTTAAGGATTCCCGCCTTCGCTTGCGCTACGGCGGGTAAATTTGAAAGGAGTAAGATAACAATGAAGATTCGGCCATTAGCAGATAAGGTGCTTGTAGAGCGTTTAGAGGCGGAGAACAAAACGGCGGGCGGAATAGTTCTGCCGGACACCGCCAAAGAAAAACCACAAAAAGGGAAAGTCGTAAGCGTCGGCGAAGGGAAAGTGCTCGATGACGGGACGCTACGGAAGCCGGAGGTGAAAAAGGGTGATATGGTGCTTTTTACAAGCTACGCCGGGACAGAGGTAAAGATAGGCGACAAAGAGTATCTGATTATGAATGAGTCGGATATTATGGCGGTAATTGAAAAATAAAGAAGATAGATTCCTGCTCCCGCAGGAATGACAATCAGTGATAAAAAGTTAAGAAGGAGAAAGAAAGGTATGGCAGCTAAAAAGATAGCTTACGGCACCGAGGCACGCTCTGCAATCCAGGCAGGTGTGAAGAAACTCGCGAAGGCGGTGAAGATAACGTTGGGGCCTTGCGGAAGAAACGTGGTTTTGGAAAAATCGTTTGGCTCCCCTACCGTTACCAAAGACGGAGTGACGGTGGCGAAAGAGATAGAGCTGGAAGATGCCTACGAGAACCTCGGAGCACAAATGGTAAAGGAAGTGGCTTCGAAGACATCGACGGTAGCAGGCGACGGGACAACAACAGCAACAATTCTGGCAGAGAGCATCTTCAATGAGGGGCTGAAGAACATCACGGCGGGGGCAAACCCGATGCAGGTGAAACACGGCATTGAAAAAGCCGTCGAGAAGATAATAGAAGAACTGCAAAAAATGAGCATACAGGTTGAGTCGAACAAACAAATCGAGCAGGTAGCAACCTGCTCGGCGAACCAGGACACCGAGATTGGCAAAAAGATGGCAGAAGCGATGGGCAAGGTCGGTAAAGACGGCGTTATTACCGTCGAAGAGGGCCAATCGTTAGAGACAACGGTGGAGCTGGTTGAGGGGATGCAGTTCGATAAAGGATACCTAAGCCCACACTTTATCAATAAATTAGAGAATATGACCGTTGTGCTGGATAAGCCATATATACTGATTCATGAAAAGAAAATAAGCTCGATAAAATCGCTTGTCCCACTGCTTGAGAAGGTAGCCAAACAGGGCAGAGCACTGTTGATTATAGCTGAGGACATCGAGGGCGAGGCGCTGGCGACGCTGGTTGTCAATAAACTTCGCGGCGTGCTGCAGGCAGCAGCCGTGAAGGCACCAAGTTTTGGCGACAGGCGAAAAGCGATGCTAAGCGATATTGCCATCCTGACCGGCGGAGAGGCGATTTTTGAGGATTTAGGGCTGCAATTAGAAAATATCGAGCTGACGCAACTCGGCAGAGCGAAGCAAGTTACCATCGACAAAGACACCACGACCATCATTGAAGGGGCAGGCAGCTCTGCGGAGATAAAGGGGAGAATCGAGCAGCTTAAAACCGAGATTGAAAAGTCCACCAGCGATTACGATATCGAAAAACTGCAGGAGAGATTGGCGAAACTGGCAGGCGGGGTCGCACAAATCAATGTTGGGGCGGCAACCGAAGCGGAAATGAAGGAAAAAAAGGCCCGCGTAGAAGATGCGCTGCATGCCTGCAGAGCAGCAGTAGAGGAAGGTATCCTGCCGGGCGGCGGGGTGGCGATGCTGCGAACTCTACCTGCATTAGATAAAATCAAGACCAGCGGCGATGAGAAAATCGGCGTTGATATTGTTCGCAGAGCGGTGATAGCGCCGATTAAGCAAATCGCTGAGAACGCGGGGCTGGACGGCTCGATTGTCGCCCAGAAGGTTATGGAAAACAAGGACAGAAACTTCGGCTATGACGCATTGCGCAAGGAATACGGCGATATGATTGAGTTCGGCGTGATTGTGCCGACAAAGGTCGAGAGAGCAGCGCTGCAAAATGGTGCGTCAATTGCTTCGCTGTTATTGACGACCGATGCAATAGTGAGCGAGATTCCTGAGAAGAAAGAAACGCCAGCGATGCCTCCGGGCGGCGGGATGTATTAAAAAGAAACAGACTCAGAGCGGGCTCCGCACAGGAGCCCGTTTTTCTTTAATAAAGGAAAGGCAATGTTCCGCTTTTATACAAATGCGATTTCTCAAGCATCAAGGAGTATCGCAACATGGATTTTTACAATAGGGTTGCTGCTGGTCGGCTTTGGGGTCTTAATTCTGGCGCTGCCGGAACTTTTTGCGATGCTTGCGGCGGCGGTATTTTTTATTGTAGGAATCGGCTGCGTGGCTACCGCCATCAAAATCTTTTTAGCTCAAAGACAGCTAAACAAAAACAATTCCGACGACTCAACGGGCTACAGAGAAAACGTCCAAATCCACATCGAAGACGATTACGACGCATAAGAATTAGAATTCTTCGTTCTGGTCTGCATTACGCCTGAGGCGTATAAACTTGGCGTCAGCGGATTTTTAACGTGGCGAGGGCGATGGCGGCGAAGGCGGCGGCCAAGAGCCAAAATCGCACGACCACCTGCGGCTCGGACCATCCAATCAGGTGGAAATGATGGTGGATGGGGGCACATCTGAAGAGCCGTTTTCCGCCAGTGTATTTGAAATAACCAATCTGAAGAGCCACACTAAACAATTCGAGCACAAATACGCCGCCAATAATTAAAAGGAGAATTTCATTTCTCGTTACGAGGGCACCGTATCCCATTGCTGCGCCCAGCGGGAGCGAACCAACATCGCCCATAAAGGTCTGGGCGGGATGGCAGTTGAACCACAGGAAGCCGAGGACTGCACCCAGGATAGCCGAATAAAAGATGCTCAACTCGCCGGCCTGAGGGATGGCAGGAAGGAGGAGATAACTGGACCAGGTGACGGGGTTTGCTCGCGTCATCGTTTCGGAAGCGACATAACAAAGCAGCGTCAGGACGAGACTGACCATTCCGACGCAGCCGGCAGCCAGACCATCCATACCATCGGTCAGATTGACGGCGTTGCTGGTGGCAGATATGTAAAAAATCGCTATCAGGACAAACATCCAGTTGGCCAGCGGCAGGCCGTGTTTATAGAACGGCAACCAGAACAGTTTGCCGTCGGCGATATGTGCAAAGTCTCTGAACAAAAAGGATGCAATCAGCACGGCGAAGCCGAACTGGAAGAGGAGCTTTTCCCAGGGTTTCAGGCCGTCTCTGCTTCGGTGTTGGATGTCGGCGGTGAGTTTGAGCCAGTCATCGACTCCGCCGAGGGCACCAAACATTATCACTAAAATGATTGCCTTTTGAACAAAAGGGTTGTTCAGCTTTGCCCAGAGCAGTGTTGTCACTAAACTGGCAAGGATGATAATCAAGCCGCCCATTGTGGGCGTGTTGGCTTTTTCCTTGGTCAATTCGTTGAGGGCGGCGTGATGAAACTCCGGGCGGTCGCCGATTTTTTTGCGCATCAGGAAGCGAATAACAGCAGGGCCGAGCAAAATTGCGATAAGAAGACTGGTCAAGACGGCTGCTACGGAGCGAAACATTACGTCTTGATAGGCATAAAAGCCCAACTTGTGAGTAAAGACGTCACGGAAATGCCATAACAAATGGTATATCATATCGTGTCTCGATACTCGATACTCGATACTCGCTTTACCGTCCGCTATGGCCGGACTCAAGCAGCATCCAGCATCGAGCTACGCAAAAAGTTCTTTTAGTTTTTCGACGGTCAATTCCAGTTTGTCGATTCTGGAGCCTTTGACTAATACTATATCGTAATCTTTTATGAATTTTTTGAGATTATTGCAAGCCGAAAGGGCATCTGTGAAAGATTTTGTCTGCAAATCGTATTTTGCGGCCTCTTTGGCAGAATCTGCGACGATTTTTGCAGATTTGCCGACGGTCAGCAAGAGCCGGACTTTGGCCTGAGCGACAGCAACTCCCATCTCGGCGTGCAAGGATTGCGTATATTGACCCAGCTCAGCCATATCGCCACAGATAAAAACCGCCCTGCGTTTTTCTGCCGTAAGGCATCCTGCGGATTTCGAGGTGAGATTGGCCAATATATCGAGTGCATTTTTCATCGAGGCGGGGTTTGCATTATAACAATCATTTAATACCGTCAGCGTTCCGATTTGCAACAATTCAGCCCGCATAGGAACAGCCGATAAAGTCTTTACTGCCTGTGCAAAATCATCGATAGTTATGCCAAATTGGCTGCAAACCGCCCAGGCGGCCAGTGCATTTTCGATATTACCGGGGCCGGCCAGCGGTAAATAGACATCTGCTCCATCAATGGTGAATCGACTATTGGCTCCGTCAAAGGAGATGTTTCGGGCCTGGAAGTCAGATGTATCTGATTTGCTGAAAGTTCTCATTTGATAATTGGTAATTGGTAATTGGTAATTATTTAATCCTTTAACCAAATCGGCGTTGATTATCAAAATGCCATCAGCAGGGAGGCCTTGTGAAATGGACATCTTTTCCTTTGCGATAGCCTGAACGTCGCCGAAGCCCTCTAAATGAGCTGGGTGAACGTTAGTTACAACTGCGATGTCCGGCTGGGCGATGTTGGCGAGATATGCGATTTCGCCGGGGTGGTTTGTGCCCAGCTCAGTGATGACAATCTGGTGGCCGGGGTCGGCACCGAGCAGAGACAGCGGCAGGCCGATTTGATTGTTAAAATTCTTCGGCGATTGATATACACGGTAATGCCGACTTAAAACGTGATAAGCGATTTGCCGAACGGTGGTCTTGCCGACCGAGCCGGTTATTGCAACGACCTTGAAGGCGCACTGTCGGCGGTATTGGCGGGCAAAATCGCCGAGGGCTTTTATGGTATCACTTACCCTCAATAGACAATTGCCGCGCTCCGTCGCCATAGCTTTGGAGCGTCGGCGACCGGAATCAATATCCCTGCTGACGACGGCGCAGGAAGCGCCTTTGGCGAAAACATCAGATATGTAGTTGTGGCCGTCGAAATTTTCGCCGGGTATGGCAAAAAAGCAGTCGCCGGTTTTTGTAGTTCGCGAGTCGATGCTTACGCCGGTGAAGAAACGTTGCTCGTCGCTCGTCGCTCGTGACTCGTGGCTCGCTTTTATTATTTTGGCCAGGTCTTTGATTGAGAAGTTTTTCATTTTCTTTTTGCCAGGCACTTTTGAGCGATTGTATTGTCGCTGAAGGGGAATTTTTGAGTGCCGATGATTTGATAGTTTTCGTGTCCTTTGCCTGCGATGAGAACAATATCGTTTTTTCCGGCGGTTTTTACAGCAATCGCAATGGCTTTTTTCCTGTCCTGTTCAACAGTAATTTTCGGCGAGGTGGGATTTTCAAAGCCGGCGATAATTTCATTTATTATACCCATCGGTTTTTCGGTTCGAGGATTATCGCTGGTTACGATGACAAAGTCGGCTAATTGTTCAGCGACCTTGGCCATCCGAGGGCGTTTGGTTCGGTCCCTGTCACCGCCACAGCCGAAAACGACCCTCAATTTGCCCTTGCACAGGGGTTTCAGTGTTGAGAGGACGTTTTTCAAGGCGTCGTCGGTGTGGGCGTAATCGATAAGAACGTGGCCCGTGGCTCGTGGCTCGTCGCTCGCATAATCGACATTTTCCAAGCGGCCCGGCACACCCTGCAAAGCTGAAAGGCCGGCTGCTATCGTCTCCAAATCGAAGCCGGCGGCGAGGCATAATCCTGCCGCCGCAAGGTGGTTGCTGACATTATGCAGCCCCAGCAGCGGTGTTTTGACGAGGGATGATGGACGAGGGACGAGGGACGAGGGAGGAGAGACGAAGGACGACTGGTTAGCAATCTCCAGCGTAAAAACTGTTCCGTTCATATCCATCGATTGGATGTGGGCGGTGATATCGGCCGGCTCGTCGATGGCATACCATAGAATTTTTGCTCTGGTCTTTTCAGCAATTTGTTTTGCTTGTGGCGATTGCTTATTTAAGACCGCTACGGCGTGAGGTGAAAGAGCGGTAAAAAGTTTTGTTTTAGCTGCCAGATATTCATCCTTGGTTTTGTGGTAATCGAGATGGTCGCCGGTAAGGTTGGTAAATGCGGCGGCCTTAAAATCGATGGCAGCCAGTCGATTTTGAGCAAGTGCGTGGCTGCTGGCTTCGATGACCATATATTTTGAGCCGGCCTTTAGCATTTGCGATTGTCTGGCGGCGATGGTCAGGCAATCAGGAGTCGTCAGGGGCGCCTCGAAGCTTTCTGCGCCTGTATCATAAACGATTGTGCCGATAAGGCCGCACTTTTGGCCGGTGCTTTGTATGCAAGAGCGAACAAGAAAAGCGATGGTGGTTTTTCCATTAGTTCCGGTAACGGCGAGATTGGTCAGTTGCGAAGCTGGATTGCCCCTGCTCGCCTGCGCCAGAATCGCTGCTGCTTTTGAAGAATCATCAACAAAAATAATCTCGATGCTCGATGCTCGATGCTCGATGCTCGTTCTATCTTTTTGACAAACGATGTACTTCACACCGTTAGCGATGGCCTGGTCAATAAAGTCGTGGCCGTCATATACTTCACCTTCGATGGCTACAAAAATGTCACCGGCTTTGACCAATCGCGAATCGACGCAAATACCAGGCGCTTTGCCTGAAGAAACGAGTTTTATTAGTTCGTCAAAAATCATAACGTTATGTCGCAAGGGATTAACACATATTTTAGCCGACGCGGGAAAAATTGCGATGAAAATTCAAAGCTTTGTGTTTATAATCGGCAGGAGCGTTTTTTTGAAAATCGAGAAGAACGAAAGGGGTTGAATTATGAAAATTCGGTGTATTTTTGCTGTTTGCTTAGTTTTAGCAGCTGCCAGCGTGAGCAATGCTAAGTCGGAGGAAACCGAGTATTATGCTGTGTTTATGGAGGGTAAGAAAATCGGTCATGCGATACGAAGCCGTGTCGCGGCTGATGGGAAAGTAACCACCACCGAAAAAGTAAGTCTGCAAATAAGTCGAGCTAATACTCCGATGAGCATGAATACAACAGAAACCAACATCGAGACAACCGACGGCAAACCGCTGGGTTTCGAGTCTGTGCAGGATTTGGGTGCGATGGCGATGAATGTTTCCGGGACAGTAGCCGAACAGGGGACAGTGAATATGACGGTCAATTCGATGGGAAAAGAGCAAAAGATGACGTTTGAATGGCCGAGCGGCGCAGTGATGGCAGAGGGCTTGCGCCTGCTGCAGCAAAAACATGGCCTTAAAGAAGGTTTGGAGTATAACGCCAGTCTATTCAGTCCAGCGAACTTACAAGCTATTGAAACCGAAATACACATTGGGCCGAAACGAAATATTGACTTGCTGGGCCGTGTCGTAGCTTTGACGGAGGTTGGAACTATCTTTAAGTTACCAGGGGCCGGTGAGATTGTCAGCACCAGTTACGTTGACGAAGACCTTCGTGTTCAAAAGAGCGTTTCGCCTATGATGGGGATGCAAATTGAGATGGTTGCCTGCGCCAAGGAGTTTGCACTTGGCGAGAATGATGTGCTGGAACTGGTTGATAAGATGTTTTTAGCCAGCCCGGAGCCGTTAAATAATATTGGGTCGGCTGAATCGGTTATCTATCACCTTAAACCGAGCGGTCAAGCAACCACGCTGACGATACCATCTACCGACAATCAAAGCGTGGAACAACTGAAGGAAGGCGGGGTAATCGTAACCGTCAGGCCTGTTGCTGCGCCGGCGGGTGCGAGGTTTCCTTATAAAGGCATGGACAGTAGCGTCTTGGAGGCGATGAAGCCCACAAGATTTTTGCAGAGCGACTACAATGATATAATCGAGCTTGCCAAACGTGCGGTGGGCGACACCAAAGATGCGGCAGAGGCCGTCAAGAAGATTGAAGCGTTTGTGTCTAAATACATCGAGAACAGGAGTTTGTCAGTTGGTTATGCATCAGCGGCAGAAGTTGCAGCCAGCAAAGTCGGTGACTGCACCGAGTTTGCCGTGTTAACGGCGTCGATGTGTCGTGCAGTGGGGATACCGGCGAGGATAGTCTCAGGCCTTGTTTATACGGAGGACTTTGCCGGTCGAAAAAATGTGTTCGGCGGTCACGCGTGGGTGGAGGCATACGTGGGCGACAAGTGGATTGGGCTTGATGCAACGATGGCACCGAAAGGTTTTGACGCAGGTCATATCGCCCTTGCTGTAGGCAACGGCGAGCCAGCAGACTTTTTCAATTTGGCAGCTACTCTGGGCCAGTTTAAAATCGACAAAATAATAATCAACACGGGAAAGACGCAAGGGTCAAAACCTTAAGGTTGTGTTTGAATCCTGCAGATTACCCCAGCTGGATGTCGGCGAGGACAAACTCGACGTTGCAGTTGCCGTTATAGGTATTGAGCTGCGGCTGGTAAGCAACATCGAAGAACTCGTACTCAAGTAATTTTTTTTCTAATTTTCCCATACCGAAACCGATGCAGCGGATGGCATTTGTATTGTCTGTTATCGCAAGCTGCAAGTGGTTACCCTTTGCGCCGCAGATTCTCGGCGGAGAGGCGAGACGGACGCCTTTCGTTGCGAAGATGGGTCTGGGATTGCCCTGCCCGAAGGGGCTGAGCATCTGGAGCTCGGCGACGGTTTCTTTTCTAAATTCGCTCAGGGGTGCCATTGTGTCGATGTGGAGTTTTGCGACACAGTCATTTTTGCCAAGATGCTGTTTTGCGTAGGCCTCGAAATCGGCTGCAAACCGGTCTATTTTTTTGGTTTCGATGGTTATTCCTGCAGCCATTTTGTGGCCGCCAAAATTAACTAAATGCTGCGAGCAGGCCCTGATTGCGCTGAGCAAACAGAAGCCGTCTATTGAGCGTGCGGAACCCTGGGCGATGCTGTCTCCGGCACCTCCTATGTTAATCATAATTGTCGGACGATGATAAATGTCAACTATTCTGGAGGCCACTATGCCTATTACGCCGGTGTGCCAGGTTTGGTCTGCGAGGACAAAACTTACCTGGTTGGGGTGGTCAAGGCCTTTCTCGACTATTTTTTCACAGGCCTGCTCAAATATCTTTCGCTCGCATTGGCGGCGCCGGTCGTTTTGCTCTTTGAGATATTGTGCTATTTCCGCCGAGCGAATTGGATTGTCGCTTGTCAAAAGGTCCACAGCCAGTTGCGCATGTCCCATTCTGCCGGCAGCATTGAGCATTGGAGCAAGGAGAAAACCGATGCGAAAACTATCAAGCCCTTGTCCTGTCAGGCCAGCCGATTCGATGAGGGCCTGGAGGCCGGCGAGTTTGCACTGCGAGAGGGATTTGAGTCCATAGCTTGTCAGGATTCTATTTTCACCACGCAGGTCCACGATATCAGCGATGGTGCCCATAGCCGCCAGGGAAGTTGCATTAAGCATAAATTCGCGTAGTTTCGGCTCGAGTTTTCCCCCGCTGCTTCTATTTTGTGAAGCGGTGAATTCGTTAGCTATTGCCCAAGCCAGCTTGAAGGCGACCATTGAGCCGGAAGAGTCCTGGTTGGGGTAAGATTCGTCCATCGCAGGGTGGACAACGGCGAGGGCTTCTGGTAACTGGGGGTCAGGTGGATGATGGTCGGTTATTATCAGGTCGAGGCCTAATTGCGCAGCGAGCTGCGCCGATTTAACTGCGGTGATGCCACAATCAACGGTGATTAAAAGTTTGGCGCCGGCCTGCGCCAGAGACTGGACGGCTTCTTCGTTCAGGCCGTAACCTTCGTCGATACGGTGCGGGATGTAGTAATGGACATCGGCACCGAGCAGAGTCAGGATCTGCCAGAGAATTGCCGCTCCGGTAATTCCGTCCACATCATAGTCGCCGTAAATGGTGATTTTTTCCCTGGCTTTGACGGCCTTTTTTATTCGGCTGACGGCTGGTTTGACGCCCGGCATCAGCTCCGGGCTGATAAGCTCGTTCAGTTTCGGCCTCAGAAAAACGGCAGCGGTGTGGGCGTCGGTTATTCCGCGATTGATTAAGACCTGTGCCAGGAGGGGAGAAACTTTCAGTGATTTGGCCAATTCGCCGGCATCAGGGTGCGGCGGCTGGATTACCCATTGTTTTTTTTGGGTTCCCAGACGTTTATTGCTTTTGAGGGGGGTTGTCATTTGCGGTGTTTTGCAAATGTTACCGCCATCTGTTTGCATCCGTGCGTAAGGTCGCATTTAGAGTCCGTCTTATTTTTTTGGTTTATTATACTGCCAAACATCTTTATAGCAAAAAAACTGCCAAGTGCAATAATTGTTTTTCAGGTTCTCATATACAGGCCGCCATTTATGGCGATATATTCGCCGGTTAGTTTTAGTTGTTTTTACTTTGTTTCCGGTTCTGGTGGTGGGGCATTTAAGGCGTTGACGATGGCGGTTTCAAATCCTGAGCTCATCGGGTGGCCCTGCCATACGATTTGACCGCTGCGATCTACGATAAAAGCTGCCGGGATGCCTCTGACAGAATATTTTTCAGATAGGCCGTTATCCATTCCAACATAATAATTTATGCCCTTATCCTTAACCATTTTTTTCACTGGCTCTGAAGAGCCATCTACAGAAACAGCTATGAAGGGAACTGACTTATCCTTATATTTATCCGCCAACCTGACCATATGCGGAATCGACCGCACACAGGGCGGACACCAGGTTGCCCAAAACTCAAGGACATAGACCCGGCCGCTGAGGTCCGGCGGCGGAGATGTAATCCATTCATTTATCTGGATTGGCGGGGCGATACTGCCGATGAAACCGGAGCTATTTTTGAAAAAATGAGCGGCAACCGCTGCGAAAACCACTACGGCTACAACCATAGCTAAAAACGACAAGAAGGGATTTTTATTGGCTTTTTTGGTTTCCATTAGCTACCTCGCTTTCGCCTTGTATTTGGTCGAGCTGCATTCCGAAGCGGTCGAGTTTTTTGTGGCCATCGTCATATTTGGTGTATGCGTTTCGAATATGTGTGCCGAGGACGTCCCAGTTCGAAAGGAAATCGGCGAAAGAGGCATTCAGCCGTTTTAAGTTCTGGCGTATTTCCGCTGCCTGTTTTTCTATTTGCAGGCCGTGCAGGCCCATCACCACCGTCATCAAATACGCATATAGAAGATTCGGCGATACAGGGATTACCTTTTTATCAAGCGAATACTGCAAAATATCCTGCGTTTCGCCTGCGTATTTGACAATCGTTTCGTAATAGATGTTTTCAGCAGGTATATACATCAAAGCAAAATCCAGCGTGCCTTCGGCAGGTCTGATGTAATCGGATGCAATTTTGTCGATATGAGCGGATACGTCTTTGAGGAATTGTTTGCGAAGTCTTGTTTTCTCGCTGTCGGTTTCCGCTTTTATTACTTTTTCAAAGCTCGGCAGTGGGAATTTGGCATCAACAGGAACCAGGAAATCCGGCAATTGAACAGCAGCATCGACCGTTTTGCCGTCTTTGAAGGCATATTGGAGTTTGTAACTATCTTTCGGCATGACTTGAGCCAGCAGATTTTCGAGCGACCACTCGCCCATCTGTCCTCGCAGCTTGGGAGAGCTTAAAATATCCTCAAGCCGCCTGACTTCAGTCCCAATCTGGAGCATCTGCTTGTTAGTGCCCTGCAACTCGCCGATTTGGGTATTTAGCCGGCCAAGGACCTGCTGGCTGGATTGCAAGCTCTGGGTAAGAGTGGTTTGGCCTGCCTGCAGGGACTTTTGCAAGTTTTCTGAAGTTTTATCCTGAGCGGCCCTCAGGGCTTCGAGCTGCTGGGTGAGCAGGCCGATATTGGCGGTATGGGCAGCGGTTTCTTTTCTGCCAGCGAAGTTGGCGCTGATAAGCCAGACTAAAAGGCCCAAGACAAGTATAATCAAGACGATAACTACCGTGAATAGAATTGATTCCATCCTTTTGTCCTCAAAAAACTGTTTCAATTATAAGAATTATTAAACCATTCGTCAAAGTAGTTGCCATTTGTCGGCCCAGTTTTTATGATAAATTGCTGATTTTTATGACCAATCATCTGGTAATCTTAAAAAAGCCGTATTTAGATGCGATTTTAGCCGGTCAAAAACGCATCGAATCCCGTTTTACCAAGGCAAAACCTTATGCTTTTGGACGTGTTCTGCCTGGTGACAAGTTATTCCTGAAGGAAAGCAGCGGGCCGGTCTGCGCTGTAGCGGCGGCAAAAGCGGTCAAAAATTTCGAGGACCTGACACCAAAGCAAATAATCGAAATAAAGGAGCAATATAACCACTATATCATCGGCAGCGATGAATACTGGCGAAGCAAAAGCGACTGCAGGTTTGGCTTTTTGGTCTGGCTGGAGGATATAAAACCAATCGAGCCGCTGCGAATTAATAAAAAAGACTGGCGGGCGTGGGTTGTGTTAACAGAGAAAGAAAACTTCGATATTTTGAAAACAGGCGCTGCAAAAAAAACGCAATAAGGAGGATTTGTCTGATTTTTGCAGCTACTCCCAATTGCTGGGGTAGTAGATATAGTCAGGCGAAATGTTAAACTTTCTGGACAACTTTTCTACCAGCGCCTCCACCCTCTTTATCTGGGTGTTTGTCGGGCGGATGGTTTCGTCATCAGCTATAACGCAGATGCGGATAGCCTGACTGCTGCCATACCAGGTTTGTCCCGGTATGATAGACCACTGTCTTTGCCATTTTTCGGTTGGTTGTATTTGGCCGTCATCGCCGCCGAGGCCATTACAGATTACAAAGTGATAGTTGATGTCCTCTGAACTGGCCAGACCGCTGAGCGAGGCCAACTGTTCAATGTTTCCGGCTTTGGTGGCGCTATAGTAGATTTCGATGCAGTTCCAACGATGAGGGGATTGGGCAGCTTGAGAAGAAATAGCTTTTTCGATGGGGTCAAGACGGTAATAATTAGAGAGACAAAATGGGCCGGCCGAGGGCGGGTTGTTGCCCAGGACCATTAAAACTATCGCCCCGATGGTCATTGAAATCAGCAGCGCTGCTAATACTTTTGCTACCCTCGGCTGATTTGACATATTTTCGTCCCTGAAAGGTGCTTGGCGTCCTTAAAAAATCTGCGGGCGACTATCCACAGAAAGCACAAACGCCTAATTTATATGATGAACATCGGCATTTGCCAGCAAATTACTCTAAATTTTGCCAAAAATTTTGTAATTTATCTTTACAGATTTCCAAACAAGCTCCCCCTTTTGCGACTTGATGTAAAAAGCGCCTGAACGTCCCTTTTTGTGTGCGGGGCTTCCGTGGTCCGCCGTTAGGCGGAAAAAATAACATATAACGTTGCACTAAAGGATATTATTTGACCGAATTTTTCTTTTCCGGCTCAGAAGCAGGTTTGTTATCAGGCTTCTTTTTTTCCGGCTCAGGAGCAGGTTTAGGACGAGGCGGAGCCGTTATTACCAGGCTGGCGGCTGGAGCATTCGGCTCTTTGCCGGGTGGATAGACAATCTTTGCATCAGCTTTGAGCGACTCAACATACTTCTCGGCAAATTCGGCCTGTTTGGTTTGTGTCAGCATCTTTATTATATCGTCTTTGGCCTGCTCAAACGGTATAACATTGGCATCGTTGTGGTCGGTGACCTTTATTATATGATATCCAAATTGAGTTTCCACGACATCACTGACCTGTCCCGGCTTTAATGCGAAAGCTGCTTTTTCGAACGGCGCCACCCATGTACCTTTTTTATTTGAATTTGGGTCGCTCTTTTCTCCGTAACCTAAATCGCCGCCTTGTTTGGATGAGGGACAGGCTGAATTAGCCCGGGCTAACTCGGCAAAGTCGGCTCCGCCTTTGATTTGTTTAAGCAGGTCCTCGGCTTTCGCCTTGGCTGCTGCTTTTGCCTGGTTTGGGTCGGCGTTGGGGTCCTTGGTATCAGGCGTTATGAGGATATGGCTTGCTCTGACCTGTTCGGGCACTTCGAATTTGCTTTTGTTTTCAGAATAATATTTTTTAGCGTCTTCTTCTTTAATGTCTATTTTGCCGGCCCATTGGGCTTCCATAAGTTTCTGATAGGCCAGCCCTTTCTGGATTCGGTGTTTTACGTCGTCGAAACTTTGGCCGTAGGCCTCTATCAACGCCTTGAAATCTTCCACTGATAACGGCGGTTGCTGCTGCGAGGCTATTTCTTTAATCCGTTTGGTTACTTCTTCGTCAGTAACTGCTATTTTGGCTGCTTTTACTTTTTCGTCCAGCAGTTGTTCAATAATCATTTTTTCCAGGAACTGCTGCCTGAGTTGTTTTTTGTATTGCTCAATAAAGGATGCCGGCATTTGTGCGCCCATCTTCTGGATCTGCGGCTTGAGCTGGGCTTCTATCTGGCTTTCGTTAATATCGATGCCGTTAACGGTAACGGCAACGCTGTCAGCGGCCGGTTCGGCAGGCGCATTCGGTTCATTGGCGACCGCTTTGGCTGGTTTATTCGGTTCAGTTGAAACTGTGTTAGGCCCACTCGTCAGGGCGGAGCCTGCCGTAGCCTGAGAGATACCTAAGGCAGCGGTAAGAAGCATTACAAAAACGAGAGACGAGCGACGAGAGACGTGTGACGAACTTGGAGTTTTCATAAATTTATCCTTTCTCCTATGGAGTCCTTACGGACGTAGATTAACCCGCCATACGTCTGGCGGGTAAAGACATTAAAAATCTTTCTCCTATGGAGTCCTTACGGACTTAGCCAAAGATAAGCATTGTTCCATTAGCAGGTAAATAAGTCAACACTTTTATTCTGCGAGAGTGGGATTTTCACCAGGTCGATAAGTCCTGCTTTGGGCCGTTTTTCTTGAAATGGCTGCCAAAACTATTTAACTTTATTGTTTTTAATGACTTAAATGCCTATTTGACGGAGGTTTGGCCGCCTTTGACGTGATTTGGCAGAAAGGCAACGGAGGTATTCTGCTCCGATTTTGAGCTCAACCGGGCTTGCGAAATAACACATATTCGAACGATGCTAAAATCCAGCTTGATTTTGTTTGAACAGTTTGTTATTATGTGAATATATAATCACATAGTAATAAAAGGAGATAAAATGCCGAACAGAAAAAAACAGTTACTATTCGTAAAACAGACAGAGATTATAAAAGCCATGGCTCATCCGTTACGAATTGCTATTGTGGATTTTCTCAAAGATGGCGAGCAATGCGTCTGCGACATTGCCGAGCACATCGGTTCCGAGCGGTCAAATGTCTCCCGGCATCTGTCGGTAATGCTCAATGCCGGTATTCTCGAATATCGAAAGGAAGGACTCAAGGTCATATACAGCCTTAAGTGTCCCTGCATTCTCGACTTTTTCACCTGTATAACACGTGTATTGAAGCAGCAGGCGAAGGAAAACGAAAGACTGCTAAAGGTTATTTGACAGAGGAGCTGTATGAAACGAGAGTTAAAGATATTTGGTGCGTTGGCGGGGATATTCCTTGTTGCATATTTTCTGCCGTTGGGCAATGTAAAGGTTCAGGCAGCGATACAGGAGGCCTTTAGGTTGTTGCAGTGGTACGCACGCAACCATACGCTGGCGTGCATTGTTCCGGCTTTGTTTATCGCGGGCGGAATTATCACGTTTTTGTCGCAGGAGTCCGTGATGAGGTATTTGGGGCCAAAGGCAAATCCCATACTCGCATACGGCGTGGCATCGGTATCGGGCTGTATCTTAGCCGTGTGTTCGTGCAGCGTTCTGCCTCTGTTTGCGGGTATATATCAATTAGGTGCAGGATTGGGACCAGCGACGGCATTTCTGTATTCGGGGCCTGCAATAAACATTCTTGCGATATTTTTGACGGCGAGGGTGCTTGGTTTTCCGATAGGCGTTGGGCGAGCGGTCGGCTCTGTTCTCTTTGCTGTTATAATTGGCGTGCTGATGGCGGTTATATTCCGAAAAACCGAAAAGGCCAAAAATGAAGCGACGATGCAGGTGCCTCAGCCGGAAAAACCTTCCCGCCCGATAGCAAAAAACGGCCTGTTTCTGGCGACGATGATTTTATTCCTTATCTTTTCCGACTGGTTCAATCCCGGTAATGTTATTGTGAAGGCGACCGACGGCAGGCAATTCAAGGCCGTGGTTATGCACGAGACTAAAGATGCAATCCGTTTTCAGCTTGAGGAGAACACGGATTCGTTCAAATCCGGCGATAAAATAACACTTCCCAAAACAGATATTGCCGATATGCAGGACCAAAAGACCTGGGTCATTACGGTTTATCGCATTCGCTGGTATCTGGCCGGTCTGTGCGGTTTGGCTGTCCTTGTTATGGCCTGGGGATGGTTCGGCAAAGAGGAAATCCGCGAATGGATGTCAAATACGTGGGACTTTACAAAAATGCTTGTGCCATTGCTTTATGGCGGCGTATTTGTTGTAGGTTTTGTCAGCGTGCTTCTCCCAGAAAAACAGGTGGCACAATGGGTTGGTGACAATAGTTTAAGGAGCAACCTTGTTGCCAGTGTAATTGGGGCATTCTGGTATTTTGCGACGCTGACGGAAATCCCCATTACACAGGCGTTAATGGGGCTGGGTATGCACAAAGGGCCGGTGCTGGCGTTATTGCTGGCGGGGCCTGCCTTGTCGCTGCCGAGCATAATAGTCCTCTTCAAGATAATGGGCTATAAAAAAACGATTGTCTTCACCGCCCTTGTCATCATAATGTCAACTATTGTCGGAATGTTCTTCGGTGCATTTTTCTAAAGGAAGCGATTATGAAAAAGATTCAGATACTTGGGACGGGCTGTCCTAAATGCAAGAAGCTGGCAGAAAATGCAGAAATTGCCGCTAAAGAACTCGGAATGGAATATGAGCTTGAAAAGGTTACAAAAATCGGCGACATAATGAAATTCGGAGTGATGATGACACCTGCACTTGCTGTTGACGGAAACGTTAAGGTTGCAGGTAAAGTGGCTTCGGTCGAACAATTAAAAGAAATACTCGAATGATTTGAAGAAGATTGAACAGAAAGAAGGCGCGGGATGAAGAACTTATCGAAAATAATTATCGTTTTACTTCTTGCTGCATCGGTAACGGCGGTTGTCGTACTGAAGAAGAAAGAAAACCAATCCCAGCAGTCCCAGACCGTCGTAAATAATTCTCAAACTGCGGCTATTCAGACTCAGTTGCCGCGGTTAGTCGATTTGGGGGCTGATAAATGTATCCCCTGCAAAATGATGGCTCCGATACTTGAAGAGCTGAGGAAAGATTATGACGGAACTATCAATGTGGAATTTATCGATGTTTGGAAAGCGCCTGAAAGGGCCAAAGAGTACGGAATAACGATTATTCCCACACAGATATTTTTTGATGCTTCCGGCAAGGAACTATTTCGGCATGAAGGTTTTTTTTCCAAGGAGGACATCCTGGCCAAGTGGATGGAGTTTGGCGTTGAACTTGCAAAAATTAAATGATGCAGCAACTTTTTACCAATTTAACTCGCGCAGTTGAAAGCACGCCGGTGATAGCGATAGGCGCATCCTTTATCTGGGGCGTGCTGAGCATAATTCTTAGCCCATGCCATCTGGCGAGTATTCCATTAATTGTGGGATTTATCGATGAGCAGGGAAGAATTTCAACAAAACGGGCCTTTGTCATATCCACTTTATTCGCAGCAGGGATACTTATCACCATTGGAGTTATCGGAGCCATTACGGCGACGGCCGGTCGAATGATGGGTGATGTCGGCAAATACGGCAATTATTTTGTGGCATTGATATTTTTCTTAGTCGGGCTTCACCTGCTCGATGTGATTCCTATACCCTGGTCCGGCGCAGGACAAGTTGGAATGAAGCGCAAGGGTATGCTGGCTGCTTTTATTCTCGGTCTTGTATTTGGGATTGCATTAGGACCCTGCACTTTTGCTTATATGGCGCCGATGCTCGGCGTTACGTTCAAACTGGCGACTACGAATTTACTTTACGGTATCCTGCTGTTGCTGGTTTACGGAATCGGACATTGCTCGGTAATTGTCCTGGCCGGAACGTCAACGGAACTCGTGCAACAGTATATGAACTGGAACGAGCGATCGCGAGGAGCTATTATTTTAAGAAGAGTATGTGGGGTCCTCGTTATTTTCGGAGGACTGTACCTGATTTATACGGCGAAGTAGAAATAAGGAAGTAGAGATGAAAAACGGAATTGCAAGGCAGTTATCTTTTTTAGACAGGTTTCTTACTTTGTGGATTTTCCTGGCAATGGGTATCGGCGTCGCCTCCGGCTATCTGTATCCGCCAATAGCTGGCTTCTGGAATAAGTTTCAAGTCGGGACGACAAATGTGCCCATCGCAATCGGGCTGATTTTGATGATGTATCCGCCGCTGGCGAAGGTCAAATATGAGGAGCTTGGCAGAGTCTTTCGCAATTATAAGATATTGATTTTGTCGTTGATTCAAAACTGGATAATCGGCCCGGTCCTGATGTTTGTTCTGGCGATAGTGTTTTTAAGGGGCTATCCGGAATATATGGTCGGCTTAATAATCATTGGACTTGCCAGATGTATTGCAATGGTTATTGTATGGAACGAGCTTGCCAGAGGCGATACGGAGTACGCCGCCGGACTTGTGGCGTTTAATTCTATTTTCCAGGTATTGTTCTTTTCCGTTTACGCCTACATTTTCGTAACTGTCCTGCCGCCGGTTTTCGGATTGAGCAGCAGTGTTGTTAACGTGTCTATCTCCCAGATTGCCAAGAGCGTTTTCATCTATTTGGGAATACCGTTCATAGCCGGCATCGTTACAAGGTTCAGCTTAATAAAAATTAAAAGCAGGGACTGGTATCAAGACAAATTTATTCCCAGAATCAGTCCCATTACGTTGATTGCCCTTCTTTTCACAATCGTGGTGATGTTCAGCTTGAAAGGGAATTTTATAGTTTCTTTGCCGGTTGATGTGCTTCGTATTGCCGTGCCATTGCTGATTTATTTTGTGGCGATGTTCTTCATTACCTTTTTCATCAGCGCCAAGGCCGGGGCCAATTATGCCCAGTCAGCCACTTTGTCTTTTACGGCAGCCAGCAACAATTTTGAGCTGGCCATAGCCGTGGCCGTGACGGTCTTTGGCATTAACTCAGGCCAGGCCTTTGCAGCCGTCATAGGGCCGCTCGTAGAGGTCCCCGTGATGCTTATGTTGGTCAAAATCTCCCTGAGGACCCAAAACTGGTTTGTTCCTTACAGGGTCAGGGGTTAGCTATGAAAAAAATACAGATTCTTGGCACGGGTTGTCCCAAGTGCAAAAAATTAGCGGAAAATGCTCAAGCCGCCGCTAATAATTATGTTTCAAGTTAAATAGCTGACAGGGTCCTGCTGGTAAAACTGCTTTAGCTCGTTGTATAACTGGGGGTGAATTGCTTTCAGCTCTTTGGGTTTTTCAAAAAAGAACTCTGTTACGACAGCGAAGAATTCCTCCGGGTTGGTGGCGCCGTATTTATTTAAAAAAGTCGTCTGGCGTTGAGCAGTTGCCTGCCTGAGCTTTTCGTAATCCCTTTGTAACACGCGCGCCCACGCAATATAGCTTGAGCTGCTTTTAAGAACGGCCGTGCTGTCTCTTTTGCCGCCGGAGCTTTCGATTTGATGTGCGAACTCGTGAAATACGACATTACGGCCGTCGTTGATGTCGGCGGTATCGTGTTTCACGTCATCCCACGATAAAACCACCGGCCCCCGATGCCACGATTCCCCAAGAAGAACTTGTGGAACTTCAGCCACTACTCCGCCGGGCAGATGTTCGGCTCGGCGTATTACAAATGCCCGCGGATATACCAGTATTGTAGAAAGGCCCGGATAATAGTCGGTCTTTCGATGCAGAAGTAATATGCACGCCTGTGCAGCTATAGTTACCTTTATTTCATCGGTTATTTTAAGTCCGCGGCAGCCTTCGAACCGCTTCTCGCCGATGAATATAAGTATATGACGCCGCAGCTCGGTTTTGTCCTCGGAAGGTAATCTGTTGTATAATGGCACGTTCTTTTCAATGATTCGCAGCCATTCCTCAGGAAATTGCCGATTGGCAAGCCGGTTTCGTCGCCATTTCTTAAACCAGAACATATATCGCAATTACTTCTCCGGTTTTGTTACCTCGCCGGTCATAGGAACAAATCGGACGGGTAAAACATTTCTTCTGCTGAGATTACCCTTGTCGTCCTTTGTTACCAATACAAGATATTGAAAGCTGCGGCTGGTTTCATAAGGCAGTATCATCCTTCCGCCCGGCTTTAACTGTTCTGTCAGCGGCGGAGGGATGCGCTCGGCTGCCGCTGTGCCGATAATGGCGTCAAAAGGCGCCTTCTCCGGCCAGCCGAAATACCCGTCGCCGGCCCTGACGAATACGTTCGGGTAGCCAAGCTCTTTCAGCTTCTCTGCTGCATTTTTCGCAAGCCCTTCGACAATCTCAATGGTATAGACCTCGGCGGCAATCTCGGCGCATACCGCCGCCTGATAACCGGAGCCGGTGCCGATTTCTAATACCTTCGAATCCGGCTTTAGTTCCAGCGCCTGCGTCATAAACGCCACGATATATGGCTGACTTATGGTCTGGCCGAAACCTATTGGAAGCGGATAATCGCCGTATGCCTGCTTCTGCACGTTCTCAGGGATAAATGCGTGCCTCGGTACAATCCGCATCGCCTTCAAGACATTGGGGTCATTGACGTCTCTCGCCTGAATCTGCTCAGCTACCATTTCTTCCCGCTCTTTTACCAGTTCTGCAAAAGCCGGGTGCGTATGCCCCGGCCGCGATATCCTCTTATCTTCAACGGTTTTTGGTTTGTTCGCATCCGCTGATGTTTGATTTGGTTCAGCAAATACGGTTGTAATAAAGAGAAATACTATCAGTAAAGATACCATTTTGAACAATCTCAGACTCTTTGCGCTCATTTTATTACCTCCCCTTATTTCATAATCCGCATAAGTAACATGCAATTTTGCCTTTTAAATTTTTAACTTTTAACTTTTTTATCATCCCCCAATTCCCCCCAAACTCAAGCCGGAAATTTCCTATTCAACCTCCTTTTATTTTAGAGATTAAATACGTGAGCGGTAGCATCACAAAAAATATAACAAAAATACCCAAGAGCAAAAACAGAAAGGACAGAACAGGAATTTTTATCCACATTGGAATTTCAGCATTAGGGTTAGCGGCACCGAATGGAAGGCCGATTAAATCTTTTATAGTCAATTTCGGAAGTGACAGGCCTTTTCTTCTTTTCCTTTCAAAGACAAATATCTCAATTGGAAACAGAACTATCCAAAACACAAAATACCCACCAACAAAAGCAATCACTACCTTCGACCAGAACGGATGTTTTGTTATTGGTTGCCCATCCTTGAAAAAGAGAAAATTTATAACGGCGCATAATGCTATTCCGAATAAGAGAAACGAATGTATAAATAAGAGAACGAACACATGAGATATACGGTTCTCTTGTGACATATTGCAGTTCCGCACAAGTAACAAGATACACTTTTGCCGCCTCCATTATCTGCTGAATCTTCCCTAAACTCAAGCCGGAAATTTGCCCGTTTACCCTGTTATAGCCCTGCTTTTAGCCGATAAACCAGCTGAACTTTTGCAAAAAAGGCCTTGCAGCCTCTGCAAACCTTCTCTATAATGGCAGTGTCCTTTTGACAAATTAAAAATAATAAATAGAAAATAATAAATAAAAAATAACAAATGCGGGTGTAGCTCAGAGGTAGAGCGTCACGTTGCCAACGTGAATGTCGTGAGTTCAAATCTCATCACCCGCTTTGTAAAAGCGCAAAAGAGCATGTGGCTTGTGCACTTGTGACTTATGCACTAAGATAGTATCGGCGAGTTATCGGCTAAATAGTAGTTTGGCGTTGGTCGCCGATATGTTAAAAAAAGTTGAAATTTGGCTAAGGGCAGTTTCTTCCTGATGCCTTTTTTGTTTATTATCTCAGAACTGCAAAGACAGAATCATTTAGGAGCGCCAGAATGGCTGAAGAACAACAGCAACCTACAGCGTTGAAGAACACAGTAACAATCGAAGATACAGGACCTTGCAAGAAAAAAGTCGTCATAGAAGTTCCGGAAGAGGCGGTAAAAAACGCCACCGACGAGCAGTATGAGACTTTGCGCAGGGAAGCTTTAGTGCCGGGCTTTAGAAAAGGGCGGGCGCCACGCCGGCTTCTGGAAAAAAGGTTCGGCAAAGAAACAACAGAGCAAATCAAGCTAAAATTATTAGCCGAGGCAAGCGATTCGGCCCTTAAGGATAATAAGCTGGATGTCCTTCGCGACCCGGATATTGATTTTGAAAAGGTAGAGCTGCCTGCCGCAGGGCCGCTGAAGTTTGACTTCGAGGTCGAAGTGCGTCCAGAATTTGATTTGCCTGGGCTGGATGGTATCCCGGTAGAAAAGAGAAAACTGGAAGTTACAAATGAGCAAATCGACAGAGAGATTGAGCAATTACAAAAGTGGGCGGGTATATGGACGCCGCGGGATGGCGGAGAGGTTGAGCTTTACGACCAGATAATAGCTGACGTGGTTCTAAAGCCGGAGGGCGTCGAGGAAGAGCAGAAGCTCGACAATATCGAGATATATGTGAGGCAGAGTGGTTTTGTCGGCGCAATCCCGGTAGAGAAGCTCGATGAGCTTCTCGTAGGCGCCAAGTTTGGGGACGTCAGACAAACAAGCGTAGAGGTTCCAAAAACGTATTTCCGGCAGGAGTATCGCGGCAAAAAGGTAGATATTCGAATTACCGTTAAAGAGGCAAAATGGCTCAAACCTGCCGCATTAGATGAAAATTTCTTTAAAAGAGTTGGTGTCGGAGATGAAAACGAGCTGCGGGAGAAACTGCGGAATAGTCTGCAGGCTCGGCTGGAACAGCAGGTGCGAGGCGAGATGGCCGAGCAGATTTACAAATATATGCTCGACAACACCAAATTTGACCTGCCTGTGGATGTAGCTGCGGAACAATCGACTGCGCTGCTGCAAAGACAGTATATCAGTATGCTGCAGAGGGGTTTGACACGTGAGCAAATTGAAGAACAGATGGAACAGTTGCGGGCAGGCAGTGAACAACAAGCCAAAGAGCAGCTCAAAATATTCTTTATAATGGCTAAAGTCGCCGAAAAGTTCAATATTGACGTCAGCGAAGAGGAGATTAACGGTTATATCGCCCAATTAGCTGTTCAGCGAGGCCAGCGGCCCGAAAGGATGAGGGAAGAAATGGCGCGAGACGGCTCGCTGACACAATTCAAATTACAGGTCCGGGAAGATAAGTGCATCGCCAAATTGCTCGAATCGGCAAAGATAACGGAAATTGAGCCCGAAAAGAAAGCCGCCACGACAACCGCTAAAAAAACAGCCAGGAAAGCAACTGCAGAGGAGAAACCCAAAAAAAGAAAACCAAAGGGCAAAAATACCCGATAAGGTATTTGGGTATTGATAACAATGGTATGAAGGAAGTAATAAATGTTTATTGAACGTCCTGAAATAAAGATTTTGAAAGACCTGGAAGCATACAACCAATACGGCCCGGCGGGCCAGTATCAGCGCTACCGCCAGATGAGTCTCGATGATATGCTGCTGGAGAACCGAATCGTTTTTCTGATAGGCGAAATATCTTATGCCAGGGCCGCTGAGGTTATTATGAAGATGCTATACCTTGACAATCTCAAACGCGACAGCGAAATCAGCTTATACATCAATTCCCCGGGCGGCAGTGTTGATGATACGATGGCTATTTATGATACTATACGCTTTGTCGGCTCTCCTGTTGCGACCTATTGTATCGGCAGGGCTCAGTCCGGAGGAGCTGTGGTATTGGCAGCCGGCGCAAAAGGCAAGCGTTTCGCCCTTCCGCACGCTAAAGTTATGCTGCATCAGGTCTGGGGCGGCGTCAGCGGCCAGGCAGCCGATATCAAAATCCAGGCAGAAGAAATTCTAAAAGCCAAAACTATGATAAACGAGATTCTTGCCAAACACACCGGCCAGCCGATTGAGAAAATCGCCGCAGAGACCGAAAGAGACAAATGGATGAGCGCAGATGAGGCTAAGGAGTATGGCCTTATTGACGAAGTGCTCCACGAAGGAGACGAAGAAAAGAAAACCAAAAGTAAAAAATAAAAACGCAATGCGAGATACGAGATATGACAATTAATCAAAATTTAGTGCCGATAGTAATTGAAAAAAGCGGGCGAGCCGAACGCGCCTATGATATTTATTCGAGACTGCTCAAAGATAGAATAGTCTTTCTGGGAGGAATGATTGATGACGACGCAGCCAATTTGATTGTCGCCCAGATGCTGTTTCTGAGTAACGAAGACAGTAAAACCGATATCCATTTTTATATCAATTCAGCAGGCGGCTCAATCACAGCGGGGTTTGCGATATATGATACGATGCAGTTTCTGCGCTGTGATGTCTCAACTTATTGCATCGGACAAGCGGCAAGTATGGCGGCAGTGCTGCTGACAGGCGGCAAAGCCGGCAAACGATTCGTTTTGGCTAACAGCAGAGTGCTTTTGCATCAGCCGTTAATCGCAGGGGTATTGGAGGGGCCGGCTACCGATTTGGACATCGAAGCGAAAGAGATACTGCGACTGCGCAATCGGCTTTATAATATACTGGCCCAACATACAGGCCAAAGTCCGGAAAAAGTAGAAAAGGATTGCGACCGAAATCTCTGGCTGGAGGCAAAGGAAGCCATCAGCTACGGATTGGTCGATAGAATACTGCAGAAAGCGCCCGAAATCGTCAAGGATAAGGAGCAGTAATGTATAAGTGCACAAGTCGTCCATCGTCCGTCCGCCTCGGTGCAGCCTTTTGGCAAAGCCGGGTCGTTCGTCTTCCGTCTTCTGCCTTCTGTCTTCTGTTTTCTGTCTTCTGCCTTTTCGCCGCTGGCTGTGAGAACGGCGGCAACAAATCAACGATGGCGAAGGAAATCAGCACTCTGAAAGAGGAAAAAGCGGAGCTGAAAAGCCAAATCGAGCAATCCAAATCAGAGGCTGAACAATTGAAAAATCAGGTTCAGGTTCTCTCCAATTTGCCGCCTGAGGTTCGGCTTGAAGACCTCTACGACCTGCAAAAAATCAAAATTACCAGATACACCAATCTTTATGATAAAGACAAAGACGGCAAAAAAGAAACGCTGCTCGTTTATATACAACCAATCGACGAACAGGGCGATATAATAAAGGCGACCGGCGCTGTGGATGTCGAGCTTTGGGACTTGAACAAAGAGGCCGGCCAGGCACAACTCGGCCAGTGGCATGTCCCGCCGGCGGAGCTGAAAAAGCTCTGGTTTGCCACACTGATGACCATTAATTACCGATTGACTTTTGACGTAGCCGACAAAATCACCGGCGACGAGAAGGAACTGGTAGTCAAAGTAACTTTCACCGATTACCCGAGTGGGAAAGTATTTAAAGAGCAAAAGATAATCCGGCCACGTTAAAAGTGCAACTTCTAAAGGTGGCAAGTGGATTTTGGGGGGAAACCCGCCGGAGGCGGATAAATCCGCCGTCGCCAAGGCTATGGCGGACAAGATTGGGTTTGTTTGGGTTTGTTTGGGTTTGTTTTGACCAAGTGTCCAATTTCATTTTTTCGTTGTAATTCATTGTTACACTTGCGGTTATAAACATTTGACTTTTTTGAAAATTGGGTTCGTTTGGCATAATTGATTCATTTTTGATTGATTTTTTCGCTGTAAATAGACAGTCTCCGTGTCCGTTGCTTAAGCCACAGAGAAAACCCTTCGACTACGCTCAGGGCAGGCAGAGAAGTAAATTATAAACAGTATTAATTGTTTATTGGTAACCGCTCATTGGTTATTTCCCTAATCTATAGAGACTTTCTCTCTACAATTGGATGAACATGCGCGATTGATGCGAAAATTATGCCTGTTCAGGATGCAGGGTTTTGGCTAAGTCGTTGCCGTGAAAGGGGTAAAAAATTTCTGCGATTTTGTCGTCTTTGGTGTGCGGGATACACGGTTTTGATTGAAAATTTGCCACGAAGACACAAATTTTTTTAGACACGGATTTACACGGGATTGACACTGTATTTTTTAGATTTTCTTAACATTGCCGCACCGAGGCGAACACGTCGCCCGTGACCAGTGGCTCGTGACTCGCAGAACACCGCACCAAAGCCGACCAGCAAAACCACAGTAAAACTGTAAAGAACTGTTGAAAAAAGCGTAGCTTTGCAAAACTACGCTTTTCTGTTTTTCAATTTTATTAACACTTATTTATTTGGTTTATTTGGTTCGTTTGGTTTGTTTGGTTCGTTTGGTTTGTTTGGTTCGTTTGGTTTATTTGGTTCTGGTTTGGTTGGTTTATTTGGTTCTGGTTTGGTTGGTTTGGTTGGTTGGTCACTACCTGAGTAATGGCTATCATGAGAAGCATGCGAGGCGTGCGAAGCATGCGAGGCGTGCGAAGCATGAGAAGCATGTCCCAAGTCGACAACTGCTGTAGCAGAAGCATGTTGAAGAATCAATGGGGCGTTTTGGGTAATTTGACTTATACTCTTACTCTGGTTTTTATTGGTTGCAGCAGTAAGCTTGCTCTTGGTGGACAATAACACTACAAATGCTACAATCGAAACTAGCCAGCCTAAACATTTTTTGAACTTCATATTTTTATCCTCGTAAATGATTCAGGTACTAACACTTTAAGATTTAAATGCATAATTATCAACAAAAAGATGTGTTTTTTGAATGTTTCTATAAGTATCATATATTAAAAGCCTTATGAAAGAGGATGAATGTGTTTACTATGTAATTCTGCAGAAGATTCAAAAAAACCACCACAAAGTTCCTTTTTTTGACATTGTTCACATTCTGGCAAATAGATATTTTTCCATGTTGAAATAGATTTTGTCGAATATGGCCAAAGCGATTTAGGCAGTACACACAACTGATGATTATAAACAGAAACTTTCATTTGTCGCAAAGATAAAAATTCAACAGCTTTCTGTAAGTAATCTTGGTATTCATACGGGTCTACCCAAACTTGTTCTAAATTCTTTTTTGCCGATTCCCTTGTCTCCATGCCCATAAAGGCTATATGGATTACAAATGGGAAATTCCGATAAATGAATTCCGCCCATTTAGGAAGTCTATGATAATTTAACGCTGTAATTACAATTCTGATTTCTATTCTGTGTTTGAACAAAGCGAGATTTTGAATACCCTTTAAAGTTTTATAGAACCCATTTGCTTGCATGATGTAGTTATGCTCTGTATCTGTATCAGCATACAAAGGAATGCCAATTTGTATATTGGGATGCTCAATCAAGGTAAAATTTTTGGCAAATTCAAAGTCTGCGAATCTGATTCCATTTGATAGAACTTGAAGAGCAGTGTTTGGCAAATTCTGTTTGCATGCCTTCACAATTTTGAACAGGTTATTTCCAAGCAAGGTAGGTTCTCCGCCGGTGATTCCCAATGTCTTGGTCTGCGGGTCAATTAATTTAATTAATGTTAAAACTTCTTCTGTATAATCAGTTTTATTATCGGTCGTATATTGGGGACATATTAAACAAGAACAATTGCACTGCTCTGTTACGAAAAGTGCATTATGAGGTGATTCTTTTTCATATAGAACATCTATTCCCCCGTCGGGATTCAAGCGCACCACATCTCCAGCTTTTAGTTCGTTAAGCCTTGAAACTCCATAGTAGATTGTTTTCCCGCTCGATTTTAGGTTCGGGTCAATATCTTTAATGTCTGTCAAAATTGCTTTATGCCGTAATGATTTTCTATTTGGAGAATTTGTCGCTATTATGGAATTAGGGTCAGAAAAAAACCTGGGCGGGTTTAAGACAATCCTTCCTAATACCCGTCCTCTTGTGTTAATGGGACACCCTAACAAGCTTCGCAATTTGGTAGCTCCTGCAATGGTTTTCTATTTATCCACGACCAAAAAATTCTGTTTAAATTCTTATCTTCGCTTTGAAGCAATTCAAAAAGATACAACAATATACCTTTGCATTTTTTGCATGTTTGGCTTAAACTTGCATAGCATAGAATGTCACCATATTCAGCATAATTTCTAACTGGGTCTGCCCCACAATAAGGTCGAAATGCACAATGACAGCAAATTGGTAAGCATTCTATACATGAGTTTGCTATTAAATCCTTAAGTTTGCTACCAGCAAAAATTTCTTTATGAGAATTTGAATTCACATTTCCAATCAGAAATTTTGGGTCCCCCATTGCCGCAAGCATTCTGCCTTCGTCTGAAACGTATACATTGCCATTATAATCGTACACCGCCCCTTCAATTCCCGTACCCGCAGGAGACTGAAGGTCCACAAACCCTGTTGAAAAAGGGGTTAGTATTCTCTTCAAGAGAAGAGATGAGAAGGATTCAATAAGGTACGTGCCTCTTAAATTAAGTTCAATTATGTAATTAAGCGTGTCCTTATATTTTTTAACGAATTCATCCATGTTATAGCTCATAGTGTCACTCTCTCTTTTTGCCCCACCGTAAGGATTCAAGCTCCTAATAAAAATATACTGAAATCCCATTCGCACGTATTCATCAACAATTTCTTTCATTTGGTCAAGACTATATCGAGTAGTCGTCATAAGTGCAGAAACACTACCGGGACCTAAAATTCCCCTTGCCAGTTTAATATTTGATATGAGCCTGTCATAACTGAGTTCATTGCTCTGTAAGGGGCGGTTTTTGTTGTGCAATTCGCAAGGGCCGTCGAGAGATGTTGAAATTGAAATATTATGCCTTTTGAGAAACTTTAGAATTTCATGCGTGACTAAAGTAAGATTTGTACAAATTACGAAGGTTAAATGTTTTCCGTGAATTTTATTAAGCTTTTCAGCGTACTTAACGATATATTTGACAATTCTGAAATTCAATAAAGGTTCTCCGCCCTGAAACTCAATTTTAATAGCAGGAGAAGGTGATGAAAAAATCATTTTAACTGTATTTTCAACGGTTCGCTTGTCCATGTCGAAACCGATTGCATCAGGGTTTTTTTTAGAAACCTGACAATATATACAATTAGAATTGCATCTTAATGTCGGGACGACCATATGCAACGATGTAAAATTATAAAGAAATGCCTTCTTGGTTCGGTACTTTATCGCCAACATATCAATTACGGGGGCAATAGCCGTATCGGTTAGAATATGTTTAGCTTTTAAATCGAAAAAGGTGGAAGACCGATGGTCCAAGGTGTGATTAATAAGCTTCTGAAAATCTTCCTCTGCTAAAAAAACGTGCTCGCCGACCTCGTTAACCACCAAACGCTTATTATTGTTCAGTCGCATGAACTCAAAGGGAAATAATTGATAAGGTTTAGTGGCATTCATATTTTTATTTCATTTCGTATATTTTCGACAGGCTGAAAAGCTTGTTTGACAATCAAATCTCTGATATTTCCGTAACTTTTTTCAATGTTTAATCTGACTTGTTGGTCTAATAACTCATTGCAAAATTCGAGAGCAATATCATCAGGTGTTAGATTTTTATCTTTTGGGTGCAATGAAACGCTGACGCATTTTTCTGATGACGGGTTTATATCAACGTAACATCTATCAATAAATTTATGAGCAGCCATTAGTATAGCTTCTTTCTGATATAGCTCCGTAGAGACTTTGAAAATAAGAACGCCGTTTTTAAACTGCTTAGAAATATTGTCCATCTTTGTCCCTCAATATTCGGTGTCCATAATCTGGGCTTTCCACATGGTTTATTGCATCGTCATTTAATGGTTGTTAAGGAACTGCACACTATCTTCCGCATTTTCTCACTCCTCTGCTTTTGCCAAGTTGAAAAAGGTGATATGATTATAGGTTTTATAAACTGGCAAATCAAGGGAAAATGGTCAGCGATAGCTGTAAAGCTTAAAAAATGTTTTTTTCTATTGATTAATACGTGCCTCAGAATTACTGTATATAAGTTATTTTGCGGGACAGAGAATATGAAAACTAACAAAGCTATTACAGCTTTTGCTTTTCTGATGTTTTTGCTTACACCAAGCAGACTTACAGCAACAGGCAAGCAGAATCAAAACATACGCCAAATTACTAAAAGTACCCTTTTAATTCTTCAACATGCTTCAACAGTTGGTAATCTCGACCACGAATCTCATATGTCACACGCTTCACACGCTTCGCATTTTAGCCACTATTCAAGTTTTTAGTAATTTGCCCATTGAAGGATGACTTATCTGGGACAGTCCCTCCCTCTGTGTATTAATTGCCGTGTATTAATTTTTCAATCTTTTCCGGAGTCAAATAATCACTATATGTTTTGAATACTTTGTCCATTTCGGATAAATATTCAGCACTATTTATTTCCATATTTAATTCCTTGCGCATGGAAAGGGTGACACTGAGAGACTCCTTCTGAAGATATGCTGCGACTTTGAGGCACATAGATAACAGTCTTGGCTGGAACTCTGTTAGTTCTTCTTCTTTCTTCATCATTACAGCAACAGTGGAATCATGTTTTGCTTTCATCTCATCGAACATTTTCTTATAAGTGGCCGAAACCTCGGTGTTTTTCTTGCCTTCGACGTCCATTTTTTCAAACTTGCTATCTATTTCATTCAAGGATTTTGTCTGATATTCACTTAAGCTATTCAATGAGACCAATGTTTGTTTAAGGGTAATAAATCGGTTTATTTCGGGTATTATTGGGAAAGTTTGCTGATTAAAGTTTGCCATGAATTGACACAGAACTTTTATAGTATTTAACGTACCCACCATATGGACTTTCGCTATAGCGGGTAACAATTTATCACCTATTTCTGCATTGTTTGAGTGGATAATTCTGATTGGCAACCGCTGAATATCTTTAATCGCCTCTGCAATTGCCTCAGCAGCTTCGATATAGGTCTCTTTCCGGATTTGCATTTCGCGTTCTTTATCTTTTTGTTGGGCGGAGTGGTTTAGTTGTAGCAATAAACATTTTTTGTTGTGCTTGTTTGTTAAAAGAACCCCAAAGTATGTAAGTCCAGATGCAATCATAGCAGCCCAAACGACGTCTGAAATGTTTGACAGCCAAGCCCAGGCTACTGCGACAGGTACTGACACGCCACACAGCGAAACAGCTACAGCCCGCCATATTGTTTGCATACTCTGCCCTTCAATTTTGCCTCAATATACCCTTTGACAATCTTGCTAATCAAGGAAAAAGGCAAAGAGTTGCTCTTTCGTCTGTTTTTCGCTAATATGGCACTATATTCAGATTAAAATCGGGACGACCGACCTGAAGAAAGTCTTTTTTGACTGGCCTAAGTGAAAAGCGATTTGGAAAAGGAGGGATTTCCATTTACGATTTACAATTGACAATGGTTCGACTCCTTCGATTGCACTCAGGACAGGGACGCTCAGGACAGGTTTGCTCACCACAGGTTTGCGATTTGAGTTGAGATTGCCCTATATATCGCGTTTGAAGAAGCGGAGAATCGAACGTGTAATTCCGGGGGATATGTTGAACTTGGGGTTGAAAAATAATCTTTCTATCGCAGTGAACTTTTGAGGCGGCTTTTCTATTTTTATGCTCTGAAGAAGGATTGCAGGAGCGATTCTCATTAAGACGCTTATGACAAAAATAGTTTGAAGCTGGTATGCTGCGATGGTGGGCAGATATGGGCCCAAGAGGCCGCCCAGCGTGGAGCCAATAAAGACACAGAAGAAGTTAATGGCGTTGAAATAGGAAATACTGCTTACGCGAACAGCGTGTCCCTGATAATTAAGATAATAAACGAAGACGGCAAGATTGTAACCTGCCCAGCAGAACCCGGCAAGGGCCTGGACGCACATCAAGAGCCAGAAATTTCCCGTTATTACCCAAGGCAGAGGCAACAGAGTAATTCCCAAAGCACAGAAACGTATGGGGGCAATTGCGCCGAGGCGGTCAATGATGCGGCCCCATAGTCCCAAAAACCCGACAACCGCAGCCGTTGCCGTTACCGTCAAGATGGTATATCCAACGTAGCTTAATTTCAGATTTCTGAGCATATGGACGGCAAAAAAAGGGGAGGAAAAGTTCACGGCGAGACTCAACAGTGAGGTTGCTAAAGTGAAAGTGCCAAAATTTGTTCGAGGCAATGCCTTAATAAAGGCGAGAAAGCCGGCGGTTTGCTTATGTTTTTTCGCCGATAGCTTTGCCACAGGTGGCGGCGGCTCATACATTAACGCCAGGAGCAGGCCGGAAACCGACCTTGCCAGAAAACAAAACAGCCATATCAAAGAGAACATCAGCATAACTTTAGCGGCGGCGTGGTCGAGGAGGAACCCTGCAAAAACGGCGATTGCAATCTGAATGAGGCTTAAAATCCGATTTCGGTTGGCAAAATATTTTCCGTGCCACCTTTTTGGAACGATGCTGCCCATCCAGTCGGCCCATGAAGCTGCGCCGAGATTTCCTGCGCCGGAGAGCAGCAGAAAAAATCCTACGGCCCCCCAAACAGCCCAGCTTTTGCTGTGTAAATGAGAGACCAATGCAAAAGGGATAAAACCTGCTGCCTGTAAAAAGACTGTCAAGGCAACGAGTTTTCTGTGGCTGCCAGCCTTTTGCAGCGCGAAGGGACTGTAGATACAAATCAGCGATGCGGCCAACGCCGGCAGGCTGGCAGCAAGCCCTATCTGGAGTGTGCCAGCCCCCATTGCATTGAAATAGGGGATGTAGAAGGCCTCAATCATAGCGACCATAACCATTGCAAATGAGCCCTCTATCAGAGAAAGACGCATTGCTCCAAGCCGCCCTCTTCGCTGCGACAATTCGCTCGGCGACAGTAAATCGCTTTCGCTATCCGGCATACTGTTTCCTTCGACGTTGCTCCCTACTTCGCCCTAAAAGACGGGCTTCGCAGGGCAAGCAGGACAAGTTCCAACACCTTTATAACTGCAAAAGCATTTATTATAAAATTTTAGCTGTCTTTTTCAAGAACTGTAAGAGCAACTGTTACTTTGAAAAGCATTATTCGACAGGAGGTAGTTTATTTTATAGAATGGTAGTTGTGGACAAGGATTTGAAAAACAAGACACTCAGCGAGCTTGAGGATATAGTCGAAAATTCTGGCCAGAAGAAATATCTGGCCAAATATATTTTTACGTTTATCCACTGCAAGGGAGCCGCTGACATATCAGATATAAGCCCATTGAGCAAGGTCTTTCGAGCCGAGCTGGCGGAGCAGGGTTACTATATTTCTCATCTGAAAACGGTGCAGACGTTAGCCGATGCGGAGGGGACCATAAAATATCTTTTCGAGTTAAGCGACGAAAATCGAATCGAAACGGTGCTTCTATCCGACGGCAATCGCAAAACGCTGTGCGTTTCAACGCAGGCGGGCTGTTCGATGGACTGCGCATTCTGCGCGACTGCGAAGCTGAAATTCCGGAGAAACCTTACGGCGGCGGAGATTGTTGACCAGGTGAACGTCATTGAAGGAGACAGCTCCGCCTTCGCTAAAGCTACGGCGGACAAGGGCAAAATAAACAATGTTGTTTATATGGGAATGGGAGAGCCGCTGCAGAACTACGACGCTGTTTTGAAATCTGTGCGGATACTGAATCATCCGGACGGGAAAAATATCGGCATTCGCCATCTGACAATCAGCACCTGCGGAGACGCCGAGGGCATCCGGAAGCTGGCGGAGGAGGGAATTCATCCGCGATTAGCCATATCTTTGAATGCGCCGGTCGATGTGCTGCGAAGCAGGATTATGGCCATCAATAAGAAGTATCCTATCGCAACTTTGTTTGCGGCGGTAAAGGATTACCAGACGAAAACAGGAGAGCGGGTGACTTTCGAATATGTGCTGATAAAGGGCTTGAATGATTCCAGACTGCACGCTCAAATGCTCGCCAAGTTAGTGCGTCAGGTGAAATGTAATGTGAACCTGATTGAGTATAATCCTCATCCGCATTGTTTGTTTGCGGCGAGCGACAGGACGGCGATAAAACGGTTTACGCAAGAACTGGAAGAAGCCGGCATAGAAACGACTATCCGCTTTAAGAAGGGGCGCAAGATAAAGGCGGCCTGCGGGCAATTGGGGGCCGACCTGATAGGAAATAAACCGCAGGACAGGGATGGGGGCTAACCACAAATATCACTTGACTAATCAGGTCTGCATTCATAAACTCACTTTTTTATTTAATCGGTATTTACGGAAGTTTCTTAGATGGAAGAAGCAATAACGAAAGCAGATGCCTTGATAGAGGCGATGGAATATATCTGGCGGTTTCGGGGCAAAATCGTGGTCGTGAAATTGGGCGGAAGCATCCTCGACGAGACCTGTATGCAAAAAAAGCTCTTAACGGATATAGCGTTTATGGCCACGGTCGGGATACGGCCGATTATTGTGCACGGCGGCGGAAAGGCGATTACAAAAGCAATGAACGAAGTAGGCATTGAAGCGGTGTGGGTGCAGGGACGGCGATATACCGATGAGCGGACGCTGACGATAGTGGAGCATACGCTTGTGCATAAAATCAATACGCCGATATGCGAGATGTTAGGGGAGCTGAATTGCAAGGTGATGGCACTACATTCGCTGAGCAGTTGTGTATTGTTTGCAGAGGTGCTGCGATTAGCCGGCGAAAACGGGCGAAAGCTCGACCTCGGATTAGTCGGCGAGGTTACTGAAGTAAATTCTGAGCTGTTAAAAACGCTCTGTGCCGACGGGATTATACCGGTCATTGCGTCGGTAGCCAAAGACAAGGCGGGCGGAAGATTAAACGTCAACGCCGACAGCGCTGCGGGCAAGGTTGCCGGCGGGGTCGGCGCCGAGAAGCTTGTCGTTGTGAGCGATACGCACGGGATACGAACCGACATCAACGACCCTGAAAGCCGGGTGTCGAGTCTTAACGAGGCGCAAATTAAGGAGATGATTGATGCCGGTATTATCGGCGATGCGATGCTGCCAAAGGTTGAAGCGTGCCTGATAGCGCTGGATGCAGGGGTCAAGAAGGCGCATATTATAGACGGCAGGATACCTCATTCGCTGCTGTTAGAGATTTACACCGATAAAGGAATTGGAACAGAGATTATTAAGAATTAAGAGTAATTATGACCACAGAAGAGACAATTGGTTTGTTTGATAAATACGTTATCGGCAATTATAGTCGTCTGCCGCGTGTCATTGTCCGCGGCGAGGGCTGTTACTGCTTTGACGCGGACGGCAATAAAATTCTGGATATGTTTCCGGGCTGGGCTGTCAGCGGGATAGGTCATTGCCATCCGAAGGTGGTTGCGGCGATTCGCAAGCAGGCGGGCGAGCTTCTGCATATTGATAATACTTTGTACTCTGAGCCGCAGGGTATATTAGCGAAACTTTTGAGCGAGCGAGCATTCGGGGGCAAAAGTTTTTTCTGCAACAGCGGCGCCGAGGCCAATGAGGCAGCGCTGAAACTGGCACGGCTGTATACCTCGGGCGAGAAATATAAATTTATTACGGCTGAGGGCAGCTTCCACGGACGGACCTTTGCGACGGTTACGGCGACGGCCCAGCCGAAATATCATGAGGGCTTTTTGCCGCTGCTGCCGGGGTTTATTTATGTGCCGTTCAATGACATCAAGGCACTGGAGTCGGCATTCAGCGATGAGGTTGCGGCGGTTATGGTCGAGCCTATTCAGGGCGAAGGCGGTATAAATGTTGCTACTAAAGAATATCTGCAGGCGATTCGGAATTTGTGCGACGAAAAGGGAGCGGTGATGATTCTCGATGAGGTGCAAACGGGAATCGGCCGAACGGGCAAGTGGTTCGCATATCAGCATTTCGATGTCGAGCCGGATATAATGACGCTGGCGAAGGCGCTTGGCGGCGGCGTGGCGATAGGGGCAATGATGGCCAAAGAAGAGATAGCGGCGGTGTTGGTTCCGGGCAAGCATGCTTCAACGTTCGGCGGCAACTGCTTGGCGTGCGCGGCGGGGATTGCAGTGATTGAGGCAATAGAGGAAGATAATCTTCTGGAAAATGCCGCCAGCGCCGGGCGATACGCTAAAGAGAAACTCAATGAGTTGAAACAAAAACATTTCATTATAGACCACGTTCGAGGCATTGGTTTGATGATTGGCGTTCAATTGAAAGCTTCGGGCAAGGAAATAGTCGAGAAATGCCTGGAGAAAGGGCTGCGGATAAACTGCACCAATGAGAGCGTCCTGCGGTTAATGCCGCCGATGATTGTTACGAAAGAGCAGATTGACGAGGCCATAAACATACTTGACGGAGTTTTGAGTGAGAGCAAATGAAACATTTTTTGAGCATAAATGATTGTTCGGCTGAGGAATTGATTGAGTTGCTCGACGAAAGTGCGAAGCTGAAGAAATTGTACAAAGGCGGCGGGAGGGACTTGTGTCTTGCGGGCAAGGTGCTGGCGATGCTTTTCGAGAAGCCGAGCCTGCGGACGCGAATCAGCTTCCACGTTGCGATGACGGACCTCGGCGGCAGTGCGATTTACGTAAAGCCGGAAGATATCGGCGGTATCGGCAAACGCGAGCCGGTCAAAGATATGGCGCGGGTGCTCAGCCGATATGTTGACGGCATAATGGCACGGACGTTCGAGCACAGCACGATTGTCGAACTGGCTGAATTTGCAACGGTGCCTGTGATAAATGCGCTGACGGACTGGTCACATCCGTGCCAAGCGATGGCGGACGTGCTGACAATAAAAGAGCATCTTGGCCAACTCGATGGCGTCAAGGTTGCGTATGTCGGGGACGGCAATAACGTGGCCCGGTCGCTGGCATTTGCGTGCGCCAAGCTGGGAATGAAAATGATTATTGCGGCACCGGCCGGGTATGAGCTCGATGCAGAGACAATCGAGACGGCCAATCGAATGTCAGCCGGCAGTGTTTACCAGATAAATGAGCCGGCGCAGGCCGTTGGCGGTGCTGATATTATTTACACCGATACTTGGGTGAGTATGGGTCAGGAGGGCGAAAAGAAAAAACGCATTAAGGATTTCAAGGGTTTTCAGGTCGATGCCAAATTAGTAAAACTGGCGGGAGGCGGCGTTAAGGTTATGCACTGTCTGCCGGCGTATCGCGGGTTAGAAATCACCGATGAGGTTATCGAGTCGCCGAACTCGATTGTCTTCGACCAGTCCGAAAACCGCCTTCACTTCCAGCGAGCGTTACTAAAGAAACTAATGGGCTGACGAAATACTGATTTGATGAAACGAAAAATTCTTGTTGCAACTACAAATCCGGGGAAGATTACTGAGTTGAGGGCGATGCTGGATTTTGATGTTGAATGGGTGGGGCTATCCGATTTTCCAAACGTAAATGAAGTAAAAGAGGACGGTGAGACTTTCGCGGAGAATGCACGCAAGAAGGCCGTTGGGTATGCGAAACAGACGGGGCTGTGGACACTGGCCGATGATTCGGGATTAGTGGTCGATGCGCTGGGAGGTGAGCCTGGGGTAAAAAGTGCGCGATTCTCAGGTGCGAAAGATAAAAACAGAAAACTGCTCGACCACAAAAATATGGCAAAGGTTCTAAAGCTCCTTAAAGGTGTACCAAAAGAAAAAAGAACAGCCAGATTTATGTGCTGTCTATGCTTGTCAAGTTCGGAAAAAGTCTTAGCTGAAACTGAAGGCAGGCTTGAAGGATTTATCGCTGAGAAAGAAAACGGAGAAAATGGTTTCGGCTATGACCCGATTTTTTTTGTGCCGAAATTGAATAAAACCGTTGCGCAATTGACCCGCGAAGAGAAAAATGCGGTTTCACACCGCGGCAACGCTATTCGAAAATTAAAGCCGTTACTGGAGGAGCTTTTAGAAACGACCTGAAAAAGGGGGAAATTGATTTTTCTTGACAGTTCTGCAATCTGTTTATATTTATCCATTTCTAAATTTTGTTAAGGAACCGCCGACCAATACTCGATAAAGAGTATTTAGCGGCTTAAAAGCAAGTTTTATATGGCGAAAACGAATAATAAGAAATCACTGGTGATTGTGGAATCGCCGGCGAAGGCGAAGACGATAAATAAATATCTTGGCCCTGATTTTGAAGTAAAGGCGTCGATGGGCCACGTTCGTGACCTCCCTTCGAAGGGGCTAAGCGTTGATATAGAGAATGATTTTGAGCCGACCTACGAGATAACACCCAACAGGAAAAAGACAGTAGTATCATTAAAGGCAGCGGCAAAAGGGTGCCGAGACCTTTATCTTGCGACGGACCTTGACCGCGAGGGTGAGGCAATCGCCTGGCACCTTGCGCAAGTTCTCGGTGTGCCGGAAGAAAGAACCTACCGCGTGATTTTCAATGCTATAACGCAATCGGCGATAAAGCAGGCCTTTGCCGAGCCAGGCAGGATTGATATGAACAAGGTTATGGCGCAGCAGGCGCGGCGAATCCTCGACCGGATAGTCGGCTATCAGATAAGCCCTCTGCTGTGGAAAAAAATCGCCAGCGGTCTTTCCGCGGGGCGCGTTCAGTCGGTTGCGGTCAAAATAATAGTTGAAAGGGAGAGGGAAATCCGTGCTTTCAAGCCAAAGGAATACTGGCTTATCCCGGCAGTTTTTACCACTGATTTACAGAATGATTATCGTCAAGAATGGCTGGATTTTGCCGAGGCAAAAGCCGAAGGTGATGAGCCCGCTACTATTGCAGAACAAAACAAATGGCTCATAAAACATAATGCCTTTAAAGCAGAACTTGTCAAAATCGGCGATGAGAAATTTACGGCGTCCACAAAGGAAGAGGCAGAGAAGGTATTCGGCTCGCTAAAGAATGCGGAGTTTAAGGTCGCCGCTATAGAGACGAAGGAATCGGTTTCGCATCCGCCGGCGCCTTTTATAACTTCGACATTGCAGCAGACGGCTGCGAATCAATTAGGCTTTGCAGCGAAGAGAACGATGCGGGTGGCGCAGCAGTTATACGAAGGAATTGATTTGGGGTCGATGGGACATCTGGGACTTATTACCTATATGAGGACTGACAGCACACATCTGTCGGGTGAAGCTATACAAGAGGTGCGCAATTATATCGGCAAGCATATCGGTGATAATTATCTGCCTGAGAAAGCAAATGTTTATGCTTCAAAGAAAGGCGCGCAGCAGGCACACGAAGCCATCCGTCCGACAGACGTTGACTTTGCACCGTCGGATTTAAAGCAGTTTTTAACAGCGGAGCAATACAAACTCTATGACCTTGTGTGGCGGCGGTTCGTAGCGTGCCAGATGGCTTCGGCGAAGTGGGAACAGACAACTCTGGATATCACGGCGCAGACATCACTTAGGCGGTGCTGGTACAGAGCTACGGGGCGGGTTCTGGTCTTTGACGGATTCAGCAAAATCTGGGTAACTCCGTCAAACCAGCAGCAGTTGCCGCCTTTGAAACAAGGCCAGGATTTGGCGGTAGTGGATATAAAAGCTGAACAGCATTTTACCAAGGCACCCCCCCGATACACTGAAGGCTCCTTAGTAAAGGCCCTCGAAAAAGAAGGCATTGGTCGGCCAAGCACCTACGCTACAATCATCAGCACCATTCAGGAGAGAGGTTATGTCGAGCAAACAGAGAAAAAATTCTTCGCAACCGACCTTGGTGAGGTGGTTACAGACAAGCTCAACGAGTATTTTCCAAAAATAATGGATATCGCCTTCACGCGGTATATGGAAGAGCAATTGGACAAAATTGAAGAACAGCACTTAGACTGGCTTTGCGTTTTGAGAGAGTTTTACGGCCCATTCAAGCAAAACCTTGAGACAGCGGCGGTGGAGATGAAACATGCCAAAGCGGAGGTCTCGCCCAGCGAATATAAATGCCCCAAGTGCGGGAAGCAACTTGTTTACAGGTTCGGCAAAAACGGCAGGTTCCTGAGCTGTTCAGGCTACCCGAAATGCAAATTTGCCTGCCCGTGCGACAGAGACGGCAGGATGATTGAAGAAAAGGTAAGCACTCAGAAATGTCCGGTCTGTGGGAAGACGATGGTCGAAAGACGCGGCCGGTTCGGCCCATTTTTGGGCTGCAGCGATTATCCGAAGTGCAAAACGATTCTTAATCTGGATAAAGAAGGCAACGCCCTGCCGCCGAAAAAATCACCTGAGCCGACGGGAATAAAATGTTACAGGTGTAAGGAAGGCAAATTGGTAGTGCGAGAGAGCAAAAAAGGGCCTTTCTTAGGCTGCAACAGGTTTCCGAAATGCAGAACCATCGTCAGCATTAAGCAATTAGAGAACCTGAAAGAATTGCAGGCAAAAGGAACATGGCCGCCGGGGACACCCGAAATGGCCGACCGAATTCTTGGGAAGAGAAAATCGAAAATCAAGATGTCCGGCAGCCGTTCAGAATAATCAAAAAATTGCAAACAAACCTCGTTTTTAGTTGGTATAATAAATATAATCCGTGAAGTGTATGTCGGGGCAAAAGCAGGGTGCTTGAAAAGACCTGCTTTGCAGAGGACGGTGCAAAATGACCAAAAAAGAGCAAATCAAAGTAAAGTCGCTTGAAACGGTTGAGCCGATAGGCAAACGCGTGCTGATTCGCAAAGACGAGGACAAGAAAGAAACCAAAGGCGGAATCAAGCTGCCTGACAATATAGAAATCCCCACGATAACCGGCCGAATCGTATCAATCTCCGCTGAGGTCGAAAACTCGCCGGACATACCGCTGCGCCAATATGACAAGGTGCTGTTCAATCCCAAAGGCGCTATACCGGTCGATTTCGAAGGCGATAATCGTCTGTTTGTGGTCGAGGTCGAAAACGTTGTCGCAGTGTTCAGAAAATCATAAACAGCGCGGCGGGTATTTTCCTGCGAAGGTTAATACAGTGTGGTGAAACAATAAAAAATGAAAGCCGGAAGGGGAATTTTACCTTCCGGCTTTTCTTCTTCCTCAGGGTTGTTGTGCCAACCGCCAAAGAAGCGGGGGGATAAATTCAATTATTGGTTAGTGCAAAAGCCAGTTATCCGTAAGGATGGCCAAGTCATTCCAGGTTATGCTGCAATCGCCGTCGAGGTCGGCATCAGGACATAGATTAAGTATATAAGCCGAGCCGGATTCGCTGCCGCTGTCGTCGTTACCATACGCTCCGACAATGGCACGTTGGCCGATGCCGATAGCAACCGAATAGCCAAAATAATCACTGGCTGCGGCGTCAGGGGCAGTCAGCTTTGCTATCTGGTTCCAATTGTCCGGATTGAGGTCGTCAGGTGCAAATACATAAGCGGAGCCGGAGCTGCTGCCATTGTCATCATTCTGATATGCGCCGACAAGGGCACGGCCTCCGCCAATAGCAACCGAACAGCCAAAATAATCACCGGCTGCGGCGTCAGAGGCGGTCAGCTTTGCCTTCTGGTCCCAGTTATTGGGGTCGATTTTGTTAGGCTCAAATATGTATGCAGAGCCGGAGTCGGTGCCATTGTCATCATTACCATAAGCCCCTACAACCGCATAGTATCCATCGGTAGCAACCGAACAGCCAAAATAATCACTGGCTGCGGCGTCAGAGGCGGTCAGCTTTGCCTGCTGTGTCCAGGCAGAACCATTATGCCTGAATATATAGGCCGAGCCGCTATAGGTGTTATCTCCGATCGCTCCTATGATGGCATACTCTCCATTGATAGAAGCAGAATAGCCAAACCTGTCATTTGCTGTAGCATCAGCGGCGTTCAGCCTGGCCTGCTGGCCCCAATGGTTAGTGCCTCCCTGGTGGCGATAGAATATATAAGCCGAGCCGGCGTTAAATCCTGCCGTGTCATTGAGCCAGGCCCCGACAATAGCACAGTCGCCGCTGATAGAAACGGATTGTCCGAACCAGTCGTTGATATGGCCGTCAGAGGCGGTCAGCTTTGCCTGCTGTGTCCAGTTTCCATTATTATATTCGAATATATATGCAGACCCAGTGTCGCTATTACTAGCCGAGGCACCGACAATTGCGTGGTCGGCACTAATAGAGACGGAACTGCCGAAGTAGTCGCCGGCTGTGCCATCGGAGGCGGTCAGCTTGGCCTGCTGTGTCCAGTTTCCATTGTTATATTTGAAGATATATACAGAGCCGGTGTAGTTATTATCTCTGGGTGCGCCGATGACGGCATAGTTGGCGTCGATAGAGACGGCAAAACCAAACCAGTCGCCTGCGTTGCCATCGGAGGCGGTAACCTTGAGCGGATTGGAACTGCCGCTGTCTAACCATTGGTTGGCAAAGACAGCATAGTCTTTGAAATCCACGCCGGAGTCCTCGTAGAGGTCGCCGAGGATGTTGGCTTTGTATATAATGACCGGCCCCGGCGGCCGCGGGACGTTATCCAAGGTATTGCCGTCAGGCGCTATTATGTTGTCCTCGGTGGGCAAATGAGCAATTCTATCTATGACGTTCATATCGCTTATGACCTGTCCAAAGACGCAGTATCCTACATTATTGACGTCTTTCCAATCCAGAAAAGTGTTGTCCGCAACATTTATATAAAACTGAGAAGTAGCGGAGTTTGGGTCTGACGTTCTTGCCATTGCGATGGTGCCGCGAAGATTACTCAGTCCATTGTTGCTTTCGTTGATTATGGGGGCGCAGGGGTCCGGCATGTTCAGGTTCGCATCATAGCCGCCGCCCTGTATCACGAAACCATCGATTACACGGTGAAAGATGAGTCCATCATAGAAGCCTGATTTTACATACCCGAGAAAGTTTGCCACTGTCACGGGGGCGTTGGCATCAGAAAGTTCAATTACAATATCGCCAAAGTTGGTTTCCAATTTAACAATTGGTGCTTCGCTATATGCGGGCACGACTAAAAACAGCCATATAAAGACCGAAATCAGCTTTTTCATTTTAATCCTGTTCATTTTATTTTCTCATTCACCTGGCTACACCGTTATTTTATGATAACTATGTTGTTTATCTCTTTGTCTTGGGTTTGAGGAACAGCAAACTGCCCAGCCCTAACAATAACACGGTTGCCGGTTCCGGTAGGGATGGAACTGGAAACTCATCTGGTACTTTTGGCTGTCCTGGTTGTGGTTGTCCCCCCTGCGGCAATGTGAACTTTTGTGGTCTTTTCGAACCACCTCCTGAATATCCTTGATTGCTATAATCGGCGGCACTTGGGTACATACCGCCGCCGCCACCACCACCAAGCATCATCGTTTCTTCAAGCAAAAGCTCATATTTAGACCGTTCAAATACGGCAAGAATAATTTTAGGTGCATCAAGATATACAATGGTGCGGTTTGCCGTTGGGTCACTGACATCGCCTATCCAGTAAAGGAAGTAATAGCCGGGTTTTGGGACGGCGGTTAAGGTGACATCTGTATCCAAGTCAAAGTAATGAACCCCTGCCTCTGGAGTTACTATGCCGGCTTCAAGATTTGATTGTTGAAGCAAAAGCACAGTGCCGTCTGCTCCGGGCTGCCATTCTGCGAAAGGCTGCGAAGCGGTGTCCTGACAATACGCCGGCTCAAATAAGCCATATAAGACGACAGCGAGGGCTAATATTACATGCTGCCAGCCAATGAGTATTGAACGATTTTGGTTCATCATCCCCCTATTCTCGTTACGAATTTAACTGTGCGAACAAACTCTGTGCGTTTATTTAATAGAATTTTTTCGTTTCGCAAAAAGCATTGCGCTGCCGAGACCGAGCAACGCTAACGTGCAGGGTTCCGGGTTACCAGTAATCGGGAAACCGCCTTCGGGTTGCATCTCATACTTACCTGCAGTCCAGTCATGATCGCTGCTGAATATCAAAAACCACGAATACCCACCGGCAACTAAAGTAGCACCGGTTAAATCAAAAAATTTCCAGGTTGCTCTTGTCGCACTAAAATCCCAATCGCTTGGTTCTACCTTTCCGGCTATCCACGGCTGGAATGGAAAAGGGTCCTGGTCGTTTATCGTGTTGATGCCTATCAGGTTATGTTCTATAGGGGGGTCGTTAATGCCCATTATGGTAAAGGACCCAATTGGCTTAGCGCTGCCAGCATCACTGAAAATCTGATAGGCGTAAACGTATTGGCCGGCCCCGGGTGCAGCAAAGCCAGCGCCTGTCCACTCGTCTCCCAGTGGTCTGTGGGTGTCATAAACAGCAAAATCTACAAATCCTGTCGCGTCAGCGCTGCTGAAATACGAACGGCCCTGATAGTGTGAACTGTATGGCAATAGCGTCGCAGCTGCATTCTGCACAAATAATGCCGCAACAAACAACAGAGCTAATAACCTGATTTCTTTCATCTCGTAGCCCCTCATTTTCCTTGTTCAACTATGTTTCTTAATTATGGCTTTGTCTAAATTACCTATTTCCCCGATTTTACCCATTTTAACATATAAACGAGATAAATTCAAGTAAAAAAACGCCGATTTCAAATAAAAAACGCCGTTATTTGTCTCTACGGCCTCCTAAAACTGGTCAAACAGACCTCTTTTTGCGAGCAAAAATCCAGATGCTCGCTGTGCCGAGCAGGACGAGCGTTGCCGGCTCAGGAACCTGGCTGTAGTACTGGTAAAACTCACTGATGTGTGCTGAACCACTGACGCCGCCTGTGATGGAAACGTCCTTGCTGTGTATCCAGATTGCCTTGAGTGGTGCGAACTCGGCATAGTCTATCAGGAGTGCGGCAGGGCTATCTTGCCATGCTGAGCAACTGAGTAAGACAAGAGGGTTATTAGACACATCCCGGACATCTTCACCAACGTTTACTACACCATTACCATCGGCCGAAGCACCGGTGATGTCCAGGGTAACGTCTTTGATGAAATAGTCATCGTAACCATCTCGGACGGACACTTTAAAATCTAAGGTGGCATTTACAGTCTGGCCGGGGCCGGCATTCCAGGAAAAATTAAACTTCAGGCCATAATCGCCCGTAATGCTGTCTTGGCCGCCCTGGACCGTCATTGTAGCAGGATTCGGCGGGAGTGCTCCGCCATCGGCAATACCGCTCAACGTAAACTCTGAAATTTCTTTGTCACCAAAGATGAGGGATTCGCCCTGCAGAGAACTTAATGGAAATACATCTGTGAGGGACACCCACGCGGCCGATGCAGAAGTTGCAAGCATAATGCAAATTAAACAACTCAGAATGATTTTCGGATTTTTCATCATTTTCAAACTCCTTCATTAAAAAGGCACTCACATTCTTGGTCTTATGGCCTTACAGGAGTTTTCTTCCGCCCCATTTGGAAAGTTTAGTTGGTGCGTCGACTGCCTGCCGTATAAAATTCAACTAAACTACCCTACAAAACGTACAAACGTTTACATCTGTGAGTTTTCCCTACCCCCCGTTTAAAGGTGTGTATCCTTACAAAATACACAAAACAAAAATTGGCACAAAATAATACGGATATTAACTTTTACTCGTGAGTTCTCTCGCCGCCCCCTAAGCTGGCATTGACGATGTTATTTAACCAGATTGGCTGTCAAAAGTCAAGATTTTTTTTAGAATTTTTGACAGTGGCTAAATAAACCAGCACTGATTGGCTTGAAATGCCCCTTAAAATGGCTGAAAAGGGCGATTTTAAAACAAAAGTGGGGTAAAAATTTTTTACAAAAATCGCCTATACCGCTACTTGTTTGAACGTTTAGCTTTTCCTGTTTGTTTTTCTTATGGGCTTTTCACGGATGAATCTGCTGATGTTGCGAATCGCCTGGCGGAGGCGCTGCTCATTTTCGACAAGAGCTATGCGCATATAATTCTCGCCGTTTTCTCCGAAAGCCCTGCCCGGTGCAAGTACAACCTCAGCATGCTCCACAAGGTCCATCGCATAATCGATGCTGCCCTTGCCTCTGGAATGTTCCTGCGGCACATTCGCCCAAACAAACATCGAAGCCCGTGGTTTTTCGACCTTCCAGCCGATTCTGTTAAGTCCGTCGCAGACTACGTCCCTGCGGGCCTGATACTTTTGGTTTTGAACGATAATATCGTTGTCGCATTCCCGCATCGCAATGATTCCGGCAATCTGAACGGCCTGGAATATGCCGTAATCATAATAACCCTTGATAGTCGCGAGGTAGTTAATCATATCTTTATTACCTGCAGCGAAGCCGATTCGGAAACCAGCCATATTATAGGGCTTACTCAGTGTAATAAACTCGACCCCGACATCTTTTGCACCTTTGACGGAGAGGAAACTCGGCGCTTTATAACCGTTGAAGCAGGTTTCGCCGTAGGCAAAATCGTGAATGACAGCTATGCCGAACCGCTTTGCCAAATCGACGACCGGTTCGAAAAAGCCCTCGTCGACAGTCATTGCGGTGGGATTGTGAGGATAATTAAGAATCAGCAGCTTCGGCCTTGGATACAGGCGCTCAACAACATCGGCAATATTCTTAAGGAACTTTTCGTCATTGCCAAGCGGAACGGATATGACGTTTGCCCCAGCCAGAGCGACAGCGTAATTGTGTATTTGAAAAGCCGGGTCGGGGACAATTGCAGTATCACCGGACCCTAACATCGCCAGGCACATATGGCTGAAACCCTCTTTCGAGCCGATGCAGGCCAGCACTTCCGTCTCCGGGTCGAGCTGAACATTCCAAAGGCGGGCATATTTCTTGGCCACCTCGCCTCGCAGGTTCTTAATGCCTTTTGAAGCGCTGTATCGGTGGTTGCGCGGGTCCCTGGCCGCTTCGCATAACTTATCAATGACGATCTGCGGCGCAGGGTCGGTGGGATTGCCCATACCAAGGTCGATAATATCAGCCCCCTGCTGACGTTTGGCCAATTTCAAGGCGTTCAACCGGCTGAACAAATAGGGCGGCAAACGCGTGATTCTCTGTGCCGGCTCAATCTTAAATTCTGCCATAATCTTTACCTGCTAAATCAACAAGCGAATTCTTATACAATCGGATAGTCTACCCTAAAATAATAAATTTTCAAATCATATTTGCTGAGTGCAGCCGACAGAAGAAAACTAAAAAGCAACCGTACGGTGCGCGGAGAAAGTAATAGTCAAATAAAAACCAAAAAACAGGATTGAAAACAGCAAGTTTTGTTATTCCCATTCAATCGTTGCCGGCGGCTTGCTCGATATGTCATACACGACGCGGTTGACCCCACGAACCTCATTAATAATTCTGCTGGATATTACACCCAGGACGTCATAAGGGATATGGGAAAAATCAGCAGTCATAAAATCGGGAGTCTCGACCGCCCGAATAGCAACGACGTTCTCGTAGCTTCGTTCATCGCCCATAACGCCGACAGTTGAGACAGGCAGAAGGACAGCTAATACCTGTGATATTTTTCTATACAGTCCTGCTGATTTTATTTCATCTATTAAGATTTCATCGGCGGCCCGCAGGATTTGCAGTCTTTGCGGGGTAACTTCACCAATAATTCTCACTGCAAGACCGGGGCCGGGGAAAGGATGTCGCCAGACGATATCCTCCGGCAAGCCGAGATATTCGCCGACGGCACGGACCTCGTCCTTAAACAAATCCCGCAGCGGCTCAATCAATTCAAAGCCAAGCTGCTTCGGCAGAGCGCCTACGTTGTGATGGAGCTTTATGTTAGCGGCTGGATTGCCGTCTTTAGAGCCCGATTCGATAACATCAGGATAAAGCGTTCCCTGTGCGAGAAATTTGACATTTGGAATTTTCGAGGCCTCGGATTTGAAGGCCTCGATGAATTCAGAGCCGATTATTCTTCGCTTCTGCTGGGGGTCTGTCACGCCGGATAAGCCCTTCAAGAATTGCTTAGACCAGTCAACGACCCGCAGGTTTATATGAAAGTGGTCTTGGAAGGTCGAGATAACATTTTCTCGTTCGTTTTTTCTCAGCAGACCGTTGTCAACGAAAATACAGATAAGCTGGTCGCCTATCGCTTTATGAACGAGCGAAGCGGTAACCGAAGAGTCCACGCCGCCGCTCAGGCCGCATATCACCATAGCATCGCCGACTTTTCGGCGAATCTCTTCGGCTGTTTTGCCGACAAAGTCGCTCATCTTCCAGTCGCCGCTGCAGCGGCAAATATTATAAAGGAAATTTTTCAAAATCGCCTGTCCCTGCGGCGTGTGCGCAACTTCAGGATGAAACTGAACGCCGAAAAAATTCTTCTCCCTGTGTCTTACCGCAGCATACGGACAAGTTTCAGTAGTTGCTAATATCGCGAAATCATCGCCTAATTCGCTGACCTGGTCGCCGTGGCTGGCCCAGACTGTGATTGAATCCGGCAGATTTGCAAACAAATCACTTTTGTCAACTATCGACAGAGTTGTTCTTCCATACTCCCGTTTCTGTGCGGGGATAACGTGTCCCCCCAGGACTTTACATCCGAGCTGCATTCCGTAACAGATGCCCAGAATCGGCAGGCCAAGCTCAAAGATTCTCCGGTCGCATTCTATCGCATTTTTACTGTAGACGCTTGCGGGGCCTCCGGAGAGTATCAAGCCCTTGAGAGGAAGCTTCCGTAATTGCTTAGCCGTTATGTCCGCCTGAAAAATTTCTGAATAAACGTTGTGCTCTCGAACGCGCCTCGCTATCAACTGGCTGTACTGACTGCCAAAGTCCAGAATAGCTATCATCTCGTGGTTCATAATTTGTCGGTCGTGCCCCATAAAGAGCCCCCTTAAGGGGGAACCCAACTGTTAGTCTTCGAAAGGCACAGTCGCCGAATAGTTCGGCGCCTCTTTAGTTATCTGTATATCGTGCGGATGCGACTCACTGACAGAAGCCGAGCTTACACGGACAAAGCGGCTGTTCTTTTTAAGCTCTTCAATGTTTCTTGCCCCGCAGTAACCCATCCCTGCTTTTAGGCCGCCGACAAGCTGATAGACAAAATCGCCCAGTGTCCCGCGGTATGGCACTCGGCCTTCAACGCCTTCGGGGACAAGCTTGTCTTTCTCGGTTGCTCTCTTTTGGCCGTATCTGTCCGCCGAACCTTTGACCATCGCCCCTAAAGAGCCCATACCCCTGTATTCCTTGAACTGCCTGCCCTTATAGATGACCAATTGTCCCGGGCTTTCCTTCAGGCCTGCAAACAACGAGCCAATCATTACGCTTGAAGCGCCGGCGGCAATCGCCTTTGTTATATCACCGGACAGTCTTATTCCTCCATCGGCAATAACCGGGATATTATGCTTGTCGGCTGCCTCGGCACAGTTGATTATCGCCGATATTTGCGGGACACCGGCGCCGGAAATTACTCTGGTAGTGCAAATTGCTCCGGGGCCGATGCCGACCTTTACGGCGTTTGCACCGGCAGCTATTAAATCCTCGGCTGCTTTTGCTGTTGCAATGTTTCCTGCAATCACGTCAATATCGTACTTACTTTTGATTGTCTTGAGGGTGTCAATAACATTTTGCGAATGGCCGTGGGCAGTATCGACGACAATAACATCCACTTCGGCTTCTATCAGAGCGGCGATTCGCTCATAGTCCTGCACGCCTACCGCCGCACCGGCTCGCAGCCTGCCTCGTTTATCCCTGGCGGCCAGCGGATACTGCTGAACACGGTCAATGTCCCTCATCGTAATCAGGCCCGTCAATTCACCTTTCGAGTTGACTAAAGGCAGCTTTTCAACCTTATACTTTTGCAGAATCTCTTTTGCCTGTTCGAGTGTTGTCTCGGCTGGGGCGGTAATGAGCTTATCTTTTGTCATTACCGAGCTTATTTTGACGTCATAGTCTTTTAGAAACTTCAAGTCCCTGCGTGTAAGGATGCCAACCAGTTTTTTGCCATCGACAATAGGGAAACCAGAAACGTTATATTCGCCCATCAGCTCACGTGCTTTTCTTACAGGTTCGGCAGGCGATAACGTTACAGGGTCGAGAACACGTTCGTTCTCGGAGCGTTTGACCTTGGCGACCTCCCGCTTTTGTGCTTCAACCGACAAATTTTTGTGAATTATCCCTATTCCGCCTTCCTGTGCCAGCGCTATCGCCAGTTGCGCTTCTGTAACAGTATCCATAGCAGCGGAGACAATCGGGATATTTAGTGTGATATTGTTGGTCAGCCGCGTGCTGGTCTCGGCCTGGCTCGGCACAAAATCGCTCTTAGCCGGTATTAGCAGCACATCATCGAAGGTTATACCTTCAGCGACGATTTTACTCTTGTTCATTATTTTCTCCAAATTACGCTGCTTGGTGTTATATTAAACTGAGCAGTATAATAATGCTATAATCAGGCGTCAAACCTATTTTCAACCTTTTCCGGCAGCGAAAAAAGTCTTGACAGGAGTCGTTTCCTATAGATAGAATCCGGCGATTTTTTGTGCTCAGATTTTAACCTTTAAGAGATAAGAATCGCCAAAATGCCTGATGTAAGCAAGTTATTGAAAAAGAAATTAACGGCTGAAAATTATAACAAGCTCGCAGCTCTTGCAAATCCAAAGGTTCACGAATTTGTGGCCGATGCAATCGAGCTTTGCAGCCCTGCCTCGGTGTTTATCTGCACAGATAAGCCCGAAGATTTGGAAGACACCCGCAGACGTGCGGTGGAAACCGGCGAAGAAAAACCCTTAAAGATGCAGGGACACACCATCCACTTTGACGGAATGGAAGACCAGGGACGCGACCGAGAGATAACCAGATACCTGGTTCCTAAGACCGAGACGCTGAGCAAGGCGCTTAATCAAATCGAACGAGAGAAGGGACTGGCTGAAATTCGTGGTCTGCTTAAGGGAGCGATGCAAAATCGGACAATGATTGTTCGCTTTATGACGCTGGGTCCCAACAATTCTCAGTTCAGTATTCCCTGTGTCGAGTGCACCGATTCCTACTACGTTTCCCACAGCATGAACCTGTTATACCGGCCGGGCTACGAGGAATTCAAACGATTGGGGCCTAAGGCACAGTTCTTTGCCACGCTGCACTCCTGCGGAAAGATGGATGAGCGTATGGTGAGCATCGAGTCCGACAAGAAGCGCATCTACATTGACTACGTTACCGACACCGTTTATAGCGTCAACACACAGTACGGCGGCAACACGATGGGACTTAAGAAGCTGGCGTTGCGACTGACGATACGCAAGGCCGACCGTGAGGGCTGGCTCGCCGAACATATGTTCCTGATGGGTGTCCACGGGCAGGGCGGACGCAAAACCTATTTCGCCGGTGCGTTCCCCAGTGCCTGCGGCAAAACATCCACCGCAATGTTGCCCGGAGAAACTATTCTCGGCGATGACATCGCCTACTTCCGTGCTGTTGATGGTCGCTGTATGGCCGCCAACGCGGAGTCGGGCATCTTCGGCATCATCCAGAACGTCAATGCCAAAGACGACCCGGCGATTTGGGAAGTGCTGGCGAAACCGGGTGAAGTGATATTCTCAAACGTGCTGGTTAACAACGGAAGGCCTTATTGGCTCGGTATGGGCATGGACACGCCTTCGTCGGGTGAGAACTACTCGGGCGATTGGTATAAGGGCAAAAAGGACGCAAAAGGTAACGATATTCCATTAGCCCACAAGAACGCCCGCTATACCGTGGCGTTGAACGTTCTGAAAAACTGCGACCCGGAGTTAGACAACCCCAAAGGAGTGGAACTGGCAGGTATTATGTACGGCGGACGTGACGCTATGGCCAGCGTGCCGTGCCAGCAGAGCTTCAATTGGGAGCACGGGATTATCACCTACGGCGCCTCGCTGGAGACAGAGACCACTTTTGCCATCATCGGTAAAGAGGGTGTGCCCGAGATTAATCTGATGAGTATCCAGGACTTTGTAGCTATCCCGTTGGGCAAGTATATCCGGAACAACCTTGAATTCGGGAAAAAACTCAAAAGGCCGCCGCTGGTATTCGGCGTGAACTATTTCCTCCGCGATAAAGACGGCAAGTTTGTCAACGGCGTCCGCGACAAACACGTATGGGTGAAATGGATGGAACTTCGGGCGCATGGTGAGGCCGGCTGCATACAGACACCAACCGGATACATTCCGCTCTATGAGGACCTCAAAAAGCTGTTCAAGGAAGTTCTCAAAAAGGACTACACTCAGCAGGACTATCTAAATCAATTCACAATCCGCCTCGGAGAGAATCTTGCCAAGCTGGATCGGGTGGAGAAGTTCCATCGCCAGAATGTTGTCGATGCGCCGGCGGAGCTATTTAAAGTTCTGGCCCAGCAGCGGGAACGGCTCGAAGCGGCAGGGAAGAAACACGGCGATTACATCTCGCCATTCGATTCGATAACTCAATAGATAATTATTGCTGTGTTTATATAATACATTCAGCCGTTGGTGTGACCACAAGACAGCATTTCTTCACGAACACCTAACAGATTTTTTGTGAAGTGAGCCGGGGAACGCGGGAATTTCAAAGAGGTTTATAAATAGCTCCAAGAGAACTGAATCGGCGTGATTTTCTGAAATCCATAACCAGTTAGATATCAAGCACTTATGGTTTTACAGTAGTTGTTCCTGCTATATTAAACCTTCATTTTCAGCACAAAAAGGGCATTTTTGCTTTACTGCAACTAAGGCCTTAAGACGGGAAAAATCCAAAAATATAGAGAAAAACTTAAAGAAGTCCTATAATTTTCTTGATTTTTCTATCTTAATACATTAAAATCTCCACTATTTGGAGAAGGTAGGAGAGATTACCCCCTGAATCCGCACTTTCGGGAGTATATCTCACTAACTAAACAGTTATTTTTACTGTGAAGGTGGGACTTTACCCGTACATAAAAAAGTTTTGTAAGACTAAGATGATACAAAACAACAAGGGTGATATATCGCACAGGATGGCAATGCATTCGAACGAGCCTTTGAAAAACAGGGGCTTACGGTTTTCCACATCCGGTAAGAACCAAAGAACTGATATTGGGTTTGTTGGTCGCTCTGCTGCTCTTACTTCGATTCTCGAGACAATCGAAGCGATTGCTGCGCGAAAGTGTCCTGTAATAATAACCGGCGAAACCGGCGTGGGCAAGGAGCTGGTAGCTCGGCAAATCCACAATGCCAGCGACCGTTCCGAGAAGGTTTTTGTCCCCGTTGATTGCACCACACTAACCGGCCAGTTGTTTGAGAGTCAGTTGTTCGGCCACGTAAGAGGCGCTTTTACCGGCGCTGTTGACACTACGCTGGGTTTTTTCAGGGCTGCTGATGGCGGCACAGTCTTTCTTGATGAAATAAGCGAAATCCCACTCGAATTACAGGCCAAGTTGTTACGTGCCCTCCAGGAGGGCGCCGTAACACCGCTGGGCTCAACAAAATCTTATCCCATTGACGTCCGTGTTTTGTGCGCCACTAACACTGACCTGTGTGAAATGCTCAAAGAAGGAACTTTCCGTGCCGACTTATATTATCGACTGAACGTGGTTAATCTTGAAGTCCCGCCGCTTCGCCAGCGTAAAGAAGATATTCTGCCCTTGGCTGAATACTTTCTGGCGAACCAGTCAACCTTTTACAGCGAACCGCCCAAGGTCCTAAGTCCGACGGCCAAAGAGCTTCTTTCGAATTACGCCTGGCCCGGCAATGTCCGTGAGCTTGCCAACGCTATGGAACGCGCCTACGTTTTAACCACAGGTCGAGAAATTCAGCCTGCAGTGCTGCCTTTCGAAGTCATAATAGCTGATTCTCCCCCTTATCCAAATCGCGAGCTGCCGACCCTCGACGAAGTAAAACGCAGGATTATTACTCAGACGCTTGAGTTCACCAATGGCCGTAAAATCGCCGCTGCAAAAATTCTCGGCATCGAGCGCCGCCGTCTGAATCGTCTCATCGATAAGTTAGACATATCTCTCTCGCAGACGAAGAAAAAGGCCGGCAGCTAAAACCATCTCTTTACTGTTGTCCTAATCTCGTGTTATGTCCCGCTTCTGTCCTCCGTTTTCTGTCCTCCGACTATTTTGGTCACCATCGACCAGACCGGCCGATTATCTGCTAACCCATCCACACATAAAAACTTGTTGCAGAAACTACCGCTACTTGTCGACCATAACGGTCGATTCACTCCCAAAAGCACATTTAGGGCTGGCAAAAATTTGCGGCACATAGCTGCCGTTATAGCAAGCACTTAAGAAATTTTTTCTTGTCTCACAAAACTTTGGCACACGGCTCGCTAATTAAGTTAGTGCAACAGGCAAAAAGGTTGTAGGTGAGATGTAAGGAGACATAAATGATTGTTCTCATACAGGCAAGTGTGTTAACGGTTGGTCTCGATGGCAAGAATGAAGTGTTGAGGGAGTTGCCGATTCGATTGATAACAATGCAGTCTGGAATTAAGGCTGCTCGCTCTTTAAAAAATGAAAAAGTTGACAGCGTTATCAGCAAGTGGGACCTGGATGATATGGAGGACGGCCGGTTTCTCAGGAATCTGCGAGCTGTAAAGCCTGAGATTCCGACGATAGCTTTCGTAAGGGCCGGCGACCGAGCACAGGAAATCGCAGCCCGAAGTCTCGGTGTCTCGGCGGTTTTGACCGATGAGGCCGACGATGAGCTCTTCCGTGAAACCGTCGCCAATGTCCTGGGACTCAGAGACATTGCCTCCATAAAAGCAATATCTCCTGTTGAAAACAGCCGTTACGAGAAAGAGAAAATTACAAAGTAGCCGGCGCAATACGCAGTATGCCTTACGGCACAAGGAGACACTGAGATAACGCCGGGTGCAGTTGAGAGCAATCACCCCATAGGGGTGATAAAGATAAATCCGCCGGAGACGGATAAATGCTCACGAGGAGTTTTCTCCCCCCCAAGCTGGACCTTGATAGTCTAAAACAAGTTGGCCTAAAGAGAGGCTACAGGGTCCGGCAGAAAATCAACCCGCCTTTGGCGGGATAATGATAGACGACGTTTGGGTTAAGAATTCTCTCTCCTCCTCCTTTGCTGGGTTTGAAGAATCCAACAGCAAACCCAGCATCAAAACCAGCACCCCTTAGGGGTGATAACGATAGATAACGTTTGGGTTAAGAACTCTCTCTCCTCCTCCTTTGCTGGGTTTGAAGTATCTAACAGCAAACCCAGCACGAAAATAGACACCCCTTAAGGGTGATAACGATAGATGAGTGTGTTTTTCGCAAGTGAATAACAAGAAAACAAAAGAAGCCAAAAGACTTCTTCATTATCTCCTCCTTTAAGCTGGGTTTGAGAAGTTGGCGAGTGAAAAATTGTTGCCAAGCCCAGCAGAGAATGAACACGGCGTAAAATCGCCGTGATTTAGATAAAAAGCGACAGCTTGTGTGTGAGAAGGGGCTGGGTGATTTGGGTCAGCCCCGTTAATCATTTCCGATGACCGGAGAAAACTTTAGGGTCAGAGAAAACTTTAGGGTCAGAGAAAACTTTAGGGCCAGAGAAAACTTTAGGGCCAGAGAAAACTTTACGGCCAGAGAAAACTTTATGGTCGGAGAAAACTTTATGGTCGGAGAAAACTCTACGGAAGGAGAAAGCTTTAGGGAAGGGGAAAACTTCACGGAAGGGGAAAACTTTTTAACAGAACCGGCAGGGATGAAAACTCGGTGAGCCGCCCAACCAGTGAGCGGCAGAAAGGTAGGGTGCTTATGCAACAAAGGGGGTTAAACGGAGGGAATTGAAACCAATGGATTGAGAAAACAATTTAATCCGCCTCTGGCGGATAAACTTGCTGCGGACGGTCCGCAGTAAGAAGAATGTTAATTGATACAAAAAAAGGAAAATTAAAATGAAAAGGTTAATTACAATTTGTGCAGTAGTTCTGATGCTGAGCGCAGCATCTGTATCATGGGCTACGCCAGTTCCTGTGGTCACGCATCCGTCAGATGCAGGTGCCCCAAGTTGGTGGAACAGTACAGGGGGCCTATACGCCTATGGATACTGGCAGTCTGACATCCTAGGTGGTAGTGGCCCTGTTTCGCCGCCGGACGATCCCACCCACTGGGCTACAAATTACCTACCACAAGGCAACGCCGCCTTTACGGCCAATATAGGTATAGAAAACGATACCATTGCAGTCAACCTGGCTAACGTGAGTCATGAGGACCTCTATAAGCAAATCTACATCTACATCACCGGAACAACCGAAAGTACCGAAGCGGCGATAATTACTAATCTAAACCCCGACAGCGGTGTATTTACAGGTGACTCGTCGTGGAACATAGGGACCGACGGTCTATGGCATTGTAGGGTGCTCGGCGAGATTCATCCTCAGCCGGACTACGCGTATCTGACTGTTAATGTGCCGGGGATGACAAGTGTGACAAACATCTGGGCAGGTGAACTCTGCGTTCCTGAGCCGGCAACGATTGCGATGCTCGGTCTTGGCGCGTTGAGCCTCCTTCGAAGCAGGAAAAGGAAGGTGTAGGGCAGGGATGATAAATGATTATCAATGAACTTTAATTAAAATTTAAGTGAGAAAAGCTATGAAAAAAGAAATATTAAAAGTATTGTTTATTTGCCTGTTGGTTCTCGCGATGTTGTCCATCAGTGCCTACGCCAGTCCTCCTGTTGACTTGGGAGCGGCGGCAAGCTTTGGGGTACTGGGCGGCCAAGCAGTGACCAATACCGGCAATACCGTCATCAACGGAGACCTTGGTATCTGGCCAAATGGCGCCAGCTCAATCACCGGCTTTTACCCTGCGGGAAGTTACACCGGAGCGCTGCACGCTGCTGACGGGGTTGCGCAAGATGCTCAGAGTGCTGTCACCACCGCGTACGGCATTCTCGCGGGCATGACGCCCACAGAAAACTTGACTGGCCAGGACTTGGGTGGAAAAACGCTCACGTCGGGCGTCTATAAGTTTGACTCGTCGGCTGGTTTGACGGGAACACTCACTCTGGATGTCAATAACAACCCGGATGCGTACTTTGTTTTTCAGATAGGGAGCACGCTCACGACCGGAACCGGCTCGTCCGTTGTCATGATTAATGTCCCTGATGGGGGTTTCTGCAACAAATATTGGCAGGTTGGCAGCTCCGCGACTCTCGGTACGGGCACTGATTTTATGGGAAATATTCTCGCACTTGATAGCATTTCGCTTAATGGCGGGACCCTGTACGGCCGGGCGCTGGCCAGAAACGCCGCAGTAAACATCTACGCCGCAGAAACGATAACACCCCAATGTGTAATACCTGAGCCGGCGACGATTTGTCTGCTCGGCCTGGGTGCATTGAGTCTGCTTCGCAGGAAACGGAGTGTGTAGTTTGTGCCAATGGATTGAGAAGGAATAATCGTCTGCTGCGGCTGGTTCGCCGCAGCAGAAAAAAAGAGGAAGGTTAACTTATAAAAAAAAGGAAAATTAAAATGAAAAGATTATTAATAACAATTTGCGTGGTAGTGGGAATGCTGCTGACGGTAAATGTCGACGTCAAAGCTGTAATAGCCCCCTCTCTTTGGCTTCAATTCGAGGGCCCCGATGGACAAACTACGACAGTTGACTCATCTGCCAACGCTCACACTATAGCCCTTCTTGGCACGCCAGCACCACAAGCGCAATTAGATACCGATTACCACGCAGTAGGTGCTGCATCTTTGCTGTTGGATGGTTCCAACGATTACGCAACGGCAGCGCCAACTACCAGCCCTGACTGGGACATTTGCGCAAGTAATACGGATAATTGGACCATTTCTTTTTATGTGAGACTGGATACCCACGCTGGAACTACGGGTCTTATGTACCAGGGCACGGACGCCAGCAATCGATGGGCTATCAGAAACGTTCACGGAAACGGGCTTCTTTTTTCAGTGATGTCCAGCGCAAGTGATGTAATAAGTACAGGGTACGGAAGGGAGATAACCGACAGCGACTGGCATTGGATAGCATTATGCAAGATTGGGGATGGCTCCAGCTCCAGGTATGCACTCTACAACGATGGAAACCAGGCAAACTACACCAGCGATCCCGACACCCGCGACTTTACTGGTCTGCTTAACATAGGACGTACTAGCGGTCCCGGGACGAGCTATTACTACACAGACGGTAATATGGACGAAGTAATGATATATCACGACAATGTTTTTGGTGCCAATCCCAACTCAGACAAAACAGACCATATTACCAACATTCCCGAGCCGGCAACGATTGCGCTGCTTGGACTGGGTGCATTGAGTCTGCTTCGCAGGAAACGGAGTGTGTAGTTTGTGCCAATGGATTGAGAAGGAATAATCGTTTGCTGCGGGCAGTCCGCAGCAAAAACAGGAATACCAAGTGTTTAGTTGATACAAAAAAAGGATAATTAAAATGAAAAAGTTAATTTTAACAAGCTTGTGTGCGATGGCTATCTTTGCTTTGCCCGCTTTGGCAAGCCCTGCGAACGTTTACAGTGTGAACGGACCTCAAGACGGTATGTCTGTGGGGGGGGTGGCAGATGAGGTGGGCACCGTCGGCGTGTTCCCGGCCGATGAGCAAATATATGTTGTTAGTTGGTGGATAACGACTCAGTCGGCATGCACCGAAGGGCCCGGCGACGACCCGCAGAAGCCGAATTGGGAGTTGTGGATCCAAAATAATACCAGCAGAACATTTGCACTCTGGTATGTTGGAGATACGCATTTTAGTGAAACAGATGGTCTCGTCTACGATACCACCTGCAGCAACTACGACGGATTCATTGGTAATGTAGGCCTTAGAGACGCGGGATACGCCTTCAAGATTGACAGCGTTGGGGTCAACAAACCGCTGGTGTACGAGGATAAGGGCCAGAACAGTCTTTTCGAGCCAGGTGAAGATTGGTATTTCATCATTCAGGACTACACCAACATTAACGGGGGCTCCGCATGGTCCTTCGGCAGCATAGGTATAGCCAGCCTCCGTGCCGGGTCCTCGACAGGCAGTCTCGTTGCTAATATCCCCGATGTCCCCGAGCCGGCAACGATTGCGCTGCTCGGCCTCGGCGCTTTGGGTCTTATCAGAAAGAAACGTGCATAAGTAAAAAGATAGAGGTCTAAAATGCGGAGCACTTTATGTGCTCCGCAGGACGGCCTTGAAACTAAAAAAAGAGGAATAGGTACGAAAAAACATTGTTTAATACTCATCTTGCTGACGTTTCTTTCTGTCGGATTCATATCGGCCGATACCAAGGCCAGTCTTACGATAGCAACTTTTGCTGACCCCTCCGAGGACAGCAGCAATCCGCTGTTTGCGGTGGATTTCATAAATATGAACCTCAATGGCGAATGGCCTGACACCAAAACCGGCCTGATTCTGGAAATACCCTACCGCGGTCACACCTTTGAAAATGCGTGGTTCGATATGAATGAAGTGACAATAACATCCAAAGTTACCATACCAGGCGTGGGTGTATTTGGTCAGACTGGTCCAGGCAGGGTCAACTTTTACCAGGACGGCAGCTCGACAAACCCGCTGGTGGTTATTGACTTTGATAGTGGTTCCGCATCGTTTGATAGCTTTGGAGCGGATAATGAATTTACTGCTGAAAATGTAACAATTACGGGTTCTGAAATCACAGGCACACTTTCAGAGGAGGAATTTACCTTCAACTTTGCAAATCTGGCAATGCTGCCGAACAGTAATAACTGGGATGATGGATTTACCGCTACGGCGTCATTTACTTCATCAGCGATTCCGGAACCGGCAACGGTTTGCCTTCTTGGCCTTGGCGCTTTAAGTCTGTCTAACAGAAAAAAATAAATAATCAAAAAACAAGAGCAAAATGCGGAACACTTTATGTGCTCCGTAAGATGCCTTGAGGAAGACAAAAAAATACTATGGAAAAACATTGTTTAATACTCATCTTGCTGGTGTTTCTTTTTGTTGGATTCACATCGGTAAATACCAAAGCCAGTCTTACGATAGCGACGTTTGCTGACCCATCGAGAAACAGCAACAATCCGCTGTTTACAGTGGATTTTACGCAAATGAAATTCACTGGCGGATGGGATGATGACAAAACCGGTTTGACCCTGGAAATCCCCTATAGCGGTTACACCTTTGAAGATGCGTGGTTTGAAATGACTGAAGTGGAAATAACAGACACGGATGTTATCTGGGGTCAGAAATTTGGCCAGGCCAGTTCCGGTGTGATTAAGTTTTACGAGGACAATACCAGCACAGACCCATTGGTGATTATTGACTTTGATAGCGGCCTTATACTGCGGCAGAGCTTTAGCGCGGACGAAATTTTTGTTGCTGAAAATGTAACAATTACAGGTTCTAAAATCCCAGGCACACTTTTACAGGAGCAGTTTACTTTCGGCTTTGCTAATCGGGCGAAATTGCCGGGCCATACTGACTGGAATGACGGGTTTACCGCCACGGCGGCATTTACTTCATCAGCAGTTCCAGCTCCCGAGCCGGCGACGATTTGTCTGCTTGGCCTTGGTGCGTTGAGTCTGCTCCGCAGAAAACGCAGTGCGTAACGTATTAGCAAATGGACTGGAGAAAACCATTGCTGCGGGCGGCCCGCAGTAAAAAGAGAAACTTTAACTGATACAAAAAAGGAGAATTAAAGTGAAAAGGTTAATTACAACTTGTTTGTTTAGAGCACGTGCCACAACACTTGTGGCAATGCTGGCATTGGCTGTGCTGTTAAGCACACAAACCATTGTTTCGGCTGTGACACCTGTTACGCCGCTGCCCACAAAGTGGACCCAGATGCCAGACTTAGAAAACGGGACAGCCTGGAGTTCTTCGAATGGATGGTACATCGCTGCCGACGATTACCTCTGCGAGAACCCTCTGCCTGTTAATGACGTCCATTGGTGGGGTTCCTACTGGGCGGGACAAGACCCCCAGCCTATCAACGGCTTTACCATCAGGTTCTTCTCGGATGTTCCGGCTTCACCTACTGGTGAATTCAGTCATCCAGGAGACTTGTTGTATCAGGCCTACATTGCGGGCAACTGCAACGAGACGTACTATGGCAACTCCGAACCCTATGGCCTCAATGTTTACCAGTACAACGCAATACTCCTCGAGCCCTTCGAACAAGATTATGGAACGACCTACTGGCTGAGCATCCAGCTGAACCCGGGTTGGACGGAACCTCCCTACTGGGGATGGTACACCTCCGCTGACCATTGGCAGGATATCGCTGTTCAGGCAGAGGAGCCGTCTCCCTGGAATTGGTATCAAGCCATAGATTCCGCGAATCAGGATTTAGCATTCCAACTGACAGTGGTTCCCGAACCGGCGACGATTTGTCTGCTCGGCCTTGGTGCTTTGAGTCTAATTCGCAGAAAACGGAGTGTGTAAGTTTGTAATGGATTGAAAAAAATAGTTATTAGCTACGGACGGTCCGCAGTCCTATGGACTCCTTACGGAGCAAAACGAGGAATATTAACTAAATAATACAAAAAAGGGTAATTAAAATGAAAAAGTTAATTTTAACAAGCTTGTGTGTGTTGTTTGTCGTCGGCACTGCTTTAGCAGATTGGAACCCAGGCGACCCCAATAAGTACGTCCAGATGCCTGACTTGTCCACTAATGGTGTTGATGTTCACTGCACATCTCACGGCACATCTATAGCAAAGCTGGCTGATGACTTTCTCTGCACAACAACAGGATACGTCACAGATATCCATATTTGGGGCTCGTGGTCGGGTGATTACCTGCCGCATCAGGAAGGCTCAGCCAGCGCCGCTAATGCGTCGTTTCGCCTGAGTATCTACAGCAACATCCCGGCTGATGGCCAGGGCTATAGCAGTCCTGGCGAGACGCTGTGGCAGCACGATTTTAGTCCCGGAGATTTTACCGTCCGGCAGTACGCCACCGCCCTTGAGGACTGGTACTATCCCCTGGCAGGCCAATACGCTCCCGGCGAATATTATCAGGATTTCGAATCGGATCTCTGGCAGTACAACTTTGTTGCGACGCCCGGTACGGAACCTGAGGAGCTCTTCCACCAGCAAGGCACGCCACAGAGTCCTGTCGTGTACTGGCTGGGCGTCCAGGCATTCACTCCGGACTCCGATGCTCAATTCGGCTGGAAGACCTCCACGGACCACTGGGGCGACGATGCTGTCTTCTGGGACCCAATTTCCGGTTCCTGGCAGGAGCTGATATGTCCGGCGACCGACTACATTGGCCGCCCACTGTCCAACGGCGGACAATCAATGGACATGGCATTCGTCATTACGCCTGAGCCGGCAACGATTTGTCTGCTCGGCCTTGGTGCGTTGAGTCTGCTTCACAGGAAACGCAGTGCGTAACGTATTAGCAAATGGACTGGAGAAAACCATTGCTGCGGGCGGTCCGCAGTAAAAAGAGAAACGTTAACTGATACAAAAAAGGAGAATTAAAGTGAAAAGGTTAATTACGATTTGCATAATTACATTAACTTTGGCGGCCTTCTCAAACATCGCGTCAGCCATAACCAATGGCGGATTCGAATCCGGCGATTTGACCGGCTGGACCACAAATTACACCAATGACGGCAGCAACAACGGCTACTCCAATCAAGCGTTAGCAACCAACGATTACCATTACTCAGGCGATTACGCGCTATGGGGCTATGCTGAGGTTACCAGCATAGATTGGTACCCAGCCTACGACTTTTCACGAACTTATGTGTGGTCGGATTACCAGGACCTGTCCAGCGTAACATCAATCAAGCTTTACCTCACCAGCTTCATATCTAGTTATGAACACTCAAATTGGGGATGGGGACAGGAAGTATTTTTGATGCTCGACGATGGAACAAACCAGGCCTCTGTATTACTGGTTGAAAATCACGAACCAACGTACTTAAGCCTTGTTGACCTCGGACTCTATACAGACTCTACCGGCGGCGACGGAAACATCTGGCATGGCTTTAATGCCCCTCTCAGCACGGATCCGAATTACTTTGGTGCCGAATTTTCCAATCTTACTCTTTCAAACACAAAGGTCGGAATATGCTGGGAGGCAATTAGCTGGAACGGTGGCTCCGGGACTCTCTGGGCCGGTGCCGCTGTTGACGATATTCAACTCGTTCCCGAACCGGCAACAATTTGTCTGCTTGGCCTCGGCGGTTTGCTGCTTGGTCGGAATAGGAAATTTAACAAAAAGCAGAAATAACCACGGCCTATTAGGTGGTCGTGTTTAATATATATCGAACCGAGCCGACCGGGCTGACTTAAGCCCTGTCGGCCTTCGGCCTTTAGGGGAAAGGGTGAAAGACGGGATTCGAACCCGCGACCCTTGGAACCACAATCCAATGCTCTATCCAACTGAGCTACTTTCACCAGAACAATTAAACTATTGTCCGTTGATTATTGATAATTGTCAATAGTCGGCTGCAGCAACAAAAAGGGCGCCGGTACTAATTGGCGCCCTCGGTGTCCTCGCAAATATGCGATTTAGCCGTTCGTTACCTTCGCCTGAGCAGCGGCTAATCTCGCAATCGGAACCCTGAACGGCGAGCAGGAGACATAATTCATCCCGACCCGGTGGCAGAAATCAATACTGCTCGGCTCACCGCCGTGTTCGCCGCAGATGCCGACTTCCAGCTCTTTACGGCTCTTCCGGCCGCGTTGAATCCCTATTTTTATCAGTTCGCCGATACCTTCCTGGTCGATTGCCTGGAAAGGATCGCCGGGCAGAATACCTTTTTTAAGATAGTCGGGCAGGAATCCGCCTATGTCGTCGCGCGAAAATCCAAAACCCATTTGAGTCATATCATTGGTGCCGAACGAAAAGAATTCCGCCGCCTCTGCTATTTTGTCCGCCACAATGGAAGCGCGAGGAATCTCAATCATTGTGCCGAACATATATTTAATTTTCTTAAGTTTGTATTTCGCTAAAACTCCCCTGTAAACTTCCTCAGCGATAGCCCGTTGTAATATCAGTTCTTTCACGTCGCAAACCACCGGAATCATTATCTCCGGATATGGTTTCTTACCCTGCTTAATAAGTTCTGCTGCTGCCTCAAATATCGCTCGTATTTGCATACGGCTTACCTCAGGATAAGTGATTCCCAGGCGCACGCCTCTGTGTCCCATCATCGGGTTCGATTCGTGCAGCGCATCGGCTCGTTTGGATAACTCCTCAAGACTTATATTCAGCTCCTCGGCCAACTGCTGCAGCCTTGCAGGGTCGCGAGGCACAAACTCATGCAGCGGCGGGTCAAGCAGCCGAATTACTACCGGCAGACCATCCATCGCCTCTAACGTTTCCTTTATGTCCTTTTTAACATACGGGAATAATTCATCCAGCGCTCTCATTCTTTCCTCTTCGGTCTTGGAAACAATCATTTTGCGCAGGACAAACAACGGCTGGTCGGAACCTTTACCATAAAACATATGTTCGGTTCTGAAAAGCCCGATACCTTCAGCCCCGAATCCCCTGGCCTTTTTGGCATCCTCAGGCGTATCGGCGTTGGTGCGGATACCCAATTTTCTGATGGAATCGCAGACCTTCAGGAAGTCATTCAAGAGTTTGTTTTCTTCAGAGGCGTCTATCATCGGCAGTTGTCCTTCGTAAACATTTCCTTTTGTGCCGTTTAGTGTAATCCAGCCGCCTTCTTTTAATATTTTTCCGCCGGCGCCGACCTCCTTTTTGGCATAATCAACGTGCAAAGTTCCGCAGCCGACGATGCAGCATTTGCCCCAGCCGCGAGCAACCAGCGCAGCGTGCGAGGTCATACCGCCGCGTGCCGTCAAAATTGCCTCAGCGGCCCGCATACCTTCAACGTCTTCGGGGTTGGTTTCTTCGCGCACAAGTATTACTTTTTTGCCTTGTTTTGCCCAATCAACCGCGTCGGCTGCGGAGAATACGATTTGCCCCGTCGCTCCGCCGGGTCCCGCAGGCAGACCTTTGGCCAGCGGCTTGTGCGACAATTCCGCTTTGGGGTCGATTATCGGGTGCAGTAATTCGTCTAACTGCGAGGGTGTCACGCGCATCACAGCATCTTCTTTTTTGATTAATTTCTCTTTAAGCATATCCATAGCCATACGTAACGCAGCCGGGCCGTTGCGTTTGCCAACCCGGCACTGCAGCATAAAGAACCGCCCTTTCTCAATTGTAAACTCGATGTCGAGCATATCGCGGTAATGCTTCTCAAGACGTTTCTGAACAGTGTACAGCTCCTTGTAAATCTTAGGCATCGCCTTTTCCAGCGAAACCAGCTCCTTGTTATGCTCGCTCTTTGAGTACTCGTTCACCGGGGCCGGCGTGCGGATGCCCGCAACAACATCTTCACCCTGGGCGTTGATTAGATATTCGCCGTAGAATTTATTTTCGCCGTTGCCGGGATTGCGTGTGAACGCAACACCGGTAGCCGAATCCGCACCCATATTACCGAACACCATCGTCTGAACACTGACCGCCGTCCCCCATTCATCGGGTATGTTCTCAATCCGCCGGTAGCTTACCGCACGTTTGCCGTTCCAGGACGCAAACACCGCACGAATGCCTCCCCATAATTGCTCGTGGGGGTCTTCCGGAAAGTCTTTGCCTAAGACTTCTTTGACCTTCTTTTTGAACTGCCCGCATAGCTGCTGCAGGTCATCGGCTGTTAGGTCGGTATCGCTTTTATAGCCCTTGCGTTTTTTCATATCGCCCATAATTCTTTCCATCTGTTTGCGGATACCTTCTTCATCCTTAGGTTCTATCCCCCCTGCCTTTTCCATCACCACGTCAGCATACATCATAATCAGCCGGCGATACGCATCATACACGAACCTTTTATCGCCGCTCTGCTCAATAAGTCCGGGTATGGTCTTCTCAGTCAATCCGATATTCAGGACCGTTTCCATCATACCCGGCATCGACCGCCGTGCACCCGAACGGACCGACACCAGCAGAGGGTCTTGAGCATCGCCGAATTTTTTACCCATCAGTTTCTCAATTCTTTTCAGCGACTCTTCTACCTTTTCTTTAAGCCCTTTCGGGTATTTCCTCTTGTTTTGATAGTAATATGTGCAAACTTCGGTAGTAATTGTAAAACCAGGCGGAACCGGCACACCCAACTTGGCCATCTCTGCCAGGTTCGCACCTTTGCCGCCTAAAAGCTCTTTCATCTTGGCGTTGCCGTCGGCTTTGCCGCCGCCGAAAAAATACACCTGCTTCGCTGCCATTGTTAAAAATCTCCTTATCTATTTGACCCAACAACATACATTGCTGTAAAAACCGAATAGTATATTACACTGAACTGAATATGTCAACCCTCGTTAATTTGTTTAGGGTTATTCTCTCGCGAGGTTTGCTTTCATCCCCATTCAACGCCCGCCTGTTTGCCTGCACCCGCAATCTGTTGGCGGGATGTCCCAGAATGCTTGCCCTGCGTAGCCGATTTCGGCGAAGTAGGGTTTTTATCTGGGACCCAGAATGTCTTTACTCCACCCTTTGCAAAATGGCTCAATCCACGGTAGAATAAGGCGCGATGTCAAACGATTTGAAAAATACGGTTCGGCCGGCTCAGACGAGATTCAGCTTCGGCGCCACATCAGCCATCATTACCAATCTGGGTATTATCACCGGCTTAGACTCCCTGACGCATCCCAAATTAAGCATCATCGGGGCTTTATTGGTCATTGCCCTGGCGGACAATATGTCCGATTCTTTCGGCATCCACATTTACCAGGAGTCGGAGCACATCGGCAAAAAAGAAGTCTGGCTTTCCACGCTGACAAACTTCCTTACGCGATTATTTGTCTCTTCGACTTTCATAATTCTGATAATCGTCCTGCCCATCCGGCTTGCGGCTGTTTGTTCAGTCATTTGGGGTTTGTTGATATTGACCTTTATGACTTACACAATAGCAAAACAGCAAAAAATCAGCCCCCTTTCTGCAATCCTTGTGCATATTACTATTGCTGTTGTTGTAGTCGTAGCGAGTAACTTCATCGGAGGATTCGTAATCTCCAGATTCCAGTCCTGACCTTCGTAGCGCAGCTTCTCGTTTAGCGTCCGCCGGCACGGCGGACTTCCGCTTCATTTAGCCCCTCGGTCCGCCGAGGGGTTATCCTCCGCCGTTGTTGTCTCGGGCATTTGAATTTGTCTCGTATTTCAGGTTTCGGACTTCGGATTTTTGATTAATCCTTTTAAGGCGCGTAAAAATTTGTCTTGACTTTTCCTAAGCGTAAGTATATGGTAAATGACTTAAGGAAACGATACAAAATCCGCTTTCAGGAGGAGTAAAAAATGAAAAGACAACTGCTCTTATTAATAATCCTGGCCCAGTTACTGCCGCTCGCTGCCGCCGCTCTGGCCGCCGAACCATTTATGCTGAAGGATATATATCCGGGGGCGACTGGCTCAAACTCTCAGTCCCTGACGGATATAAACGGCGTATTATTTTTCCAGGCCACCGACGGCACAAACGGCTCTGAATTATGGAAAAGCAACGGCACTCCGGCTGGCACCGTAATGGTTAAGGATATAAAGCCGGGGGCGAACGGCTCATACCCTGTGTACATGACGAACGTAAACGGCACTTTCTTTTTCCAGGCCGACGACGGCACAAACGGTTCTGAATTATGGAAAAGCGACGGCACTGAGGCCGGCACGGTTATGGTAAAGAATATAAGGCCGGGGGCAGGAAACTCGTATCCCACGTACCTGACGAATATGAATGGTGTATTATTTTTCCAGGCCAACGACGTCACAAACGGTACTGAATTATGGAAAAGCGACGGCACTGAGGCCGGCACGGTTATGGTAAAGGATATAAGGCCGGGGGCGGGAGGCTCGGAGCCCCAGAACCTGATGAATGTGAACGGTGTATTATTTTTCAAGGCCTACGACGATACAAACGGCTCTGAATTATGGAAAAGCGATGGCACCACAGCAGGCACCGTAATGGTAAAGGATATATGTCCGGGAGCAGGAAACTCAGGCATCTCGTACCTGATGGATATAAACGGCACATTATTTTTCGAGGCCTGGGACGGCACAAACGGCTACGAGTTATGGAAAAGCGACGGCACTGACGCCGGCACCGTAATGGTTAAGGATATATACCCCGGCGCAAGCGCAAATCCTTCGTCTCTGACGAATGTAAACGGCATATTATTCTTCGATGCCACCGACGGCACAAACGGTGCTGAATTATGGAAAAGCGACGGCACCGCCGCCGGCACCGTCTTGGTAAAGGACATAAGGCCGGGGGCGAACAGCTCAAGCCCTGGGTCCCTGACGAATGTAAACGGCATCCTGTTTTTCAGGGCCGACGACGGCACCAACGGCATTGAGTTGTGGAAAAGCAATGGCACCGCCGCCGGCACCGTAATGGTTAAGGATATATACCCCGGCGCAAGCGCAATTCCTTTGTTTCTAACGAACGTAAACGGCACATTGTTCCTCAACGCCTCTGACAGCACAAACGGCGCTGAGTTATGGAAAAGCGACGGCACCGAGGCTGGCACAATAATGGTAAAGGACATACGGCCGGGCTCGACTGGCTCAAATCCTGTATACCTGACGTATATAAACGGCACTTTATTCTTCTGCGCTGACGACGGCACTAACGGCGGTGAGTTGTGGATGTATATATTAAACGACGAATGTCAGGACAATATTAAGGTTGACTTAGGCCAAGTTTACTACGGCTCAAACTACGGCGCTGAAGGTAATGATATTACAAGCTGCGCTTATGAGGATTCCCCGGACGTCTGGTATCGTTTCCAGCCCCAGACCGCCGGCGAATATACTATCTCCGTAGCCAGCGACGAATTTGACACGACACTCGCTGTCTTTAACGCCTGTGGCGGCGGCGAGCTTGCCTGCAACGATGATTCTCATCAGACTACCGATTCTCAGGTCGCCCTCAATATGATAAAGAACAAACTCTATTATATCCGTGTCGCAGGATTCGATGGTCAAATGGGCAGTTTTAATCTGACTGTCACTGCCGGCTCTTGCACGAAATTAGCCGTAAGCGACCTTAATGGCGACTGCGTAGTAGATTTTCTGGACTTTGCCATAATGGCCTCCGAATGGCTGACCTGCAACCTGTCCCCGCCAGACCTCTGCTTGTAATAAGGTAATTAAAAAATCCTTCAGCGCCACCTAGCCCCTCGGACTGCCGAGGGGTTCTCCCTCAGAGCCTGCCCTCGAATGTCGTAGTCGGGGGTGTTAATTTAGGCAATCTTTGGCCGATTTTTCTTCGCCTGTCCGCCGTAGCTTACTTGTCCGCCATAGCCCTTTGGCGACGGCGGAAGCGAAGGCGGATGTTTTTTGTGCCTTTTTGTGACCAATTAAATCAGTGAAATCCGTGAAATCTGTGGCTAATTTTCTTCGTGTCTTGCTGTCTTCGTGGCTGATTTCTCGATGAACTATGAACAACGAACTAACTTCAGATTGAAAAGGTATAGCCATATTTCCACCCTTTGCCGCTGGTATCTTCCCCATATCCCTGGGCCGTCATTCTCCTTTCCCATTGCCGGGCAGCCGTCTCGGAACTGAATTGCTGCATTACTCTGAAGTCGCGAGGACTGCTTGCTTCCCTCTTTCTTCTTGCCGGCTCATCCGTAAGTCCTGCATACCTCATACTCACTCAACCTTTCGCAGCGAAGCGCATATCCTCGCAGCGTAGCGGAGATCCCAGAATGTCGTTATCTGGGACCCATATCCGGAACCCAGTTAACCGGGTCGTTATCCGGGGCCAAGACACCACTTTCCAAATCGTAAATCATAAATTGTAAATGACAACACCCCCGCCATTTATTTGCTCCCCTTATCTACGCTCAATTAATCACGATAGAATTTTCCAACCCGACCCCTGTCAAATTGCTTGTGTCGCCTCAGCTAAAGACTTTGGACATTCAGGAATCAGCAATGCAGGGAGTTGTCGATTTGCTTGTCTTCCGAAACTAAATCGAAACTGATGCTGGCGAATCGCGGCCACATACCACAGTTTCTCATTCTTGGTCATTTTATTTATGGGCGTAAGAATGGCTATATCTCGGCCTTGATAAGTTGGCTCGTTTTGTAAGAACGTTTCAAGGACAGACCCACCTAGGGCAACAGTGATACATCCCGCTGGGGTTGGTTCGTCTCTTGTTCTCGCAACACGCCCGCTAATTCCATTGTTGTGGCTTGTACGGGAAACGAAGGCTATACCCTTTTCGTCTTTCTTCAAATGGTTCAATTCGTAACTGTTGCCGTATTGAATGGTAAACAGTTCCGATATGGGGCGTAGCTTCCCAAGCTTTAATGGAGCATTCTTGTTCGCCAACGCCATTAACCCTCGATACTCTTGTTCAAGATCAGGAAGTTCACAAGCCTCGGCCCATTTTGGCAGGACAGGCAAATCAAGCGTCTCTAGTCTTGCACCCTTGGGTTTACGGCCATAAGAGAATCTCCATCGCGATTGCGTTATTGCCAGAGCATAAAACAGTTTCGCTTTCAGGGACATGCTTCGCCGCGGCAACAATACCGACACGTTGGAGTTAGGTATGAATCGATAGGGTATGACATAAGAGTGAGAATGGCTCCCCTGGCCATCCGTAGAAATTACAAGAGAGTCGGGTGGAAAAATCTTTGATTCTGGTACAGCAGAGGAACTAAGAAAACCAGCGATCACCTTCTGGAAAGAATGACTCGGCCTAATTACTGGGAGAAAACTATCGTCTCGTGGTTTTTCGGAAACACCCAAGTCAGATATCACAACGCCAGTAATGACATTAAATGTATCAATTACCGTCGGCATTGACGGTCTCCAACAAAAGTTTGTGAATAACGTAATCTTTGAACGTCTTGACCAATGCTTCTCTAGTCAAATGGGACCAATCAGGTTCCATATACGCTTCGGCACACCACTCGTCGCGTGCAGTCACTTCTTGCATTACACTGAAATCACGAACGACATCTCTATTACGGAAGGCCGTCAGCCACCTTTTTTTCGTGGAGGCCCAAGTATTCTTAGCATCAATACGGCCCTTGTTCTTTATCTTCACAAACCCATCATCCCGCCAATAGCCAAACCACGTTTTCTTTCCTTTCGGGTGGGGCTTGTGGGCGGTCATAACCATAATGCAAGTGCATACGTTCGCGTCGGAATCGTGAAACAACTCTACCGGCATGGACATCACGGCTTCCAAGGTATGCTTTTCAAGCAGTCTGCGTTTTCGATCTCGAATTTCCGAGGTGTCGCCAATGGCGCAACTGACGGGAACTATCGCTACGCATTTCCCATTGACCTCTAAAGCCTCTAAGTTATTCAAGACAAAATCCAGTTCCTCTGTTGGACTAGCCTTTGTTTTATACGGCGGGTTCAATACCCCGACCGTAGGTTTCCATTTCTCTTTGATTCCATTTGATAACTCAAAGCAATCCCCGGCAAGTATATTTGTCTTTCCGTCTCCATGCACAACCATATTCGACACGGCAAGAGCGTAAATGTCATCCTGAAATTCAATCCCTATCAGCTGTCTTTTCTTTATCGCTTTTTCTGCCACCGTGTCAGATCCAGCATCCTTTAACATCTCTCTCATGGCGGCAATCAGAAGACCAGCGGTCCCACAGCAATTATCAAAGACGACGCTTTTTTTGTTGACCTCTGAAAGGCCAGCGAATAATTCTGCTATATGTGGTGGTGTTAAGACAATTCCCAGCCCCTTATCATTATTCGCATATCGCAAGAACTGAATGTAAAATTGGCCTATGGCATCATAGTATTTGTGAGTGCGGACAAAAACATTCACGTTTTTGTCAATTTGTTCAATTAAGTCAACAACAAAGTCCTTGTCCTTTGTAAGCGTTGCATTGGTTCGTATGAATGAGAACGCTTGCTCAAGGCTGGTAATTCTATCAGCTGGTAGTTCGGCTGACTTGAATTCGTTAATAATAGTTTGCACTAGAATGTCAATAAGTTGTCTTGCCGTTTTGTGAGACTTGAAACTTTTCTTGAACGCAGGGTTTTCCAAGGCGACAAGTACTCCGCAGATGAGCATACTGCGATGGGCCTCTTTGATCTTCTTGGCTTGTAGTTGTTCATTCAGATTTCGGCTGTACGTCAACAATGCCTCATAATCCTGACGGAACTTGGCTTCACTATGCAAAACCATATTAAGAGAGTCAGGGAAAGAGCGAATCTCCGTATCTTTTACCTCGACATCGGTACTTGCCCCATGTAAGTAAAGGTGATGAGAAATTTGTATATTGGCTTCTGTTTCTCCGCTTACCGCAATCGCTAATACGTCGAATTCCTTTGATAGGAACGATGAATAAAGAAGAACTCCATCGACGGCATATTCATCGTACTTGTCTCTGTTAGGGCTGACGTGATTGCGAGTGTTGGCCTTGCATTCTATCACGATCAGGAAATCCGAAACCTCCCGCGAAGAGATGATGAATTCCGGGTAGCCTTTACCACCGCCCTTCTTAGAGGCATTCTTGAGTAACTTGGCGATCCGAGGATTGTCGCTCTTTTGTTCTTCAACTACCAGGCGATTATCCTTGTAGTATCCAAGCCGCTCCAGACGCTTTCTGACTAAAGCTTCTGTTTTTCTTTCGTTTGCCATTAAAGATCCTTCTTCATCCATACCGCCAGATATGCGGTTATTACTGAATCACTTCCTCCATTTTACCCAAAAACTAAAAAACTGCAAACTTTACTTAGTTCACTAATCCGAACTTACTCCTCTGAAGTTTTTCAAAAGTTTTTTTACACAATCTCCCCCTTGAACAGGCAACAAAGGAATCATCGCACCAGATGGCAGGACATTCAATTTAATCCCGGCCTCTGCTAAAACAGATGCTGCCTCACTAATTCTTTTGAGTTCTCCCAATGGCTGGACTGTAACTTGAGCCCTAAATTCGCCGTCCCACGCATCCTCTTGGATATCAAGTTGTGCCTCTGATTGTGATTTAAAGATTCCGATCAACTCGTTTCTGCTAATGTTAAGCAAAATCCCAATATCCCCCAGTCGTATCGCTTCAAGATATTGTAGTCGTTGTTCCCGATCTCCAAACAGATTCCGCCCAAGACATTCTCGTTCTGTTTTGCTAGTGCATAACATAATGAAACATCTTTCAGACTCGCTCATATTCAACATTTCCTCTGAATTCACCGCTCCATTTTACCCGCAAACTCAACAACCACAACTTGAAAATTTTACCCCGTGAGATGTGTCGTTCACTATCTAACTGGGTCTGTGTCCAAAAAGTTAGTGTTAATATAGGTAATCTTTGGCTGAACTTTTCTTCGCGTCTTGGTGTCTTCGTGGCCAACTATAAATCAGTGTCATCCGCGTAATCCGCGATTAAATTTTTTCCTATCCCCTACACCCTATACCCTACCCCCTATCCTCTTTTCAATCATTTGCGCAAGGGGGGTAAAAAATTGTCCAATTTTTTCAACCGTTTCTATACATTTTTCTCACTTTTCTATACATTTTTCCAAATTTTTCTACAACTTTTGACGTTTTCAAACACGAACTTGCGCGTTTGGTGCTACCCCATTTTACCCATCCTCCCTATCTTATCTCATCTTGCTAGCGACCAGAGACCAGCGACTAACGACTATCTAATAGCTCTTTCAATCGTTCGAGTTCCCCCTTTTTCATATGGTAGCTATGCTCCTCGTCAGGAAACTCACCGCTTTCTACCTCTTTTGTATATTCTTTAAATGCTTCAATTGTCACATCAGCTAAATTGCCGTAACTCTTTGCAAACTTGGGACTTGGCCCCTGCACCAGCCCTAAAATATCGGGTGCAATCAGTATTTGCCCGTCACAACCAGGCCCCGACCCACAGCCAATGACCGGCACTTCACTGCGTTTTGTGATAATCTCCGCCACCTCCGCAGCAGCTCCCTCGACTAACAGCGAACCGGCGCCGGCGTTAACCATTTGCTCAGCAAGACTTACCAGCTCCGCAGCCATCTCAGCGGCAGTTCCCTCAGCCTTGAATTTCCCGATTTTACTGATACTCTGCGGTCTTATGCCGATATGGGCCATAACAGCCATACCGGCATCGCTAACTGCTTTAATTACATCGAGATATGCACCGCTGACCTCGATTTTTATCATTTGTGCCCCGGCTTCGGCAACGAATCGGCCGGCGTTTTTCACCGCTTCCTTTACGCCGAGTTGATAAGACAGAAACGGCATATCGGCCGCCAGATATACATTCGGCGCCCCGCGCCGCACCGCTGCCGTTATGGCAACCATAAAATCCATTGTCGCCGGCAGCGTCGAGTCGAAACCAAGCATAAGCTGCGCTGCTGAATCACCCACCAATATCATCTGCACATCGGTTTGAGAGACTAATTTGGCTGTGGTGTAGTCGTAGCAGCTTACTGCCGTAATCTTTCGATTTTGGCGCTTGGCTGCCAGCAGGTCTGCAATCGTGATTTTGACATCCATAGTTAATCTTCCTAAAAAAGTAAGAAATAACAGCTCTTTAGTTAAAATATGAGAACATAATTGGTTTAGCAAGCGTAAAATAATCAGGTTTTTTGGGGCTAAATTCGGCTATTTTCGAAAAAACACCAAAAAAATCGAGATTTTCACAACTAATAGCTTGATTCTTGGCAAAAAAAGTGCAGCTTTTTCTTAAATTTCCCTAAAGAATTTTTTGTTATCTATTCGATGAGATATAGATAAAGGGGAAATAAAACAAAAGGGCTGGAGTTTAGGGTCATTATCCTATTGCTTTTCATCACCCTCCTCCGAAGCCAGATTCTGTTGTAATAGAATCTGGCTTTTTTTATCCTCCTACTTGCTGCCTGGTCAAAACAGGTAATTGCAGAGATTCTACCAGTGTTAAATTGGGAAACAGCGCAATCCCGCGCTGGTGAAATCGGCTGCACACAACTCAGGACGGCAAGGACTGGCACGGGCTGTTTGCCGACCGGACTCACACCGAATGCTGCGCAAAAAGAAACGCCAACGCATTTCTGCGTTGGCGTTATAACCATTTAACTAATACTTAAGTTAGCTGTAAATCAAGCATGTTTCCTGCGTAGCAGAGCCAATCCACCTAAACCAAGCAGAGCGATTGTCGCCGGCTCAGGAGTCATTGTAATATTGTTAAAGTAGAATTGACCTGATAGAGGAACAGGAGCAATGTCCATGCCTCTGGCCGCTCCACTATCCATCGCGATGAACATTATATTCGCGTACGTGAGTCCATAGCCTGTAGCATCGAACTTTAGGTCAAGATGAAGCGTGTGGACGCCGTCAACCCAAGCCTCCGGGTCATCCCACCACAGTTCAGACTGTCTACCCTTGATGCCGGATTCCCCTGTCGCGGGATCTATGTCAGTAACGGGCACCCACACACCACCGACCAACTGCGAACAATCGGCAGCGCCACCGAGCTGACGCCAGCCACTGGCGTCAGACTGGAGTATGACGTCTTCGAATATGTTCATCCAGCCATAATCGCCTAAGTCCCACTCGCTTTTTACCACCGATACGTCAAGGTGAAGGTCTGTCATCTGCGAAAAGTCCTCCAGCCCCTCAGCACCTAAAGCAGTACCCACGGGAAGATATATGGTCGGCCCCCAGCCAGCAGGAAAGTCACATACCTTAAGCGTATCACCGACGGGTGTGACAGTAACAGTCCTACCCCACATATCCCCCAGCCAGCCGGCGTCGGCGGGTATTACCTCAGGTAGGTCGGCATAGGCGGCGGACACCACCGCTAACATTGAAACAAAACAAACAACAGCTATTAACTTTTTACACATGTCTACTCCTCCTTCTTCAAAAATCGAAAATTGAGTAACTCTTCTTCTTTTTTGGCCACAAGCCAAAAAACCAACTTCTCGTGATTCGACACGCATTCATAATTCAGCGCCGGGTGTGGATTCGACCAGTTACGCACCGGACGACCGTCACTATATTACGAACGTCTGTCTAACACGATTTTCTCGGAAATTGAGTTCGTCCTCCTCCTTACGGAAGACTTGTCAAAACCCGCAAATTAGCTTGATTGTCCAAGTGTAATTCTACCAAATTACCCATTTTCTCGTCAAGGGAAATTTTATCGGATTTCAGAAAAATTGTGTTTAGGGCGCCCGGCACGCATAACTTCTTTTACCACAAGCCCTTATAAACACTACAAACACGCCGGAGACAAAATTTTCCAAAAAATGCATTGCAACCGCCGCTTCCCAAATCTTTCTACGGGCTGCGCAAAAGCTTTATCATAATCACTCAACGCTTCGGACTTGAGCCCAATGTTGCAAGAAAATGGGTTTTAGGTATACTGTCTTTTGGCAAAATAGAGGAAAAAATAACGGAATCGGTTTGGTGTTAGTAACAAATACCGGGATAAAGGAAAGGATAACAATATGGCCGACACCGACGCTGTAAAAGAGGCGAAAAAGTTTTATGAAGATGTCCCTATGGAGACGCAGGGCTTTTTCCTTAAGGGAGCAAGCTCTCTGGATTGGGGGATGAAGAACCGGCTGTCGCGGATATTCAGTCCCGAGACAGGCAGAACGGTAATGCTGGCAATCGACCATGGATATTTCCAGGGACCTACAACCGGGCTGGAGCGAATAGATTTGAATATTGTGCCGCTGATGCCCTATGCCGACGCTGTAATGCTGACTCGCGGAATCCTGCGAACTACGGTGCCGCCCTGGCTGACAAAACCAATTGTGATGCGCTGCAGCGGAGGACCGAGCATACTCAAAGAGCTTTCGGACGAACATCTGGCCGTTGACATCGAGGACGCTATTCGAATGAACGTTACGGCGGTTACGCTTCAGGTGTTCATCGGCGGTAAGTTCGAAAGCCGCTCCGTTCGCAATATGACTCGTTTGGTAGATATGGGAATGCGCTATGGTATTCCCACTATGGCGGTAACAGCGGTGGGCAAAGATATGGCTCGCGATGCAAAGTATTTCCGCCTTGCCTGCCGTATCTGTGCCGAGCTTGGCGCCCAGTTCGTGAAGACGTATTATGTGGAGGAAGGATTCGAGACGGTCACCGCTTCGTGCCCGGTTCCGATTGTTATGGCCGGCGGCAAAAAAATCCCAGAGTTGGACGCCCTGACGATGGCATATAAAGCGATTCAAGCCGGCGCTTCAGGTGTTGATATGGGTCGCAACATCTTCCAGAGCGATTCGCCCAAAGCAATGATGCAGGCCGTCCGCAAGGTTGTGCACGAAAACTTAAAACCAAAAGAAGCTTTGAAATTATACACAACCCTTAAAGCTGAGGAGCAAAAAACCAGGTAATGAACGAAAAATCACTCCCTCTGAAAAACAAGGTCGCACTGATAACCGGCGCAGCCGGCGCTATTGGCTATGCTGTGGCGCAGGCACTGCTGGAGAACGGCTGCCGCGTAGCGGTGAGCGACCTTCCCGGCCAAAGACTCGATGATTTTACAGCGGATTTGCAAAAGCAGGCAGCCGATAGGGTAATCAGTGTAGAACTTGATGTTACCGACAAAGCATCCGTAGCAAACGGTTTTCAGTTGGTCATCGACACCTGGGGCAGAATTAATACCGTAGTGATAAACGCCGGCATCGCGATGGTCTCAACTTTAATAGAGATGGATATCGAGGCCTTTCGCAAACTTGAAAAGGTAAATGTGGAAGGGACGCTCCTTACGCTCGCCGAGGCAGGTCGGCGATTTATAAAACAGGCAACAGGTGGAGACATCATCATTATGTCCACCAAGAACGTTCCCTCCCCCAGCGCCGGCTTCGGCGCCTACAGCGCAACAAAAGCCGCCTGCCATCAGTTGGGACGAATCGCCAGCATTGAATTTGCCCAGTACGATGTTCGCGTGAATATGGTCGCACCTGATGCGGTATTCTCGGAAGGCAAATACAAATCGGGCCTATGGGAAACTATCGGAGCCGACCGAATGAAAGCCAGAGGAATGGATGAAAAGCAGCTTCAGGAGTATTATCGCAGCCGAAATCTGCTCAAGACAAGCGTCTCCGGCCGGGACGTGGCAAATGCGGTGCTGTTCTTTGCCACGCGTCAAACGCCCACCACCGGTGCTACAATTCCTGTGGACGGCGGCCTGCCCGATGCCACACCACGATAAAGCATCACTCGTCCCGGCGTAGGCCGGGCCGTAGCCGGAAAAGAATTATTCCTCCGCTTCCGGACAGGACATAATGTAGTCAATAATATCGCTTAAATTGGCTGTTGCGACTGCGACGGTGCAGTCAGCGGCGCCGTAGTAGAGACTAAGCTGATTGGTTTCTTTGCGGATAGTAGCTCCGGTAGGGAAAACGACATCGCCGACGTCGCCGACTCGCTCATAAAACTCTCGCGGCCCCAAAACCCACTCATCGCTTCTTCGCAGGACTTTCCACGGCTCTTCCAAATCCAGAAGGGCCAGCCCGAGGCGGTATATCGCCCCTGCTGCGGTAACACGCACGCCGTGATAGAATATCATCCAACCCCCTGCTGTTTCTATGGGCTGGCAGGCCAGGCCGACTCTATGGCAATCCCAATAAGCAGACCTTGTCTTAATCAGGATTCTATGGTCGCCCCAGTGCTTCAAATCGGGAGAGAAACTAATCCACATATGTGCTTCACCGCGGACAATCGGCCTATGAATTAACGCAAATCGCCCCTTGATTCTGCGAGGAAGCAAGCAGGCGTCTTTATCTTCCGGCGGCAAAAGAGCGCCAAGACGGGCAAATGTCCTGAAATTTTTGGTAATCGCCAGTGAAACCACTGGGCCACCCTCGCTGAAAGAGGTATATGTAATGCCGAACTGTTTCTGCTCTTCGAGCCAGACAATACGAGGGTCCTCCAGCCCCCACTTCTCCTCATGGGAATTTGGGTCGGCCTCCAGAGTCGGCGCAGGGTCAATTTCCCAGTTAGTGAAACCATCGGCGCTGCGAGCCACGGTTAGATGCGAGAAGCCGCGCATATCCTCAACGCGAACCAGCAGCAGCACCTCTGTATTTAACTTAACTGCTCCGGGATTAAAGACCGCATTTGCCGGGTAAGGCCAGTCCTCCGGCGTTAATATCGGATTGCCTTCATACCTTTTGAAAAGCTCGTATGCCTTTTGTTGCCGTAAAAGCTCGGCCATCGTTTTCAGCCCTGAAATATCAAGGGACACTGTGAAATTGTTTCTTACGTCGCCTACGTTTTAATCGGCAAGATGAGCAGCTTGTCGTAAATCAAAGTTCGAATTTTAATTACTACTGCACAAAAATCCAACTGTCGCAGGTCTGGTATAATAACAAACTCAGCACTGCCGGTCAATGCTTGACCGGCAATATCATTTCTGTTAATCTGCCCACTCTTTAGGAAAATAGTTACCTGTGGCAGAGCCAAATGAAAATCGACCGTTTAATTCTCGGTGCATATCAAACTAACTGCTATATCCTGCGTGCAGGCGAAGCAGCCAAAGACTGCCTGATTATTGATACGGGCCTTGAGGCCCGCGAGCTTGTCGATTTTCTTGAAGTGCATAAATTAAATCCCGTTGCCGTGGTTCTCACGCACGGCCACGCAGACCACATTGCAGGCCTGGTCGCATTGCGAGGCCGGTTCCCAGACATAAAGGTTTATATCCATAAGCTCGACGCTGAAATGCTCACAGGAAAAAAGGATAATCTCTCTGCTATGGCGGGCGTGTTATTTAGCTCCGAGCCGGCTGATTTTTCTCTCGAACAAGGTGATGTAATCGAGCAGGCGAATATAAAGCTGGACGTCCTTCACACTCCCGGCCACACGCCGGGCGGTATCTGCCTGTATTCAAAAGATGATGGAATTGTTTTTGTAGGTGATACTTTGTTTGCCGATTCGGTTGGCCGAACGGATATGCCGGGCGGCAGCACGACACAATTGATAAAGAGCATAAAGCAAAAACTCTGCAACTTACCTGATGAGACTGTCGTTTATCCCGGCCACGGCCCAATAACAACCATTGCACAGGAAAAAGCAAACAACCCATTCCTGCAATAAGCTTCTGCATCATATTTATCCGCCTATTGGAAGTTATTGAAGTATTCCGGCTTGCCGTCATCGCTGTCGTAACGTGTCGTATCTTCCCCCTCTGCGTCGATTCTAATTCGCTCGATACGCTCGGCTTGTTTGCTGTTACTGTCAATGGTAACTAAAATTGCACTCATTTTCACATCGCCGGTTGCTATTTCAAACGGGACCGGCATCCGCGTCCTGAACGACTTTAGAACATTTTCAGTGCCTCGGCCAATCACCGAATCATAAGGGCCGGTCATACCAACATCAGTAATATACGCTGTGCCTTTAGGTAGAATTTTCTCGTCAGCGGTTACAACGTGCGTGTGAGTGCCGAAAACACAGCTTACCCTGCCATCAAGATGATAGCCCATTGCAATCTTTTCACTTGTGGCTTCGGCGTGAAAGTCAACGATTATGATGTCGGCTTGCTGCTGAAGCTGCGGCAGAATCTTATCAATGGCATTATAGGGACAATCAGCCGGCTTCATAAACAGACGGCCTATCAAAGAGACGACCCCTACGGTCGGTCCCTTGGAAGTCTTATAAATCCCAAAGCATCTGCCCGCAGCAAATTCTGACAGATTCGCAGGCCGAGCGATATTGTCCGCCGTCTCCAGTGTCTCAACAATCTCTCTTTTGCGGTAGGCGTGGTCGCCTAACGTAATCAGGTTCACCCCATATCTTAGCAGTTTGGTATATATTTGCGGCGTCAGCCCCGAGCCGCCGGCGGCGTTTTCAGCGTTGGCTATTACGCAATCGATGTTCAGCTCCCTGACTAACGACTTAAGTTTATCGGCGACAACACGTCTGCCAGGCCGACCCACAATGTCACCGATACAAAGAACATTCAGCTTCATAATTCGTTGCTCGTCGTTCGATTATTTCGCATACTCGATGCAGCGGACCTCTCGCAGCAGCGTTACCTGGATTTCGCCGGGATAAGCCATTTCGCTTTCAATCTTATTGGCAATATCACGTGCGACCTTCATTGCTGATTCATCGTCAACTTTTTCGGCGTTCACGATTACGCGGATTTCACGGCCTGCCTGTATTGCATAAGCATTCTCAACGCCAGGAAAACTATTGGCGATTTCTTCGAGTTTTTCCAGCCGTTTGATGTATCTTTCGAGCGTTTCTCTTCTGGTTCCTGGCCGCGAAGCGCTAATCGCATCGGCTGCAGCAACCAGCGGAGTATAGGGGTTATCCGCAGGGATGTCCCCGTGATGTCCCGCAACGGCATTCAGAATAATAGGCGACTCGTTGAAACGCTTGAGAAAATTTGCGCCTATATCGGGGTGACTGCCTTCAACTTCGTGGTCAATGGCTTTGCCGATATCATGAAGTAGTCCCGCACGTCTTGCTATTGAGCCGTCCAGACCAAGCTCATCAGCCATAATCTGAGACAGAAATGCCACTTCAATGCTGTGCCGAAGCACATTTTGGCCGTAACTTGTTCTGAAGCTCAAAGCGCCTATCAAACTGAGCACTTTATTGCTCAGGCCTCTGACATTGGCCTCGACCGAGGCATCTTTGCCGAGCTGCAAAACCTTCTGGTTAACATCCTTTTTGGTTTGGGCGACAAGCTCCTCAATTCGAGATGGATGTATTCGTCCGTCCTGTATCAGCCGTTCCATCGAAAGACGTGCCACTTCACGTCTGACGGGACTGAAGCCGCTTACAACAATCATCCCCGGTGTGTCATCGACAATCACATCTACGCCTGTGGCTTTTTCAAATGCGCGGATATTGCGGCCTTCTCTGCCGATAATTCGGCCTTTCATATCGTCATTTGGAATTTCAACCGTTGATACGGACACTTCGCAGGTATGCTCAGCAGCGTAACGTTGAATGGCGGCGCTGATTATTTCCCGGCTCTTTTCGTCAGCGATTTCGGTGGCCTCCTCGACCTTGCGGCTAATCAAAGCCGACATCTCGTGCTCGCACTCATCTTCCAGCCGTTTCAGCAGCAGCTCCTTGGCCTCTTCAATACCCATCGCGGCGATTTTAAGAAGCTGGTTCTTCTGCTGCGCCGTCAAAATGGAAAGCTGCTTTTCCTTGCTGTCGATATTGCGCAATCTTCTTTCGGTCTCTTTTTCCTGCTGTTTTAATGCTGCCTCCTGCTGCTGGAGGAGTTCGGCCTGCCGGTCAAGGGCATCCTCACGTTTGCTTAATCTCATTTCGGTCTCGTGCAGCTCGGCACGAATCTGGTTGGCCTCAGCCGTAAATTGTTCTTTTCTCTTGATGGTTTCTGCAGCGGCGTCTATCTGTGCAGATTTAATTATGTTCTCAGCCTCTTTTTTGGCGCCTTCAATCTGTCGCTGTAGGTCCTCCCGGAAGGTCTTGGACTTTGCCCTAGTAATCATCTGGATGACCATGGCAGCTAAGGCGAGCCCCAGAAAAAAAGCGACAATTGGGACAAGGACATCGGGAAGGCCAATTTGCATCATTATGGTATCCATAATCCCTACCTTTCATTTGCAGTTACAATATGTTCAAAGCATCGCTCAATGCAGTCCGACTGCGAATTTCCCGGTAGGTATGCTACAAAGAAATGGCTGTGAATTACGAAATCTTCTTTGCTGGAACGTATCAACTACTTGGGACCAAAATTACCTCTAATTGCGGCATTCTTGGCGTTGACGAATTCCTTTTTCTCCCAAAATCGCTGATTTTATGCTTAATACCGGCGATTCTTCGCCCGTAAGCAAAAGTTTTTTCAAACAGATTTCGTTTCACTTTTAATTCACTCTTTTTCCGTCGCACCTTGAATCCCTGTCTGCTTTCCCCTTTGTCCTCTGCAACGGTTCCTGAATGCGTCTCTGTAACTTAACTACCGTTCGAGAAAGCTCTTACACGCACTTTCTCCTTCGTTTGTCCCTTTACAAAGCAGCGATAAACACTACGAATGATACGGGACAATCCGCAATCCTGTTCATCATCGGTATATCGAACACTATGTTAAAGTATTTTTGGTAGCTGGTCAAGAAAAAAACTATATGTGATTTTAGGGTTTGATGAAAATTTCTATAAGTCCTTTATACAAAAGGAGGTATGTGGTTTTAATAGTCCGACTCTTGACTATCGTCAGACAAGTTTGCAATGGCCGAAAGGCCGGCTTTGGGATAATATATTGCGAATCTTAATCGTCAGGCCTGTCCCGAGCGAAGTCGAGGGAATGGCTTACGCCACCTCTGGTGATTTGGATTGTATCTTTTGTAAGCCCGCAAAAGCAGAAAATGTTTTAGGTAAGTGGATGAGTGAAGAGCAAAAAGATTCGGGAACAAAAACGGCCGGCAAGAAATTACTTCGGCCGGTTTTAATTATCTCGGCAGAAACAATCTCCGGGTATTCGATATTCTTAGAGCATCTGTTGGTTGGTCTGGTTGATGAATCGATTCCCGTGGCTTTGGTTTGTCCGGCGAATTGCGAACTCGGCTCTGTCGTTCCACCATCGGTTCAAGTCATCAGGCATCAGGCTTTCGATTTGCCTCTGCTGGGGCGGCAAAACAGGAGAGAGTTTGTTGAGCAGCTCGGTGATTTTAAGCCAACTGTTCTGCACTGTTTGTGCCAGAGCGAAGCGCCTCTTGCCAGGCAATTGGCCTGGCAATTGGATTTGCCTTATCTGTTGATGGTTAATTCGCTGCAGAAGCGATTTGGTCGGCTTTTTATTTCCACCAGTCGTTGCGCAAAAATCATCGTGCCGGCTGAAAGTATCGCCGCCAATGTTGCCAAACTCTATCCCGCCTTTACCGACCGAATTGAGCAGATAAATATCGGCACCTTCGCATCAGAGACCAGCAGCTGTTTCCGCCAGCCCAACTGGCTCGCAAGTATGGTAACAACTCATCCGCTGAATGACGAAAGTGATTTCGAGAATTTATTCGGTGCGGTAAGGCATCTGGCGATTGACGGATATGAATTTATGTTAGTGATAACAGGCGGCGGACGGGCGGAAAAGCAGGTGTGGAAATTGCTGACCGCTCTTGGTCTTTCGCAGATTGTTACCATTGTTCCGAGATTGGAGATGCTGCGGCAGGTTTTGGCCGCCGGTGATATTTTCATCCAGCCCCAGCCCAGCAATGCTTTTAACCCTTTATTGCTGGAAGCGATGAGTGTCGGGGCGGCCGTCGCGGGCTGTAAGGGTGGAGTTGATGATTTGATTATTGAGGACAAAACTGCGGTCGTGTTTGACCCGACTGATGAGCTTAGTATATATGGCACTCTGCAGCGGTTGTTCAACAATCGCGAGCTGGCGCAGCAAATCGCCACAGCAGCGCAGCAGTATTTGAGAGAAAATTACACCGTCAGTAATATGATTTCTTCTACCCTGCAGGCCTATGACGATGCGCAGAGCTGGCTCAAACACCGACGCCGTTTGCCGTAAGGCATCCCTTACGGGACTTAGTCCAACGTTCCTCGTGGCAAATAAAATTGGCTTTGTTTGGGTTTGTTTTGACCAAGTGTCCATTGTTTAATTTTCGTTGTAATTGGTTGTCGAAACTATGGTTATAAACATTTAACTTTTTTGGAAATTGGCTTTGTTTGGTATATTTTTATTCATTTTGATTGATTTTTCCGCTGTAAATAGACAGTCTCCGCTTCTGCTTAAAGCAGACAAAAGACAGAAAACAGAACTCAGAACACAGTAAACTTTAGCCGGATGGCATTGGCAATTCCTTTAATTTTAGTTTCCATTTCGAGAACAGACTATCGTTCTCTCATAATTGGACGAACCTGCGCGTTTGATGCGAAAATTGTGGGGTTTTCGGGGGTGCGGTTTTGGCTAAGTCGTTGCAGTTAAAGAAACAAAAAAAATTTTGAAATTAGTCGTTTTGGGTGTGCAAGTAGCTGCGCTTTTGATTGAAAATTTACTGCGGGTCATGTAGATTGAAACCGATATACGCAGTAAGCGACTACATTTCTTCCATCGCCTCAAGGTCGCCGTTACGAGAATGCTCAATCCCTTCGACCTCGATAGCAATTTCTTTGGCTCGGTTTCGTAACTTAACTCTTGTTTCAATTACCCGCCTTGTCTCTTCGGCGATTCGTTTGCAAGTTTTAGCATTTTTGGGAATTGGTAACATAACCTCAAAAATCCTCTTGCCAAGTGTATCGATAATATCGCGAGTGAATTGCTTAGACCTCATTTGACGACGAACAATAGGCGCATTGAGAAGGGCTAGCAACAAATACGGGTCGAGTTTCTTTTTATCCTTGACTCGCAACTTATAAATGCCTCCGCAATAAAGAATCCTAGTATCATGCTCAGTCAGGATACATGATGTGCCTACAAGATATGTGCCATCCCGGACGACGAAAATATCTTCGGCTTGCATGTCTTGCTTATTTTTCTCATAGATTTCCTCGCTGACGTTTTGTTTCGGGTCTCCTTTAAGTTCCCAGTTGGAAATGTCTGACGTCCGAATGAAAGGAATGGGGCCCGTTCCATAGGCCATCTTGCCGATTTCAATGCCTGTATCCCACTCAAGTGCACGGCATTTTACAAGTTCTCCTAAAGAAACTATTTCATGCGATTTGGCTAAGCAATGAAGGTCTGCTGCTAACAATGGGTCATAGTACTTTGGTATAAAGATGCTCTCTTGAATTGCTGATATGTTACGAACAAAACCGTGATTCCCCGTTAGTTCGCTCCGCCAAGACCAATCTTCTGGAAGAGATGAATCGAGATCTGAAATTATTCCCTCGACCCACAAGGGAATCTTTCTGATTTTTTCACGAAATAAGATTCGGTCAGTTATATTAGATTGTACTTCCTCCGTGATACGGCTTTTCAAAGTTGTAGATTTGGGTACGGGAAGAACTATTTCCTTATATCGATTGCCGAGAGTATCAATAATGTCAGCCGTAAACTGTTTTGAACGGATTTGCTGCTTTACAATGGGCGCATTGAGACATGCAAGCAAGAGAGAATTAGTAATCGGGGACGATTCAGCTATCCGGAATTTTAGGATATGAGACTGATATAAACATGGCAAATCTTGCTCTGTAAGCAAACAGGTTTGCCCGATAAGATACGTTCCGTCCCTTACGAAAAAAATGTCACCAGATTGAACATCTTGTTTCTTCGCATAAAACCCATAGATTTCCTCGCTAACACCTTGTTTGGGTTCGGTTATGATTTCCCAGTTACTTATATCCGAAGTCCGAATAAATGAGATATCACCTGTGCCATACGCCATTTTCCCAATTTCATCACCCGTGTCTACAGAGAGATGTTTTTCACTGATCAGGTCACCGATACAAATAAGATTATGTGTTTTTGCCAGAGAATGAAGACGTGAGGCGATTTCAGGATTATAGTATTTAGGAATGCAAATGTTTTCCCGAAGCGATGAGATTTGGAGCAAAAAGCCAAGACGATCTTGAACTGCGCCTACCATGAGCCAACGATCTCCTTGAAACGGGTGGTGATCAATGGCACATCATCAAGAAGTATTTTTGTCCCATCAGGTCTTTTACGAATAGTTGGATTTGCACGTGAATCATGCCCACACCATTTGGCATCGGCCATAAAAATATTCCATTTCTCTTTAGGTTTCGGTTGTGTTTTCTCCAAGAAAAGAATACAGACTTTGGCATGTGTTCCTCCCTTGCCGCTTGTCTTGAACAGCGACTCGGGCATAGATACTACGCCTCTAATTTTTACACGATTCCGAAGGTAGGTTACGACATATTCATAAGTGGGCATTCCGAAAACGGCCTCTGGCAACACGATACCCAGACGACCGCCTGATTTTAACAGTTGCAAGCACCGTTCAAGGAATAGGATTTGAGGTGGCTGGTCTTCATGAAGTGTTCCCGTTTTTTCTAGTTCTTTGGTTTCTTTGTTACGCTTCCATTTAAATCCGAGATCAAACTGTGATAATATAGGTGCACCTTTAACAACTATTTTCTTCCCAAACGGTGGATTGGTTAAAACTATATCAAACGTACCCATTTTAATCTTATCTTGCATTGTGTTGGGCCATTCTTCGGGTCTAATGAGGGAGTTGTCGCAAAAGACACCGCCGCGTCCGTCACCTACGAGAGCCATATAGGCCTTCGAAACCTTTGCAAGGAAAGAATCTTTGTCAACACCACGAAAACAGTCAGTTGCGACCTCGACCTCCCGTTTGAACAATTGCCTTTCAGTCCAACCTTTTTTCTTGGCTTCCTCTCTGAGACATCCCCAGATTTTCTCAAGGGCACAAATCAGAAAACCGCCAGAGCCACAAGCAGGGTCAATTATTTTTTCACCCGGTTTTGGATTAAGAATTTCTACCATCATCTTGATAACATTTCGTGGCGTGAAAAATTGTCCCTCGGCTCCCCGAAGAGCGGGACCGATGAAAACTTCAAAAGCATCACCAATGGCGTCGCGATCGGCTTCCATTATGCAATAATTCTGAAGTTCGCCAACTACATAACAAAGGCTTTCATCATCAAGGTTAATTGTATCATGGGAATCGAAAACATCATCATAGGTAGCTGTTTTAACTCGTTGGAAAATGTCCAAGACTCGCTTGCGAACCTCTTTTGGCTTTTCACCTACACCTGCCCTGAAAGTAACAGTCTCATTAGATTCGGTTTCCTGCTCGTCCAGAATTTTGCAGAAAAGGATATTTATGATTTCTTGGGCTAAAGCTTCATCACGAGTAATGCCGGTCGTCATACCTGCGAGGTGATTACGTATATCACGGAATACAGCTTTTAAATTGGATGGTTTTTTAAGGTCTTTCCGTTTGAAAAGGCCGATATCTTCGATGCGCTGACCGAATCTGGGAATGTTAGGCAATGGCTCATAGGTGCGAGAACCATCTTTGTGGTGGATTTTGCGCAAGTATTCATGTTCATTACCGTTGAACCAAACCCCGACCTCAGCGGACGACATATCGAGATAAAGCTTGAGTTGGGCGACTCCGTCCTTGCGGGTCTTCTTCTTGCATTCGACAACCATAAATAGGTTGTCCTCGATCTTTTTGGAGGACTTAAAGACAGCAATGTCCACAGGGTAAGACTTCTCTTCGTCGGACGGATGCTTGCGCACCCTGTATTGAGGCCGGGTCTGGATGTGTTCCTTTGGATAGCCGTAATCCTCGACCAGACGGCGTGCAAAAACTTGGACGGCCTCGACTTCCTCAGGTGTGGCCTTTACAGGCTGCCCGCTAATATAATCAAGGATATATCCTTCCTTGAGTTCTCTCGGCGGTTCTGTCTTAGAATCAGATTTAGATTTCTTCGCCATAGGCCATTAGTGTAAGCCATGCCGAATAATTTGCAAGAGGCAATTGCATTGACTATTAGAGTTGAGATTGCCGCGATGCGCTCGAAATGACCAACCCCGGCCAAGTACCGAGGACAGATATGAAGAATTCCGAGGAGCGATTGAAATCAAAATCTAAAAAGTTAGCGGGTCAATCAAAAAAGGTGTAAAACCTTAGGATACTACTTAGTTATAAACAAAATGCAAACGAAAAAACGGGGTAAGGACATTTTTTTTTTAGGTCGATTATAAAAAGTGTGACAAGTATTGCTGCGAGTAAAAGAGAGATAAGTGAGTACTGCGTGTTTTTGTATGGAGTTACGAATTCCCAAATCCTCGAAAACACAGCAGAAATGAAGATTCCCAATAGGATTTGCTTTGACCTATCCATAATAGCAACGTGAATTATAACACTTTTTTGGGGAAATTCAAGAGAAAAAACGGTTTTTAAAGGGCAAAATAAAAAATAAAAAAATTAACAAAAAAAGAAAAAAATATACAGTTTGGTCGGACAATTCAGACGCGTTGGACGTGTCGGACAGGGTCGCCATGCATTGCAATCTCCATTGGATACACTATAATCTCCTCTATGTTCAAGGATATTTCCATAATCGGCGATGGTGCGATGGGCCGTTTTTAGTCCAGCAAGCCGTAATCTTTCAGTGTTTGTCTCAGCACAGCTTTCGTTTTTTCATCTAACGGTGTCATCGGCAGCCGCAGCTCTTCAGGAGCCATATTCAGTATCGACATCGCCGCCTTGACCGGTATTGGGTTGGTCGCCAGGCCAAGCATGTCTCTGCACAGAGCAAAGAGCTTCTTATGCCATTTCAGCGCCGATGTAAAATCGCCTTCAAGTATCAAATCGGTCATCGCCTTGACGTCGGCGGGGACTATGTTTGCTACTACGCTGATGACGCCTTTGCCGCCAACCGAGGCAATGGGCAGTGTGAGAGAATCATCACCAGAGATGATGGTAATATCGCAGCGGGCCGCAATTTCGCTGGCCATATCCAGTCTGCCGGTTGACTCTTTGATTGCGACGATATTTTCAATTTCAGACAGCCGCACGACAGTATCCACCGTCAGGCCGTTACCGCCGCATCGGCCGGGTATATTGTACAACACCATCGGCAAATCGACCTCTTCCGCTATTACTTTGAAATGCTGATAAAATCCTTCCTGCGTCGGTTTGTTGTAGTATGGGCAGACCTGCAGTGTGGCGTCTGCGCCGACCTTCTTTGAAAATGCCGTCAGCTCGATGGCCTCGGCGGTTGAGTTTGAGCCGGCGCCGGCGATTACCGGCACTTTACCACCCACTGCTCTGACCACTCTTTCGATGACCTCTTTGTGCTCCGGGTGACTTAGGGTAGGTGATTCCCCCGTTGTACCGCAGGGAGATATTGCATCTATCCCGTTTTCCAGCTGAAAATCGATAAGCTCATCGAGCGTTCGAAAATCAATCTCTCCGTTCTGAAAAGGCGTTATCAACGCCACCATTGCCCCTGTAAACATTTTAACCTCCTAATATCTCTTTGTCTTATGCACCTGTGTTACTGAGCACTTTCAAGTATTCTTTAACCGTATTATAAAGTCCCATTTCAAGAGCATCAGCTATAAGAGCATGGCCGATAGAGACTTCAAGTACGCCGGGAACCTCAGCGAGGAACTTCCCGAGGTTATCAAGGTTCAAATCGTGCCCGGCATTCACTCCGAGACCGGCATCATTGGCAGCACGGGCCGCATCTGCATATTGCTGTAAAATTTCGTCCACGCCTTCGCCGGTTTGAAAAGCTCTGGCATAAGGCTCTGTATACAGCTCAACGCGGTCGGCCCCGACTTCTTTGGCCGTCATAATACCGGCAACGTCCGTGTCCATAAAAAGACTAACACGAATGTCCATCGCCTTCAACTTTTTAATAATAGGGTCGAGTTTTTTTCCGTCGGCTTTCAGATTCCAGCCGTGGTCTGAGGTACTAGCGTCAGGTGCATCTGGCACTAAGGTGGCCTGGCTCGGCCTGACCTCACTGACAATCTCCATATATTTGCCTAAGAATGGGTTGCCTTCTATATTGAATTCAACGGTTATTATCTCAGCCAGCGCATAAACATCGGCATATTTTATGTGGCGCTCGTCCGGCCGAGGGTGAACCGTTATGCCATACGCACCGGCTTTGATTACGGTCTCGGCTGCTTGCAGAACATTCGGTATTCCAATATCGCGCTGGTTCCGCAGCAATGCTATCTTATTTAGATTAACGCTGAGTTTTGTCATTTTTGCCTCCCGGCTAACCCCTGTATTATACCCTCGTTGCATCTTGCATCAATCAATTTTATTCACCTGCGGTGGGACCTCTTGCCAAATTCGCTTTTTCCGGTTATATAATCGTTATGAAGCTGAGTTGGGCTAATCGGATTACGATTATTCGGATACTGCTGATAGTTCCGTTTGTCAGTTGCATGCTGAATATAAATGACACTGCGCTTGGCGAGTCGATGCGCAACGCGATGCGGCATGCTGCGATTTTGATTTTTTTCGTTATGGCGGTTAGTGACGGTATTGACGGCTATCTGGCTCGCAGAAGAAAACAAACTACCAGACTCGGTTCGTTTTTAGACCCGACGGCGGACAAGCTGCTTATAACCTCTGCGTGCCTGTTGTTGGCCTCGCAGCACAGCCACGTCGAGGGCTTCCTGCTGCCGCCGACGGTTGTGGTTTTGATAATCGGCAAAGACCTGTTTTTACTGATTGGTTTTGTGATTATTTATTTTATCACTTCGCGGCTTTTTATCGCTCCTGTGTTCATCGGCAAGATTGCCACAACACTGCAATTGTCGATGGTGACGGGGATTCTGATTGCCCCTGAGGTCTCCGGTTTTTTACCCGGCTGGATTTGGTTCCTGCGGGTCCTCTGGTGGTCGGCTGCCGTAACTGCCATCTTGACAACTCTTATTTACATTCGCAACGGAAGTCGCTATATTGAAGAGCACGAACAAAGAAACATATCTCATGAAGCCTGAATTGTGAAGCGAAATACGAGATACGCTTCACGATATATGAATATGGCGATGCAATTTAGTGAAATACCGGAAATTTTGGAAGAGCTTCGCAAGGGCAGAATGGTCGTCCTTGTCGATGCCGAAGACCGTGAGAACGAGGGGGACCTGCTTTGTGCCGCTGAGAAGGTAACGCCGGAGATTATCAACTTTATGGCCAAATTCGGTCGCGGCCTTATTTGTCTGCCGTTGGCAACCGAGAAGTGCGATTCGCTTGGTCTTTATCCTCAGACGATTGAAAATACGGCCCGATTTGAAACGGCATTTACCATCAGCATTGACGCCGCCGAGGGCGTAAGCACCGGCATCAGCGCAGCCGACAGGGCAAGGACAATTCAGGTTGCAATTGCTAATGATTCCAAACCTGCTGACCTTGTTCGTCCCGGCCATATATTTCCACTCCGCGCGCGTAAGGGCGGCGTATTAGTTCGGGCCGGTCAAACTGAAGGCGCCGTTGACCTGGCTCGGCTGGCGGGATTAACACCGGCGGGCGTCATCTGCGAAGTTATGAACGAAGACGGCTCAATGGCACGAGTGCCGCAGCTGCTCGAATTCTGCGAAAAACACAATCTTAAAATCGCTTCGATTGCAAAACTTATAGAATACCGTCTCCAGCGCGAAAGCCAAATCAAACGAATCGAGCAGGTAACTTTGCCCACCGACTACGGGGAATTCAAGCTCATTGCTTACCAGAGCATAACTTCTTCGGAGCCGCATCTGGCATTATGCAAGGGCAGCGTCGGCGAGCTTGACGAGAACGGTGCGCCTATCGAACATACAGAACCGGTCCTGGTAAGAGTGCATTCGGAATGTATGACGGGCGATTTATTTCATTCGCAGAGGTGCGAATGCGGCTACCAACTGATAACTGCGATGGAGATGATTGAAAAGGAAGGCTCGGGGGCGTTGATTTATCTCAGGCAGGAAGGCAGAGGCATCGGCCTGACGAACAAGCTGCGGGCTTATAAACTTCAGGAGCAGGGTCTGGACACCGTTGAGGCCAATCTGAAGCTGGGCTTTTCGGCTGACAAGCGAGACTATGGAATTGGTGCGCAAATCTGTCGCGATTTGGGGCTGAGGAAAATACGAATACTGACCAACAATCCGAAGAAAATAAGTCGTCTTGAAGTTTATGGCATAAAAATTGTTGAGCAGGTGCCGTTAAAGGCCGAGCCAGGCAAGCACAATATCGACTATCTCAGGACCAAAAAATACCGTTTTGGCCATATGCTTGATGAGGACTTGTAATTTTATGAAAGTAGTTGCTGTAATAGTGCAGATGTTTTTACTGCTTCTATGCGGGGCAGGTTGTGAACCGGCGGACACCGAATTGTCCTCAAAGACCGATAGCGGTTTTAATCAGCTCTCTGAATATGGCCCAATGAAAGTCGATATTATGCCGTTGACCGAGTTTACCAGCGCCGGCAATGACGAAAAACTGTCAAAAATAAAGACCTATGTGAGTTTGCTGGACGCTTATGATTGCCAGATAAAAACACCGGCGGTATTTCGTTTTGAGTTATACGACATAGTCCCCCGTTCCGCTGAGCCAAAGGGCAAAAGAATCGCTATTTGGCCGGATATCAACCTGAACGACGCAGCCAAAAACAACGAACACTGGAGGGACTTCTTAAGGGCATACGAATTCAATTTGCCTTTCGAGCCGGAAAGCAACAAAAGCTACATATTGCAGGTAACCTCTCTGTGCCCGAGCGGCAGGCGGCTTTCGGCTGAGTTCGCTCTTAAACATACAAATTGACATATTCAGATTACATAACAAAAAATATGTATTAGTCCTGTTAGGTTTTTCTTGACATCAAAGCGGCTGGTTGCTATAGGATTAGCAAAATATGTGGATTTTTCTGCTTTGGGTTTTTTGGTAGAGAGGAACCAGAGCATAGTTATTTTAACCTTTTTCTAAGGAGGATTATTATGTCCAAAAAACTATATTTCTTAATCTCCCTCGTTTTGGTGCTGGCTCTGGCCGTATCGACGTCCGCTGATACCTTGCTCGCCAGCTACGAGAAGTCTGAGGCCCTTGCGCACAATCTCACGGTAACGGTCAACAACCCGGGGGCCAACATTTCCGAGGCGATTATCTGGCCTATGCTGCAGGACTCGTATGACCCGAACTTCGGACCAGGCTTAAAAGTGCCTGCTGCAACGGACGGCAATTGTGTAATGGGCGTGTACTGGACCAATGAAGAGGACGGCAGGATTGACATAGAGCACAAATGGACCACCACCTTTGATTTAACCAATGTCGATAAAATCCTGCTTGATGTCTACATTCCCGGTCCTAACGGCGTGCCGTCTACCATCGAGTTGTGGGATGACAACCTGGCCTGGCTGCTTGGACACCACGACCCGATAGTAACTGGTAAGTGGTTCACGGTTACCTTCGACCTCTCTGAGCTTCAGGAAACTGGCAAGCGGCTGACCAACCATTCTCATATTACAACCATTTATTTCAGCGGCGTACCGACAAAGGACGGAAAAGCATTCTTTGATAATCTCCGGCTGCAGCGTGCCGCCGCCCCGAAACCGAGCACTCCCAAGCCCAAGCCGGTTAAGGGGCCCAACGATGTCAACGTCGGTGCAAAAAAACCTTAGCTGAGAATATCTTAATTGTTTATTAGTCCAGGGTCTATGCTGATTAACTCGGCATAGACCCTGATTGTTTTTGCATTTCGTATTTTTTTCTTGTGGTTTGCTGTTTGCGAACTGTGCTTCACAATCCACCAGATACTATATGGTTAAATTAAATTGACCAGAAACGGTTAATCTGCGATTATATCCTGCACTTTGGCCTCATTTTTGTTTATTTTTATAGGAACCTTTTTGGCTGATGTTGGTCTAAATTAAGGAGAAAAGGCGTGACCGAAGCTGCAAATATCGGCATTGACGATGCCGTCCTTGTCCGGCAGTGCCGGCAGGGCGACTCTGCAGCGACCGAAACGTTGATTCTTAGGTATCAGAATCGAATATATAACGCCATATTGAGAATATGTGCAAACCCTGATGATGCTGCGGAACTTACGCAGGATACGTTTGTCAAAGTAATAGAGAATATAGATAAATTCGAGGGTAGAAGCAGCTTTTATACCTGGGCCTTTAGAATAGGCGTCAATTTGACATTGAATTACTGCCAGAGGAGCGTCAAGCTGGGGCTTAAAAGTCTCGATACCGAGGACAATGAGCACAACGACAACGCCGGAAAGGTATTGAAGGAATTTTTGACCGATGATAGTTTGCCCGACCCCGCTGCCGTGGCCCAGAACAAAGAGTTATGCAGGATGGTTGTAAAAGCCCTGATGAAATTAGATGATGCTCAGCGGGCTGTTGTTGTCTTGAGGGATATTGAAGGTATGAATTACGCTCAGATTGCAGAAGTGCTTGATATCGAGCTGGGGACGGTTAGAAGCCGCCTCAGCAGAGCCAGAACTAATCTGAGGGAGATTATGGAGGCGCTTTTGTAATGGACCACAGTGAAATTCCAAATATCGACGAATTGCTGAACAGCTTCATTGATGGAGAGCTGGACCAGAGGCATCAGACTGAGGTTCAGCGACTGATAAAGCACGATAAGCAAATTGCTGAACGTCTGCAGGCGCTTCAGAATTGTAAAAGGTTGGTTAGTTCCCTGCCTTACGCCGAGGCTCCGGATGGGATGCTGGAGGATATTAAAGCTTCACTGAAGGAAAAGAAGCTCCTCGTCCAGCCGGCCCGCCGCCTGCGACTCCACGAACACAAAGGGGCCAGGCATTTGCTGGTTCGCCGGCTTACCGCTGCCGCCGCTATGATTGGGCTGGTAGCTGTTTTAGCAGTGGTGATTTACTCGATAGTTGTCCCAGAGGCTGTTACTGATAAGACCGTTGCTGTTAAGCCGGAGTCGCAAAAGTCCGGGCCAGCCGCGATAGTGGCAACCGCTGAAAAACCAATCGAAACCGGCCTTGCCGAGATTGAATTCAGCGGCCGGCTTGAATTGAAAACGAGCAGTCCTTCTGAAGTTGTTGCTTTCATCAACAAAGTAATTGAGTTCAATATCCCTTCGGACCAGCGATCTGCGACGGTCCCAGGCAAGCTGAGAGAATCCCATACTCTTACTTGCAGCCGGCAAAATCTAAGGTCCCTCTTGGCTGATTTGGGCACTATTTGGGATAAATTCGATTCGGCAACATTATTTATTGAGACTAACCGACCTGAAGGACAAATAGTAATTGACGCAGTTGCTCCCCAGCAGATTATCGAAATTGCTAAACAGGACAATTTTGAAACGCAAATAAAAACGGCAAAGTATTTCGCCGCGATGAACAATATGGCCGAGCGCTCACCTGGCAAAGAAGTGTTAGTTGCCATTGACCAGAGCAGCCCCACTTTGATAACCATACCCAAGCCCGTCTTGACTTCGAGTGAAAAACCGACTGCAAAGCCGCCTGTCCGAGCCGAAGACAGCCGAGTAGTCCATCTGACCATTACGGTTGTAGAACGCTGAAAGCAAAACTGGTTATCTGTCTCCTGTCTCCTGAATTCTGTCTTCTCTCTTATATCGTTTATTTACAAATCAAGCCGGAATAGTCTGTCCTTTTCACATAATCTTTAGACCCATCATACGAGATTACCTTCCCGGGAATGCCTGCGACTACTGCGTTATCAGGAACATCCTTTGTAACAACGCAGTTTGCCCCTATAGCGACGTTATCGCCAACTTTTACTTTGCCGATAATTTTAGCTCCGGGCCCGATATACACATTGTCTCCTATGGTAGGGTATCCTTTATTCTTCCCGCGATTTGCCTTGCCGACAGTAACACCATGCGAAATAGTGCAGTTCTTCCCAATAACCGCTCGGTCGCTCACAACGATTCCGCCGAAATGCCCTATAACGAACCCGCTGCCTATTTTGGTGATGTATGGGATGGAAATGCCGTATTTATAAGTATAACGCAGGAAAAAAATATTTCTTGCTATAATAACAAATATGCCGCGACACCACATTCCGCTTTGTTCTAAATATGCACACGTCCTCAGCCAAAAAGAATACTTAAAGCAGGGGTTTATCCACATTCGCCTTAAAAATATCGCAACTCCGGCTTTGCCTGTGTACCTGTATAAATCGGAATTCACTAAGAATCTATATTCATTAAAACGCATTGAGTATTGTCCCTGTTCGCATTTTTTCTTCACGCCTCATTTGTTTAGAGATAGATTGAAGAAACAATTGTACACAATTACAGACAAAACCCAAGAAGATTGTGCCAGCTTCGCCGGCCCCGGCCGACTCACTATAAACCCTTCGACCACGCTCAGGGCAGGTTGGCTTTGTTTGGCTTTGTTTTGACCAGGTGTCCATTGCTAATTTTTCGTTGTAATTCATTGTTGGAACTACGGTTATAAACATTTGACTTTTTCGGAAATTGGCTTTGTTTCGCATAATCGTTCAATTTTGATTGAAGGTTGGTGAATGGTAATTGGTAAGTGGTAAATGGTCGTTGGTAATTTGTAATTGGTAAATGGTCATTGGTTATTCTCCTACGGGGTCTCCTTTTTAAAATAATACCTCCCTCCCATTAATAGGGCGAACCTGCGCGATTGAGGCGAAAAAGGTTCTTGATCCTCGATTCCCGATTCTCGTGACTCGATGTGAGAAAAGGAGTAAAAATTTTTTAAAAAAATGGATTTTTGATTTTAACCTGCTGCGGTTTTGATTGATTTTTTAATCACAGATTCCACTGATTTACACAGATTATTTACTATGAAAAAAGCTTGTTTTCTATCACCATTTAACAATACAATAATTCTTTAAGGCGGAATACCGTTTGAAGAAAAGATGAAGCTATTGACAGCAGAACTTTCGGGGTAGTTAGAAGAAGAAAGCAAGATCAATAAGGCGATAAAAAAGAATCTGGAGGGGCTGAGATATGTTTAACTGGTTTAAAAAAACTAAAACATGCCCTAATTGTCACCTTGACTCAGGATGGGATGGGCACAAATGCGTCCATTGCGGATATATTGAGAGTCTTGCAAAGAAAAAAACAGAACTGTTGACACAGGTCATGGATCTTTTTGACCCCAAAATATATAACCTGCAGGACATCTATTACACAAAACAATTAATACCCGAGAGACTAGGAGTTTATGCTTGGTATTTCGATAATTTATTCGACACTTATTTTGCTCACAATAACCAGAGTGTCATAAGAATTGATCCTAAATGGTTTCTGTTGTATATTGGCATAGCAGAATACAGAACACTGAGAGATCGAATTCACGGGGACCATTTAAACCAGAACAGCGAAGGCTCAACACTACGCCAAAGCTTAGCGGCTCTGTTATGGAAAGATATTGATTTGGATGCTTCCAAACAGTTAAACGGCGAAAATGAAAAAATGAAGCTCAATAATTGGATATTCCATCATGCGGTGGTTGCATGGACTGAAACCGACAAGCCGGAGGTTGTTGAGAATTTGATGCTTCATGAATTTGGCCATCTCCTTTATCTTAACATTGAAAATAACAAAAAAAATCCTAACCGAAAAATACTTAAACAACTTCGCAAATTATGGAGAAAGGGCAAATAGCTCTTACAATGAATAACTGGAAAGAAACAACGCTGGGAGAAGTGGTGACTCTTCAAAGAGTTTTGCCGAAACTGATGAGCGGTAAAAATTCGTATCCCGGAAGCAGGAAAACGGGCGGAGGGGTGTGATGGATAATCTAAGGCGCCTTGGCAATCATATATCCATTCCGATAGCACCAGATGCTGATAGATTTACGGGCAGGGAATGTCCGAATCCAGAATGTGAGGGGTATTTTAAGGTTGAATTTGGCACAGGACTAAAAGAAGAAGGTATTCCGTGCCATTGTCCGTACTGCGGATGTACTGAACAGCATGATAAGTTTTGGACGAAGGCACAGATTGAATATGCGGAGTCAATTGCATTAAAAAAAATAACAGATGCCTTTCACAAGGATCTAAAGAAACTTGAATTTGACTACAAACCTCGTGGGCCATTTGGGATTGGCCTATCAATGACAGTTAAGCCAGGACAGCCGATACCCATTCGCAACTATAGAGAGAAAAAGCTTGAGACAGAGGTTGTTTGCGATAATTGTACACTGCGTTATACCATTTATGGAGTTTTTGCATTTTGTCCGGATTGTGGACAGCATAATTCGTTGCAGATTCTCAACAAGAATCTGGAGTTAATAAGCAAGATGCTGGATATGGCGTCAAAAGCAGAAAAAGAATTAGCAGACCATCTAGTAAGAAACGCGCTCGAAGACTGTGTCTCTTCGTTTGATGGTTTTGGCAGAGAACTTTGTCGAGTCTATGCTAACAAAGCTTCTGCTCCTTATAATGCAGAAAAGTTGTCTTTCCAAAGTATAGAAAAAGTAAAGCAGATTTTGAACGTATCGTTCGGCATTAGCCTCACGACAGTAGTTTCAGAGGAAGATTGGCGAATCGCCGTAAGAGGTTTTCAAAAGCGGCATCTTTTATCACACAAGATGGGTATCGTGGATGGTGGGTATATTCAGAAAACAGGTGATACTCAAGTAGTCGCCGGTCGAAAAATATGTATATCTGCCGAAGAAGTTAGAAGACTAATTGATATTGTTCGCAAGTTTTCTTGTTATATTTCTGAAGAGCTTAAGAAACGATAACTTGTAATAGTTTGTACTTCACCTGAGAAGCAATTCCTTCTGCTTTCCCAAGAATACCCGCCTAATTTTTACCACCCGGAGAGGATTTGTCTTTTTTGGATGGTTTCAGCTCTTTGGCTTTAGTTTCGGGTTCTTTCTTTGTGGCGTCCTTAGCGGTGGTCTTTTTCTCGCTTTCTTTGGCCTTTTTATAGCCTTCGCTTCTGTAGTCGGTCTCATAGAACCCGGTGCCTTTGAAAATCACTCCGGCCCCGGCACCTATTAGTCGTTTGAGTTTGTTCCTGCCGCACTTAGGGCACTTGCGAAGAGGCCCGGTTGTCATAGACTGGAAATGCTCAAACTCGTGTCCGCAATTGCCGCATATATACTCATAAGTCGGCATAGAACCTACTCCACATCCGTTGATTCATCGGTTGTTTGCTCTTCTTCGGTGTGCTCCTGCTGCGGGACCTCTTGTTTTGAAGAGGGCTTGTTAATAATTACCCTGCTTGGCCGAATGACCCTGCCATTGAGTTTGTATCCTTTTTGGAATTCTTCGAGCACTATGTTATCTTCCTTTTCAGATTCAGCCTTTTGCGATACTGCCTCATGTAAAGCGGGGTCGAACTTTTCACCCAATGCCTTTATATGCTCTACGCCGTGCGTTTTCAGGATATCGAGCATCTGGTCATAAATAATCCGGATGCCTTTGAGGAGAATATCTGTGTTTTCCGCTGACTGTGCATTTTGAAGTGTATGTTCAAAATTATCCAGGGCTGGCAGCAGTGTCTTTATTATCTTTTCCTTCTCATAAGCAATGGTATCGGCTGTCTGTTTGGCTGCCCGTTTTTGAAAATTTATATAGTCGGCGCTGACACGCTGCAACTTGCCGAAAAGCTCGTCCTTTTCTTTTTGCAAATTCTCCGTTTGCCGGCGAAGCTCTTCCAGCTCGTTGTTCTTAGCTTTTGGCTCTTCCTGTTCTTTTGGTTTCTCTTTTCTTATATGTTTCATCAGTGGTTACCAAAATATCTTTTCAGTTTCTCAAAAAACCCTCTGGATTGAGGGTAAACGCTTTTATCTTCGGTTTTGGCGAATTCTCTCAGCATCTCCTGTTGTTTTGTGTTTAGCTTCGCCGGGGTTTCGATAGTAACCTGGACAAGCTGGTCGCCGCATCGACCGCTTCGCACATCCGGCAGACCCTGCCCTTTTATCCTGAAGATGCTGCCGTATTGGGTGCCGGCCGGTATCTTTAGCTGTTTTGCTCCGTTCAAGCTCGGCACCTCTATTGTCGTCCCGAGGGCGGCTTCGGTAAAGCTTATAGGGACAACTGCTACAACATTGTTTCCGTCGCGCTGCAAAAACTCGTGCGGCTTTATCCTGACATAGCAATACAGGTCGCCTCTCGGCCCGCCTCCGCGACCGGGTTCGCCTTCGCCTGCGACTCGAATTGCCTGGCTCTCGTGAACGCCGCCGGGGACTTTAATGTTGACGATTCGCTTCTTTGGCACTCTTCCGGTGCCCCTGCATTTTTTACAGGGGTTGGTAATAACTTCACCGCTGCCGCCGCATTGCCGGCAGGTCGAGACCATCTGGAAAAAGCCGCCTCCGCTTGCCACCTGGCCGCTACCGCCGCACATAGGA
>Ga0187886_1000103_pt1 | contig 121063 bp, 105 predicted proteins | sample June2016WEW_20_1_FD_133001 | JGI IMG/M metagenome (GOLD analysis project Ga0187886, IMG submission 133001) | Peatland microbial communities from SPRUCE experiment site at the Marcell Experimental Forest, Minnesota, USA - June2016WEW_20_150 | ecosystem: Environmental > Terrestrial > Soil >...
AGACTTATAACACCATCCGGCCCCACCAATCGCTTGATTATCAGACGCCGGCCGAATACTATCAGGCCTGGCTTAAAAATCATCCTCAGCCCGCCGCGTCACTAATGTAGTGGACGAGACCACCGTCTTGACTTAGGTCACCCGATTCCTTACACTCGGGTCGTCATAAGACCGGAACAGCTGCTGGCCGTTCTTTCTTTCCGAGAGGTTACCCATGGATAAAATAAAGAGAATCGCCCTCGTGGCCCACGACAATCGTAAGCGAGACCTGAAGGAATGGGTCGAATACAACTACCGGACGCTCGTCCGCCACAATCTGGTGTGCACGGGAACGACGGGCGGGCTGGTCGAAGAAACCGTCCGGCGGAAATTCGACGAGGACCGGATCCCGCTTGAAGCTCTGAAGATGAAAAAGCTCAAGTCCGGCCCGTTGGGAGGCGACCAGCAACTTGGCGGCATGATCGCCGACGGCAAAATCGACTTCGTCATTTTCTTCTGGGATCCCATGGAGCCCTTTCCTCACGACGTCGACGTCAAGGCCCTCCTCAGGATCGCTGTTCTCTACAACATCCCGATCGCCTGCAACCGTTCGACGGCCGATTTCATGATCTCCTCACCCCTGATGAACGAATCTTACGAGCCCGTGACCAAGGATTACACGGAGTATATAAATCGTAAGCTCCCCTAAGCCGGCGCTGCTTCTGCCCGGGGATTTGCCCAGGTCTTCGACGAGATGAAAAAGCGGTTCCGACGAATTTCCACATTCTTGATGGTTTCTTCATTCAAAACCGGCTTTTCTCTGGAATACTGGGGACAGGCGCTCCACGCCTGCGAAAGTTGGATCCCACGGACGTAAGTCTGTGGAGCTTCAGTTATCCTCGCCTGATGCCTTTTGAATCCGATATGGCATGAGGATGATATATTGATGTGGATTGTCCCAGGTGACCTGCCTGGAGGAGGTGAAGGGTGAAAAAATTCAGCGGCTTCATGACGGTCCTTTTCATAATTATCGCGACAGGATTCTTGACCGGTTTTCCTCAAAAACCAGAGGAGACGCGGACGGTCAAGATTTTTGGCCGAGTGACCGATTTCAAAGGTCAGGCGGTCGTGGGGGCTACCGTTGAACTCAAGGACGCGCGTTTCAGCAACGCGGCCATGACGAACTCAGGGCCGGATGGCCGCTATTCCCTTGTCGTTCCGAAAGGACATTACATGGCCCTGACGGCCGTCAAAGGCTACCAGGTTCAATCCCTTGAATATTGGGCTTGGAATGTGCCGGCGGATCGGGACTTGGAAATCAATCCTCGCTTTGACCGGCTCGAGGTCTACGCGATCAATGCCTGGCGCCCACAAGGTGCGTATCCATCTTACCAAATCTACTTCAGGCCGATGAGCCTGTCCGCGGTGGTGAAAAAGGTCACCGAGGCCGGAGGCATGGAAAAATTCCGCATTCTTCCCGTCATGGACATCGCTCCGGAGCTGGGCAAGAAGGACATCACGGTTGTCATCGACGGGCAAAATGTGAACGTCCTCGAGCTGAATAAGGTTCGCGAAGCGTCGGGCCTCGATCAATCCATGTTCGGTTACCTCATCCAGGTGACGCTCCCGGAAAAGACGACACAGAGGGATTACTCCGTTATCACTATCACCCTGACCGATCCTGTCACCGGAGAGAAGGGAGAAGGTTGTCTTTTCTTCCGCCGCAAAGAACAACCTTAAGACAGGCAGGTTCGGGGAGTGCCATTTTCGCCGGCGCGGAGGCGGCGGCCGCGCCGAATTTACGGAATCTTGATGATTCCTTCACTAAATATTAGCCTTATTCGGGGATACTGGAGGCATGGAAACATTCCTCGCGGCCTGTCTTCTGGCCTTTTCCTTTGCCGTTTTGGCCCTCTATTCGGTTTTTACGATCTTCTTCCATCGGGGAAAGAAGGTTCCGCGGCAAACGTTTGAGGAATACCCGCTTGTGAGCATCCTCAAGCCCCTCCGGAATTTCGACGACGACATGGAACGGAATTTCGAATCATTCTTCCGTCTGGATTACCCCCTCTACGAGATCTTGTTCGCCGTGGATTCCCCGGACGATCCCTGCGCCCGGATCATCAGCCGCCTGAGGCTCAAATACCCCCACGTTCCGGTCCAAGTCGTCGTCACGGGCCATTCTCTTGCCCATAATCCCAAAATTCATAAGCTGGCCCAGCTCGAACCCCTCAGCAACGGGCGGCTGTTTTGGGTCACGGATTCCAATATCCGGGTGAAGGCCGACACGCTCGACAGGCTCGCCCAGACGCATCTCCGGGAAGGCGCCAAGATCGTTTTTTCCCCGATCCGCGGGACATCCAGCCGGAGCCTGGGAAGCCTCATGGATAATGCCGGGTTGAACTTCTTCACGTCCGGGAGCATTATCGCCGCCTGGGCCCTCTTTAGGCAGCCCATCATCGTCGGCAAATCGGTTCTCATCGAACGTGAGTCCCTGAGCCGGTTCGGGGGCTTCGCCTACTTCAAGAACTACCTCGCCGAAGACTTCCTCCTCGGTGACGCTTTTCTAAAGAGCGGTTTCTCCGTGGCGTCGGACTATACGTGGGTCACCAACGTCAACCAAACCACCTCCATCAAAGGATTTTTTGAGCGGATGTCCCGTTGGGCCAAACTGCGCTTTCATTTGAGAAAAGGGGTTTATCTTTTTGAGATCCTGTTGAACCCGGTGGTGGTCGCCGCCGTAGCCCTTCCTTGGACGGGCCGCGGGGGCTGGATACTCCTAGCCGCGGCCGTCAGCCTGAAGGTCCTCCTTGAATACGCTAATTTTTTGGTTTTGAACAATGAGGACCGGAAAAAGATCTGGGCCCATCTCGCGTTTCCGGCCGCCGTCGTCGGGAAAGATGTCCTCCTCCTGGCCGTTTACCTGACCCCGTTTTTCAGCCGGACCGTCCGCTGGCGGAAGGGAAAGATCGGCATCGGGAAAAAGACCTTGATCTCGCTCCCGGGAAACACGGATAATCTTGTCCATGAGGGAGCCTAACGAAAAGGCCTGGGTCGTTTCCGTCCTCATGGGACTCGGCCATCTCAGGGCCGCCTTCCCCCTCAAAGACATCGCCCATCAGGATATCGTGCTTTACGGCTCGCGCCGGTTCACGCCGGCCGCGGAATACAGGCGTTGGAAAAGGCTCAGGAGGATCTACTACCTTTTTTCCCGTGCGGGGCGAGTGCCGGTCCTCGGCCGTTATCTCCTGGCCCTGATGCTGGCTTTAGAGAAGATTCCACCCCTTTACCCTCGAAGAGATCGTTCCACACCGAATGCGTCCGTCCGATATCTTGACTTTTTGATCAGAAAAAGGCGTCTGTGCCGGGCGCTTTTAGACAGAGTCCAGGCTCCCGAACTCCCCGTGGTCCATACCTTTTATGCCACGGCGATGGCCCTCGACAAAATGGCGCAGGCAACCCACGAACAGTATCTTCTGATCTGCGACGCCGATGTCAACCGCGTTTGGGTCCCCCGGGACCCGGCCCATTCGCGGCTGAAGTACCTGGCGCCCTGCTCGCAGATCAAAAAGAGACTGATGATCTACGGTGTCCCGGAGGGCCAAATATACTTGACGGGGTTTCCGTTGCCCAAGGAGAACCTGGGGAACGAGGGCCGGCTGGAAATCCTCAAAGAAGATCTCTTCCAGCGTCTATTGAGATTGGACCCCATGCGGAAATTCTTTTCGTATCACCAGTCCTCCGTTTTGAAATGGCTGGACCGCCAGGAGATTCCCGCGCCGCAGGAGGGTTCTTTCCATCTCATGTTCGCGATCGGGGGGGCCGGCGCCCAAACGGAAATGACCCGCGCGATTCTGAAGAGCTTGAAGGCGAAGATCCTCGAAGGACAGGTCACCGTCAGCTTCTCCTGCGGCATCCAGAAGCGGGTTTTCGAGGAGGTCCTCAACGTCATCAATAAGCTGGAGATGATCGGCCATCTTGGCCAAACACTCGAAGTCATCTTCGATCAGGACGTTTACGGGTATTTCCGGAAATTCAATCAAGCCCTCCGGCGGACCGACGTCCTGTGGACAAAACCCAGCGAGCTGTCGTTCTATTGCGCGCTGGGCATCCCCATCCTCATCGCCCCGCCCATCGGAACCCATGAGGAACGCAACCGGAGGTGGCTCGAAGAGATCCACGCGGGAGTCGAACCCGCCGGACGGATCGAGGACTGCCGCGAATGGCTTTTCGATCTCCGCGATAACGGCCGTCTCGCCGAGGCCGCCTGGGACGGCTTCCTCAAGGCGCGCAAGCTCGGGACTTATAAGATCGAAAAACTCGTGCGAACCGGATCATTTTCCGAAGGCCGCGGCCCCTTGGAACAATAATCCTGCCGTTAAGCCCATAATTAACCGAAACTTGAGACTCCCTTAATCAATTCTTAACTCCCTCCGCTTATCTTGGGTGCGAACACTTTCCGTGTTCCCTCTCAAGAATGCCAAGTCATGAGAGGTCAAGGTGCACCGAATCTTGGCGGAAAAGAAAAAACGAGTATGAGGATTCAGAAAGGAGACACAAGAATGGGTAAGAGACAAAAGCTGATTCTGGCGCTCGTCTTCGCCACGCTGGTTCTGCCGCTGGCAAGTCTGCTGGCCCAGACGACGACCCCCCCGACGCAGACGTTCAACACCACGATCTATCTCGATTACCGTTACAACCTCTCTTCGGCCGGCCCAATCACCCTGAAGCCCACAGACCCGACCGTGGCTTACCTGAGCAACCAGTTCATCTTTCGCCGGGCCTATTTCACCTACGAAAACAAGATCAGCGACAACCTGAAGTTCCGGTTCCGTCTGGACGCCGACAACACGGCCAATGTCACCGGTGTCACTCTGACGGGGACGCCGGTGACGGGGACGTCCTTGAGCAAGGACGATAAGCTGCGGCCCTTCATCAAGCACCTCTTTTTTGAGTGGTCGAACTTCCTTATCGAGAACCAGACCCTCAGGGTCGGCATGGAGGAGACGCTGACCTTCAACCTGTCCGAGGCCCGCTGGGGATACCGGAGCGTGGCCAAAACCCTCGTCGACGGCTACAAAGACATTACGGGGGTTGACACGAATGTCTCGAGCGCTGATATCGGAGCGAGCCTTCAAGGGTCCGCGACCAAGTACTTCCGCTACGGCGTCCAGGTCGTGAACGGGTCCGGGTACAGCCACTTGGAGGCCGACAAGTTCAAGAAGTTCAGCGGCCAGCTCCAGCTTATCCCTGTGTCCGGGTTATCCCTCGTCGGCTATATCGACTACTCGCGGCAGATGCCGAAAGCATCGCTCCCGCTGGTGACAGCCCCGGCCGCCACTTCCTACAAGCTCGACGGCTTTTTCGAGATGGTCAAAAACCTTGTTCTCGGCGGCGAGTGGTACGCCTACAAAAATGATCTCAACCAGGCCGGCGGCGTGAAGTACAACGTTTCCGGCTGGTCGGTGTTCGGCCGCTACGCTCTCGTCCAGGACAAGCTCAACGCCTTCGCCCGCTACGACAGCTACATCCCGAACAACCAGAACAGGGCAAAAGATTTGAACCTCACGATCTTCGGCCTCGATTGGGCCCCGCTGCACAGCAGCATGAAGCTCCAGCCGAATATCTGGATTTACAGTTATAAAGACGGGACGCAGTATAAGGCGACGGCCACGTCCAACTCCGACGTCGCCTTCAACCTGACGTTCTTCCTGTCCTTCTGACAATCGACACAACGATTCTCCCCGCCTCCCTCTTGGATGTCCGGGGGGGAGCGGGGGAATCTGAGAAAAAACATTTATAAGAGACGGAGGAATGAAATGAAAAAGACACTCATCGTCGCCCTGGCCGTTATCGGCCTCCTGGCGACCGTCCTCATGGCCGCCCCGGCCAAGAAGATGATCCAAGTCAAGGGTTCCGACACCCTGGTCAACCTTGTCCAGATCCTGGCCGAGGAGTACATGGGGAAGAACCCCGGCGCGGCTATCGCCGTGCTTGGCGGCGGGTCCGGCACGGGCATCACGGGCCTCATCAACAAGACCTGCGACATCGCCGACCACTCCCGGGAGTGGAAAAAGAAGGAAATCGAGCAGGCCTGGGAAAAGGGCGTCACGCCCCGGTTTTTCGTCATCGCCGTCGACGGCCTGAGCATCGTCGTCAACGAGAAGAACCCCATCGAGAAAATCACCTTTGCCCAGGTCGGCGCCCTCTACCGGGGCGAGATCAAGAACTGGAAAATGCTCGGCCCGTACGACAAGGCGGTTTCCCTCTACGGCCGCCAGTCCAATTCCGGGACCTATGGCTTCATGCAGGAATTCGTCCTCGGGAACAAGAATTTTTCAACCGATGTCAAGGAAATGAACGGCACTGCCCAGATCGTCGAGAGCATCCTCCAGGACGAGGGCGCGGTCGGGTATGTCGGCGTCGGCTATCTCTACGACAAGGACGGAAAGATCCGGAAAGGCCTCAGGGTCCTGAACATCTCCAAGACCCCCGACGGAGAAGCATTCGCCCCGACGGACAAGGCCAACATCGACTCCGGTAAGTACCCCATCTCCCGGCCGCTTTTCCAGGCCACGAACGGCAAGCCGAGCGCGGACATCGCCGCGTTCATCGCCTGGGAAACAGGCCCGGAGGGGCAGGCGATCGTCGAGCGCGAAGGCTTCTTCGCGATCAGCCCGGCCCACAAGGCGCAGAACGACAAGAACCTCAAGTGATCTGACGGGCGCTAAGGCATTCGCATAGATCAAAGCAGGCGGGAAAGGCCCTGGTTGCGGAATGAAAAAGAAGCGCTGGACAAACCTCAAGGAGTCCGCCATCAGGGCCTTCTTCCTCACCTGCGGAATATTGGCCGTTCTGGTTCTGATCGGGATCTTCGCGACGCTCCTCTACACCGCCGTCCCCGCGTTTAAAGAGATCCACCTTTCCGAATTCCTACTGAAGAAGAACTGGGACCCGACCTCCCCGGAAAAGGCGGAGTACGGGATCCTATCCATGATTGTCAGCACGCTCATGGTGACCGGCGGCGCCCTCCTCCTGGCCGTTCCGATCGGGATCGGCGTCGCCGCTTACCTCTCGGATGTCGCCCATTGGCGAGTCCGCGAGATCGTCAAGCCGATCGTCGAAATCCTGGCCGGCATCCCCTCAGTCGTCGTCGGTTTTCTGGGGATCGTCCTCTTCGGGCCGGCCATCGCCAGGATATTCCATATCGGCAACGGCCTGAACGCCGTCAACGGGAGTGTCCTCTTGGCGATCATGTCCCTGCCGACGATCATAAGCATTTCCGAGGATTCGTTGAACGCCGTGCCCCAGGCCTATGGGGAAGCCTCCCTGGCGCTCGGCGCCTCGCGGTGGCAGACCCTCTTCCGGGTGAAGGTTCCCGCGGCCCTCTCCGGCATCATCGCCGCCTGCATGCTCGGCATGGGCCGGGCCATCGGCGAAACCATGACCGTCCTTATGGCCACCGGCAACGCCCGCGCCTTCCCGCATGGATTCCTGAGTTCGGTCCGGACGATGACGGCCAATATCGCTATCGAACTCGGAGAAGTCCCGTATTACACGACGCATTATTACGCGCTTTTTGCCATCGGCCTCGTCCTTTTCATCATGACCTTCATCGTGAACATGGTCGCCGACGTCATCCTCCACAAATACCAGGAGCGCGAGCAATGAAACAGGCCTCGCAGAAAAAGCTTGCCCAGTTGGTCGGCTTCTTCATGCTCCGCGTCTGTCTCTACCTCGTCCTGGCCGTCCTCCTCCTTTTTCTCTACGACATCGGGCGGAAGGGAGGCGGCGCGATCAGCTGGGAGTTTCTGACCCAGGCCCCGCGGAAAGGAATGACGCAGGGCGGGATCTTCCCGGCCATTTTCGGGACCTTCCTGGTGACTCTCATCACCGCCCTCCTGGCCGTCCCCCTGGGCATGTGCGCCGCGATCTACCTCAACGAATATGCCAGGCAGGGCCGCCTGACGCGCCTCATCCGGCTGTCCATCCGGAACCTGTCCGGCGTGCCGTCCATCGTCTATGGCCTTTTCGGCGTCATCCTGTTCGTCAACATCCTGCGCTTCGGGACGTCGGTCCTCTCGGCCGGCCTCACCCTGGGGCTCATGACGCTCCCCTGGACGATCACCGCCAGCGAGGAGGCCCTGAAAACCGTCCCCAATTCCTACCGCGAGGGCGCGTTGGCGCTCGGCGCGACCAAATGGCAGTCGATCCGGACCAACGTCCTGCCCTACGCCGTCCCCGGCATGCTGACGGGGACCGTTCTCGGCCTGGCCAGGGCGGCCGGGGAGACGGCGCCCATCCTCTTCACGGGGGCGGCCTTCTTCCTGCCCTATCTCCCGAAATCCCTGGGAGACCAGTTCATGGCTCTTCCATACCATCTTTACATCATGGCCACCCAACATCATCAGATCGAGCAGGTCCGTCCGATCGCCTACGGAACGGCCCTGGTCTTGATCGCCCTGGTGCTGGGCATGAACATGACGGCCGTCGTCATCCGGTTCAGGCTGAGAAGGAAACGCCGATGAGCGACGGAACGATGCCTCCGAAGATCGAGACCAAAGAGCTGAATTTTTACTACGGTCCCGCGAGGGCCCTGAGAAACGTCACCGTCGCCTGCGCCGCGAACCGCGTCACGGCCATCATCGGCCCCTCGGGATGCGGCAAATCGACCTTCATCCGGACCCTCAACCGGATGAACGACGTGATCCCCGGGACGCGAATGGAGGGGAGGGTCCTCCTCGACGGGAAGAACATCCACGAACCGGACGTGGACGTTGTCGAACTCCGGCGCCGGGTGGGCATGGTCTTCCAGAAAGCTAATCCCTTCCCCAAGTCCATTTTCGACAATATCGCTTACGGCCTCAGGATCAACGGCATGAGGGATCGACGGAAACTGGAAGGGGTCGTCGAGAAGAGCCTCCGGGGGTCAGCGCTTTGGGATGAGGTCAAAGACCGGCTGGACGAGAACGCTTTCGCCCTCTCGGGCGGGCAGCAGCAGCGGCTGTGCATCGCCCGGGCCCTGGCCGTCGAGCCGGAGGTCATTCTTTTCGACGAGCCATGCTCAGCCATCGACCCCATCGCCACGGCCAAGATCGAAGACTTGATTCAAACGCTCAAGAAAAGCTACACTGTCGTCATCGTGACACACAACATGCAGCAGGCGGCCCGCGTATCCGACTTCACGGCCTTCATGATGCTCGGTGAGCTCATCGAGTTCGACGCGACCGAGAAGGTCTTCACCAATCCCGGGAACAAGCTGACGGAAGATTACATCACTGGCCGGTTCGGCTGATCACGGCCGGCACGGCGGGCGGAGGAAAAGCTATGTCGAAAATGGAACGGCCCTTTGACGAGGAACTCAAGTCCCTCAAGGAGAAGCTCCTGGAGATGGCCTCCCGGGCTGAGGAGCAGATCGGTTTGGCCGTCCGGGGCCTCAAGGAGCGGAAGGAAGAAATGGCCTGCGAAGTCCTCGAGAAGGAGGAAACCATCAACCGGCTCGACATCGAGATCGACGATATGGCCATGCGGCTCCTGGCCCTCCGGCAGCCCATGGCGACGGACCTCCGCTTCATCACCTCGGCCATGAAGATCGGAAGCGACCTCGAACGGATCGGCGACTTGGCCGTCAATATCGCCCAGAGAACGCTCGATCTCCTCAAGCAGCCGCAGCTCAAGCCTCTCATCGACATCCCCCGGATGGCCTCCCTGGCGCAGGGAATGGTCCGGGATGCTCTCAGCGCCTTTATCAACGGCGACGCGGACCTGGCCAAAAACGTCTGCCAGCGGGACGACCAGGTGGATGAACTCAATAACCAGATCTTCAGGGAACTCCTGACCTTCATGATGGCCGACGCCTCGACAATCCCCCGGGCCGTGGACCTGATTCTGGTCGGCAGGCACCTCGAGCGGATCGCCGACCACGCGACGAACATCGGCGAGGACGTGATCTACATGGTCCAGGGGAAAACCATCAAGCACCACATCGAGGAAGGCCGGTTCACTGGCCTCCAGGAGTGCCCCTCCCCGGATCAGAAAAAGTAGGCCCCGGCCCGGCGCCTAACTCATCTTCCGGATCCTGACCTCGATGTATTTTTCTCCTTGAAGGAGCTTCACTAGAATCGAGGTGTTCGTTTCCCCGTAATGGTAGGGATAGAGGATTTTCGGCTTGAAGGCCCTGGCCGCGTCGGCGACCATCTCCGGAGTCATGGTGTAGGGGAGGTTCATGGGCAGGAAGGCGATGTCGATGTTCTTCAGGGCCTTCATTTCCGGGGTGTTCTCGGTGTCGCCGGCGATGTAAACTCGCTTATCGCCGAGGGTGACCACATAGCCGTTCCCGGCGCCCTTGGGGTGAAAGGGGGCGCCGTCCGGCCTCTTGTTGACGATGTTGTAGGCGGGCACAGCCTCGATCTTCAGTCCCAGGGCCATCGTTGTCTTCCCATTGGCCAAGACGAGGGCGTCCTTGACCTTGCCGGCGCAGGACGTCGAGGCGATGATCGCCGTCCCGGGCTTGAGAATGGCCTGGAGCGCCTTGGGGTCTAAATGATCATAATGATCGTGCGTAATGAGCACGAGGTCGGCCTTGGGGAGCCGGGCATAATCGGCGACCTCGCCGTAGGGGTCGACGTGGATGACTTTTCCGCCGAAGCCCATGATCAGGGAGCCGTGGCCGAGGAATGTCAGGATGAGATTCCCCTGGGCCGTGGGGATCGTATCCTCCTCCGATTTCCCGCCAAGCGCGGCGAAGCCCATAAGGCCCAGGCCCATGACGAGAACGGTCAGAATCAATCTACTCATGCTGTTTACCCTCCAATCTTCTTTCCATTATATTCCTCCGAGGAAGCCCGGGCAACGGGCTCCGGACTCGGAGGCCCCCGACGGCTCAGGCGGGCGTCCGTCAGGTGGAGGAGGGGAGGGTCAAAAGCCAGTGGCAGGCCATGACGATGTTCAGAGAGCCGGCCGCGAAGTCCAGGGACTCCCACCAGGGGAAACCCGCCAGGCGCCGGTAGCTGGCAACGATCGACAGGAAAGAATCCACCGCCGCGACGAGCGAGATGATGATGACGACCATAAAGGCCGTCCGGCCGGGAACCTTTAGCGCCCCAGTGATCTGGGGACCCGGATTGATCATTCTGAGGAACAAGATGAGAAGAGGAAAGAAGAGGAGGGGGGTGACGATGCGGGCGGTCTTGACGAGGCCGCGACAGGCTGAGGTGACGGCGCGCCTGGCCGCTATGAAGACCTCCATGGGGTTCCTCAGGCCATAATATGAAGGTCTCCTGTTAGCCGTCGATTAAGAAAGCGTTCAGAATTCGTTAATATTTCCCGGGCGGGAAAAAATGTCTAGGTCCAGGGAGCCAATTTCTTCTATAATACAACCTATTGAAATAACTGGAGAAGGTTTAAGAATGCCCCCTTTGATCGTCGCGCTGGAAGATGAAGCCGATATCCTCGAGCTCCTCAGGATCAACCTCAAACGGGCCGGATTCCGGTTCGAGGGCTTCCAGGATGCCGAAGGCCTCTTCCGGTTTCTCCGGAAAGAGAAGCCGGACCTCGTCCTCCTCGATCTCATGCTGCCCGACATGGACGGCCTGGACGTCTGCCGCGAGCTGCGCCAGGATGAAAAAACCTCCGGAATCCCGGTGATCATGCTGACGGCCAAGGATCAGGAAACGGACAAGATCGTCGGGCTCGAGCTCGGCGCCGACGATTATGTCACCAAACCCTTTTCCGTCAAGGAACTCATCGCCAGGATCCGCGCCGTACTGAGGCGCTGGGACCAGGCGCCCGACGGCCGTTCCGTCGCCCTCGGCCGGCTCCTCGTTGATCCGGCGAAGCACAGCGTGACCCTTGCCGGCGCGCCCGTGGACCTGACGGCGACGGAATTCAGGATCCTTCATTTCCTGGCTTCCCGCCGCGGCCGGGTTTTCACCAGGGAGCAGATCCTGGACCATCTTTGGGGCCACGAAAAAGCCGTTGTTGACCGGACCGTGGATGTCCATATCCGGAATCTGCGCGAGAAGCTGGGAACGGCCGCCTCCCTGATCAAGAACGTCCGCGGCGTCGGGTACAAGATCGAAGAATGAAGAAGACGCTCTTTTGGCGGGTTTTCCTTGGCTATGCGGCGGTCATCGTCTTCCTCGCCGGAGGCGTGGCCCTTTTCGCCCCGGGCCCGATGAGACAACATCACATCCGGGAGCAAGCTGAAGGGCTCGAACACCTTGGCCTCCTGCTCGAAGACTCCGTCACGCCCTACCTCCTCGGAGAAGGGAAGGGGAACCTTGGAGAATTCGTCACATCCATCGCGAAGAAGACGGCGACCCGCATCACGGTCATCAACCCCGACGGGCTGGTCCTGGCCGATTCCGAGAAGGAACCCCGGGACATGGAAAACCATCTCTACCGACCGGAGATTCACGCCGCGCTGCAGGGCCAGAAGCAGATGTCCATCCGCTTCAGCTCGACACTTAAGCAAGACATGATGTACATGAGTTTTCCCCTCCGGGCGGGGGAGAGGGTCGTGGGTGTGCTTCGCTTGAGCCTGTTCATGACGGAACTCGACCTTCTCTTCGACAAGCTCCGGGCGGACCTCCTCAAAACGCTCGGCCTCGTCACGATCTTTGCTCTCGCCGCGGCCTTCTTTTTTACCCGGAGCATTTCCGGGCCCATCCGGCAGTTCGTCGACGCCTCAGCCAGGGTCGCGGCGGGGGATTTTGACGCCAAGGTGTCCTTGAGGCTACGCGGCGAATTCAGGGACTTCGCGCTGAAATTCAACGCTATGACCTCGGAGCTGAAGACCCTCTTCCAGGAAGTCCGCGTCCAGGCCGAAGAGCTCAACAGCATCCTGGCCTCCGTCCGGGAAGGCCTTTGCGTCCTGGACGGCGAGGCCCGCATCGTCCTCTGCAACGGGAGTTTTCGCCGCATCGTCCAGAACGGCCAGCCGGAGGGGAAGTATTACTGGGAGGTCGTCCGGAGCTCCAAATTTGCCGAGATCATCAAGAAAGCGAACGCCGTCAAGGCCGGGGTTGCCGAGGACGTCATTCTGGCCGACCGGACCTATGACTGCAATGTCTCCTACCTCGCGTCCCGCGAGCGCTATGTCGTTACGCTCCACGACATGACGGAATTCAAAAACCTCGAGAAGATCAAAAAGGACTTCGTCGTCAACGTCTCGCACGAGCTCAAAACGCCCCTGACGGCGATCAAAGGCTTCGTCGAGACGATGGAGCCGGCGGCCGGTCCCGAGATCCGGCCGTCCCTTGAGATCGTCAAGAGGAACACCGACCGGCTGATCGCCATCGTAGGCGACCTTCTCGTCCTCTCCGAGCTCGAGGAGACGGGGGCCAGGCTCAAGAAAGAAGACGTCGACGTCCGGCTGCTGGCGGAGAATATCGCCAGGATCTTCGAAAAGCCGGCCGGGGACAAAGGGCTCGCGCTCACCGTCGAGGCCGGGCCGGACTTGCCCCGGCTCAAAGCCGACCCCTATGAGCTCGAGCGGTTATTGGTCAACCTGGTCGACAACGCGGTCAAATACACCGACAAGGGCCGCGTGACGGTCCGGCTGGCGGCGGCCGGGGACAGGTTCACCATCGAGGTCGAGGACTCGGGGCTCGGCATCGACGCCGGACACCTCCCGCACATCTTCGAACGGTTCTACGTCGTCGACAAGTCGCGGTCCAAAAAACTCGGGGGGACGGGCCTCGGCCTCTCCATCGTCAAGCATATCGTCCTGGCCCATCAGGGGACGATTTCCGTGAAAAGCGGGCTCGGAGAGGGGACGTCGTTCACCGTTTCGCTTCCGGTCTCCTGATCCGCTCGTCAGTTGCCTTTTCTCGGGCCGTTCATCAGGCGGTCCGGCGGGGGCAGGGGGCGAGGTCGGGGTCGCCGCAGGGGATGGCCTCGGGATACTCGGCCAGGCATGTCTCCGGATCGCAGCATGTTTGGCAGACCCGCTTGAAGGCCCGGAACCGAGTGAGCTTGATCCTCGGAGAAAGGAAACCGGGCTTCGCCGGCTCCTCCCGGAGGAGGTCGGTGCTGAGATACTTCTTATTGTCGTCGGCGAGGACCGTGACCACCACGGCGTCCCGGCCGAGCTCGTTCTGGACCATGAGGGCGCCCAGAAAATTGGCGCCGGAGGAAATGCCGACGGCGACGCCGATCTCGGCGGCCAACTTCTGCGCCATGAGTATGGCGTCTCCGTCGTCAACCGCGATGATGGCGTCGAGTTTGCCGAGGTCGACGATCGGGGGGATGAACTCGTCGGAGATCCCCTGGATGCGGTGCTTGCCGACCTTGTGGCCCGTCGACATCGTGGGCGAGTTCGACGGCTCGAGCGGATGGAGCCGGATGGAGGGATTCTTTTCTTTCAGGAACCGGCCGGCCCCCATGATCGTCCCCCCGGTGCCGACCCCGGCGATCAGGGCGTCGGGCCGGAGGTTGTGCCAGCGGAGCTGCCACCAGATCTCCGGCCCCGTCGTGCAGGCGTGAGCGTCGGCGTTGTCCTCGTTGGAGAACTGCCGCGGCAGAAACGAGTTCTCCAGGGAGGCGGCGTGCTCCTCGGCGAGGCGGATGCTTCCCAGGAATCCGCCCTCCTCTTTTGAGACGAGCCGGACCCTGGCCCCCAAGCTCCGGATGAGGTCCTTCCGCTCCTGACTCATCCAGTCGGGGATGAAGATGGTCACGGGATGGCCGAGCGCCCGGCCGATGCCGGCGAAGGCGATGCCCGTGTTCCCGCTCGTGGCCTCCACGATTGTCGCCCCGGGCCGGAGCGTCCCGCGCTCGTAGCCGCGGCGGAGGATGTGATAGGCCATGCGGTCCTTGATGCTGCCCGTCATGTTCATGTTCTCGGCTTTGGCGTAAAGGACACGCGGGTCGCCGTCGAACGTGAAATCTATGGCGAGAAGAGGCGTGTTGCCGACCCAGTGGCCCAACCCATTCATCCGGCTCTTGAGGTTTTCGTTCATGATCGTACCGGGAATATTATACTGGAAGCTCCCCGGGCAGACAACGGACGGCCCAAAGCCGACGGCCGGGCCCGGACGGAGGGTTTCCGGGGGCCTCGCGCTTTGACATTAGGACCGGAGCGCATAAAATAGGGCCGCACCGTTGGATGAGAAATGATCTATTTTCTGTCTCTGGGCAGCAACATCGGCGACCGGAAACGAAACCTGGCGCGCGCGAGGCGACTGCTCGCGAAGAACGGCGTCGCCGTCCTCAAAGCGTCCTCCGTCTATCGGACCGAACCCGTCGACGTCCGCGACCAGCCGTGGTTTGACAATCAGGTCCTCAAGGTGCGGACCGGCCGCAGGCCTCATGAGCTCCTGGCGCTGGCCAAATCGATCGAAGCAGCCTTGGGGCGCGTCCCGAACATCAAAAAGGGACCGAGGACGATCGACATCGATATTCTGCTGGCCGGAGACACGGTCCTCGAGACCCCGGATTTAACCATTCCGCATCCCCGCATGGCCGGGAGGAACTTTGTCCTTGTGCCGCTCTGCGAACTCGCCCCCGGAGCCTTCCACCCGGTGTTGCTGAAAACAGTTCATGAGCTGCTCCGCACATGCCCCGACAAGTCTTCGGTGCTCAGGGAGGGGAGCCGAGGCCGGAGGCACGGGAGAAATCCGACCCCCTGAGCGTCTGCTCTCCGGCCCATTCTTGCGCTGAGTCGCGGTCAGAAGGCGTTTTCGAAATGTTCGATGGCATAGCCGGCGCCTGCCTGAGACCGGATTGAAACGACGTCAAAGCGGCAATCCACGTCCCCCAGGCGGTGCCTAAGGAGATAGCCCTCGGCCACCTTCCGGATCTGGTGCTGTTTGGCCGGCGTGACCGATTCCTCGGGGCGGCCGAAGCCTCGGCCCGTCCGCATCTTGACTTCGACAAAGACGAGCGTCTTCCCGTCGATGGCGACGATGTCGATCTCTCCCCGGAACTGACGGAAACCGGTTTCCAGAATCGTGTATTTCTTCCGGCGGAGAAATTTCAGGGCGATCGCTTCGCCCGTCCGGCCGACGGCCTGGGTCGTTGTTCGGCTCTCCCGCAATTCTGTTACCCCCCGATTTTCCGATCGGCCTCATCCGCCTGGCCGGAGCCGACCTGGCGGACCCGTCAGGATCGCGGCGGCTGGATTCTTTTCCAGCGCACCCTGCCGTTCTTGGTGTCCTCGAGGAGAATCCCCTGGGCCAGGAGCTCCTTCCGGATCTCGTCGGCACGCTTGTAGTTTTTCTCGGCCCGGGCTTTTTGGCGCTCTTCGACTTTGCTCTGAATGGCGGAATCGAGTTCGCTGGACACGTCGACTTTTTTTACGTCGAGTTTGCCCGAGGTGTCCGCTTTTATGGTCGCTTCGCCTCTTAAGTAGACGGACGTCGGCTCGATCATGAGAATCTTATCATCGATCTCGGTGACGAAATCCTTCAGCTCCAGCGCATCTGCTTGGGAAATCTGCCCTTTGGAAATGAGACTGTTGGCCTTCTCAACTAGGCCGAAAAGAGCGGCCAGCGATTCGGAAATATTGAGGTCATCTTCGAGACCGGCCATGAAGCCCGAGCGGGCCTCGCCGATCAGCTTGGCTATTGCGGGATTCTTTCCGGTCCCGTCCTTAACGCCCCGAAGGTCGACCAGGAAGTCCCGGATCCTGTTGCGGCCGGCACGGGCCTGTTCGAGAGCTTCGAAGGTGAAGTTGAGCATCTTCCGGTAATGTGTGGAGAGGAGCAGGAATCGGATCTCCGGAGGATCATATCCCTTGGCCAGAATGTCGTTCAAAGTATAAAAATTCCCCTTGGATTTGGCCATTTTTTCGCCGTCGACGACCAGGTGATGGCAGTGCAGCCAGCAGTTGACGAACTTGACCCCGTTGGCCGCCTCTGACTGGGCGATTTCGTTCTCGTGGTGGGGGAAAATATTGTCGACGCCGCCGCAGTGGATATCGAACGTCGGGCCCAGATATTTGGAGCTCATGGCCGAGCATTCGATGTGCCAGCCGGGCCGTCCCGGCCCGAGCTCCGTCTCCCAAGATGGCTCGCCTTCCTTTTTCGCCTTCCAAAGGGCGAAGTCGTGGACGCTTTCCTTCTCATATTCGTCCGAGTCGCCGCGCTGTCCGGGCCGGAGGTCTTCCAGGTTGATCTTGGACAGCCGTCCGTAGGCCGGAAATTTGGCGATGCTGAAGTAGATCGAACCGTCTTTTTCGTAGGCGAAGCCATTGTCGAGAAGGGTCCTGACGATCGCGACCATTTCGGGGATATGCTCCGTTGCCCTGGGATAATGGTCGGCCGGCAGGATGTTCAGGATATCGCGGTCCGCGTAAAATGCCTCGATAAAGGGCCGGGTATATTCCCCGAGCGTCAGCTCCTTGGCGTTGGCGCCGCGGATCGTCTTGTCGTCGACATCCGTGATGTTCATGACATGAGTGACTTTGAGCCCGCTGAACAGGAGAAAGCGCTTGAGCAAGTCCTCGAAGATGTACGCTCGCCAGTTGCCGATATGGGGAAAATCGTAGACGGTGGGCCCGCAAGTGTAGAGCTTCACCTCGCCGGAACGGAGGGGGACGAAGGGCTCGACCGAGCCGCTGAAGGTATTGTGAAATCGGATCATCAGGGTCATTATGGAAATTCTCGAGGCCGCAGTCAATCCCTTTCGGGGGATTCCACGGATCCAAGTCCGTGGAGCTTCAGCCGGTTTGAAGGGCCTTCACTTTAATAGACGCCCGCCGGCCGAGGATTCGTCAGGCTTATTGACCGACAAGGTCGCTTTGTGCCATAATCTATCTTCCATTTGCCCGGAGTCGCACAATATGAAAACAAAGATCGGAATCCGCCGGGAGGATATCAACAAGTGGGAAAAACGTGTCCCTCTCATCCCGTCTCACGCCCGTGAATTGATCAACGGGCACCCTCTCGAAATCCAAATTCAGCCGTCCACCATCCGTATCTTCACCGACGATGATTACCGGATCTCCGGAATCCCCGTCCGCGAAGACCTTTCGGCCTGTGACATCGTCCTCGCTCTCAAAGAGATCCCCATCGAGCGCCTTGAAAAGGACAAGACCTACGTCTTTTTCTCCCACACGGCGAAGGGTCAGAGCCACAACATGCCCATGCTCAAGAAAATGATGGACATGGGCTGCTCCATCATCGATTACGAGAAAATGGTCAACGACAAGGGGCAGCGCGTGCTCTTCTTCGGCAACTACGCCGGTCACGCGGGAATGATCGATACCCTCTGGGCCCTGGGCCGGAAGCTTGCCCTCGAAGGTATCCCGAACCCGTTCGGGGCGCTTCACCCGACGCACTATTACAAAAATCTGGTGGAAGCCAAGGAAGCCGTCGGCCAGGTGGCCTGGAAGATCATCAGGGAGGGACTGCCCGGGGATCTCGACCCCCTGGTCATCGGCTTTTTCGGCTACGGACACACTTCGCAGGGGGCCCAGGAGATTCTCGATATCCTGCCGGTAGAAGCCGTCCAGCCCCGTGACCTGCCCCGGCTCTTCAAGCGGCGCCCGGATTCTCCGCGAACCGTTTATAAGGTCGTTTTCAAAGAAGAGGACATGGTGGAGAGAACGGTCCCCGGCCGGCCGTTCGACCTTCAGGACTATTATCAGAACCCCCAGGAGTACCGGCCGGTCGTCGAAAGCCTGGTCCCTTGCCTGACGGCGATCGTCAACGGCATTTATTGGACGCCCAAGTATCCCAAATTCGTGACCAAGCCCTTTCTGAAAAAGCTCTTCGGCGGGAGGGACCGGCCGCGCCTTAGGGTGATCGGGGACATCACCTGCGACATCAACGGCTCGATCGAAAGCACGGTCGAGGCCACCGACCCCGAGAATCCGGTTTATGTCTATGATCCGTTCCTGGACAAGCCGGTTTTCGGCTTCGAGGGGACGGGACCCGTGGTCCTGGCCGTCTATAACCTTCCGGCGGAGCTCCCCCTCGAAGCGTCCACGTACTTCAGCGGCGGCTTGAAAGAATATGTCCCTGCCCTGGCCAAGGCCAATTTCCGCGCGACGTTCGAGGATTGCGGCCTGCCGGACGTCATCCGGCGGGCGGTGATCCTTTACCGTGGAAAATTGACCCCTGATTACGCTTATCTCGGCCCGTTCGTCCAATAAATCTTTTTGGAGAGAACGCCATGAAAAAGATCCTCGTTTTCGGCGCAGGACTGGTCGCGAAGCCCCTGGTGAAATACCTCCTCGATCAGCCGGACTTCCGGGTTGCCGTGGCGGACATGGCGCCCGGGAGGGCCAGCAGGGTCGTCTCGGGCCACCCCCGGGGTGAGGCGATGGCGCTCTCCATCGAGGACCGGGCGGCCATGAAGGCCGAGATCGGAAAGAGCGACCTGGTCGTCAGCATGCTCCCGTACGCGTTCCACCCCGAGGTCGCCGCGGTTGCGATCGAATCCGGCAAGAGCGTCGTGACGGCCTCCTACGTGAGCCCGGCCATGAAGGAACTCGACGGCCGCGCCCGGGAGAAGGGCGTCATCGTCCTCAACGAGCTCGGGCTCGACCCGGGGATCGACCACATGGAGGCCATGCGGATCATCCACGAGGTGCACGAGGAAGGCGGCCGCGTCCTGAGCTTCAGGTCCTATTGCGGAGGTCTGCCGGCCCCCGAGGCGAATACCAACCCCTTCGGCTACAAGTTCTCCTGGAGCCCCAGGGGGGTTCTCCTGGCTTCCAAGAACTCGGCCAAATATCTCAAGGACGGGAATGTCGTCCTAATCCCCGCTGAGAAGCTCTTCGACAGCCCGGAAACGATAGCGTTTCCCGGCCTCGGCGAATTCGAGGGATATCCCAATAGGGATTCGGCGTCCTACCGGGAAACCTACGGGATCCCCGAAGCCAGAACCGTCCTGCGAGGGACTCTCCGGTATCCCGGGTGGTGCCGCACCCTTAAAAAAATCGGCGAGCTGGGACTGCTCGATGAAACCGGCATCAGCGACTGGACGGGCCGCACGTATCGGGACCTCATGGCCCGGCTCGCCCAGGCCGCGGCAGGGGACGACGTCGCGAAGGCCGTCGCCGCCCGTCTGGGACTAAAGCTCGATTCGGACATTATGGGCCGCCTGGAATGGCTGGGGCTTTTCACGGCGGATCCACTCCCCGTCGCCAAGGGGTCGGCCTTCGACATCCTGGCGGCCCGGATGGTCGAGCGGCTCCAATATACCGAAGGGGAGAGAGACATGGTCATCCTTCAGCACGAATTCCTGCTGGAGAGCAGGAAAGGCCGGGTCGAAAAGATCACGTCGACCCTGATCGACTTCGGCATCCCCGGCGGCGACTCCTCGATGTCCCGGACGGTCGGACTGCCCGCGGCGATCGGGGCCCGGCTTATTCTGGAAGGCCGGATCAAGGAAATCGGTGTCCGCGTCCCCGTGACCCCCGACATCTACAATCCCATCCTTAATGAGTTGGCCAGGCTGGGCATCCGCTTCCAAGAACATCGTCAACCGGTGTAAGCCCCCACCCGGACGGAAGAGGGACAGATGGGGATGGCCCCTCTTTCAGATGCACCCGGGAGGTTTGACTTTCGCCGGCCCGGCGTCTATTGTTGATGGGGAGGGCCGTGATGAAAAGAAAACCCAGTGTCGCCGGCAGTTTTTACCCCGGTCAGAAGGATGCGCTCCTTGAAACCATCGCCCAAATGACGGACCGGAAAGCCGCCAGAAAAAAAGCTCTGGCCGTGGTCGCTCCACACGCTGGCTATGAATATTCCGGTCCCGTCGCGGGGGCCGTGTTCTCGTCCGTCGAGATCCCCCGGACGGTCGTCATTCTGGGCCCGGCCCACAGGGAAATCGGGGAGCTTTTCGCCATCCAGAAGGAAGGCAGCTGGGTGACGCCTCTGGGCGAGGCGCCCATCCAAGCCGACCTGGCCGCCCTCATCCTCGACCTCTGCCCGCTTGTCACGGAGGATGAACGGGCCCATCAGGGGGAACATTCCCTGGAAGTCCAGTTACCCTTCATTCAATACTTCGAAAAAAAGGTCTCACTAGTCCCGGTTTGCGTATCCTACGAGGCGGAATTTGACGACCTCGAGACTTTTGGACGCGCCCTCGCGGCCTCCCTCCGCGCCTTCGGCCAGGACGTCTTGATCGTGGCCAGCACGGACATGAGCCATTACGTTAGCCAGGAAATGGCCGAGAAGAAAGACTTCCTGGCCATCCGGAAAATCATCGCCCTCGACGCCCGCGGCCTGTTCGATACGGTCAGGGACCACAAGATCAGCATGTGCGGCTATCAACCCACGACGGCGGCCATCACCGCAGCCAGGGAACTGGGAGCCGCCGGGGCCGATCTTATACAATACCAGACATCGGGGGCGAGGACTGGCGACTTCGCCCAAGTTGTTGGATACGCTGGAATTAGAATAATCTGAGCAGGCCCCCCTTAACTCCCAGTCATTTGACAATTATCCGCCGTTAGTGCTATAAATCAAGAGAAAGAACAAGATGTCTAAGTCTGCCCCGCGCGATAAGGATGGGAAAGTCTTGAAACTTCTCGTCGAGGCCTACGTCCGCGACGGGCGGCCCGTCAGCTCGGCCTCGATCGCCCACTCCAGGAAGTTCGATGGCTCGTCGGCCACCGTGCGGAACATCATGGCCAGACTCGCGGACGAGGGCTTCCTGTCCCAGCCCCATACGTCAGCCGGCCGCGTCCCGACCGACAAAGGGTTCCGCTATTATGTCAACAGTCTGCTTTCGGAAAAATCTCTGGCCCAGGACGACCTCCCTCTGATCCAGGACGAATTCCCCACGAAGACCGCGGACCTGGATTCCCTCCTTATCCAGGCCTCGCGCCTGCTCGCCGATAGTTCCGACAATCTCGCCTTCGTGATTTCGCCCCAGATTTCCCGGGTCCAGTTCGAACACGTCCGCTTCGTCCGCATATCCCACCATCGGATCATGGCCATCCTCGTGACGCCGTTCCAGATGGTCTTGACCGAAACGCTGGAGACCGAGCTTCCCATGACTCAGACCGAACTCGACCGGGCCTCGCAATATATCAACCAGAATTTCCGAGGGAAAACGCTCGTCTACACCCGGGACATGCTGCTTCAGGAGCTCCCCAAGTACCGGGCCCGGTACGAAGACGTCCTCAGCAAGCTCACGGACCTTGTCCGCGTCGTCATCAACCGGGAGGGGGACGAGAACCGGATCTTCATCCAGGGAACGTCTCGGCTCCTCGGCAAGGCCGAACTTTTCGAGACGGGCAAGCTGCGGTCCCTGTTTCAGAATTTCGAGGAGAAATCGGCCCTCGTCAAGCTTCTGGCCGATTTCATAAGCCTGGGCCGCGTCAAGGTCCTGATCGGGGCGGAGGCCAACTTCCCCGGCGTCCAGGACTGCTCCCTCGTCCTGTCCCATTATGGAACGGGCCGCGAGGTCCTGGGCTCCCTGGGTATCATCGGACCCAAGAGGATCCCCTATGAAAAAATCATCCCCCTCGTGGACCGTGTCGCCCAGCGCCTGAGCCAGGCCATCATCATCTTCGGCAGAGAGGTCTCGCTATGACAGACGACGAAAAGCCAAAACCGGCCGAGGAGATCGAATACATCCCGGATCCCGGCGCTCCCGAAGAGGGCAAGCCGGCCGCGCCGCCGGAGGCCGGGGTGGAGGGCAAAGACCATCCGGAGCCCGGCGCCGCCGAAAAGGAACCCGCTCCGTCGGTCAAGCACCTGAAGGAGAAGCTCAAGAAGCGTGAAGCCGAGGTCAAACACCTCAAGAAGGAGATCGAAGAGCTGAAAGACCAGTACGTGAGGAAGCTGGCCGACCTCGAGAATCTCCGGAAGAGGATCGAGCGGGAGAAAGCCGACTACTTCCAATATGCCCTGAGCGAAGTCCTGCTCGAATTCCTGGGGATCATCGATAATTTCCAGCGGGCCCTCCAGGCGTCGGCCGGGGAGGCCGACGGGAAAACGTTCAGGGACGGGATCGACCTCATCTATCGGATGTCTCAGAGCCTCCTCTTCAAACGGGGGGTCCAGCCGATCGAAATCAAGGACGGGGTGTTCGACCCGACGTTGCATCACGCCATGGCCATGGAAGAATCCGAGGAGGTCAAGGAGCCGCGCGTGACGGAGGAGTTGCAGAAAGGATACATGCTTCACAACAGGCTTCTTCGTCCGGCCTTGGTCAAAGTCGTCGTCCCCAGCAAAAAGAAGGATTGAGCGCATGGAGCACGTCATCGGCATCGATCTCGGCACAACCTATTCCTGCGTCGCGTTTCTCGAGGGCGGGACCCCGATTGTCATCCCCAACCTGGAAGGACTGCCGACGACGCCTTCGGTCGTCTCCTTCACCTCGACCGGGGAGCGCCTGGTCGGCACCCTGGCCCTCAGGCAAGCCCTCACCAACCCTCAGAACACCATTTTCGCGGTCAAGCGGCTCATCGGCCGGAAGTTCGATTCCCCGGAGATCTCGGAGGCGCGGTCCCGGCTGCCCTACCAGCTGGCCGGGGCCCCGAACGGCGACGTCCTGGTCGCCGTCGATTCGAAGACCATGACCCCCCAGGAAATCTCGGCCATGATCTTGTCTTATCTCAAGGGCTGCGCGGAATCCTATTTCGGCGGCGCGGTGACGGACGTCGTGATCACGGTTCCGGCGCACTTCAACGACCACCAGAGGCAGGCTACCAAGGACGCCGCCCTGATCAGCGGCTTCAACGTCCAGCGGGTCATCAATGAGCCGACGGCCGCCGGCCTGGCCTACGGTCTCAACTCCAAGAAAAACGGGACGGCCGCGGTTTTCGACCTGGGCGGCGGGACCTTCGACATTACCCTGATGGAGATCCGGGACGGGGTTTTCCACGTGCTGGCCACCAACGGTGACTCCTACCTGGGCGGGGAAGATTTTGACAACAGGATCATCGAATGGTTGGTGGAGAGCTTCCGGAAGGAGACCGGGATCGACCTCCATCACGATAAGCTCGCCCTCCAGAGGATCAAGGAGGGCGCGGAGCGGGCCAAGCGCGAATTGTCCTTCACCATGGAGACGGAGATCAACCTGCCGTTCATCTGCTCCGACCAGACGAGCTCCAAGCACATGCGGAAGGTCCTGACCCGCCAGGCCCTGGAGGAACTGACCGGGGACATCGTCGAACGGACGATTCCGCTGATCGAGGAAGCCTTCGGCGAGGCCCGCCTGAACCCCGATAAGATCGACGACATCATCCTCGTCGGCGGGCAGACCCGGATGCCGCTCGTCAAGAAGAGGATCGGCGAGTTCTTCGACAAGAAGCCGTCCGAGCATGTCAACCCCGACGAGATCGTGGCCATGGGGGCGGCCATCCAGTCCGGCATCCTGCAGGGCCAGGTCCGGGGACTGGTTTTGCTCCTCGACGTCACGCCGTTTGCGCTCGGGATCGAGACGGAGAACGACGGCTACGAAACGGTCATCGAGAAGAACTCGACCATCCCGCTGCGCAAGACCCAATCCTTCACGACGGTCGAGCACAACCAGCGGCGCGTCCGTCTGCATGTCCTTCAGGGAGAGAAGCCCTTGGCCTCCATGAACAAATCACTGTCCGTGTTCGAGCTCGTCGGGATCGAGCCCGCCCCGGCCGGCGTTCCCCAGATCGATGTCACGTTCGAGATCAACGCCGACGGGCTGGTCAAAGTCTCCGCCAAGGACGTCGCGACGGGTCTCCAGCAGAAGATCGAGGTCCGGCCTTCCTCCGGGCTCCTTCCCGACGAACTCGAGGCCCTCATCGAGAAAAGGAAAGGCGAAGGGCTGAAGCCGACCCCGAATGGCTAAGCGGGATTATTACGAGATCCTCGGAATTACGCGGAACGCCCCGCCCGAGGAGATCAAGAAAGCCTACAGGCAGATGGCGCTGAGGCACCATCCGGACCGCAACCCCGGCAACAGGGATGCCGAGGAAAAGTTCAAGGAGGCCGCCGAAGCCTACAGCGTCCTCGCCGACCCCCAGAAACGCTCGATTTATGACCGCTATGGCCAGGACGGGCTGCGCGGCGAAGGGTTTCAGGGCTTTTCCGGCTTCGACTCGTCGGTCTTCGAGGACTTCGAAGACATCCTCGGGAACTTTTTCGGGTTCAGCTTCGGCAACTTCTTCGGGAGCAGAGATAGGACCCGGGGCCGCGAGCGCCAGAGAGGCCGCGACTTGGCCCTCGAGGTCGAAGTCAGCCTCGAAGAAGCCGCAGCCGGCGCCGACAGGGAGATCAAGCTGAACAGGGCCGAGGCCTGCCCGGCCTGCGGCGGCTCGAAGAGCAAGCCCGGGACGGCCCCCTCCGCCTGCCCGGCTTGTGGGGGGAAAGGCCAGATGCGTTACCAGCAGGGCTTTTTCACTGTGGCCAGGACCTGCCCGAGGTGCCAGGGCCGGGGCGACGTTATTTCCTCACCCTGCGAAACCTGCGAGGGCAAGGGCCACGTCAAGGAAAAGCGGACCCTCAAGGTCCGCATCCCGGCCGGGGTCGACGACGGCTCTCGGCTGAGGCTCGTCGGGGAAGGGGAGGTGGGCGACCAGGGGATGCCGGGCGGAGACCTCTATGTGGTCACCCGGGTCCGGAAGCACCCCTTCTTCGAGCGGGAAGAAAACGACCTGAGCTGCCAGATCGAGATCTCTTCCACTCAGGCCGCGCTCGGGGCCAGGGTCGAAATCCCGACACTCGACGGGAGCGAAGTCCTGAAAATCCACGCGGGGACGCAGGCGGGAGAAACCTTCAAGCTCAAAGGCAAGGGTGTTCCGGATATCACAGGCCGGAGGAGAGGGGACCTTTTCATCAGGGTCCAGGTTAAGACGCCCGAGAACCTGCCCAAGGAGCAGAAGGCTCTGCTGGCCAAGTTGGCCGAGCTCAGGGGCGAAGACATTGAGTCCGTCGACAAGAGCGTGGCCCAGAAGGTCAAGAATATTCTCCACTAGGCCCGGAGATCGCATTGACGTCAAACCAGTTCTTCGTCCCACGGATGGAAAGGGGGTCGACCCGTGTCGTCCTCGAGGGGAGCGAGCATCACCACCTGGCCAAAGCGGCCAGGATTAAGGAAGGGGATACGGTCCGCCTTTTTGACGCTGCGAGAAACCGTTGCCTGGCGCAAGTCGAATCCGTAGAGAAAGCTCGAACGACCCTTAAGGTCCTCGAAGAGGCCCCCCCCGAGGCGCTCCGCGTGAAACTGGTCCTGGCCCAGGCCATGCTCCAGGCCAAGAAAATGGAGTTCATCTTGCAGAAGGCATCGGAAATCGGGATAACCGGATTCATCCCGGTCGAAACCGCCCGCTCGTTGAAGGCCTCCGGGAACCGTTCGGGAAGCAAGGCCGAACGTTGGGCCAAGATCGCCAGAGAAGCCACCAAGCAGAGCAAAGGCGGGGCGGCGCCCGCAATCTATCCGGCCGAACGACTGAAAGTCATCCTGGCCCGGCCGGCGCAGGGGTTGAGGATCTTCTTGAGCGAGAACGGCGGCCAGCTCCTCCGGTGTCTTCTCATGGAGGCGGGAAGCGGGGGGCCGCCACCGGCGCCCGAAGTGACCGTTTTTGTCGGCCCGGAAGGCGGGTGGACCGGGTCCGAGGAGAAAGGATTTCGCGAGGCCGGTTGCGAGGCCGTCAGCCTCGGAAGCCGAATCCTGAAGGCCGAGACGGCGGCCATCGCCGGAGTCGCCATGATGGCCCATTTCTGGAACGGGTGACATGTTTCTTCAGGGACAAAAAGTCGGGAAATACGAGATCCTCCGGTCGCTCGGCAGCGGCGGATTCGGCTCCGTGTATCTGGCCAAGGACACCTGGCTTGATATCAAGGTCGCCATCAAGGTGCCCCACAAGCAGTCCGCGGAGCTCTATAAGCTCCTGAAGGAGCCGCGTCTTCAGGCCGCTCTCAGCCACCCGAACATCGTCCGGATGCTGGCCGCCGAAAAAGAAAAGAACGTTTTCTTCATGGTCATGGAATATGTCAAGGGTCCGACCCTGGAGAAGATCCTGGAGAAGGAGCGGGTCCTCGGGTGCGAGCAGGCCCTGGACTACGTCAAGCAGGTCGCCTACGGCATGGACCACGCCCACAAAAACAAGATCATCCACCGGGACCTGAGGCCCTCCAACATCATCATCTCGGAAGACGGGACGGCCAAGATCACGGATTTCGGGACGTCGGCCTGGCTCAATTCCGTGCCCTACGCCTCGACGAGGATCGGTTCCCCGCCCTACATGGCGCCCGAGCAGTTCCTGGGCAAGGCCAGCTATGCGTCGGATATCTATTCCATCGGCTGCATATTTTACGAGATGATCATCGGCCGGCCGCCGATCTTCGACCCGGACCCCTTCAAAATCCTGGAGAAGGCCCAGCAGGGGAAGATCACGCCGCCCCGCATCCGGAACAGCAAGGTCCCTAAGGACCTCGACGTGATCATTATGAAAGCCTTGGCGCCGAAGGTCGAGGACCGGTATCAGAGCGCGGCCGAGATCATCCGGGACCTGTCCCTTTACAAGGGGAAAACCCCCAAGACGGCGGAAATCGACGACATCATGCTCCGGATCAAGGCGAGGGATCAGAAGTCCTCCGCGCACTGCTGGAACTGCCGCCGCCCGCTGCCCCCGAAGTCGCGCCTCTGCCCCCATTGCGGAGAGAGCCTGTGATCTCTGCGGTGAGGGCGTTTGACTTGCCCGGACCGGATGGTATAACATTAGCCTTCGAAATGCCGCAGGGTTGTCCTTGACGCCCTTGGGAAGAACGTAGAGGGAGATGGAGCGAAGGAGTCACCGATGAGCCCTTTCCTTGAGAACGGCCTCGTTTGGATGAACGGACAACTCGTCCCCTGGAAGGACGCCAAGATCCACGTCGCCTCCCACGTCGTTCATTACGGGAGCTCGATCTTCGAGGGGTTCCGGGCCTACGCCACGCCCAAGGGGACGGCGGTCTTCCGGTTGAAGGACCACACCCGCCGGCTGTACAACTCGTGCAAGATCTATCGCATCGAGGTCCCCTATACCCAGGACGCGTTCAACCAGGCCGTCGTCGACACCATCCGGGCGAACAAACTCAAGGCCTGCTATGTGCGGCCCATCGTCTACCGCGGCTACCGGACCCTCGGCGTCGATCCCTTTCCCAACCCCGTCGACTGCGCCATCCTGGTCTGGGAATGGGGACAATACCTGGGCGCGGAAGCCCTCGAGAACGGCGTGGACGTCTGCATTTCCTCCTGGTGGCGGATGGCTCCGAACACGTTTCCGGCCCTGGCCAAGTCGGGGGCCAACTACATGAATTCCCAGCTCATCAAGATGGAGGCCATGCTGGACGGCTATGCCGAAGGGATCGCCCTCAACATCCGCGGCCACATCAGCGAGGGAAGCGGCGAAAACCTCTTCATCGTCAGGGACGGCGCCGTCTACACGCCGCCCCTTTCCTCGTCGGTCCTGCCGGGCATCACCCGGGAATCCGTCATGACCCTGCTCAAGGAGATGGGCATCCGCATCGTCGAGGACACCATCCCCCGGGAAATGCTCTACATCTCGGACGAGGTCTTCTTCACGGGGTCCGCGGCCGAAGTCACGCCGATCCGGTCCATCGACAAAATCATGGTCGGAAACGGGAAGCGGGGGCCCATCACCCGGAAGATTCAGGAGGCGTTTTTCGCCTACATCGACGGGGCACGGGACGACACCTACGGCTGGCTCACTTTTGTGGCATAAATTTATGGGAGGATATCCTCATGGTTATTGATGAATTCTTGAAAATCGCCATCGAACGGGACGCCTCGGACCTGCACTTCAAGGCCGGAAACCACCCCATGATCCGCGTCCACGGCACGCTGACCCCATTGACGGGATTCCCGCGCCTGACGACCGCCGATTGCGAGGAACTCTCGAACCAGATGATGACGGATTTCCAGCGGAAACGCCTGCGTGAGGATTTCGACATCGACCTCGCGTACAGCCTCCCCGGGTTCGGCCGGTTCCGGGGCAGCATCTATTACCAGCGGGGCTCGCTGGCCATCGCCCTCCGCATCATCCCGCTCGAAGTCAAGACCATCCGGCAGCTTCTCCTGCCCGAGGTCCTGGAGAAGGTCGCTTTTTATCAGCGCGGCCTCGTCCTCGTGACCGGGACGACCGGAAGCGGCAAGACGACGACGCTGGCGGCCATGATCGAGTACATCAACCAGTTTCGCCGGGAGAATATCATCACCATCGAGGACCCCATCGAATATCTCCATAAGGACAAGAAGAGCACCATCAGCCAGCGCGAAGTCGGGATGGACGTTTCGAGCTTTTCCCGGGGCCTCCGCGCCTGCCTCCGTGAGGACCCGGACATCATCCTCGTGGGCGAAATGCGCGACCTGGACACTATCGAGACGGCGCTGCTCGCGGCCGAAACGGGCCACCTCGTCCTGAGCACCCTCCATACGCTCGACGCGCCGGAAAGCATCAACCGCATCATCGCGGTGTTCGCCCCCCACCACCAGCGCCAAGTCCGGCTCCAGCTGGCCAGCATCCTCAAGGCCATCATTTCCATGCGCCTGATCCCGCGCATGGACGGCCAGGGCCGGGTGCCGGCCGTGGAGGTCATGATCATGACACCATACCTCCAGGAGTGCATCGCCGACAAGGACAAGCAGGGGATGATCAAGGACGCCATCGCGGCGGGCGTTTCCCAGTACGGGATGCAGACCTTCGATCAGTCCATCTACCAGCTCTACCGCGACGGATATATTTCCTTCGAACAGGGCATGAAGTATTCCTCGAATCCCGATAACTTCAAGCTCCGTGTGATGGGCATCCAGTCCACCTTGGACATCGCCACGGAGCAGATGGAAAAGGGGATGGGCAAGGTGGAGCGCGTCGAGGGGGGGGCTGAAGAAGAGCCCAAATGATATCCTCCGAAATCCGCGAGACATTCCTCGGATATTTCGCGGCGAGAGGGCACAAGGTCGTCCAAAGCTCGCCGCTGCTGCCCAAGGACGACCCGACCATTCTCTTCACCAACGCCGGGATGAACCAGTTCAAGAACGTCTTCCTGGGCCTTGAAAAGAGGAGCTACAGGCGGGCGGCGACGGTCCAGAAGTGCATGCGTGTCAGCGGCAAGCACAACGACCTCGAGACCGTGGGCCGGACGAATAAGCACCACACCTTCTTCGAGATGCTCGGCAATTTTTCCTTCGGCGATTATTTCAAGAGGGAGGCCATCGGATTCGCCTGGGAGCTCGTCACCGGCGTCTTCGGCCTTCCCGAGGACAGGCTCTACGCGACGATCTACCTCGAAGACGACCAGGCCTTCAAGATATGGGCGGACGAGGTCGGCGTGCCGCGAGACCGGATTTTCCGTTATGGGAAGAAGGATAATTTTTGGGCCATGGGCGATACGGGCCCGTGCGGGCCCTGCTCGGAGCTCCATTACGACCTTGGCGAGGACGTCGAGAGAGGAGCCCCCGAAGCCCTCATCGAGAATGGGAGCAACCGTTTCCTCGAACTCTGGAACCTGGTCTTCATGGAGTTCGACCGGGATGATAAGGGCACCCTCCATCCTCTCCCGGCTCCGTCGATCGATACCGGCATGGGGCTCGAGCGCATGGCGGCGGTCCTCCAGGGGAAGCGGAGCAACTTCGAGACCGACCTCTTCACGCCCTTGATCGAAGCCGCCGCCGAACTGGGCAAGAGGGAGTACCCGTCCGGCGATGATGGCGACGTTTCGATCCGCATCATCGCCGACCATATCCGCGCGATCTCCTTCCTTATCGGCGACGGGGTGACTCCGGCCAATATCGGCCGCGGCTATGTCCTGAGGCGCCTCATCCGCCGGGCCTACCGGCAGGGGAATCTCATCGGCATCGACCGGCCTTTCCTCTTTGAGCTTGTCGGCCGGGTCGCCGATATCATGAAGGACGCCTACCCCGAGCTCCTGTCTTCGATCCAATATGTTTCGAAGGTGTGCCTGTCCGAGGAGGAACGTTTCGCCTCCACCCTAGCTTCCGGGCTGAAGGACTTCGACCAGGTCGTCCGCGAAACCCGCGATGCTGGGGGGACGGTCCTCCCTGGCGGGAAAATCTTCAAGCTCTACGATACGTTCGGCTTTCCCGTGGACCTCTCACAGGAATTGGCGCGGGAAAGGGGGCTCGACGTGGACGAGCCCGGGTTCGCGAAGGAGCTCGAGGAACAGAAGAGGAAAGCCCGTCTCTCCTGGAAAGGAGATGTCCGCCAAAAAGAAAAGATGGCCTACGAAGGACTCCGGAACCTTAAGCCCGTGTCCCGCGTTTACGAAGCCTGTGAGCTCTCCGACGTCAAGATCCTGACGCTTCTCAAGGACGGCCTCCAAGTGGACGGCCTGGGACCCGGGGAGCAAGGCGTGGCCGTCCTGAGCGAGACGCCGTTCTACGCCGAGGCCGGAGGACAGGTTGGGGACTCCGGGTTCCTGAAGGGGACCCGTTTTTCCGCTCTGGTTGAAAACACGTATTATCTAACGCCGGAGCTCGTCGGCCACGAGGTCAGGGTCCTGACCGGGGAATTGAGAGTGGGCGACGCAGCAGACGCCTCCGTGGACGTCGTCCGGCGGCAGGCCGTGTCAAATAACCATACGGCGACGCACCTCCTCCACGCGGCCCTTCGCCAGGTCCTAGGCGATCATGTCAAGCAGTCCGGCTCGCTGGTCTCCGCGACCCGGCTCCGCTTCGACTTCACCCATTTCTCGCATCTCGCCCGGGAGGAAATCCACAGGGTCGAGTCCCTCGTGAACGAGAAAATCCGCGAGGATATTCCTGTCGATACGAAGGTCACGACGCTCGAAGAGGGAATCAAAGAGGGCGCCACCGCCATTTTCGAGGAGAAGTACGGAGAGAAGGTCCGGGTCATCGGGATCGGAGACTACAGCAAGGAGCTTTGCGGGGGCATCCACGTCCGGTCCACGGGCCGGATTGGGCTGTTCAAGATCCTCTCGGAGTCCAGTGTCGCCTCAGGGATGCGGCGGATCGAGGCCGTCACGGGCGAAGAGGCCTTCCGCTATCTCCGGGAGCTCGAGGACCTCGTGACGGGCGTCGAAAAGAGCCTGGGCGCCTCCCGCCGCGAGATCATGGCCAGGATCGACAAACTCAAGGACGGATTGGAGTCTGCCGAAAAGGAAAACAGGGCCCTGCGCAAGAAGATCGTGTTGGGAACAGGCACTATCGAGGCCAATTCCTCGATCTCCGGAAGGCCAACACTTATAAGGAACATCAAGGGCATCTCCGTTCATGTCCAAAGAGCCGACGGGTTGGCGATGGTCGAGCTCCGGGAGCTGGCCGATGCTCTGAGACAAAAGCTGGGAAGCGGCGTCGTCTTCCTGGGAGCGACGGATGGCGATAAAGTCTTTCTTGTGGCTTCCGTGAGCAAGGACCTTACGTCCCGCGTCCAGGCCGGGGCGCTGATCAAGGAGGCGGCCCCCATCGTCGGCGGGGGAGGGGGAGGCCGGCCCGATTTCGCCCAGGCGGGGGGTAACCGCCCCGGGGAACTCGACAAGCTCCTCGAGAATGTGCCGGGGATCGTCGAGAAGCTTCTGGCCTGACCCCGCGATTCACCCCTCGGGGGGATTGCAAAATCCCAGGGTTTGAGGCAGGATGAAATACGGAACTCCGATGACTATCCGGAAGACGGGTTTGACAGCGCTGGGGATCGTTCTCTGGGTTTCGGTCCTATTCCCCGCCTCTGCCGCCGACCTCAAGAAGCTCTACACTCCCATTGTCGAGAATGTCGCCGCGAAGCATCGGGTGCCCGCGGACCTCATCCACGCGATCATCCGGGCCGAATCGAATTATGATAGCTTTGCCCTCTCCGAAAAAGGCGCCATGGGGCTCATGCAATTGATGCCCGAAACGGCCGCCCAGTACGGCGTCAAGAACGTCTTCGATCCCGCGCAAAACATCGAAGGCGGGACGAAATACCTCAAAGACCTGATGAGACTTTACAACAGCCAGACCAACCTGGTCCTAGCCGCCTACAACGCAGGGCAGGAAGCGGTCAGGAAATACGGGGGGAACATCCCGAATTATAAGGAAACCCGTGATTATATCCAGAGGGTGATGGCCAAGTACAACAAGCCGGTGATTCGTTCGACGCGCCCGGTTGTCAAGGTCCGCGACGAATCAGGTCGTGTCGTCCTCACCACAGACCCCGAGCTCGTCCGCCAGAAAACGGATTATTGACGAGTGCCCCGTCGGAGGGGAAGCCGGCCCGGCCGTTCCTCAGCGGACCTGCTCCAGAAATCCCTTGATCGCCAGGTTTCTGGGCAGGATTTCGAATGTCGCCGGAAGGCGGCCGAGCTGCTCGCCGTCGAGCTCGAGCAGGACGTCCTCCTCTTCCTCCGGATAGGCCTCGACGGTGCTGCCGCGGACGAGCGAAATCTTGGGATGAGACAGGTGACTGCCGTTCATCAGCTTCCAGCCGTGGAGACAGAACTCGAGGAATTTCATGCTGCGGACGAGCACGCTGTCGAACAGGCCGTCGTCGAGCCGGGCCCCGGGGGCGACCTTCATGCCTTTGCCGAAGATCCGGCCGTTGGCGATGGCCCCGATGAGATACTCGCCCGGCGGCAGATTTTCGCCGTCGACCCGGATGCGGACTTTCCTGCTCCGGTATTGGATCATGGTCGTGACCAGGCAGCGGACATAGGATGAGGCCTTCCGCTCGAGCCGGCGCTGGTTGACCCTGCGGACGACCTCGCCGCCCAGGCCGAAGTCGGCCACGTTCAGGAAAAAGCGCTCGTCGTCCTGGCCCTGGTTGTTTTTAAAACGGACCTTGCCCACGTCCATGCGCACGGACGGGGCTTCGGTGATGACTTTGAGGGCGTTGGTCAGGCCCGGCGGGATGTTCAGGCTTTTGGTCAGGTCGCAGCCCGTCCCGGACGGCACGACGCCGAGCGTGGCCTCGGGGTTGATCATCCTCCGGTCCTCGAAGAAGCCGTTGGCGATTTCGTTCATGGTCCCGTCCCCACCGACGCCGATGACGAGCTCCGTCCCCTCCTTGATGACCTGGCGCGTGATCTCCGTGGCCTGGAAGGGCTTCTCCGTGAATTCGAACTTGTATTCCCGGATGAAGTTCTTCATGGCGTCGCGGATATCGCCCCAGCGCTTCCGGGTCCGGCCCCGGTTCGATTCGGGATTGACGATGACGTGGGTTTTAAACCGTCGCATCGGTCGGTCCTTGCGCCGGGGGCGGGGGAGGAGCAGGTATTTTTTTCCGCCCGAAGAGCGAAATACCAATGACGCCTCCCAGGACGCCCAGGACGGCGAAGATGGCGGCCGATACGAGGAGGCCGAGGAAGAAGCCGGCGAGGGTAAACCCGGTGGATCTGCCGCGTTGCATCAAATCCTGCACTCCCGCGGGCAATTGGTCGGTGACGCGGGCCAAGCTCTCCATGAACCGCCGGACAAACGCCTCATTGAGGGGCCGCAGTGGAATGCTCATCAGAGCGTCGACGGTGGCTGCCACGATCCCGGTCAAGGCGCCGACGATGGCTCCGTCCCCCGCGGTCAGGAGTCCGGGCGTATTCTTCGCCAGCAGGTGGGTGGCCAGCATCGCCCCGCCGATAATCCAAAGGCAGCAGAGGCAATTTACGAAGGGGATCCCCGAAAGGACGCCGGCGGCGGCTCCGGCGATGAGCGCGGGAACGAGGTATTCAGGCCTCCGCTTGTCCATGGCGCCTCCTGGGTCGTTCATATTGACCTATTCTACGTGTTTTGTCCGGGGATTATCAAGGCCTGATCGGTCCGGGGACCCGCCCGTCGAAGGACCGCCCATGCGGGCTAACCTCCAGAGGAGAAGTTCGCAAACGCCCGTGAGGAAGTAATAAGGCAGGAGAACGCCCCAGACGAAGCCGGTCCCGAACCGGACCCAGATCGGAGAGGTCCAGGCCCCGACGAGTCCCCCGGCGAAATCGATTCCAACCGGCAGCGAAAGAAGGACAAAGAGGCGGACGGGGGGGAGGGCGATTTTCGTGAAACCTCGCACAATGGGATAAGCGACGAGCCCGCCGAAGAAGCCCACGTAAATCCCAAGGCAACGGCCGCAGACGGCCAGCGGGAACCCCCGGAAATAGAAACAGCGGGAGGGAATCTGGTGGCAGACGGGGGCGAAAACGGCGTAGAGGAATGAGGCGGCGCCGGACGACCGGCTCCTGAGGTAAGGCGCGAGGAAAATGGCCGCGATCCAGGCCAGCGTGCCGAGAAAAGTGATCGTGTAGGCAACCCGGACGGCGCGGCGGACCGCAGCCGGCGGCGCGAGGGAAACCTTGTCGTCCATGATCTCTGCCTGGAACCGGTATTCTAACCCTTTCTTTTTTCGCTGTCATCATCGGGAGCCGCCACGCCCCGGGTGACCTGCGATTTCGTTTGACCCGTTCGCCGACGTTAAGCCCCGCCTTTCAAGGCGGGGACGAGAAGCGAGGCTCAGGGTTAACCCCGAACAAGCCCCGGCATTCATGCCGGGGAGTCATGGGGTTGACAGGACGGCCGGACCTTGAGTAAATTATGGTCAAACGGTACCCGTCGGAAGATCCTTGGCTTGAGGAGGAGACGATGACCAAAACCCGGAACAAATCCCTGGCCCTGGCCGGAATCGTGCTCATGGCCTGCGTCCCGCTCTTCGGTCAAACCGAGGACGCGACCCGGATCCTGGATCTGGCGAACGGCGGCGTCGTGGCCCTCGTCATCTACGGGGCGGACAAGGCCGAAGTCGCCAAGAGTTCAGCGATGGCCTTGGGGGCGGATATCCTGGCCACGTCCTACCACGCCATTAGCCAGGCCTATGACGTCGAAGCGCTCACCTCCAAGGGGAAAAAGATCAAAGTTGAGGGGATCGTCGCCGTCGACAAGGCCCACGATGTCGCCCTCCTGAAACTCAAGGGCAAAGTCCAGCCCCTGAACGTGAGCGTAGCCGGCCAACAGCCGCTGACGGCCGGAGCCAGGCTCTTCGCCCTGGGCTCCAACGATTCGGGCCAGGTCAACGTTTCTGAAGGGACTCTCCGGAGGTTCGTTGATATCGGGCCCCAGGAGAAGGTCATGGAACTGTCCCTTGCGACGACCGACCAGGGCTCCGGCGGTCCGCTCCTCGACCTCAGCGGCCAGGTCGTGGGCATGTTGATCGTCTTCGACCGCGGCGTCAGAGTCGGACTTCCGGCCGACGTGATCCAGAAAATCTCGCGCAGCGGGAAGGTAGCCGATTTCAAGAGCTGGAACCGGGAGGATTATTTCAGCTTTTTCGAAGGAGCTTCGTTTGGCGGCCGCGTGGCGGCGGCGTTGGACGAAATGGGGTCCGCCCGGACCCGCCTCGAAAAGGCCGTGAAATTGAACTCCTCCTTCACGGAAGGTCTCTGGCTGCTGGCCGGCATCTATGATAAACAGCGGGACTACCCGGCCGCGATCGAGGCGTACCAGAAGGTCGCGGCCCTCAATCCGTCCCGGGCCGAGGCCTTCTTCGGGCTCGGCTTGGTTCTCAAGAGGACCTCCCGACATCAGGAAGCGGTGGACGCCCTGGAAAAGGCCATCGCGTTGAATATCAATACCAAGGAGGTCTTCTTCGAACTCGGAGACACCTATGAGGCCATGCAGGATTGGGCCAAGGCGGCCGACGCCTACGAGAAGTATCTGGCGGCCAAGCCCGAGGTGACCTGGAACGGCTACCTACGGCTGGGCCTCTGTCGGACCAGGTTGCAGCAATACGACGCGGCCATCGCGGCCTTCCTGGCCGCCCAGAAAAGCCAACCCAAGGACCTGAAGGTCAATTTCAGCTTGGCGGAAGCCTATGAAAAGGCCGGCCAGCTCGAGAAAGCCGAAGAGGTTTATAACAACCTGGCCCAGATCAACCCGGGCGAAGCCCGATCCTATTATACCCAGGCCCTGCGGATTTATAACGCCGCCGGGAGATTCGACAAGGCTATCGGCCCGGCCAAGAAAATCGTCGAACTCGAGCCTAAGAACGAAATGAACGTCTATAACCTGGGTCTGATGTATTTCCAGCTCAAGAACTACAACGAGGCCATCGCGGCCTTCAAGCAGTGCCTGGCCATCAAGCCGGACGTGCCCAACGCCTGGTTCCAGATCGGCAGCGCCTACCTCAACGAGAAAATGTACAAGGAGGCCATCGACGCCTTCAAGAAGTTCACGGCAATGTCCCCGGACGAGCCCGGCGGGTGGCTCAGCATGGGCGTCTGTTACATGTATTTGAAGAATTTCGAAGGCGCCCTCGAGCCCATAAGAAAAGCGGTGGACCTCAAACCGGACAACGCCAACGCGCAGTTCAACCTGGCCATCGTCTACATCAACCTCAAGGACAACCTGAGCGCCAGGGAAGTCTACAAGAAACTGGCGACGCTCGACCCGGGGCTCGCGGAAAAACTGAAAAAATTCCTGAAATAATCCCTCCCAGGGCTCCCCGGGTCCGGTCCGAAATTGACAGGGGAGGGCGTTTATGCTAAAAATGACGTCCGGTCGTTCCCATTGTGAAGAGTCCCGCCTAACAGGAACCCGTTAAATCATAGGGGCAGGTGGCGGAATTGGCAGACGCGCTAGGCTTAGGACCTAGTTCCTGATGAAGGAGTGCGGGTTCGAGTCCCGCCCTGCCTATTCTCACCGCCCGGGCCGGCCGGCCGTCCCGGCTGACCGGATTCAGGAAAGAGAGCTGCCATGAGCGAACAGGAAGAAAAGAACCATTTTATCGACCTGAGCCCGAGCCGCAAGGAATTCGAGCTCGAGATCCCGGCCGAGGAGGTCGAAAGGGAATACTCCAAGGTGCTGTCCGATTACGCGAACCGGGTCAAGCTGCCCGGGTTCCGCAAGGGGCACGCCCCCAAGGACATGGTCCGGAACCTCTTCGACCATGATATCCTTCATGACGTTTATGACGAATTGATCCCCCGCAGCCTCGGGGTGGAGCTCAAGGCCCACAACCTGAATCCGGTGAACGTCCCGGAGATCCGCGACCTCAAGCACGACCACGGACAGCCCCTCCGCTGCACCGTGGCGTTCGAGGTCCTGCCGGAATTCGACCTTCCGGACTACCGCAGCGTCCAGGTCCCGGAACACCCGGCGACGGTCGACGACGCCGACGTCGAGAAGGCCCTCAAGGAGATCCAGGCCAAGGCCGCGGAATATGTGCCCATCGCAGGCAGGGGAGTGGAGGACGGGGATTACGTTGTCGCCGAAATCCACGGCAAGGACCTCAAGACCAAGCGCTTTCTCCCCGTGGAGAAGGCCGTCGTCATGGCCGGCCACGCCGAGAACGAGTCCGCCCTGAACGAGGTCCTCAAAGGCCAGAAGCCGGGCGAGGAACGGTCCTTCCGCGTCTCCCACGGGAATGACCACCCCAATAAGCGCGTCGCCGGCAAAGAGATCGAATATGTCCTCAAGGTCAGCGAGATCAAGGAAAAGAAGGTCCCGGCCCTCAACGACGATTTGGCCCGGAGTGTCGGCGAATACGCGGGCCTGGATGACCTCAAGGAGAAGCTCCGGAAAGAACTGCTGGAAGCCCGGGAGCGCGGGGCTCGGAACACGACGGCCTCGGCCGTGCTCCAGGAGATCGCCAAGAAAGTCTCCCTGGAGCTTCCCGAATCCTTGGTCGAGCGGGAAACCCTGTCCGTGCTGAAAAGGATGCTCAGCAGCGCCTCGCGGCAGACCAGGATTCCCGCTGAAGCCCTGGAGGGCCTTAAGGGTCAAGCCAGGCGCCAGGCGGTCGAGCACCTGACGAACCACCTGATCCTGGAAAAGATCGCCCGGCAGGAGGGCTTGGAGGCCACGGAAGAGGAAATCCAGGAGGAGATCAGGGAGCTGGCCAAGGCCAACGGCGTCCCCGAGAAATACCTGGCCGACATGGTCGCCAAGGAGGAACGGCGGGAGGAACTCCGGGAAACTCTCCTCTTCCGCAAAACTGTTGACTTTTTGGTTAAAAACGCTATAATTAGATGACCCTTGCATTCAGATGCTCAAAGTTCCCTTGAGCTCGAAAGATAAACAATATTAACGGGTTCCAGAGTCTTTCATCGAGCCCGGCATCACGGGCTGTCGGGGGCCCCGGAGGGCCCGGAGCGTAATTCATGCAGGATTCCAGCGAACATTCCGAGGTCCTCAGGAATATCCCTCTGATTCCCCTCAGGGACCTCGTCGTCTTCCCCGGAACCCTCGTCCCCTTCATCGTCGGGCGGTCCTCCTCGATCCAGGCCCTGGAAAAAGCCGCGGAAAAGGACAAAATGATCTTCCTGTCCGCCCAGATGGACGCCTCGGTCGATAACCCCACGGCCAAGGACATCTACTCGGTAGGGGTTACGGCCAAAATCATCCGGACTATAAAGTCCGACGACAAGAACATGAAAGTCATCGTCGAGGGCAAGAGCCGGGCCCGGATCGTCGAATACTTGAGCACGTACCCTTATTACCAGATCCTGGCCAAGGTGATCAAAGAAGTGGACGACCATACGGCGGAATCCCGGGACCTCCTGAAGAGGGTCTTGGCGCTTTTCGAGGATTACCTCAAGCTCATCCAGAACGCCAACCTCGATTCCATCATCCCGGCGCTCCGGGAGAATACGGCCGAGAGGATTGCGGACATCATCGCGTCCCACGTCTACATGCCGCTCGACGAGAAGCAGAACCTGCTCGAGACGGCCAGCAGTCTGGAACGGCTGCGCCGCCTGAACTACGTCCTGGAAAACGAGATCCTCAAGATCCATGCCTCTTACCAGAAAGACCCCCAGAGAGCGAACCGGCGCCGCGCGAGCCTGAAAGACCAAGCGCAGAAAACCTTCCCGCCGGGGTCTCCCGCATTCCGCAAGGAAGACCAGCCGAACGAGATCGAGGAACTCCGCCAGAAAGTCGCCAAGGCCAAGATGCCCCCGGACGCCGAGGAAAAGGCCTATAAAGAAATCGAGAGGTTGGAGGCCATGCCGCCCATGTCGGCGGAGGCGACGGTCAGCCGGAATTACCTGGACTGGCTCATCTCGCTTCCCTGGACTAAAAAATCCCGCGAAAAGCGGGAACTCAAGGAGGCCGAAAGGATCCTGAACGAGGACCATCACGGCCTGGACAAGGTCAAGGAGCGCATCCTCGAATACCTGTCCATCCGCCAGCTCGTCAAGAACCCGCGCGGAGTTATCCTGGGCTTCATCGGGCCCCCGGGAGTCGGCAAGAGCTCCCTCGGCAAGTCCATCGCCCGGGCCACGGGCCGGAAGTTTGTCCGCCTGTCTCTCGGCGGCGTCCGGGACGAGGCAGAGGTCAGGGGGCACCGCCGGACCTACATCGGCGCGTACCCGGGCCGGATCATCCAGATGGTGAAACGGGCCGGAACGAAAAACCCGGTCTTCCTCCTGGACGAGGTCGACAAGATGAGCATGGACTTCCGGGGCGACCCCGCCTCGGCCTTGATGGAAGTCCTTGACCCTGAACAAAATAGCACATTTTTGGACCATTACATCGACACCGATTTCGACCTCTCCCAGGTCATGTTCATCGTGACGGCGAACATGGTCGACCCGATCCCCAAACCCCTGATCGACCGGATGGAGATCATAAGGCTGCCTGGATACACGGAGGACGAGAAGCTCCAGATCGCCAAGCAGTTCCTTCTGCCCAAGCAGATGACCGCGCACGGCCTGACGGAGGCGAACCTGAAGATCTCGGACCAGTCCCTCCTGAAACTCATCCGCGGCTACACCCGTGAGGCCGGCGTCCGGAGCCTGGAACGGGAAATCACCTCGATCTGCCGCAAGGTCGTCAAGCGGGTCGTGCAGAAAGGCAAGGAACATTCGGAGAAAGTCACCCCGAAGAACCTCGAGGCCTTCCTGGGGATCCCCAAATTCCGGCGCTCCGAATTCGACAAGCACGACGAGATCGGCGTGGCCACCGGCATGGCCTGGACGGAGTTCGGCGGAGAGCTGCTGAGGTTCGAGGCCAACAAGATCCACGGCAAGGGAAATTTCACCCTGACCGGCCAGCTCGGCGAGATCATGCAGGAGTCGGCCCAGGCCGCGTTCAGTTTCGTGCGGGGCAAGATCTACGAACTCGACATCGCCCGGGACCTCCACAAGAATTTCGATATCCACATTCACGTTCCCGAAGGCTCGACGCCCAAAGAGGGCCCTTCGGCCGGGATCACGATCGCCACGGCCATCATTTCTCTGTTGACAGACATCGCCGTAAGTAAGAAAGTGGCCATGAGCGGCGAGATCACCCTCAAGGGCAAGGTCCTGCCTGTGGGCGGGATCAAGGAAAAGCTCCTGGCGGCCTACCGGGAAGGCATCCGCGAGGCCATCCTGCCCCTAGACAACAAGCCGGACCTGAGGGACCTGCCCAAAGTCCTGAAGCTAAATATGACGATCCACCTCGTCGAAACGATGGACGAGGTCCTCAAGTACGCCCTGACCCGGGAGCTTCCCAAGAAGCCGGGAGATAGCCGGGACGCGAAGGCCTCCGAGGCCGAGCCTATAACCCGGACGGGGGAGGGGGAGGCGTCCAAGGAACCGCCTCTGACGAACTGACCGGAGAACAGATTCCTTTAAGATCGGATCTATGGGCGGCCCGGACCGCAATTCCATTTAAATAATTGACAGGAAATAAGTTACAGCGAGGTCAAAAATGAAAGAGTACAACCTGGTTGAGCTCGAAGAAAAGGAACTTACGGCGCTGCGCAAGCTGGCCGTCGGAGTGGGCATCGAGGAGCAGGAGACCGAGGAAACCAGCAAGCACCACCTGATTTTCAAGATCCTTGAGGCCCAGGCCAAAAAACAGGGCCTGCTATTCTCCGAGGGCGTCCTCGAGTGCCTCGAAGACGGATTCGGGTTTCTTCGGGCCCCGGAATTCAGCTACCTGCCGAGCCAGGACGATATTTATGTCTCGCCCTCCCAGATCCGGAAGTTCCAGCTCCGGACCGGGGACACGATTTCAGGCCACGTGAGGGCCCCGAAGAACGGCGAAAAGTACTTCGCCCTGATCAAGATCGAAGCCGTCAACTTCATGCACCCCGATGTCATCATCGAGGAGCGGCGGAACGTCGTTTTCGAGAGCCTGACGCCGCTTTATCCCTTCGAGATGATCAAGCTCCAGGACGGGAACCCTAAGAACATGAACGCCCGGGTCATGGAGCTCCTGACGCCCATCGGAAAGGGCCAGAGGGGACTCATCGTATCCCCGCCGAGAGCCGGAAAAACGACCATTCTCAAAACGGTCGCAAAATCCATCGAAAAAAACCATCCTGAAATCTTTCTGATCGTGCTCTTGATCGCCGAGCGGCCGGAGGAAGTAACGGACTTCAAGAGGAGCGTCAACGGCGAGGTCGTGGCCTCGACCTTTGACGAGCCGCCCACGCGCAACGCCCAGGTCGCGAACATCGTCCTGGAGAAGGCCAAGAGGCTGGTCGAGATCAAGAGGGACGTTGTCATCCTGCTCGATTCGATCACCCGGCTGGCCCGGGCCCACAACGCGATCGTCCCGCCCTCAGGGAAGGTCCTGTCGGGCGGCATCGACGCCAACGCCCTTCACAAGCCGAAGAAGTTCTTCGGCTCGGCCCGGAAGATCGAGGAAGGCGGGAGCCTGACCATCCTGGCCACGGCCCTGGTGGACACCGGGAGCCGGATGGACGAGGTTATTTTCGAGGAATTCAAGGGCACGGGCAACATGGAGATCAACCTCGACCGCAGGCTCGTCGACAAGCGGGTTTTCCCGGCCATCGATATCAGCCGGTCCGGCACTCGCAAGGAAGAGCTGCTGATCGAGGAAGCGGACCTCAACCGCATCTGGGTCCTGAGGAAGGTCCTCAGCCAGATGAACGAGGTCGAGGCCGTGGAGCTCTTGATCGACAAGCTGAGCAAGACCAAGACCAACCAGGACTTCTTTGGGGCCATGAGCAAGGCCCTGTAAGCCTCCGGAAAGAGGATACACAGCCGGCCGGGACTCTGGCCCCGACCGGCTTTTTTATTGCCCAGGGCAGGGGCCGTTTGAGGGCATGGTTAAGGGGAACGTTTCAATCTCGACATGGGAAGGGCTCATTCGAGCCTAATTGTAAAGTACATTTTGTGCGTGAAAGGCTCGGCGAGGACGGCGATCTCGTTAAAAGCTCCGGCGCCCGGGAGAGCAGAAGGGGGTTTTCCACAAATGCACAAGCGTTGGTCAAGTCTGATATCCACAGGATGTGGGGAATTCCAAGTGATTGATACGGAATTGGATATAGGGTCCCGGCAAAGCGTGTCGCATAACAGTTATTATGTCAACTAACATACGAGGCCGCCCAGAGAGCTCCCAAAGAGAGGAAATCTGCTCTATTGACGCCCCTTTTGCCGCTCGGGCTTAGGACGCTTCTTTGGTTCTCAGCCGGCGGATGATATCTTCGAGGATCTCGATAATCTCGGTTTTGGTGATAGCCTGTTTTTTGAACTCGAGCCTCAGCTTGTACCGGTCTGTGTCCTCGGGAACATAATTAAAAACATAATATTTGAGTTTCTTCGTTTTTCCTTTGAGATATTTGGCGAGATCGCGGGTATCCTCGCGCGTTAGGTGCCGCTCGCTGATCTGCTGGACGAGTTTGAGCATATCCGCGTCGGATTTCTGCTTGGCGACCTCGATAATGGTGCTGCGGCCGAAGCCCGCTGAGGCCTTAATCAGGTCCCGGACCGACTGCGGAATCTTGGCTATGGACAGGATTTCCGTGATGGTGGAGCGCGCCTTGCCGATCTTTTCCGAAACCTGCTGATGGTTATAGCTGTAGAGGTCGATGAGCGCCTGCAGACCGTCAGCTTCCTCGAATAGGTCAAGGTCCTTCCTCTGGAGGTTCTCGATGAGGGCGATTTCCATAGCCTCGTTCTCCTCGACGTCCATTTCGATGGCCGGGATTTCCTTTAAGCCGAGGTTCTGGGAGGCAACGAATCGTCGCTCCCCGGCGATGATTTCGAACCTGTTCCCCCTGGAGCGGACGAGGATGGGCTCCAAAATGCCCTTCGTGCGGATGGAGTCCATGAGCTCATTGATATTACCGAGCTCGCTTCTCGCCTGGTGGGGATTGGGATCGAGATGTTCAAGAGGGATCATTCTAATGCGGGGCCCCAAGGACCTGGACGAGAGCAGGTCGACAAAATGGCCGTCGTGTCTCATCTTAACGGTTTCTGGAAGACCGGATCGCTTAGTTTTTTGCACGTTCCAATATCTCCTCGGCAACTTTTCTATACTGCTCCGCCCCGACAGACGCGGGAGCATACGTAAAAATTGATTCCTTGTAGGCCGGGCTCTCTTCGAGCTTGACGCTTTTGGAAATATAGGTCTTGAAGACCTTTTTGCCAAAGACCCGACGGATGCGCTCGACAACGTCCCGGCCAAGGTTTGTCCTCTTGTCGTGAAGGGTGATCAGAACTCCGATGATTTTCAAGCCGGGGTTGGCGATGCGACGGACCTTCTCGATGGTTTCCAGAAGGTCATCCGTGCCTTCCAGAGCCAGATATGAGGATTGAATCGGGATCAGGATGGCGGACGCGGCGACGAGGGCATTCATGGTAATGAGGCCTAGGGTCGGGGGCGTGTCTATGAATATAAACTGGTACTTATGCTTGATGGAGACGACGGCGTCTTTCAGGCGGAAATGCCCGTCGATTTCGCCTAGAAGCGAGGGTTCGAGCTTGGCCATGGAGATCTTGGCAATCGCCAGGTCGAGGCCAGGCACCGTAGAGCGGACGATGATGGTCTCCAGTTTGTCGTGCTTATTCATGAGAACATCATAAAGCGATTTTTCGTAGTTCGACGGATCGATGACGGTCGAGATCGTGCTATGGGCTTGAGGATCCATGTCAATGAGGAGAACCTTTTTTCCCATCAGGGCCAGTGCCGAAGAAATATTGATCGATGTCGTGGTTTTCCCCACTCCGCCTTTCTGATTCGTGATTGCGATGATCAAGGCCCTGTCTCCCTCCACTTCGGAATCGTCCGAGATCACAGTTATATCGAAAGGGATATTAAATTGCAAGAATTATTTAGCCAAGAAAAGTGGAAATGTCGGCGTGCCGACATTTTTCATAACGCGCTGAATATAAAACAATAATAGTTAATGAAAACACTGGCCGGAAAAACCAAACGGAGGAGGTTGGGGGATCAAAGGACGTCTGGAGGTATTTCGAGGGAAGGTGATCGATTTAGATAAACGGAGAATGAAGAATTCCCGTGTATTCCGCGAGTCATTTGTTTAAGCATTTTTTTTATTGTCTATGTGGTCACGTGAATTTTGGAGTAAGGTTATAGTCCGGCTCTTCCTTTTGAGTGCGGAATTCTTCCGGCAGACACTCCCCTTCTGGGTTAGAGTGCGTCTGGAACGGTATCAATTTTCAGACGCTGGAAGATCTGGGGTATTTTTAGCGTATACGAGTCGGGCAAAGCAGTAGCTAACTAGTTGATAATAAACAAGATAAAAAGATGTCGTATCATGTTGATAATAAACAAAATAGGGGCAAAATCCGTAGGGCGCGATAGCGGTCAACGCGTGAAATCCTGAATTGGGCCTCCGATACTGCGGAATTCGAAAAAAATCTCTTCCTCCGAGGACAAATTTTCGTACAATGTGTGCGGCCTGCATAATGAAAGCCGAAGTAACGTCTCCTGAGTTCCTCAGGCGCCTGGGCCTCATGGACACGGCCTTCCTTGTCGTGGGGGCCGTAGTCGGGTCAGGGATATTCCTGACACCGGGCATCATCGCCGCCGGCCTCCCCTCCCCGGGCCTGCTGCTGGCCGTCTGGTTGGCGGGAGGGCTGGTCACCCTGTGCGGGGCGCTGTCATTTGCGGAACTGGGGGCGATGTATCCCAAGGCCGGCGGGCAATACGTCTATCTCCGCGAGGCGTACGGTCCGGGAGCGGCCTTTCTCTTTGGCTGGGGCTTTTTCGGTTTCATCATGTGCGGCGGGCTGGCGGCCCTGGCCGTAGGGTTCGCCGAATTCTTCGGCGCCTTCGTGCCGTCCCTTTCGATGGGCGTGCCGGTCCTCCACGTAGCGATATTCGGGATTTCGTATACCCTGTCGGTCGGCCAGGTTGTGGCCGCCGCCGCGATCCTCGTCCTCACCCTCCTCAACACGTTCGGGATTAGGGCCGGGATCGCCGTACAGAACCTTCTGACGGTGTTCAGGATCGGCGCGGTCCTGGGGCTCGTCGTGCTGGGGGTCGTCTTCGGCACCAAGACGGGGGGAACGAATTTCCAGCACCTCTTCCCCGGCGGGCTGTGGCTTCCCGGCATTTGGCGGGCCCTGGGTTTGGCCCTCGTGGCCGTATTCTGGACCTACGACGGCTGGTATTCCGTCAACTGCACCGCCGAGGAGATCCGGGATCCGGAGCGGAACATTCCCCGGGGATTGGCCTTGGGCGTCGGCGGCGTGGCCATTCTTTACGTCGCCGTCAACGTGGTTTATCTCCTGGCGCTTCCCCTGGAGAAGATCCGGGGCGTTACGCGGGTCGGGGTCCTGGTTACCACGTCCCTCTTCGGCCCCGGCGCGAGCGCACTTATCCTGGCCGTCATCATGGTCTCCGTCTTCGGCTGTCTCAACGCCAACCTCCTTTTCGGGCCGAGGGTCTACTACGCCATGGCCAGGGACGGGAGCTTTTTCCGGTCCATGGCGCGGCTCAGCCCGCGCTTCCGGGTCCCGGCCCGTGCCCTCTGGGGGCAGGCCGCCTGGTCCGCCGTCCTCTGCCTGCTGGGGGCTTACCAGGCCCTCTACGAATACATGGTTTTCGCCCTGCTCGTCTTCTTCGCCGCGACCGGGCTCGCCGTCTTCGTCCTGCGCAGGAAACGTCCGGAGGTCGCGCGCCCGTACCGGACCTGGGGATACCCGGCCGTGCCGGCCATTTTCATCGTCGTCTGCCTGGCGATCTTCCTGAGCATCCTGATCACCCAGCCGCTGAAGTCCGCGATCGGCCTTGCCCTGCTGGGGGCGGGAATGCCCGCCTATTTCGTTTGGAGGAAGCGGTTGTTGCGGAGAACGCGCCCGACGAACAAAGCTGTAGGCACGGGAACGGATTTGGTTTAAAATGGGACTTCCCGAATCCGGCGGCGGGACATGACGGATATTAATTATTCTCTTGAGATCCTCCCGGACGCGATCAAGGTCCGGGCCAAAGCGGGCGAACCGCTCGCGGACGCCCTAGTGCGGGCCGGTATCCCTCTCAGCCTTTATTGTCACAAAAGGGGCGTCTGCGGGAAATGCGCCGTCCGGATCCGGGCCGGCCTCCTCCCCATCGTCGAGGGCCCGGAACGGGCGGCCCTCGAAAAAAGGGGCCTCAGCCCCGACCACAGGCTGGCCTGCCGGTTCGCCGTCCGGGGCGATTTGGTTGTCGAGGTTCTTCCGGAGTCCCGCCTGGGCAAGATCACGGTCCTCGAAGCCGGACTCTCCATGCCTGTTGATCTCGACCCCCAAATCAAGAAATTCGCCGTGACCCTGGAAAAGCCGCCCCTAGCCGCTCCTGCCGCCGTTTCCGAGATGCTCCAAGCCGCGCTCGGCACCCCCGGGCTCGCCATTCCGGCGCCCGCCCTAAGAAACTTGCGCGACCTGGAATCTTCTCATCCCCAGACGGTCACCGTTGTCATCTACGGCGAGCGGGAAGCTCTCGATATCGAAGCCGGCGACACCTCCGGGCGGGCCTACGGCCTGGCCATCGATATCGGCACGAGCGCCGTCGTCGCGGAGCTCGTGAGCCTGGTCACGGGCCACGGCGCCGCCCGCGCATCGGCCCTCAACAGCCAAGCTTCCTATGGCGCGGACGTCGTCTCGAGGATCACGTTCGCCTTCCAGAACCCGGACAATCTCCGGCGCCTTCGGAAATCCATCGTTCATCTCCTGAACGAGCTCGTGGATGAGCTGTGCGGCCGGGCCTCCGTCCCGAGGAACCAGATCTACGAAGCCGTCGTCGCCGGCAACACGGCCATGAACCACTTTCTCTGCGGCGTGAGCGCGGACCCGCTGGCGCTGGCCCCCTTTCAGGCCGTTTTTTCGACCCTCCCGCCATTCCCGTCCGCCGATATCGGGCTCGAACTCCACCCGGCGGCAAGGGTCTACATCGTCCCCAATATCAAGAGCTTCGTGGGCGGCGATATCACGGCCGGACTGGCCGCCGCGGCCCTGTCGGAGAAGCCCGGAAACGCTCTCTTCATCGATATCGGGACCAACGGGGAGATCGTGCTCAAGAAGGGCCAGCAGTTCATGGCCACCTCCACGGCCGCGGGACCCGCCTTCGAAGGCATGAGCATCAGTTGCGGCATGCTGGCCGTCGAAGGCGCCGTGCACCGGGCCGAATGGCGCGGGGGCTTCCGGCTCCAGACGATCGGCGGGCTTCCGCCCCAGGGCATCTGCGGCACGGGCCTCATCGATGTTCTGGCCTGCGGTCTCGCCGAGGGATTGGTCGGGCGAGACGGCAAGATCTCCGGAGCCCATAAGAAACTCATAGTGGCCGATAAGCTCAGCCTAAGCCAGAACGACGTCCGCGAGGTCCAGCTGGCTGCCGCCGCGGTCAAATCGGGGGTCCGGTTGATGCTCAGAGAATTCCAGGTGCCGCTGAAGAGCCTGAACGCCATTTACGTCGCCGGGGCTTTCGGCAATTCGCTCGACATCCCGAACGCCCAGTCCGTAGGGCTTCTCCCGGCGGTGCCGGAAAAGAAAATCCTCTTTATCGGGAATTCGTCGCTGGCCGGGGCCAGGAAACTGCTCCTTTCGGCTCCCGAACGAGCCGCCGCCGAAGCCCTGGCGGGAACCATCACCCATGTCTCGTTGGCCGCAAGGCCCGATTTTCAGGACGAGTTCGTCCGGGCCCTTGAGCTCGGGCCCTCGGCCGGAGGTGAATAATGAAATTGTCCCTTCTCGATCTCGCCAAGGGGCGGACGGTGCTCCTGGACGGCGCGCTGGGCACGGAGCTCATGGCCCGCGGCCTGCCGCAGGGGGCGTGTCCCGAATCCTGGAACGCCGACCGGCCGGAGGCCGTGCGGGAGGTCCACCGGGATTATTTCGCGGCCGGTTCCGATGTCGTCTCCACGAACAGCTTCGGCGGGAGCCGGATCAAACTCGCGGGGCACGGCCTTGAAGGGCGGACGGCCGAACTGAATCTGGCCGCGGCCCGGCTGGCGCGCGAGGTCGCGCCGCCGGACGGGTACGTCGCCGGGAGCATCGGCCCGACAGGTAAATTTCTCAAGCCCCAGGGCGAATTCACTGAGGATGAGTTCGAGTCCGTTTTCGCCGAGCAGGCGTCGGCTCTCGCTGAAGGCGGGGTGGACATCCTGCTCATTGAAACCCAGTACGACCTTCGTGAAGCCCTCTGCGCCCTCCGCGGGGCCCGGCGCGCCGCGACCCAGCTCGTCTTCGTCACCATCACGTTCAACGCTGTCCCGCGGGGGTATTTCACGCTCATGGGCGATACCGTCGCGCGGTGCGTGACGGATCTCGAGAAGGCCGGCGCTGCGGCCGTAGGCGCGAACTGCACGCTCAACAGTCAGCAGATGGTCGACCTCGTCGCGTCCATGCGGCGCGAGACCGGCCTGCCCGTTATCGTCCAGGCCAATGCGGGCAAGCCCGTTCTCGGGGCCGACGGACGGGTGACCTATTCCCAAACCCTCGAGGAGTATGTGCGCTTCGTCCCCGACCTCGTTCGGGGCGGCGCGAATTTCGTCGGCGGCTGCTGCGGGACGACACCCGCGTTCATCAAGGCCATGGCCGCATCGATCTCAAGGAGGACATCATGAAAAAGGACGAATTGTTCCAGGAAATGAAGAAGGCGATCGTCGAAGGGGACGGCGCGAGCGCCGGCCGGCTGGCCGGCGAGGCCGTGCGGTCCGGACTGGACCTTCTCGAAGTCATTGATAAGGGCTATGTTCCGGGCATCAACGAAGTCGGGGAGCTCTGGGAGAGGGGGGATTATTTCCTGCCCGAGCTCATTTCGAGCGCCGAGGCCATGAAATCGGCCATGGCTGTCCTCGAGCCCGAGCTCGAGCGGTCGCGCCTCCACGCCCGGACGGCCGGAAAGGTGGTCATCGGCACGGTCGAGGGCGACATCCACGACATCGGAAAAAACCTGGTCTCCGCCATGCTCCAGGCGGGCGGCTTCGAAGTCTTCGACCTCGGAGCCGACGTCAAGCTCGAGAGGTTCGTCGAGAAGGCTGAGTCCGTGGGGGCGGATTTTATCTGCCTTTCCGCGCTGTTAACGACCACGATGATCAATCAGAAGCGCTTTATCGCCCTTCTCAAGGAGAGAAATCTCCGGGATAGGTTCAAGGTCCTGGTCGGCGGTGCGCCCGCCAGTCATAGATGGGCCGAAGAGGTCGGCGCCGACGGCTACGCCGAGAACGCGGTGGCCGCGGTCAAGCTGGCGAAGAGCCTGTCCCCGGGGCGGTCATAGGAGGCCGGACATGATCGAAACCAAAAGACCGAGACTCGAATTCCTGAGTCAGGCGCTAGTCGAAAAAATCCTCGACGAGGGCCTCACCCTCCTCGAGAAACAGGGAGTTTTCGTGGAAAACGAGGAGGCCCTGAAGCTCCTTGCGTCCGCGGAGGCCCGCACGGACGGGGCCACGCACAGGGTCCGCCTCGGGAGGAAGCTCGTCCTGGACTGTCTGTCCTCGACCCCGCCGACCATCACGATGTACGACCGGAGCGGGGAGAAATCCTACTTCGTCGGGGGCGACCAAATCCATTTCAATCCCGGTTCGGCGGCCGTCTCCCTCCTCGACCACGAAACCCAGGAGGAGAGGAAAGCCGGAACCGCGGACCTCATCGATTTCATCCGGCTCGTCGAGACGCTCGAGCACATCAATTTCCAAAGTACGGGCCTGATCAGCGCCGACGTTCCGCCCGTGATCACGGATTGCTACCGGCTGTACCTCGGCCTTCTCTATGCCTCCAAGCCCATTGTCACAGGGACCTTCCGCGTCGAGAGCTTCAAGCCCATGAAGGAGTTTCTCGTGGCCGTCCGCGGCGGCGAAGCGGAGCTGGCCCGGAAACCCCTGGCGATATTCGACGCCTGCCCCTCCCCTCCCCTGAAGTGGAGCAACCTGACAACCCAGAGTTTGATCGATTCGGCCCGGGCCGGCATTCCCTCGGAGCTCATATCCATGGGGATGACGGGCGCCACGTCCCTGGCCACGATCACGGGCACCCTCGTCCAGCACGTGGCCGAGAACCTCTGCGGCCTGGTCATCTGTCAGCTGGCCAAGCGGGGCGCTCCCGTGATCTTCGGGGGCTCGCCCTCGAGCTTCGACATGAGGAAGGGCACGACCCCGATGGGCGCCATCGAAACCATGATGATCGATTCGGCCTACGCGCAAATCGGCAAGCACCTCAAGCTTCCCACGCACGCCTATATGGCCCTGAGCGACTCCAAGGTCAACGACGCCCAAAGCGGCATCGAAACGGCCCTGGGCGCAGCCCTCGCGGCCCTCGCCGGGATCAACGTCATCTCGGGCCCCGGGATGCTTGACTTCGAAAGCGCGCAGAGCCTGGAGAAGCTGGTCATCGACAACGAGATCTGCGGGATGGCCTACCGGCTGGTCGCCGGGATCTCCCAGAGGGATGAACCCATCGCCCTGGACAAATTCGAGGGATTCAAGGCGGATTTCCAGTTCCTGACGCTTCCCCATACGCGCCAGTGGTATAGGAAAGAGCACACCCTCCCCGTTTTGATGGACAGGGACCCCTATGAGGCCTGGGTCATGGCCGGCCGGAAAACCACCCTGGACAAAGCCCACAAGGACGTTCAGGACAGGCTCGGCAAGTACGCGCTCCCGCCGCTTCCCGACCCCGCACGGAAAGAGCTGGACAAGATCATGATGGGCTACGCACGCTCCCTGGGACTGGCCGCGCTTCCCAATAAGGAGGTTTAATCCCCTTCGCGGGAATCCACGGACGCCGTCAAGAAGCTGCCGAAGGCAGCTTCTTGACGACTGCGGGGGGGGGGTTCAAGCCAACAGCACCCCCCGGCTGTAAGTCCGTGGAGCTTCAGTCTAGGACGTGGGAATCGAGGTATTCCGGGGCTTCCACGCTCCAGTCGCGCTCCCGCCGGATCCGGTCGGCAAAACGGAGGGCCACCTCTGCGTCGCCGTGGTTGACGAACAATCGGCGGGGCGGCGTCCGCAGGGCGTCGAGCCACCGGTCGAGGGCCTTTCGGTCGGCGTGCGCGGAGAATCCGTTGATCTTGGCCACCTTGGCGCGCACGGGCATTGTCTGGCCGAGAACCCGGACCTGGGCTTGTTTTTCGAGAATCTGGCGGCCCAGCGTTTCCCTGGCCTGATATCCCACGAATAGAATGGTCGATTCCGGCCGCGTGATGTTCCAAAGGAGATGGTGCTTGATCCGCCCCCCCGTGCACATCCCCGACCCGGCCATGATGACGGCCGACCCGCGGATGGAATTGATGGACTTGGACTCCTCGATGGTCTTGACGATGACCAGGCCGGGAAAATCGAAGGGGCTCGTGCCCGCCTCGAAAAGCGTTTTGGCGTCTTCGTCGAGGTCCCCCGCGTGGCGACGGAACGCCTCGGTGACTTCCCTAGCCATGGGGCTGTCGAGGAAAACAGGCAGCGCCGGGATCTGTTTGTTCCGGACGAGGCGGCTGAGATAGAACATGAGCTCCTGAGCCCTTTCGATGGCGAACGTCGGAATGACGATATTCCCGCCGGCCCGGACGGCCTCGCGAACCGTTTCGCCGAGGAGCTCGTCGATGGATTTCGGGTCCTCGTGATCGCGGTCGGCGTAGGTCGATTCCATGACGATGTAATCCGCTTTCTCGAAGACGGACGGGTCGCGGACAAAAGGCTTGTCCCACTGGCCGATGTCTCCCGAAAAGACGATGGTTCTCTGCCCGTCGCCCTCCCGGCCATTCAGTTCGAGCATGGCCGAGCCGAGGATGTGCCCCGCGTCCCGGAACCGGACGGAAAGGCCGTCGGAAAGAGGGATGTCCTTTTCATAGGGGATTTCCTCGACGAGGGGCATGGTTCTCTGGACGTCCTCGACGGTGTACAGGGGAATCTCGAGATGGGAGCCCGGCCGGCCTTCCTTTTTGTGGCGTTTCTTTTTGAAGGCCGCGTCTTCCTCCTGGATCCGGGCCGAATCCATGAGAGCGATGGACAGGAGGTCAGCCGAGGCCTCGGTTGCCAGGATCGTCCCTGAAAACCCCTCCCGGACCAATTTTGGAATGAGCCCGGAGTGGTCCAAATGGGCGTGGGTCAGTAGGAGCACGTCGATCGTATCCGGACGGACGGGGAACGGGCGCCAGTTCCTTTCGAGGAACGGACGCTCCTGGTAAAGGCCGCAGTCGACGAGAACCTTCATCCCGCCGGCCTCGAGGAAATAACACGACCCTGTGATTTGTCTTGCCGCGCCAAGGAAAGTGATCTTCATCGTCGTCTTCAATAAGGGGTGATCCGGACGTATTCCGCCTGGCCCGAGAAAAAGACCATCTTCGTCCAGAGGCGGAAGGCGATGAACACCTGCCCCCAGAGGATGCCGAGGCCGGTCCAGGCCAGACCCTCGGGCGGGATGGCCTGGCCCACCAGTACGTAGACAGCCGTTCCGGCGACGGAGCCGGCGGCGATGAGAAGATAGAGGAACCAGGCCCGGAAGAAGCGCTTGCCGACGAACCGGAGGGCCGTCATGAGTGCGTGCAGGACCCGCCGGTCGTCCTCGGCTACGACCAGGATCCTCGCGTAATCGAAGACCATATGAACGAGGCTGAGGCAGAGCAGGGCGGCGACCGAGTGGAGACCGGATATCCAGAAATCGGGCCATTCGGTCAGGGCCTTCTCCGAAACGGGCTTCAAAAGGGCGGACAAGGCTTCCAGGATGACGCCGAAGGCCAGCGCGTAGAAAAGGAGCGAAACCAGGAAGAGCCTGACGAACCTCCAGAAGAAGCGTCCGCAGTCCGAGAAAAACGTCCGGGGAGTCGTGAGTCCTTCCCCGTCGAGGAGCCTTCCGATGATCCCTCCGTTCAGGAAAACGTAGACGAGCGCGTAGAGGACGACCGGGATCGCGACCGCGGCCAATGCCGCCGGGGCCACGTTCTGGTATCTGAAAAAGAGGTCTCCGAGCCAGATGAAATCCAGGGTCTGGAGGTTTCTCCCGAGGAGTGAGTGGCCGAGGTCGGAGCTGAAGAGCGCAAAGAAGGGCCCCGCGATGAGCAGGGCGAAGAGGACGTTGATGACCCACAATATGAGAAGCAGCCTGGGCCGGCGGGACGCCGTCCCTATCCCGCTGCCGGCCGCCTTGAACACAGCCATGCCGATCCCCCTTTTCAACTGAACGAGCTGGCCAGCTGCAGGATATTCTGCGCGGCGAATATGAGTCGCGACAGGAGCTTCAGCAGGCTGCGCCGGACGGGCTGGACCAGGAACGAATTATTGGCGAAGTTCGAATCGATGAGCCAGATGACGTCGGGGTCGACCCGCGCCCAGGACGCCTTGGCCGGTTTCACGATGACCACGCGGGCCCACCGGTCCTGGCCGTCCCAGAGCCGGGTTTCGCGGGAGCCGTCCTCGAAGGCCACGACGAGCTTGATCGGGGTCCCTCCCCTCACCCGCGCTTCCCCGAATCGGCGCAAGGTGACCGTCGTGACATAATCCCTCTTTTCCGCGGCCCGCCGGCCCTGGGGCTTGTCCTTGGAGACAGCCTCCAGGTCGCGAATTCTGGCGGACGTCATCTCCTGCTTTTTGCCGTCGGCATCGAAGATGCCCCTCGCGTTTTTCGGCTGCTCTTCGGAAACGACAGACGCGATGCCGTAATCGAAATTCAGGGTGCTCCCCATGAGTTCGTCGAAGAACCAGCCCATGTCCCGGCCGGAGACCTCGTTGACGACCCGGACGAAATCGGCCGTCTTGGGGTGCCGGTAGCGGAACCGCATGTGGTACGTCCGCATGACCCGGGACATGGTCTGCTCGCCGAGAAGCTGCTCGAGCGTGTTGAGGCAGGTCGAGGCCCGCATATACACGTTTGCCCCGTAGCTTCCGGAGTCGTAAAAAAGCCAGGACGCCGTGAACACGGGGTCGTACTTGACGGTCGCGATGGCGGCGGTCCGGTCGGTCTCATAGTCGAGCGCTTTCGGCATCCGGAAGACCGAGGCCAGGGGGATTCCCAGGAAGTCGAAAGAAAACGCGCCCGGTCCGTAGGCCCTGGCCAGAACCCGTCCCGTCGAATAGGTATTGACGCCCTCGTCGAGCCAGGCTTCCTCGAATTCGTTGTTGGCGACGAGGCCATACCAGTAACCGTGGCCGAATTCGTGGACGATGACCCCCTCGGGAGACAGGACGTCGGCGCTCGGCAGCACTCCTGTGCCGGCCGTAAAGAGCGTCGGATACTCCATGCCGCCGCTCTCCGTCCTGAAAGGCGGGTCGACCATGGTGACCGTTTCGTAGGGATAAGGTCCATACCAGAGACCGTAGTACTTGATGGCGGCGCTGAGGGCCTTGAAGTGGCGGTCCACTTGCCCCTCATGCTCGGGGGCGATGAGGAGAATCATCTTGACGTCGGGGAGCTTCACCTCCGCGAGAGGCAGACCGAGGAGGGCGGCTGTCTCCCTGTATTCGCGCGGCGAGACCTCCCTCGCGGCGACGAACGTCCGCTCGACTCTGATATACCGCGGATCGGCCATCCAGGCGAAATCGTGGATCATGGACTGGCTGAACGTGTGGGTGGCCTTGTTCGCGGTCCTGTCGATTTCGATCCCGGCTTCCTTGCCGGAAGCCCCCACCTGGAAACCCTGGGGCACGGTGATATGGACGGTGAAATCGGCGAAGTCGGCGAAGAATTCGGAATTCTGATGATATTCATGGCAGTTCCAGCCCTTCCCTTCCTCATAGACTCCGGGTTTCGGGAACCACTGGCCCATGAAATACGAATTCCGGTAGTACCCGGAACGGGCCACGGTCCGCGGGATCTTGCTCTCGAATTCCAGCCGGAGCCGGACGTTGTCCCCGGGCTTGACGGGCTCCGGGAAGCGAACCCGCAGAACGGTCTGGTCGCCGTCCCGGAGGGGCAGATCCGGCCGGACGAACTCTTTCGTCGGGCCGAGGTCCCGGCCGTCCGCCAGCCGGATACCGGTGACATCCACCCAGCCCCATTCCCCATCCTCCGGTTCGCTCCGCCGGGCGAAGGGGGTCTCTTCGGCCGCTTCCCGGAAGAACGTGCTGGCCGAGTTCTTGAAGGCGTTCCAATAGAGGTGAAAGAGCATGTCGGGCACGGGTTCCCGGCCGCGATTGGTCCAGACGATGTCCTCCTTGCCGCGGAGCATCTTCGCCGCGTCGTCGAGCTCGACCCAGATTTCGTACCGGAGGACGGGAGCATTCGGGACAAGCGGCACTGCGTCCACGCCCGCGGCCCGGAGCCTCCCCAAAAAAAGGAACGGGACCGCGCACAGGAGCAGGATCCGGGAACGGTTCTTCATGGCGTACCTCCGCCGGAAATCAGGACAGCCATTCTTCCCAGCCCGAGCGCCGGGGAAAGTACATGAAAACCAGGAGAAGCGAAGCGAAGAGGAGAAAATAAAAGTCGATGTTGAGGCCTCCGAGGAGAAACAGGACGAGCCCGAGGATGCCCGGCACTTCGGAAAGGACGAGCGTGACGAGCGTGGCCCTTTGGAGCCGGTGAAGGGCGGTCTTGTCGTCATCGTGAGGAGATTTCCTGAGGAGAATCGGACGGAGGACACGAACGAGGATAATGGTCATGATAGCCAGACCGAAAACGGCATAGCGGAGAAACTGGAGATCGGCGACGGCCATGAATCCGTGGAACGGCCGGAAACGGGCCCTGATGAACTCGGCGATACCGAGATAAACGAGGAGGCTCGCGATGATGGACACGGCGATGAGAGAGACGGTCTTGAGATGCCGCTGGAGTTCATCCTGGTTGATCATGGCAGCCTCCTTTTGACGGGTGCCAGGCCCGGGGCCGTGCTGGAGCGGATTATATGTGATTCCCCGGCCCCGCGCAATTGTCTCAAGGAGTCGATTGGGCTATACTGATTCGCAGGTTTCGAAGAAGATTTAAAGCGAGGTCGATCCCATGATGATGAAAAGAAAGTCCCTGGTCATTCTGGGCGGGTGTCTCCTGGCGGCGGGCGCCTTCCTGCTCCAGGCCGGCGCCTCCGCCCAGGCTGAGAACGAGCTGACCCACAAGGCCCGGCAGTTTATGGCGGCCCTCGAAAAGGGCGATTTCAACCTGGCCGTCCGTGACTTCGACGAGACCATGCTCAAGGTCTCGGGGCCCGACAAGCTCGAGCCGTTCTGGAAAGAGCAGTTTCCGAAGCAGGTCGGGTCCTTTAAGAAGCAAACGGCGGCCCGGAGGGAGAAGCTCGGCGCCTATGAGGTCGTCCTCGTCACCTGCGAATTCGAAAAGGCGACCCTCGATGCCAGGGTTGTTTTCGACAAGGCCGGCAAGATCGCCGGGTTCTCGTTCGTGCCGTCCCTTCCCCCGGCCAAGTACGAGCTGCCCGCTTACGCCGATGCGGCCAAGTTCGAGGAAAGAGAGGTCACCGTTGGATCGGGGGAATGGGCGCTCCCGGGCACGCTGACCATGCCCCGGGGGGACGGCCCGTTCCCGGGGCTCGTCCTCGTCCATGGGTCGGGTGCCAATGACAGGGACGAATCGCTCGGCCCGAACAAGCCCTTCAAAGACCTGGCCTGGGGGCTGGCCTCGCGGGGAATCGCCGTCCTCCGCTACGACAAGCGCAGCAAGGTTTATGGGGCCAAGATCGTGGCCGACCCGAAGCTCGAGGCGAGCCTGACGGTCAAGGAGGAAACGATCGACGACGCCCTGACCGCCGCGGCCCTGCTTCAAAAAACGGCCAAGATCGACAAGGGGCGGGTCTTCATCCTGGGCCACAGCCTGGGCGGCTTTCTCATGCCCAGGATCGCCGTTGCCGCGAAACCCATGGGCATCGCTGGATTCATCAGCATGGCCGGCCTGACCCGGCCTCTTGACGACACGATCCTCCGCCAGATAATGTATCTGTCCGGCGGCGATACGTCAGAAGGCACAAAGAAAAGGCTCGAGAGTATCAAGGAAGAGGTGGCGAAGATCAAGGCCTTCACGGAGGCTGACCGCGGCACGACGGTCAAGGTCCTGGGCGCGATGCCGTCCTACTGGCTCGACGTCCGCGGCTACAATCCGCCCGAGCTGGCCAAGACGCTTTCAAAACCCATGCTGATCCTTCAAGGGAGCCGGGACTACCAGGTGACAACCGAGGATTTCGACAATTGGAAGGCGGCCCTGGGGTCACGCCAAGACGTCGAGTTCCACCTCTACCCCAAGCTCAACCACTTCTTCTTCGAGGGCCAGGGACTGCCGACGCCGAATGAGTATATCCAGATCCACGGCAGCGTCGCCCCTTACGTCATCGAGGACATCGCGGCCTGGATTCTCAAGCGCTAGGAATACTCCAGCTACGACCGAAAGAGCCTCACCTGCAGCATTACCGGGAAGGGCAGCGGGGATGGCCTTCACTCCAGAGCGCGGTTTTTTACGCCGTTCCCGAATCGTCTTTTCAGGAGGTTGCGGACTCGGAGGGAGTCCCTCCGAAAAACGTGGGATTCCCCAGCGAGGAATCCCACTCTGTGATCGCTCCGCTCTCCTCTCGCTTCGCTCGAGGAACCGTGCCCGCGTCGCGCTCAATGTTTTCTCCGGGACATCCCCCCTGCGTCCGCCGCTTCCTCTAGCAACGATTCGGGAAGGCACGTCCGCATTATCAAGTTCCGGCCATACCCCGCAACCCTTCCCTTATTCGGCGTCTAGCATCTAGCAAGACGGCGATAACTCCGCCCTCTTCTTTTAATCGACGTAAAGAAGAAAGCCCTTCAAATATTCGGTTTCGGGGTGGAAGATATTGATGGGGTGGTCAATGGCCTGGCGGTGACGCTGGATGATGCGGACGCGCCGCCCCGCCTCGCCGGCCGCCTGGAAGACCACCTGCTGGAAGAGCTTTTCGTCCACGAAGTGGGAGCAGGAGAAGGTCATGACTAGGCCCTGCGGCCGGACCTTCTGGATAGCCAGGCGATTGATGTCCTTATAGCCTCGGCAGGCCTGGACCACGTCCGTTTTTCGCTTGGCGAAGGCCGGCGGATCGAGGATGATGAAATCGTAATCAAGCTCGGGATCTCTCAGAAATTGAAACACGTCCGCCGTGAAAAAGACGCCGGCGTCGGAGGGCAGCCCGTTGAGCTCGAAATTTTCCTGGGCCAGGGCGATCGCGGATTCCGATGAATCGACGGAATCGGCCCGGACCGCCCCTCCCTTCAGAGCGTGGACGGAGAAGGCGCCCGTGTACGAGAAAGCGTTGAGCACACGGCGGCCCCGGCCGAGGTCCCTGGCCAGCCTTCTCATTTCGCGTTGGTCGAGATAGAACCCCGTTTTTTGGGAACGGACGATGTCCACCAGGAACGGCAGGCCCTCTTCAAGGATCCGGACCCTGTCGACCGGCTCGCCGTGGACCGTACCTTCGAAATCCGGCAACCCCTCTTCGCGCCGTGCCGGAAGGTCCGATTTTTCGTAAACGCTCCGGGGCTTGAGGGCCGTCACCAGGAGGTCGAGAACGAGGGGTTTGAGCTTGTCCATGCCGAGCGTCGCCACCTGAAGGACCAGGACGTCGCCGTAAATGTCGGCGATGAGGCCCGGGAGAAGATCGCCCTCGGCGTTGACCACGCGATAGGCGTTCGTGACGGCCGGGTCGAAAAAACGGCGGCGAAGCGAAACCGCGCGCTCGATGCTCTGGCGGATCGCATCCTCGGGAGCCGCTTTCCCGAAGCTCACCATCCGGCCGATGATCGAGGACGCGCGGTTGAAATAGGCGTGGCCCAGAATATCTCCGTTCGCGCTCCGGACGGCCAGGAGGCTCCCGTTCTCGAAATCGGGCAGGGTTTGGACCGCGCCCGAGAAGATCCAATGGTGCCTGTTGCGAACGGCCTTGTCCTTGCCGGGTTTGAGGATGACGCTGTCCACGTGCCGCTCTCAATCCTGCCGGCGGTGTCCGAATCCCATCCTCAGCCGCACTCCTCCCCTGCTTCCGCGGCCGCGGACTTGAGGAAGCGCACGACGGGCCGGTCGGGCTCCGTGAAGGCCGATTCGTCCAGCCCCGCGGGTTCGACCCAGCGGATCTCGTCGTGGTCGACAGGGCGGAACTCACCCGAGACATGGACAACTTTGTACGCCAGGAGCTCGATGGATAGGGTCGGACTGTGGTATGGGACGGATATGAGGAGTCCTTCGACCCTCGCTTGAACACTGAATTCTTCGGCGAGCTCGCGCTCCAACCCCTTTTCCGGGTTCTCCCCGGCCTCGAGCTTGCCGCCCGGGAACTCCCAGAGTCCGCCGAAACGGATGTCCTTCCGGCGCCGCGCGACCAGGATCTCGCCATCACGCTCGATCACCGCGGCTACGACTTTGGGAAGGACCTCCTTGCGGCTCTTTTTTTTCATCGCATGTTCACCCCGTTTCATCTTATTCCAAGCCCCCCCGATTGACAAGCACTCCCGAGGATGACCTTCGGAGGGAGTTGTGTTAAAATAACGCAACCATGAAAGTCGCCTTCCTCGCTTCCGAAGTCATCCCTTATGCCAAAACCGGCGGCCTGGCCGACGTGGCCGGCGCGCTGCCGAAGTTCCTGGTCCGCCTCGGGGCCGAAGTCCGGGTCTTCATGCCCTTCTACCGGGAAGTGAAGGTCAAGAATCTTCCCCTCCGGACAGTTATCGACCACGCCGCCATCGACCTGGCCGGAGAACGCAGGGATTATTCGGTCCTCGAGCACAAGGCGGACGGCTTCTCAGTCTATATGATCGTCCGGGACGAATATTATGACCGGGATGGCCTCTACGGGACCCCGGCGGGCGATTATCCCGACAACGGGGAGCGGTTCGCCTTCTTTGCCCGGGCCGCGCTCGAATCCATGAAAATCCTGGGCTTTTCGCCCGACGTCATCCACGGCCACGACTGGCAGGCGGCCTCCGCCTTTGCCTACCTGAAATTCGTCTACGCCGACGACCTGTTTTTCCGGGACACCCGCTCCCTGTTCACGATCCACAACCTCGCCTACCAGGGGCTCTTCAAGAAAGAGGTGCTGGCCGCGGCCGGCCTCCCGGAGAGTCTTTTCAACATGAACGACCTCGAGTTCTTCGGCAAGGTCAACTACATGAAGGGGGGCATTCTTTACGCGACGGCCGTCACCACCGTGAGCCCTCGCTACAGCCGCGAGATTCAGACCCCCGAGTTCGGGTGCGGCCTGGACGGCCTCCTGAGAAGCCGTGCCCACGCCCTGTCCGGCATCCTGAACGGAGTCGATTACGCCGACTGGGACCCCGCGACGGACCGGCTGATCCCGGCCCGCTTCTCTCCCGCCGACATCACCGGGAAGGCCGGGTCCAAATCGGCATTGCTCGACATGTTCAGTCTCGGCAAAAGCCCCGACGCCCCTGTCGCCGGCATGGTCACGCGCCTGGCCGGGCAGAAAGGCGTCGACATCGTCTGCGACGCCCTCGGCGCGATTTTCAAGCTCGGGGTCACCGTCATCATCCTGGGGACCGGCGACCAGAAGATCCAGGACTTCCTGAAAGGCGCCAAGCGGAAATATCCCGGCCGCCTCGGCCTGATGATCGCTTTCGACGAGAAGGTCGCCCACACGATCTACGCCGGTAGCGACCTCTTCCTGATCCCGTCGCGCTACGAGCCGTGCGGGCTGACCCAGATGTACGCCCTGAAGTACGGGACCATCCCCGTCGTTCGCGCCACGGGCGGGCTCGACGACACCATCCACGAGTTCGACGCGTCCCGGCGGACGGGAAACGGCTTCAAGTTCGAGGACGCGACACGCGCGGCGCTTTTGGCGTCTCTCGGGACGGCGCTGGACACCTATTCCCACAAAGACTCGTGGAGCGCCCTCGTCCGGAACGCCATGACGTCTGATTTCTCGTGGACGCGTTCGGCGGGAGAGTATCTCACCCTCTACCACAAGATCACGGACTCGCCCGGCCCGGAGCGGCCCTAAGGGGACTTCTTCTCCTTCAGGAATCCGGCCGCGGTTTCGGGCGGGACGGGATTGATGTAGTAGCCCGTCCCCCATTCGAATCCAGCCACCTTCGTCAGGATCGGGAAAATCTCTATGTGCCAATGGAAATAGGTGTCGATCCCCGGCCAGGTCTTGAACGAAAGCGCCGGATTGGGCGCTTTATGGAGAACCAAGTTGTAGGCGGGGTCGCCCAGCGTCACCCTCAGGCTGGTCAGGACGGTCTTCAGGGCCTCAGCCAGGGATTCGACCTCGTCGTTCCGCATGGCCGTGAACAAGGGCATGTGCCGGAGCGGGAAGAGGGCCATCTCGAAGGGGAAACGCGACGCGAAAGGGGTGATGACGGCAAAGTGCCTGTTCTGATAGACGAGCCGCTCGCCCATGGCCTGCTCCTCCCGGATGATGCGGCAGAAACCGCACTCCTTGAAGCTCCGGAAAAGCCGGTCGGCGCCGTAGACTTCCTCCTTGACTCTCTTGGGGACGATCGGGGTTGCCACGAGCTGGGAATGAGGATGGCTGAGCGATGCGCCGGCCTCTTTGCCTTTGTTTTTGAACAGCTGCACGTACTGGTAATGGAGATCCTCTTCGATGGACTTGATCCTCTGCTGCATGACCCGCAGGACGTCCGTCATCTGGGCGGGCGCGAGGTCGACGAGCTCCTTGTCGTGATCGGGATTCTCGATGATGACCTCGTGGACGCCGATCCCCTCCATCCACTCGAAGATGCCCCGGCGGCGTTTGGGAGGGGTGGTCCCCCTGTTAAGCGCGGGGAACTTGTTGGGAACGACCCGGACGCGCCAGCCGGGCGTGTCCGGAGACGTTCCGGCCTCTCTCAGGGCGTAAACTTCGGGCGGTGTTTTTCCCTCGTTGCCCATGCAGAACGGGCAAAAACCCCTGGCCTCCTCGGCTCGGGGCTGGCCGGCCGCCGGCCGGAAGTCGTCGGGCCGCTTGCTGCGTTCCGTGGCGATGATCACCCAGCGCCCGCTGATCAGGTCTTTTCTCAGTTCAGACATTATTCACCGATGAGTTCCTTGATTTTGAGCTTGAGCTCGTCGAGCGAAGCCGATTTCACGACATAGGCGTCGGCGGCCCAGGTCATGAAATCCTCCTTGTAGCTCTGGTAGGCCGAGTTGATGATGATCGGGATGTCCTTGCGGAGCCCCATGATCTGGGTGATGAGCTCGATCCCGTTCTTGCCCGGCATGCGGATGTCGGTGATGATCAAGTCGAAGGCCGTTTTCGCGATTTTCTCCAGGGCGGCGTCCGCGTCGTAGACCGCCGTGACGGCGTACCCCGCCTTGCTGAGTTCCTCCTCGTAGAGGAGGCACAGCGCCTTTTCATCTTCGACGACGAGGATCTTTTTCATGGTTGCTTTCCCCCTTCCCGGCTTTGGAAAATAAGCCTGAACAGGGCCCCCTTCCCCGTCCGGCTCTGGACCTCGATTTGTCCGCCGCAGTTGTCCATGACTCTCTTTATGAATGGCAGCCCCAGACCCATTCCCTTGTCCTTCGTCGTAAAGAACGGCCTGAAAAGCTGGCTCCTGTCTCTGTTGGAGATCCCCCGGCCTGTGTCCCTGACCGAAACGACGAACGCGGTTTTGTTTTTCTTATACGCCCGAAGCGAGACCGTTCCTCCGGGGGGCGTCGCGTCGAACGCGTTGTCCAGGAGGTTGCGGAGGATCTCCCCGAACGACGTCGGGTCGCAGAGGACCTGGGGCAGGCACGGTTCGACTTTGACGTTGAGGGTGTAGCCCAAACCCTTGGTCCGAACCTCCGGGCTCTGAAGGACGGAATCGATCACCGGCCTCGGATCGAAATACGCGGGCTCCTTCAGGCTGACCCGGAGAAAATGGCCCATCTGGTAGACGATCTTTTCCAGACGCTGAATCTCGTCCCGGATGATCCTCAGGTTCCGCTCCCGATGGCCTTCCGGGACCCCGTCCGGCTGAAGGAGCTGGTCCGTGAACCCGCCGATTGTGACCAGGGGGTTGCGGAGCTGGTGGGTGACGAACATGGCCATCTCCCCCATGGCGGCCATCTTCTCCGCGTCGAGGAGCCTTTGGTGGAGTGTCGTCGAGTAAATATAATTGCTGGCGATGAGGCCGCAGAGGCTGGCCAGCTTGACGTCCCCGGGGCTGATGGGGACGCGGGTGAAGGCGTTGTCCAGGATGATCTCGCCGAAGACTTCGTCTCGGGCGATGAGCGGGATGCAGAGGAACTCGTCGACCTGGATGACCTCGCGGAATTTCGCGTCCACCATCGGGTCGTTCGAGGCGTCCCGGACGAGGCATATCTCCTTGTTGCAGGCGGCGAAGGCCGGCACCATCGCGCAGGTGGCATCGTCCATCGTGAAGACGAGGCTCTTGATGCGGTGGGACAAGGTGTTCTCGTTTTTGCTGACGAGGGCCCGGTTGTGCTCGATGATCTCGACATAGCCGATGCCGGGAGTCGAGAGGACCTCCCAGATGTAGCCGGCCTCCTCGGGTGTCCGCGGCCCCAGCCACATCTCGCCCCGGAGGCGGTCGCCGTCCTTGAGGAAAAGCATGGCCCGGTTGAAGCCCACGCCGGAGCCCGAGGTCAACGCGGTCAGGATGACCAGGAGGTTGTCCTCGAGCGAAAACGGCTGGAAGAAGCTCTGGGAGATGATGGACAGGAGCATCAACTCCTTGGGCGCGTCCTTCTGGAAATCCGAAGCCAGCAGGTTGTACTTCTCGATCATGCGGCCTGCCACTCCTTGGGGACGACCCGGACTCCGCCCTTGCTGATCTTGAAATCCCGGGCGTCTTTTTCGGCGTCAAAGCCAATCTCAAAATTCTCGGGGATGACGTTGAATTTGTCGATGATGGCCTTCCGGATCTTGGCCCCCCGGCCGACCTCGACGCCCTCGAGCAGGATCGAGTCGGAGACCTGGGCGTCCTCGTGGATTCCGACTCCGGGGGAGAGGATCGAGTTTTCTATCCGGCCCCCCGTCACCCTGACACCCGTGCACAGGATCGAATTCTTTATCGTCCCACGTTCGATGAACGCGGGCGGATATTGCGGCTTGTACGTCCTGAATGGCCACTCGGGGTCCCGCAGGATGGCCGGCGGAGAGGCCGAGACGAAGGCCATGTTGGCGTCCCAGTAGGCATCGATCGTCCCGATGTCCTCCCAGTAGTCGTTAAAGAGGTAGGCGAAAACCCCGTGGTCGGAAATCAGGCTGGGGATGATGTCTTTCCCGAAGTCATGGGAGCTCGCCGACTTCCGGGCGTCCCGGAGCAGGGCCTTGATCAGGACCGGCGTCTTGAAAAGGTAGACCCCCATGGAGATCAGGATCTTCGTCGGGTCCCAGGGAGTCGCAAGAGGCTTTTTCGGTTTTTCCATGAAATCGATGATCCGGTGCTCGTTGTTGACGCCCATGACCCCGAAGCGGGACGCCTCCTGGCACGGGACGACCCTGGTCATGATCACGGCGTCAGCATCCGTCTGGACGGAAAAAAGGAGGAGCTTGCGGTAGTCCGCCTTGTAGATGTGGTCGCCCGAAAGGACGAGGACATAATCCGGGTTCTCCTGCTGGATGGTGTAAATGTTCTGGAACACGGCATCCGCGGTGCCCTCGTACCACCGGTCGCTCACGCGGCCCTGGGCCGGGATCGACAGGATATAGTCGCCGCTCTCGGCGTGGAAGATGTTCCAGCCGTTGATGATGTGCCGCTCCAGGGAGAGGGACTTGTACTGAGTGACCAGGGCGATTTTCCGGAGTCCTGAATTGAGGGCGTTGGAAAGGCTGAAATCGATGATCCGGTAGGAGCCGAGAAACGGGACGGAGGGTTTGGCGCGGTCGCGGGTCAAGGGGTAAAGTCTCTCTCCCTTCCCCCCGCAGAGGACCATGACCAGCGTTTTTTTAGATAACAGTTCCATCGGGCAATATGATCTCCTCGAAGAGTCCGTCCTCCTTTTCATAAACCTGAAGGAGGGCTTCCCTGGCGGCGGTGAGGCGGCCTCCACTTTTGAGCCACTCCGCCAGCTCCAAGGCCCGGGAAAAGTGCTCTGCGGCGCGGTTTTCGGCATAGTCCCGGGCCGTCCACGTCGATATGAGGAACGGCCAGTCGGAGCTTTCGAGAAGGAACTTCTCGCGGTAGAACTGCCGGAGAAGGCGCTTATCGAGGCTGGCCGTCCGCGGCCGGATCTCCTCTTCGATTTCCTCGATGCGGTAAATGTTCTTCCAGATCCAGGACGTTTCCTCGTTGAACCAGATCCAATGAAATCCGCCTTGTCCCCAGGAGCCTTCGGGCAGGGAAATGACGTCGAGGGGGGGCAGTTTGTCCAGGCAGCCTCCGGCGGTGAGAGGACGCACAGGGCTCCGCGAAAGCACCTTGAGCATGCGGTAGAGCCACTCGGGGCCCTCGAACCACCAGTGGCCGAAAAGCTCCGTGTCGTAAAGCGCGACGACGACACCCGACTCCTTGTCCTTAAGGGCCGACTCGAGGACAGAGACAAAGTGAGCGGCGTGGTCGTCCAGGCGTCCCGAGGCCGCGCCCGGGTCGTACGGCTCCTTGAGGGCCAGGTCGGGGTCCTCCGATGTGACCCGCCAGTAGCGCATGCCTCCAGGGAAGTGCTTTTTATGGAATTCGAGGTACCGGCCGTCGCCGGGATAGCCCATGTGCCGGCTCCAAACCTGGGAGCCGGAGACCTCGTCCCGGGCGAAGAACGGCACGTTTGAAGGGTAGGCCAGATAGCTGGAATACGGGTCCCGCCTCACTTCGTCCGCGGGCCGGTATTCTTTTCTGAATTTCTCCCAGAGGAGCTTCAGGCCCGGAAACCGGTCGAGGTAGACCCCTTTGGCCTCGCCGCCCTTGAGAAGGTGGGCATCGACGAAAAAGTAGCCGACCCCCTCCTGGCCAAGGATCTCGTCGACGCCGAGGCGCGGATAAGGCTGGCCGTCCCCAAGGGGGGACTTCCAGGCGTAGGCCGGCCGGTAGGCGCATTCCGGGATCCAGAAACCGCGGGCCTCCCGTCCGAAGTATTTGCGATAGACATACTGGCCCTGCCGGACCTGGTGCCGGATGCTGGCGTCTTTCTCGAGCAGCGGAAAATATCCATGGGTGGCCGCGGACGTCAGGACCTCGATCTGCCCGCGGTCCTGAAGGGACCTGAAACCCTCGAGGATGTCGCCGTGGAAGCGCTCACGGAAATCATGGAGGATCCTCCGGTACCAGTCCGCCCAATAGACCGTCAGGGGCAGGAGCGGATGCCCGGTCTTCCGGAACGCGTCCCCGTCGCTCTCAGCGATCCCGATCTTCATCCGGAGGTACGCGTCGAAACCCCTGACGAATTCCGGGTCCTTGAGCTGGGCCATGAGGACGGGCGTGAAGCCGATGTTGACCTGGGGAGGAATCCCCTCCGCGGCCAGGCGCTCGAATACGTCGAGAAGGGGAAGGTACGTTTCGGCAGCGGCCTCGTAGATCCAATCCATGCCGTGGGGCCAGCTCCCGTGGTCCAGGACGTAGGGGATGTGGCTGTGCAGGACGAGCGAAAAATACTTATGGCTCATGGCGTTCCTTCAAGAGCACCTCGATCCCCTGCGCCTTTTTCCCGGACAGCGTAAAAGCCCATAAAGGCATGAAACTGAATCCCTGATGGATTATATCAAATCCTTCCTCGGATTGAGAAATCGTCTCCAGGGGAAGGGTCCAAATCTCGTGCGTGTCCCGGGGCTCGAACGAAAGCGCTCCGCCGTAAAGTTTGACCCAGCCCCGGCGATGGAATTCGACTTCCGGCGGGAAAGCCAGCAGGTTCCATTCCGAACCGAACCTGAGCGCGACGGTCCTGTCCGAAAGGTTTTCGATCTCGTAGACGACCCTGAGCAGGCCGGGTCCGGGCTCGATGGTTTTGCGGACGACGACCGGCACTCTGTCGCCTTCCACCCAGACCCCTCCCCGTCTTTCGAGGACGAGGGCGCCTCCCCGGACGACCGCCTCGTAGGGCTGGTTGACGAAGTCGCCCTGCTCGCCGTAGTTGACCTTCCGGAAATCCTCCTCGGTCGAGTCGGGATGGATGAAGTGATCGAGGAGAGAGTAGCGCGGATGCCAGTCGTAGCGCATCAGGTCCTTGGCCCGCGGCGGGATCTTCTTGGCGATCTCATGGATGCTTTTGCCGTTCCCGGCCTCTTCGGGGCGCGGGAAATGGTAGGCCTCGGGACGGCGTGAAAGGACGTCGGACAAATTCCGCGCCCAAGGAAGGTAATCGATCTCGACCAGCCCGCCGCCGAAGGAGGGCTTAACGAGAAGGTTGAACGTCTCCCCCCGCAGGAAATACTCTTCGCGCCCGTCGATGTCATAATCGACTTTCGCCCAGCCCGGCGCCGCGGCCGTTCGTTGTTCCGCCGCGATGAGATGGTGGTAGACGGCTTCGCGGAGATGGGGAAGATAGAGCCCTCCGAAAACGCCGTGCCAGTAAGGATCGTTGCACTGCCCGCGGTAGAGGTCATGGAGGGCCTGTCCGTCGTTGCCCGCGGCATGGACCTCCCGCGAAACGAGGAGCATGCGTTTGTGGAGTTGGTTGCTCTCTGGATACTTCAGGAAAAAATCCCGGAAATAACCGCCCCGGAGGAACCTCCGGCCCGAGGCCGGAATCATGGCCCGCAGCTCCTCGTACGTCCGCGAATCCTCCGGCTCGAGCACCCATTCCATCATCTCCTCGTAGGACGCCGGCGGCACATAGACCCGCCCCGCCGGAGGACAGGCATCCATATACTCCGAACACGTCATCATCCGGATCTCCCGGTTCTCGACGAAGGCCAGAAACCTGTCGAGCCAGCCCTCGTCGTAGACCCATTGTTTGGTTCCCGGCCAGACGCCGAATTTTTCGCCGTCGTCGCCGAGGATGGCCGTTCCGTCCGCGGCCTGGATCTCCTTGAGGTACTCCTCGAGCCTTTCCAGGGAATGGAACGGGATCATGTATCGGAGTTTTTTATCGATCGGGAAAATCCGCAGGGGGCGGCCTTCCTCTTCGGTGATATACGTGGCATAGAGGTTCCGGACCCCGGCATAATGGAAGTGCTCCTCGTCGAGCATGGTGTATTCGATCCCCGCGGCGGCGAGGGCCTTTGGCAGATGCGGCTCCCAGACCCTTTCGGTCAGCCAGAGGCCGCGCGGCGTCTGGCCGAAGTTGGATGCAATGAAATCGTTCATCAGCCGGACTTGGCCGATCCTGTCCTGCTCGGGGATGATGGACAGGATGGGCTCGTAGAAGCCGCCGCTCAGGAGTTCGAGCTGGCCCCGCCCGGACATGGCCTTGACCATATCCCAGCAGCCCCGCTCCCGCTTCTCCATGTGTTCCCAGAGCGGGCCGGAAAAGTGGAGGGAGAACTTGAACCGGGGGTGTTTTTCCAGGCGCTCGAGGAAGGGCCTGTAACAGTCCTTGAACGCCTTGTCGACAACGAATTCAAAATTTCCGACGGGTTGGTGGCAGTGGACGGCGAAGAGGAAACGGAGTTCCTTCATGCGGGCTCCTCGGCGCACAAGGTCAGACTCCTTCCTGGGCGACGATGACCGCCAGAATGGCCATGACGACGGCCTGGAGTTCGAGTTCGCGGGGGTGAACACGCTCGAGGACATCGAGCGCCGAATGATGGACGTCGAAATACGTCTGGGCGTTCAGGATGACCGCGGCGGGAACGGTTCCTTGCTCGATGAGCGGCCCGACGTCCACTCCCCCGCCGCCGGGGCTGAAGCTCGTTACGCCCAGCGGTTTGAAAAGCTCGCTGAGGGCCCGGAGCCGTTCCAGGAGACCGGCTTCAGACCGCCCGGCCGCGATACCGATGGGAAGAAATCCGCCCCTGTCGGATTCCATGGCGAGAAGATGCCTTTCGTGTTTCCGGCGCTCATCCTTGACGTAAAAACGTCCTCCCGTCCCGCCGAATTCCTCGTCCATGAACATGACGGCCCTGATCGTCCGTTTGGGGCGGAGCCCGAGGTCCTTGATGAGACGAAGGGCCTCGAGACTGACGGCGCAGCCGGCGCCATCGTCATGGGCCCCCGTCCCCAGGTCCCAGCTGTCCAGGTGGCCGCCCATGAGCACGATTTCCTCCGGATGATCCGTGCCCGCGAGTTCGCCGACGACGTTGGCGCTCTCGACGGGGCCGAGGTTGCGGCAGCTCATTTTGAGACGGACGGAGACCGGTTCGCCCTTTTTCAGCAGGGCGCTCAAGGCCTCGGCATCCGAGGTGCTGATCGCGGCCGCCGGGATCTTCGCGACGCCGGGAGAATATTCCATCAGTCCGGTGTGGGGAAAATCATCGACACGGAACGTCAGCGACCGGACGAGCGCGGCCACGCCGCCGTGCCGGGCCGCGTGGACGGCTCCGCTGACCCTCTGGTCCGCGGCCCCGCCGTAGGCGGCGAACGGTTCAGTCTGACCCCTGTCCATGGGCCTGTTGAAGAAGACGATCTTTCCCCGGACCTCCGGCCCGAGACGGTCGAGTTCCTCGAACGACTTCACCTCGACGACTGGAGCGGTGATCCCGGAGTCGGGCGTTCCAACGCTTCCCCCAAGGGCGCAAACGTGGAGGGGGATGGTCGCGCGGGAGGCGGAATGGACAATTTCCGCCTCCTCCCTCGCGCCCCTGACCCAACGGTTGACGGTGACGGGCTCCAGGTGAATATTGTCGAGGCCCATCTCGGCCATCATGCTTCGCGTGACCTCGATGGCTTTGGCGGCTTCCGGAGAACCGGTCAGCCGGGGCCCGACGACGGTGATCCGGCGCAGAAAATCGTAGGCCTTTTCATCCGCCAGTCCGGCCCTGCGGATCCGTTCGGCGACTTCCGCATAAGGCGACCGGGTTTGACCTGCTCCGGCAGAGGATCCGGCAGCCGGGAGGCGGAGCAGGCAAAAGACGACGGCTGAGAAAACGGCGCAGGCCGTTCTTCGAAGGCGAGGCCTGGAAAAAATATTTGGCATGAGACGCAACCTTATTTTATCCAACAAATTGCAGGGTCCTGTCAAGGCGGATGTTTTAGCCCAATTGGACCAAGTTCGAGGCCAGCCCTCCGAGTGCGAACCACAGGGCATTGGCCCGAAAATCCCCGCTCGTCATCTGCTCCGTCCCGAACCCGGGATTCAGCTCTTTGATGTAGTTCTCAACCCGGCCCCTCTTGATATGTAACCAAACGACTTCCGAGGCCGAGAGTTCGTCCCGGTTGGTGGCGACCATACAGCGACGATAGCCGTCGGGTTCGAAGAGGTTGAACGGAGGCTCCCTCCAGCGCTGGACGACCAACCGGAACCGAAGTTTGACCCCACTCATTAGATGCACGGCCGTCCCCACCTCCCGGTCTAAAGATGAGGTCCAGGATCGATTCGGAACTTCAGCCAAAAAAAACAGCCAGGCTGGAGAGAACTACAATGAGCCGCTCTTTCATCTGGTCCCCAAGCTCAATGACCTCGTTGCGAAAGAAGCGTCGGAAAAATGCTTGGTGAGAAGGGCAAAACGGTGCCCCGATCCATTGTAGAGAAGCCTAGCCGAATACGACAGCATTTCCACGGCTTCAACCGTGCCCCTTCACAATCTCCACAATTCTTGCAGCTATCGCGATCGTATTTTCATGCTGGATGAGTTGGCTAAAGATATCTGTTAGAGAAGGTAGGTTCATGAGATTCTGAAGGTTCGCAATAGAATCGTCGGCCACGATGTTTCCCTTGTTAAGGATAATAACCCGGGAGCACATGCTTTCGGCGACTTCGAGAGTATGTGAAGAGAAAAGGATCGTCTTACCCTCTTTAGCCAGTAGGTGGATGAGGTCTCGGACGATTAGGGCGGTTGTCACGTCGAGCCCGGAGAGTGGCTCATCCAAGAGAAGGATTTCAGGGTTATGGAGAAGCGCGGCTGAAATGAGGATTTTCTGACGCATCCCTTTGGAATAGGTGCTAATCGAAGCATCCTCGTCATTCTCGAGCCCGAATACCTGGATGAAATCAAGAGCCTTGGAGAGCAAGACTTTTTCGGGAATGCCTCTAAGGCGCCCGACCAGGAGCAAGTAGTCCAGCCCGCTCAAGTGCGGATAAAGCTCAGATTGCTCAGGCACGTATCCGAGACGGTTCTTATATTCATCCAGATTGGAACGAACCGACTGGCCCTCGAAAAGGATCTCGCCCCGAGTAGGCTGGAGGAGACCTGCCAACATCTTAATGGAAGTTGTTTTTCCAGCAGCATTAGGGCCGAGATACCCCAATATCTCTCCCGGCCTAAGAGTAAAGCTAATGTTATTGACAGCTGTAATAGCCCCGAATTTCTTAGTTATTTCGTGCAACTCGATCATAGCGCTTTTAGAGAGAACGGTATTCTCTTCCTATTTCTAAGGACTCGCCCTTCTGAAAAAAGCATAACACTCCCTTGTTGCTCATTTCAAGCAACGGTCTTTTCCCCAGACTTCCGATAGGATTATTGTTTGCGGCATAAACCTTCCTAGTACTAGATGTTATTGGCTTCAACAAGTTCACCCGGTGGGGGAAGACCACAATTCGGAGGTCCAAGATCAATAGCTTACTGGATGTCCTCCAAAACGGAGCATTCGACGAGTATTGGACGCAGACGAAGGATAGCGTTGATTTTTGTAAGGATTGTGAATATCGTTATACGTGCGAAGATTGTCGAGTCTGGTCCTTTTCATGGACGGGATGCATAGATTCGCCCACGCCTCATTGTGGATACGATCCTCTTTCGGGCCGATTTATTAACGAAAAGCCGGACAGACAGGAGCAAAAGGAGGGCGCTCCGATGACACGAAAGTGCTGTGCTTGGTTCATGGCTGGCCTGAGTGGAATCACTTTCTTGATGATTATGGCCAGCCTAATTTGGGGCTCTCGCCTGCGGGACGCTTCGCAGACAGAAGACCGATATATTTTCAAGGAAATCATCCGCGTCGATCTGGAAGAACCGCGTTTCGCGTTCAAAGGTATGCGGAAGATTCAAGAAATGGATGTCGGAGCGCGAGGGGAGATCTTATTGACGGACGGATGGCGAGCCTTCCTTGTCGATAACCAAGGCACATCTCTTCATTTAATCGGCCGGAACGGACAGGGGCCTGGGGAATATGAAATGGTCAGCAGCCTTCGCATCATGAACGACGGCAAGATCTTTCTTTTCGATCCCGTCGGTTCGAAGTGTATTTTCTATAATCAGGACGGCGCTTATGTCCGGGAAAGAAGAATTATCGAAGTGCCGACCTTCAGCGTCCTCGCTCTTGATAATGGCTTTTTTCTAGTTCTGCGGAGGGTCGAGAACCGCGACGATACGACGACGGTTTTTTACTCTATTTATAATGATCGTTTGAATCACGTTTGCGATCTGGAGCCACGTTATAGCTTCGATAAGCCGACGAAAAAATTCAAGTACAATGGTATGGGATACGCCATCGGCTACATTCTCCGGCCGGGACATATTGACATTGCCTCCAACGCCGAAGATGATTTTCATCTTTATCGATACACCGAAACTGGTTTGAGAGAGCGGGCCATTGAATTTGAGGTCAAGCGAGCAAAAACCAGCCCCGCGTATCGTCAGGACCAGGAAAACCGGTTGAAAAAAGTATTTGGCCAGTCCAACTGGCTGAGCGGTGTTATGAAGAACTTGTATTTTCCAAAGTATTTTCCGGTTTTCAAATGGTTTGGGCGACTCGAAACAGATGATCTGGTCATCGAACTCTATGAGGGAAGGCCCCAGGAGCACGACTCCGTCCTCCAAATTGTCGATTCCGCAGGACGTCCCCAAGGCTCCCTTTCACTGCCGGCTGCCCAGTTTAGAAGGCTCATCAAGAACCGTATCTATTCCGCCTATGAAAAAGACAGCGGATATTTATGCCTCCGGGGCTATCTAATCGAGCGCCGTGTCCCCTGATTTTTTGATGCAGGACCAGGGATGTAGCCGACTCAACCGGCTGGTATTCGACGGACTCCCTTAAGATGGCTTCCGATCCGGCGGACCGCGAGCCGAAAGCCGTTTTCACAGCAAAGAAGCCAAACCGTTTTAGGACCTTTGGCCTGCGAGATTGCGTCCCTTATGCTTCCCCGAACACGCAAAACCCCCAGACTCTCCGCTTGATCAGTCGCTCGTCGACGTGCTTCGGGCGGAGCCGAATCGTCCATAAACCCTAGTAACTCTCTTCTTCCCAAGCGCACGCCACAGGACTTTTTTTTCGACTAGCAACTTTTTTCAAAAGGATCCGGACGCATATTAAAACTGGAGCCGCGATCAGAAACCGCTCCCTTTCCCTAAGGACGGAAAGCGTCAAAGTCGAACAGGCTTTCACCCATACGATGACGGCTACCATTTTGGCCAATCCAGCTAGAGCGCTCTTTTGGGGGTCCTTTTCATTCTCGAAGGTGAACGGAATCTTATCCTCCCCGAAGTAGGTGATTTCCAAAGCGATCGAAGCCAAAATGAGATTGAGCAGAGACGAGAGGAAGGCATTCCCGAAACCCAGCGGCGGCCATAAATATAAGAACAGGATTCCGCTCATCGGGACCAAGTGGAGGATCAAGATCGCTTTTTTCAATCCCGTAATTAAGGGGCGGGATGAGCCCGTAGCCGCCAGATCAAAGATCCACTTCGCCTCGAGATTCAGCGGCTGGCGGACTGCGGCCTTTGTCGCCAGGATGAAAACTACTAAGGCCAGCGATGGAAGGGCCAAAAAGAGCTCCTGCGAGAGTAGTATGGTTTCGATGACTTCCTTAATTTCCTCGGAAAGAAAGGCCAAGATTGCCACTCCAAACGGAATGGACATGTATCCGAATAGAATGATCTGGTGAGGACGGCTACGTTGAATCGTCCGGAGATAAAATACAAAAAGCGCCGATTCCGTTCTGTTTCTGAACAACTTCCGATTCAGGCTGCGGATCATCCGTCCGCACGCGGGACGGGCGCGCGGAGCCCGTCCCGAACCCGAAATCACGCGGATCGCTTTTTTCGCATATTGCCGGAAAGAAACGATGCAGAGAATAACGGCCAAAATGGTCGCTATTCCCGCCGTTCCGGCGAGCCTCTCGAAGAGAATCCCCTGCCGTCCGGCGAGCCACTCGCTAAGTCCAGCGAACCAAAAAGGCGGAAAAAAGCCCATTCCCGATGATCGCGGACTTTCCTTCAAGAGAGTCGATATATCGCTATGGAAGACTTCTATGGCCGGGATCGCCGTTAGCAGTAGCGTTGTCGTCGCGGTGAGGCCCAGTATCTGAGCCCCATGCGTCGCTTTAGCGAAAGCCGGAGGTTTGAGGATTATTGCCAGAAGACTCCCTATCGAAAAAATTCCGCATAGCACGAATAGATACAGCGCCAGATCGGACCCGATAAAGGCGGCGACCTGCCGAATTCCCGGCGCAACGCCCAGCGGAGATATGAACAAAGAAACCACGGCCGACGAAACTGCCATCATTAGGAACAACGGAAGCGTGAAGTAGACACGGGCGAGGATCTTGGACATGATGACGGCTGAAGGGGACACCGGCAAAGGCAGGAGGTTCGTGATGTCGTAGTCACTTAAAAACACTTCGCCCATGGTCAATAGATGAAGAAACCCAAGGAGCAAGGCGGCATAGGTCAGCCAAAGGTTCTGCAGCCAAAAGTATTTCATGTCATCAAGAGCGTATAGTGACGAAGCAATCGAAATCCCCATCCATAGGGTGCTCAGCAAGCTGATCGATATCGAGACGGGCAGATACTTCTTTCGCCAGACGCCGAAAAGGGATCGAGATGCGCCTACGCCCTCCTGGATAGCGAACAGTCGGAAAAGCAGCCGGACATTAGCCCAAAAGGGCGGTTGTCTGGGCGTCATGGTTGGTTCGCATGCTCCCAGATGACGACCCGGCTATGGGGTATAGGGCCGCATTGTTGAAGCCATATAATGGCCAAGTTGTCCATCACGATCTCAGCGAGCTGCGGATCCAGTTCACGCCGTCCCCCTTTTCCCGATCATGTGCATGATTCCTCTTTATCCTTCAACAAGCGATAGAGCTGCGTTCGGCTGATGCCGGGGGATGCGGCCGCCTGCGTCTTGTTGCGGCGATGGTCTACGAGATCCTTGATGATCTGTTGCCACTTTTGCGAGTCCGTCCTTCGCCGCCTCGTCCGCCCCATGGACGCCGGCAACTCTAAGTCGCCCGTCCGAATGCACGTATTATCGCTTAGCGCGGTCGCCCTCATTGAGTTTGAAAAAAAGCCAGTTCTTCTCCCCGCCTTCCCGGGCCTTGATCCGGATCAGGGCGAATCGCCCCCGAAGCCTCTGCCCCGAGATCTCCACGATCATCTTGTCCGGCGCCGTCTCGAGCGGACGGTATGTTCCTTTGTCCCAGATTTCGACGGTCCCCGCCCCGTATTGATTTTCGGGGATGGTGCCTTCGAAGCCTTCGTAGCCGAGCGGATGGTCCTCGGTCTGGACGGCCAGCCGCTTGAGGCCTGCCGAGTTGAGGGGGACCTTGGGGACCGCCCAGCTTTTCAGCACGCCCCCCTCCTCGAGCCTCAAGTCATAGTGGAGGCGTGAAGCCCTGTGCTTCTGGATAACGTAGATCAGCCCCTCGCCGGCCCTGGGAGCCCGGGAATCCGCCGGCTCGGACGTCCGCCCGAAATCGCGCTTCTCCTTGTACGATTTGAGGCCCATGCCGGTCTCCCCCTTTGTGGGCGAATCCTCCCGGAATGCCATGCCCCAGGTCCTTACCTGTGGAGAAAGCACCTCTCGCAGTCGATTTCGCCGGGCTTGCGGGTGACGATCATGGCCAGCCCCAGCTCGTTGGCCCGGGCGATGACGTCCTGGTCCTTGACGGAGCCGAGCGGGTAGATGACGGCGGTGATCCCGTGCTTGGCCGCGAGCTCCACGACGTCGGGAAAAGGCATGAAGGCGTCGGACGCCAGGACGCAGCCTTCGGGCCCGTAGCCGCGGCGGGAGAGCCGGATGGCGTCCTCGGTGGAGTCGATGCGGCTCCTCTGCCCCGACCCGATCCCGTGGGTCTTGTCGGACTTCCCGATCACCACGGCGTTCGAGCGGGTGAAGCAGGCCACCGTCCAGTTGAAAATCGCGGACCAAACCTCCTCGTCGCGGGGCTTCCGGGCCGAAACGACATCCACGGACTCGGGGGAAACGATCTTCGAATCGGAGCGCTTCTGGACGAGAAGACCGCCCACGACCCGCTTGACTTCGAGCCCGTCGTCGACGGAACGCTCTTCGAGCGGCGCGCCCATACGCACGACGCGGAGCACCTTCCGCGTGGCCAGGACCGCCAACGCCTCGGGAGCGAAATCCGGCGCGTAGACGACTTCGATATTCCGCGGGCTCTCGACGAGAAGCCTGGCCAGCGGCTCGGTGACCTGGTAATTGAAGACGTCGACCCCCCCGAAGTTCGACAGGGAATCGCATTTCCAGGCCTTCTCGAACGTCTCGACCGGGTCGTCGCCGAGGGCGACGCCGCTCGGCATCTCGTGCTTGATCATCACGCAGACCTTGCGGCCCCTGAAGATGCCCGTCAGTTTCCTGGCCAGCCTCTGGCCGAGGTCCATGTCGCCGACGTTGATGTAGCTCAGGCCCTTGGTCCCCTCCTGGAGAAGTTCGAGCGTCGACATGTTCGGGCCCGACGCGCCGGCTTCCTGGTAGAAGGCCGCGGGATAACCCGGGTTTTCTCCGTATCGCATCGGGAATTTTTTGATGAAGCGGGCTTCACCGAAGGGCAGGACGTCCGGGAAGTCTTCCTTGACTTTGGTCTGGTATTGGGTTCGGGCGGTCCGTTCGGGCTTGTCCATGCGTTCAGGTCCTTTCGTGCCGGTTGATGATGTGAAGCTCATAATCCGCGGGATCGGCGAGGGAGGCGAAGACGCAGGCCGCGGCCACCCGGAAATCCTTCCCCGGGTCGCGCGGCTCGAGAGCGCGGTAAGCGTTTTCGGCCGTTTCCCGGGGCGTCGCCCCTGCTAGGACCATCTCCCGGGGCTCTCCCTCGAAGCACGGGAGAGGGTCGCGGTTGGGTCCCAGGTAGGTCGAAATCAGGCCGGCTTTCCCCGGGCGGAGGGGGACCTCGAAAAAACTCCTCAAGGTCTCCCCTTCCGGTCCGCGGCGAACCAGGCTCAGTCCGGCCGCACGGGCCCGGAGACAGCCGCTGATCCGGGGAGTGAAGATGGGGGAATCGGGCTCGTAATCCCAGCCCGCGAGGGCAGCGGCGAGGACGGAAACAGGATTCCTCTCTATGGCCATGCGGTCCCGGATGTCGGCCGTCTGCTTACCGTTGGAGACGGCGATCCCGTCCTTATGAAAAAAGACGGCGGGATAAACGAGGAGGTCGACGTTGCCTTTTTTGAGGACGTCTTCGTCAGTCGGCTGGACCCAGACGCCCCCGTCCCGGAAGACAAGCTTCCGGGCCTGGCTCGAGGGCGACCGGCCCGTGACGGCGTAGATGATCACGGCCTTGTCCCCGCCGGGCGCCGTCCCCAGCGAAATGAGACGTCCGGGGTATTCGAGCGTCGAAAGAATTCCTGTCGTCGGGCTCATGGGTTTATCCTCGAAACTCTATTCTTAGCACAGGCCGCTCCACGAAGTCAAAGAGGCGACGGCCGGCTTGTGACCGCCGCCCGAATCTGATAGAATCGGGCCGCTTTGAGATGCCGTTGTCAATTCCATCCGTGAGGAATCCCATGGCCAAACTCTTCCATCCCGAAGAATATTACCGCGATCCGGCCTTCCTCGAATCCCTGGAGGGGCGGACCCTCAGGATCCTAAGCGAATACTTGGGACCCATGACCACGCTCGGCAAGCACAAAATCAACAGCACGATCCTTTTCCTCGGCTCGGCCAAGGCCAGCCCCATCGACTCGGATTCGCTCCTTTACCGCTATTATTGGGAAGTCGAGGAGCTCGCCTACCTCCTGGCCAAGTGGGCCATCTCCCTGAAGAGTCCCAAGGGCAAGGATTTCGTCGTCTGCACGGGCGCCGGGCCGGGCATGATGGAGGCGGCCAACCGGGGCGCGGCCCGGGCAGGGGGCAAAACGATCGGCATGAATATTGCCCTGCCCCAGGCCCAGGAGCCGAATCCCTACATCACGCCGGACCTGTCGTTCACGTTCCATTATTTCTTCATGCGGAAGTTCTGGCTGGTCTACAAAGCCAGGGCCGTCGTCATCTGCCCCGGCGGCTATGGAACGCTCGACGAGTTCTTTGAGATCATCACCCTGCTCCAGACGAGCAAGATCTCGAAAAAGGAGATGACCCTCATCCTTTACGGCGAAGATTACTGGCGCAAGGTGATCAATTTTGAAAACCTGGTCAAGATGAAGGCGATCTGCGCCGAGGACCTCAAGCTCTTCAAGTTCTGCTCTTCCCCCCGGGAAGCCCTTCACTACCTGAAAAAGCGATTCACAGTTTTCCTGAAGTGAATGGGCCAGCCATTTTTCCCTGACGATAAGGCCGACCGATGAGGAAAGCTGGTTTCGGGCTGCCTCTTCTCTTTCTGGCCCTAGCGGCGGCGTCGTGCTCGCGGCTGAGCTATCAACCCCCGCCGGGTCCCCGGGGCGGCATCGAAGTGGGCCTCGCCTCCTGGTACGGCCCCGACTTCCACGGCCGGCCGACCTCCAGCCGCGAAATTTATGACATGAACGACATGACGGCGGCCCACCCCAGCCTGCCGTTCGGCACCCGCGTAATGGTGACCAACCTGGACAACGAACGGACGGCCGTCGTCCGCATCAATGACCGGGGGCCTTTCGTCAAGGGGAGGATCATCGACTTGTCTTACGCGGCCGCCCGGGTGCTGGCCATGATCGGGCCGGGGACGGCCCGAGTGAGGCTTGAAGTGCTCATGGCCGAACAGGGGGCCCCCCCTCCGGCTTCCCGGTTCGTCCTCCAGGTCGGCGCCTTCGCCGTTCAGGAGAATGCCTATGCCCTCAAGCGACAAATCGAGGCTCATTACGATGGAGTGTACATCGCGGCTTATAAGACGCCGAACATGACCTACTACCGCGTCCGGATCAAGGCCAAGGACAGGGACGGGGCCCTCCAGACGGCCCGGCGCCTGGCGGACGAGGGCTACGCCGTCATTGTCATCGAAGAATGAGCCGGCGGAGCCCCGACGCCTACTTCATCTTATAAAGGCCCGCGCAATCCCGGAGCTTGTTTTCCACCCCGTCGTGGACCGCGTACTTGCCGCCCTCGTATATTCCGGCCGAGCCGAAATCCCCCTTCTTGTTGAGGGCGTAAAAATGGAGCCCGAAATTGGGCCTGCCATCCTTGTCGCGCCAGCGGGAATCGAGGGTCATCTTTCGGGAGACCTCCTCGCAAGCCTTCAAGCAGGCCTGTTCCGGCGACATGCCCCTTCCCATGAGGTCCACGATCCTGAAACTGGCGCAGGTCCGGAGGTTGGCCTCGCCCAGGCCCGTCGAGCCCGCGGCCCCGATCTCGTTATCCACGTAGAGCCCAGCGCCGATGATCGGAGAGTCGCCCACCCGCCCCGGCAGCTTGTAGGACAGGCCGCTCGTCGTCGTGACGCCGGCCAGCCGGCCCTCGGCGTCGAGGGCGATGCAGTTGATCGTCCCATAGGTCATCATGAAGGACTCCGTCGCCGCGGCATGCCCGCTCGCCGCAGGCGGCGGCCAGGCCTCTTTTCCGGCCTGCTCCTTTTTCCACTTGAGCCAGGCTTCCCGGGCCTTGTCCGTCAGGAGATTCTCTTCCTTGAAGCCCTGGGCCTTGGCGAATTCCAGCGCCCCCCTGCCGACGAGCAGGACATGGGGGGTTTTTTCCATGACGAGCCGGGCGACACGGGAGGGGTTCTTGATGTTCTGGAGGGACGCCACGGCCCCGGCCGCGTGCGTCGGACCGTACATGACCGAGGAATCGAGCTCGACGACTCCCTCCGCGTTTGGGAGGCCGCCGTACCCGACCGACATGTCGTTCGGGTCGTCCTCGACGATGTTGACGCCCGCGATAACGGCGTCCAGAGGGTCGCCGCCCGACTTGATAATGTCCATGGCCTTGGCTGTGGCCCGGATTCCGTTTCCGCTGGAGACGACGCGCATCGACCCCCCGGCCGTTGGCGAGGGGTCGGGAAAGGCCCGGCCGCGGCCGGCGACCAGGGCCGCGGCGCCGATCCCCACGCCTGTCTTTATGAAATCCCGCCGCGTGTATCTCGCCATGTGCGTGTCCTCCTTTAATAAGTATCCGTTCTGGAACATAACCTAACGGATTTCCGCCAAAGAAGCAATCATCCCGGGAAAAGGGGGACACGTAACGCCGTACATGTCCCCCTTTTCCCAGAGCGGAGCCCGGAACCGAAGCGGGTTTGGCTCGCCGGGACAAACCCGCGACCCGACGGAGGGAATCCCCCGAGCTCAACCTCAACTAGAAGCGGAAGCGATTCAAGAAATTGACAATGGTCGAGGCGTTGTCTAAGATAAACCTCTTTTGCCATGAAGAACCGCATCCTCCTGTCCGCCTCCCTATTCCATGCCCTAAATGACGCGACGACGGTCGTGGTGCCGATGGTCTTTCCCCTCCTCTACGGCCGGAGCTCGCTCATCACGAGCTATTCCCAGATCGGGCTCCTGTCAAACCTGGGCTTGCTCACGACGCTGTTCGTCCAGTTTCTCGTGGTCAAGCTGTCCTGCCACATCGAGTACAAAACCCTGCTCCTCTGGAGTTTCGTAGGGATCGGCGTTTCCCTGGCCTGCCTGCCTTTGGCCTCGTCGTTCCTGACCCTCCTCGCTTTTTTCCTGTTCATGCGCGTCGTCACGAGCGTCTACCATCCCGTCATGATCGCCTGGATATCGAAGTCCCAACCCGCTCATGGGCTCGACCAGGCGATGGGCATCCAGTCGGGCTCCGGGAACATCGGCGTCCTCCTGGCGTTTCTCTCGGTCGGTTACCTGGCCCAAAAATGGGATTGGAAGATGCCCCTATTGGCCTGGTCCGTGTTCGGACTGGCCATCGGCGCCGCGGGCGCCCTCGTCATCAAGGGGGTCTCCTCGAAAAACGAGATCCGGCCGTCGCTCCATATCCAGTCGTGGATGAGGGTCCTTCGGCGGTTACGTCATCTCATCCCCGGGTTTATCTTCGGAGGCATGGGCTGGTCGGTGACGATCTATTACGCGCCGTCTCTCCTCAACCACCAGTTCGCGGTGCCCATCGGTCGGACGGGGCTTTATCTGTCCTTGTGGATCGCGCTCGGGACCGTTTCGGGTTACGGCTACGGCTTCCTGAGCCGACGTTTCGGCCGACGGACCGTTTTCCTGACCAGCATCGGGGTCGCGGCCTTAAGTCTGGCCGCCATCGGCCTCGCGCCCGGCAGGACGGTAGCCGTCATCGGGCTCCTGGTCTTCGGCGTTTTCCTCCTGATGACGTATCCGTCGCTCCACACCTTCACGGGAAGCAGCGTCCCTCAGGCGGACCAGACCCAGGCCTTCAGCTGGGTCTCGAACATCCAGATCCTGTCCGGCGCCGTCGTGACCCTGCTCGCCGGGCTTCTCTCCGACCGGTTCGGGATCCGGGCGCCCTTCCTCTTGTCCGCTCTTCTGGCCGCCGCCTGTTTCCTTTTCTATGCCTTTTCCCAAGCGTCCCTGCTTTCGCCGGGCCGGGACTCGTGACCGGGCCGCCGGCCGTTCCCCCGTTCGGAGAAGCCTTGAGACGCGTCCTCACCGGTACGGAATGGCCGGGCGAATCCCCCGTGTCCGGCGACGGAAGGAAGGACGTTGCACCCCGCGAAGCGGATCAGAACTTCGGCAGGTTCAGCTTTTCGAGACTTTCCAGGAGTTGGATGAGGACTGTGTGGTCTCCCTCGGGGACCTCGAATTTATGGGAGTCTCCCTTGAAGACGTCCACTTCCTTCCCGTCGATGAGGAGCTGGTATTTTCCCTTGGTCAGGAAGCGGACCTTGATGTCCCGCTTTTTCAGCGCCTTGATCTCGAAGGACACTTCGGACTCGTTGTAAAGGAAATGCCGGAAGACGGCGCCTCCATCCGCCGAGAGGATGGTCTCGCCCTCCTCTCGGAGCGCCGTGCCCGATGTCGAGACCTTGACCTCATATTGCCGGCCCTGGATCGAGAGGCGCGACAGCGTCCCGCTGTCGTCGGGCTTGAGCATGCCGAAACGGAAGCCTTCCCAGGGGGTGAAGTCGAGATACTCTTCGAGGGCGATGAGGGCGAAGAGCGGGCCCCAGCTTTGGTAGCGCTGTCCCCCGGCCTCCCCGCTCAGGGAGTCGAAATTCTCCGGGCACAGCTGGAAGTTCGTCCACGTCCTGAGGAACATTGCCGCACTTTTCTTGGCGAATTCCGAGGCCACGAGGTCGAAGCCGTAGGCTTTGAGCCCCTGGTAAACAAGATAGTTCGTCGGCGGCCAAATGTTCCCCCGCCAGTATTGCTGACTCTCGGGTTTGAAAGACGGATCGTCGCGGGAAACCGTCGGAATGACGTATTCGCCCCAGAACTTCTTGGGATCCAAGAGCTGGTTGAGCATCCTCCGGGCCCGTTTTTCGTCGGGGATCCGGGCGATCAGGGGAAAAAAGCCCGAAGCCGCCTTGTGGGAGGAAAAGCGGCCGTCCCAGAAACGGTCGAAGTAGAAGCCCTCTTTCTCGTTCCAGAGCTGGCTGTTGACAAGGGCCTTGGTCTTCTCGTACTCAGCCACGTACCTTTCCGAATCGTGTCCCTGACCGAGAATGGTCGCGATCTGGGATAGGCACCAGGAGTCCAAGGCGTAGAGAGAGTTGAGGTCGACGCAATTCATCGTCAGCGTTCCGCTCTCGGCGCTGAACGGGACGTCGTCCCAATTGGGCAGATCGTCCTCCCCGGATTCCCAAGCGGCCCTCTGCCGGTCCGTCGCATCCTTTTCCCACGGCGGGACGTCCTTCCCGAGGAGTTCCGGGTCCGAGCCCCACTCGAGCAGGCCGTCCCCGTTCCCGTCCCTCCGGAGGAGGCCGGTAGGTTCGCGGGCGGTCCAGAATTCATGCCATTTCCGGAGATACGGGTAGGCGAAGCGGAGAAGCTCCATGTCCCCCAGCCGTTGAAATAGTTTCAGGACGACATAGCCCCCCACCGGGGGCTGTGACCTGTCGGGCGTCCCGCCGAACCGCCCGCGCCAGTTGGGGATGTTGCCGTTCGGATACTGAGTTTCGAGGACGGCCTTGACCGCGTCGACGGCCAGCTTGGAGCTCTCGACGCAGAGCTCAAGGCTGTTGAAGAAGGAATCCCATGCGAAAATCGTCCAATGGTCCGGGGTGCCGTCCGGCCGCGGAAAAATCCAGCCGCGGCCCGCCGGAGTGTATAGCCGGTGGATCCCGGGCTGATAAAGGACCATCCAATGAAGGTTGTTCGTGATGGCTTCGGGCACCCCCTCGAAAAGCCCGCGGATCTTGACGCGCTTCTGTTCGTACGCCCGCGACTCTTCGTCGATGAGGTCATCGATCGCGACGGCGTTCTTGTATCGGTAGATCCGGTTGGCCAGGCTTCGGTCGTCATCTCCGGCGCCGGCCACAAAATAGATGGCCCGGTCGTCGGCCGTGGAATAGGATAAGGCCACCTCGCCCGGGCCGGCCGGCGCGGCGGCACCCGGGCGGTGTGCCCAGAACAGGTATCTCGGTTTCTTGCCTCTGGCGCTCGCCCCCTGGACCTGGCCGTCCGGAAGGAGGGTGTAGTCTCCAGCGAAGTCCCACGGGACGTAATGGACGATCGTGACCTGGATGTCTGCGGGGCATGCGATGCGGCCGACAACGGTCATCTCGTCCCGTCTCGACCACTCGATCGTCAAGGTCTGCTTCTTTTGGGCGGGCTTGAGCAGGATGGGTGTTTCCGCGCCCTTTTTGAACGGCAGGCCGAGGTCGAACCTGACCCGGGCGTATTGCCCGTCTGGCGAGAATGGTCCCACCTGCGAGGCCAGATAGAAGAAATCGCCGCCCTCGGCGGTTTGGCCGTTCCTCTCCACCTTGAGCATGAAGGCGAAGGCGCTTTCCTGGTCGAGGGCCATGACCAGACCCGGCCAGGCGGACCCCTCGAGGGCCCCGATATAAGCCTTTTTCCACGGATAAAAGACTTCCGGCCTCAGGCTCGAAACGACGACGAGAAACATGAAAAGAAAGAGAAGGGATATCGTTTTCCTAGTCATTCTCGTAAGCCGGCGCCGATTTCTTTCAAAGCTAATTTATGGGAAACGGCCGCTAAAATCAACCCCGTTCGCGACGAACGGTGCTGGCGCTCCAAAGCCTGTGGAAACTGGATCCCACGGACGCCATCAAGAGGCCACCCTCGGCAGCCTCTTGATGACTGCGGGGGTTCAAGCCAACGGGACCCCCGGCTGTCAGTCTATGGAGTTTCAGGGTTCGGGCCGGCCAAAGAATCAGGATGAAATTCCGCCCGAGCTGTGGTAGATTAATGTTTCGATTTCCGGCTGGAGGGCACGATGAATTTTCCGCTCTATTTCCGGTCCCGGCAGGGGGAGATGGTCCATCTCCTGAAACAGATCACGGCCCTGGAGTCTCCCACAGACGATAAAAAGGCGGTGGACGCCTGTTCGGCGTTCGTGGCCAAGGAATTCCGAAAGCTCGGCTGCAAGATCACGACGTTGCCCCAGAAAGAGATCGGGGACCTGACGGAAATCGAGTTCGCGCCCGGCCGGCTGAAAGACGCCGATGACGAAATCTTGGTCCTCGCGCACATCGACACCGTCTGGCCGGTCGGAAAAATCGCCAGGATGCCGTTCTACATTTCGGGCAACAAGCTTTTTGGCCCCGGGGTGTTGGACATGAAGTCGGGCCTGGTCATTCTCCTCTCCGCCCTGGCCACCATGCGCAGTCTGAACCTGAAGCCCAGGAAGCGGATCAACGTCTTCATCAACTCCGCCGAGGAAACGGGCCACGCCGCCTCCTATGAGGTTATCCGGCGCTTGGCCAAACGGGCCTCCGTCGTCCTATGCCTCGAACCCGCCCTGCCGGGCGGAACGCTGAAGCTCGAAAGAAAAGGCCGGCTCGTCATCCGGCTCGACGTGCGCGGCCGGGCCGCCCACGGCGGGACTCCCGAGAAAGGGGTCAATGCGATCGAGGAGCTCGCCGCCCAGCTCATGCGACTGAGGAAGCTGAGGACGGGCGAGACGACGGTCAACATCGGCGTGGCCGGAGGCGGCGACAAGGCCAACGTCGTCGCCGAAAACGCCTGGGCCGTCCTGGACATCCGTTTCTGGAGAGCCCTGGACAGAGAAAGAATCCTGAGGACCGTCAAGGAGATGAAGCCCGCCTTGCGCGGGTCCCATCTCAAGTTCACCGTAGAGAGCACGACGCCTCCTATGGAGAAGACGAAAGCCTCGGCGCGTCTTTTCGAAGAGGCCCGCGAGCTGGCGTCATCGATCGGCCAGTCCCTCAAAGGGGGAAAGACGGGCGGTGGGTCGGACGCTTCAATCGCGGCGGGCCTGGGCATTCCGACCCTCGACGGGCTCGGACCCGACGGGGACGGAATCCATGCCGCACATGAGCACATCCTTGTCTCCTCGCTCGTCGAGAGGGCAGCCCTCCTGACCAAGCTCTTGACGGGTCTTTGACCCGTTCGCCGACGCTAAGCCCCGCCTTTCAAGGCGGGGACGAAAAACGAGGCTCAGGGTTAACCCCGAACAAGCCCCGGCATTCATGCCGGGGAGTCGAGGGGTTGACTGAAGCTCCATGGACTTATGTCCCTGGAATCGCGCGAACGGGGTTGACTCGCCGGTATATTTTTGTTAGCTTTATGATGCCTGGATTAACGATGGAAAGAGGGCGTTCGACGACCCGATTTTCCGTGACTTCACCCGCCGCTTAGAGGAGGAATCATGATTAAAAAGTATTACCTGCTGTCTCCCGGACCCACTCCGGTGCCCGAGCATGTGCTGGCGGGCGCGGCCGAGCCGATCATCCATCACCGGACGGCCGAGTTCTCGGCGATCTTCATGGAAACGACGGAGGGCCTGAAGTTCGTTTTCGGAACCAAAGAGGACGTCTACATCCTGACCTCTTCGGGCACGGGGGCCATGGAGGCCGCCGTCGTCAATCTGCTTTCACCGGGCGACAAGGCCCTGACCATAAACGCCGGCAAGTTCGGCGAGCGCTGGGGCAACATCTGCAAGGCCTACGGGATCGCCCACAAGGAGATCGTCGTCGAGTGGGGCAAGGATTACGCCAAGGACGATCTCGCGGCGGAACTCAAGGCCATGCCCGACTGCAAGGCCGTCTTCTGCCAGCTGTCGGAGACCTCGACCGGGGCCATCTTCGACGTCCAGGGGTTCGCCGAAGTCGTTTCCGCGACCAACGCCATCCTCGTCGTCGACGGCATCTCGGGAACGGGCGCGATGCCCTGCCCGATGGACGATTGGAAAATCGACGTCGTTCTCTCGGGGTCCCAAAAATCCTTCATGATCCCGCCGGGACTGGCCTATATCGCTGTCAGCCCCAAGGCCTGGAAGCTCGTCGAGACGGCCAAGTGCCCCAAGTTCTATTTCGATTTGAAGAAGGCCCGCAAGAACCTGGCCGATAAAACAACCCCCTGGACGCCGGCCATCTCCCTCGTGATCCAGCAGAAAAGGGCGCTGGACATCATCAGGGCGATGGGCCTGGAGAAGCTTTTCGAGCACCACCGGATCCTGGGCGAGGCCACGAGGGCGGGAATCAAGGGCCTGGGCCTGGAATTGTTGGCCCAAAAGCCCGGCAATATCCTGACCGCCGTCAAAACCCCGGCCGGGATCGAGGGCGGCAAGATCGTCAAGACCATGCAGAACAAGTACATGGCCTATATCGCCGGGGCCCAGGACCCGAACAAAGGCAAGTTCTTCCGCATCGCCCACCTCGGATACATGGGCGGGTTCGACATCATCACGGCGCTCTCCGCCCTCGAGATGACCCTCATGGACCTCGGATTCAAGTTTGAGGCCGGCAGCGGCCTCCGGGCGGCCCAGGCCGTCCTGAAGGAGACATGGCAATGATCAAGATTCTCGTCGCCGATTCCATGGACAAGGACGCCCTCGACGCCATGAGGGCGATCCCGGGATTTGACGTCACGGTGAAGACGGGCCTGGCGGAGGCCGACCTCGTCAAAATCGCGCCCGGGTTCCAGGCGATCGTGGTCCGGAGCGCAACCAAAGTCACGCGGCCCGTCATCGAAGCGGGCCCGGACCTCAAGCTCCTCGTCCGGGCCGGCATCGGCCTCGACAACATCGACGGCGCCGCGGCCAAGGAAAAAGGCATCACCGTGGCCAACACGCCCGCCGCGACCTCCATCTCGGTCGCGGAGCACACATTCGGCCTGATGCTGGGAGCCGTCCGCAATCACGGCAAGGCCGTCCTCTCCATGAAACAGCACAAGTGGGACAAGAAGAACCTGGAGGGGACCGAGCTCTTCGGCAAGACGCTCGGGATCATCGGCTGCGGCCGGATCGGGATCGAAGTCGCCCGGCGGGCCATCGCCTTCGGCATGAAGGTCCTGGTCTATGATGTCATCCCGGTCAAAACGGACCTGGCCGTCAAGCAGGTGACCCTCGATGAGCTCCTGGCCGCGGCTGACCTCATCACGGTCCACGTGCCCAAGCAGCCCAAACCTATCCTCGCGGACGCCGAGTTCCAAAAAATGAAAAACGGCGTCATCATCATCAACGTCGCCCGGGGCGGCGTCGTGGACGAGAAGGCCCTCCTCGCCGGGCTCAACTCCGGAAAAGTCCGGCACGCGGCCTTGGATGTCTACGACAAGGAACCCCCGGAGGACTTCTCCCTGGTCGACCATCCGAACGTGACGCCCATTCCTCACCTTGGGGCCTCGGCCGTCGAGGGCCAGAAGAGGGCCGGCCTGGAGGTCGTCAAGATCTTGAAGGAGAAGCTGGGCTAGAGACAGCTCATCCTCCTCTTCCTCGAAATGATGAGCGGGGCGGTGGCGAGACCGCCCTTATCCCCCGCGCCCCCGGGAACCAGTCCCGTCGGTTCCCCCGTCGGAGGCCGACGGGCCCCCCTCCGCTACGGGGGCTTTCAGGCGGTCTCGTCACCGCCCCACTGAATCAGGCGCCGGTGGGAAGACAGGATCGTTCCGATTTTTATGCTAGAATAGCCCCATGATTTATCTCGACCACAACGCCACGACTCCGGTCGACCCGGCCGTCGCCGAAAAGATGTTCTGGTTCCTGAAGGAGCATTTTGGGAACCCATCTTCCCTCTACCCTATCGGCCGGAAGGTTAAAGAGCTCCTCAACGAGGCCCGGGAACGGGTCGGAGCCGCTCTCGGGGCGCAGCGCGGCGAGATTTTTTTCACGGGGTCCGGCACGGAGGCCGACAATTTCGCCGTGTTCGGAACGATGAACGCCGTCCCTGAGCGGAACGAGCTCATCGTCTCGGCGATCGAACACCCGGCCGTCCTGGAGTCGGCCAAGTACCTGGAGAAGAGGAACGTCAAAGTCACTTACCTCCCCGTGGACTCCTATGGAACGGTGGACCTGGACGCCCTGCGCGACGCCCTAACTCCCCGCACGGCCCTGGTTTCGGTCATGCACGCGAGCAACGAGATCGGGACCGTCCAACCCATCGAAAAAATCGTCCAGATCGCCCATGGCCAGGGCGTCCCTGTCCATACGGACGCGGTGCAGACCTTCGGGAAAATCGACCTGGATGTGCGGAAACTCGGCGTCGATCTTCTGACGGTCTCGGCTCACAAGGTTTATGGGCCGAAAGGGGTGGGCGCCCTCTATATCCGTAAAGGGACCAACATCCACCCCTACCTCCACGGCGGGCGCCAGGAACGGAGCCTGCGGGCGGGCACGGAAAACACGGTGGGGATCGTCGGCTTCGGCGAGGCCGTGAAAGTCCTTGAGGAGAAGGGCAGAAAGGACCGGCCCCGGGTCGAAAAGCTCGCGGACGTCTTGAAGAAGGGCATCGAGGGAAAAATCCCCAGGGTCCGCTTCAACGGCCACCCCGTGAATCGCATCCGGACGACGCTGAATTTCGCCTTTCCCGGCCTCGAGGCCGAAGCCATCCTTCTCTCTCTGGCCACCAAGGAGATCTACGTTTCGACGGGGTCGGCCTGCAGCGAGGAATCGGAAGAGGTTTCCCACGTGCTTACGGCCATTGGCTTGAGGCCCGAAATCGCCCGGTCTTCGATCCGGATGTCGCTCGGCCGTTCCAACTCGGAAGGGGACGTGGCCACGGTTCTGAGGGAGCTTCCGGAGATCATCGAGAAGCTCCGGAAGATCACGGCGTTCCATCCGCCGGACTGACGCCTTCCCGTCTTACCCCGCCCCGGGGCTCGAAGCGGGCCCCGAACGTCAGCCCCTTTCGCGGGATTCCATGGATGCACGTCCGTGGAGCTTCAGCCCGGAATCGATCTGAGCTGCTCCAGGTATTTCCTTCGGACGTCCAGGAAGAAACGTCGCAGGCCGTCCCGTCTCATGTCGGGGTAGGTCCAATCCAGGAATCGCACATCCGTTTTCGTGAACAAGAACTCGAGATGGGCGTAGATCCCATATGCGAGCGGGATCCGATGCGAAAAGTCCTTGGCCGTGGCCATGACCAAGGCCGAAGCCGTGAGGTAGCCGGGGTCGATGTTGACGGTGCGGAGAGCCGCGCCGGCCTCTTCCCGGATCCTGTCCTCGATACGGTTCGTTCCGACCTTGATATCCGCGAGTTGGCCCGGCCCCGCCAGCCGGTCGAAACTCATGAACTGCCTCTTCAAGCCGGTCCCCATGTCCTTCTCATAATAATCCGTCAGGTCGAAATCGAAGGCCGGACTCTCGAGGTCCGCCCGCCCGTGGGCCTCGACAAGAAGGCCCCTGGCTCGGTCATAGAAAGATCCATCCCCGTAAATGACGCCGCAGATGAGCTTGACGGGCGCAAAGGGCTTCGGCTGGGCCATGACTCCCCTCCCCGGTCTTTATAACACATCAAGGGCGGGCGAATAAATTGATTAACGCGCGGGTTTTCCTTATAATTGGCGCATTATGAAATGGGTTTACGTCGAAGACATCGCCGGTCATGACGGCCAGGAGGTCGAGGTCCGGGGCTGGGTTTATCACAAGCGCTCCTCAGGGAAGGTCCGCTTTCTCCTCGTCCGGGACGGCACGGGCATCATCCAGTCCACGGCCTTCAGCGCCGATAAAAACCATCCTCTGTTCCGGACGTTCGACGAACTGACCCAGGAATCCTCCGTGATCATCCGCGGCCGCGTGCGCGAGGACAAGCGGGCGCCCGGCGGGTATGAGCTCGGCCTCTCGGAGATCGAGGTCGTCCAAATCGCCCGGGACTTTCCCATCACGCCCAAAGAGCACAGCACGCCCTTCCTCATGGAGCATCGTCACCTCTGGCTCCGGTCCTCGAAGCAACACGCCATCCTGAGGGTCCGCGCCGAAGTCGTCAAGGCCATCCGCGATTTCTTCGACGGCCGGGGCTTCCGGCTGATGGACACCCCCATCCTGACGCCCAGCGCTTGCGAGGGGACGACGACGCTTTTCGAAACCGAGTATTTCGACCAGAAGGCCTACCTCAGCCAGAGCGGCCAGCTCTACAACGAGGCCACAGCCATGGCCTTCGGGAAAGTCTATTGTTTCGGGCCGACCTTCCGGGCCGAGAAATCCAAAACGCGCCGGCACCTGATCGAGTTCTGGATGGTCGAGCCCGAGGTCGCCTTCGCCACCCTCGCCGACACCATCGACCTGGGCGAGGACCTCATCCTGTTCATCCTCGAACGCGTCCTGACGAAACGGCGGCAGGAGCTCGAGATCCTCGAACGCGACACCGGGTCTCTCGAACGCATCCGGAAACCGTTCCCCCGCCTCACCTATGACGAGGCCCTCCCCGTCCTCCGCGAAAAAGGATCGACGATCGAGTGGGGCGGGGACTTCGGGGCGCCCGAAGAGACCATCATCTCCGAGATCTATGATTCGCCGGTCTGCGTCACCCATTTCCCGACGGCCATCAAGGCCTTCTACATGCAGCCGGCCCCGGACCGGCCGGACGTCGTCCTCGGCGTGGACTTCCTGGCGTCGGAAGGCTACGGGGAGATCATCGGGGGCGGTCAGCGCATCCATGATCTCGGCCTCCTCGAGCAGCGGCTGAAGGAGCACAATCTGCCCCCGGAGGCCTACCAGTGGTATCTGGATTTAAGAAAATACGGCTCAGTCCCCCATTCGGGGTTCGGCATGGGGCTCGAGCGGACCGTGTCCTGGCTTTGCGGGGTCAAGCATATCCGCGAAACCATCCCCTTCCCCCGTCTTCTCTACCGGATTTACCCGTGACCTCCGTACCGCCCCTCCAGGACCGGCCCTTTCTGAATTCATGAAGAAAGTTGCCCTCGTCAGTCTCGGCTGCGCCAAGAACCTGGTCGACAGCGAGGTCATGCTGGGCGTCCTCAAAAAGGCCGGCTTTTCTTTTGTCGGCCGCCCGCGCGAAGCGGACATCATCATCGTCAATACCTGCGGTTTCATCCAGCCGGCCAGGGACGAAGCCGCGCGGGTGCTCGGAAACGTCCTGCGCATCAAAAAGCGGAACCCCGGGATAACGGTGGTGGCCGCCGGCTGCTACGTGGAAAGGGATGAGGCCGCGCTCAGAGAGCGGTTCCCCGCGGTCGACGCCTGGACGGGGGTGAGGGATTTCGTCCGCATCGCCGGAATCCTCGAGGGCGGCACGCCGCCTCGGGCGGCCCGGGTCTTTCTCTATTCGGACAAATCGCCCCGCCTCGTTTCGACGGGCGGGACCTGGGCCTATATCAAGGTCTCGGAAGGCTGTTCCCACCACTGCGGATTCTGCGCCATCCCCCTGATCAAAGGGCCCTATGTCTCCCGGAGCGCGGCCTCCATTGTCCGCGAGGCCCGCGCCCTGGCCGGGCTGGGGATCAAGGAGATCAACCTGATCTCCCACGATACGACGTTTTACGGCCGGGACCGCGGGCGCCGGGACGGGCTGGTCCGGCTCCTTGAGCGCCTCGTCCGCGTCGAGGGCGTCGAATGGATCCGGCTTCTCTACGGCTATCCTGAAGAGGTCACGAACGCCCTCCTCGACACCATGAGGGAGGAGAAGATCTGCCGCTACTTGGATATCCCTTTCCAGCATACGGACGCGGCGCTGCTCAAGGCCATGAAGAGGTCGATGGACGGAGCCAGAGCGTTGGATTTTCTGGCCAGAATCCGGGCCAGAGTGCCTGGCGTCGTGCTGCGGACTTCTCTCATCGTCGGCTTCCCCGGCGAGGGACGCCGGGAATTCGCGGCCCTCAGGCGGTTCGTCGAGAAGGCCCGTTTCGACCATCTCGGCGTTTTCACCTACTCTCCTGAAATGGGAACGGATGCGTTCGCCCGCCCCGAAACGGTCTCGCCTGCGGAGAAGGAGGCGCGCCGGTCCGAAATCATGTCCATCCAGGCGGAGATATCGCGTGCGCGCAACGGCTCTTACGTCGGGCAGGCGCTCGACGTCCTGATCGAACAGCGGGTCAGGCCCGGCAGTCGGACCCTGACCGGGAGAACCCGGTTTCAGGCTCCGGAGGTCGACGGGCGTGTCCTTCTCTCCGTCCCGCGCGGGGCGCCCGGACCCTTGGGTCCCATCGTCAGCGCGGAGATCACGTCGGCCGGCCCTTATGACCTGCGGGGAAGGCTGGTTGCATGAGACTCCTCTGCCGGCTATTTTCTACGCTTTTCGGGGTCGGGCTCTTTCCCAAGGCCCCGGGAACGGCCTCGAGCGCGGTGGCCCTTCTCGCCTATGGCTTGCTCATGCACCGCTTGCCCTGGCCGGCGTACGTCGCCTTCCTCCTCGCGCTCCTGGTCCTGGGCGGCATGGCCTCGGCGGTCTACGCCGCCGATCTCGGCCAAGCCGACCCGCAATGTATCGTGATCGACGAAGCCTTTGGACAATTCCTGGCCCTTTTCCTGGTTCCCGTCGGCTGGCTACCGATGACGGCGGCTTTTGTGTTTTTCCGGTTTTTTGATATCATCAAACCTTACCCGATCAAGAGACTGGAGAGGCTTCCCGGCGGCTGGGGGATCATGGCCGACGATGCCGGAGCGGGGCTGGCCGCGGGAGCGCTCGTCCACCTGTTGTTGCTCTTGGTCTGAGCCTGGCCAGGACCATGAAAGCGGAGATCATCGCCGTCGGCACCGAGCTTCTGACCCCTTTTTTTCAAGACACCAATTCCCTTTATGTGACGGAACGGCTGAATGACCTCGGGATCGCCGTGTCGTTCAAGACCCTTGTCGGGGACGACGAGCGGGACCTCCGGCCGGCCATCAAGACCGCCCTGGGAAGGTCCGGACTGGTGATCGTCATGGGCGGGCTCGGGCCCACGGAGGATGACCGGACGCGCGAGGTCTTTGCCCGGGTCCTCGGCCGGAAGCTCGTGCTCGACCGAAAAATCAGGGCCGGGATCCGGGAACGATTCCGGCGCCGCGGGGTCAGGATGGTTTCGACGAACCTCAAACAATGTTATGTGATCGAGGGGTCGGAGGTCCTGGAGAACCCGAACGGCACCGCCCCCGGGCTGTGGCTCGAAATTCCGCGCCACAAAATCGCCCTCCTTCCCGGCCCTCCCAATGAACTGCGTCCGATGATCGATCGTCAGGTCGTCCCGCGTCTGGCCGCCGCCGCGAAGGGCATCACCATTCGCAGGACGCTCAGGCTGACCGGGATCGGCGAATCCTTGATGGAGAGCCGGATCAAAACCCTCTACGGAAACGTGCCGGACGGCATCTCGGTCACGACGCTGGCCTCGCCGGGGGACCTCGCCATCCACCTGACGTACCACGGCGAATCCACAGCCGCCGCCGCGGACGCGCTGCTCGACATTCTCCAAAAAAGGATCGCCGGGCGGCTCGAGACATGGATCTATTCGACCGGCGGCGAAAGCCTTGAGGCCGTCGTCGGATCGATCCTAAGAGAGCGGGGGCTGACCCTGGCCTGCGCCGAATCGTGCACCGGCGGACTTCTGGGCCACCGCCTGACCAATGTTCCGGGAAGTTCGGCCTACTTCATGGAATCGGCCGTCGTTTACGCCGACCGGGCTAAAATCCATCGTCTGGGGGTCCCCGCGCCCCTCATCGCAAGGCACGGGGCCGTCAGCGTCCAGGTCGCCCATGAAATGGCCGCGGGGATAAGGAAGACGTCTGGCGCCGATTTCGGCCTGGCCATCACGGGCGTCGCCGGTCCGGGAGGAGGCACCCCGCGAAAACCCGTCGGACTCGTCTATGTCGCCCTCTCCGACAACGCGCGGACCATGGTCGAAAGAAGTCTATTTTGGGGAGGGCGGGAACAGGTCAAGTTCCAGTCGTCGCAAAAAGCCCTGAACATGCTGAGAAAAGAGCTTATCAAAGGCGGCAAAAAAAAATACAATAGGGCGAGCAGGCCCCGATGAGAAGCTTTATCGCCATCGACCTCGAGCCCGAAATCAAAAGAACGCTGCAGGACCTCATCCAGAAACTCAAGAAGACGGGCGCGGACGTCCGGTGGGTCAGTCTCCAAGGGATGCATCTGACCCTGAAATTCCTGGGCGAGGTCGGGGCCGACTCCATGCCGGCCGTCGAGGCCGTTTTGAAACTGGCCGCGTCCGGGCATCCCGGATTTCCGCTGGCCCTTCATGGGACGGGGGCTTTCCCGGGCAGCCAGAACCCCCGCGTCCTCTGGGCCGGGATCACGGAAGAGCCGGAGCTCATGGGACTTCAAGAAGACATCGATTTGGGGCTCGAGATGGAAGGTTATCCCAAGGAACAGAGGGCCTTTCATCCCCATTTGACCCTCGGCCGGGTCAGGAGTCCTTCCGGGATCAGGGCGGCCGTCCTCGAGCTCGAAAAGTACCGCGAGGTATCTTTTGGGGAGATGACGGTCCGGAAGGTCGCCTTGTTCGAGAGCATCCTCCAGCCTCAAGGGGCGGAGTACCGGGTGGCCGCGGAGTTCGACCTGAGATGATGAAGGTCCTCTTCGCCGTTGCGTCTTACCTCGTGGGATCCGTCCCGACGGGCTATCTCGTTATCCGGGCCGCGGACAGGAAAGACATCCGCCGGTTCGGAAGCCGGAGCACGGGAGCCACCAATGTCTTCCGCGTCAAGGGATTGAAGTACGCCATCCCGGTCGTGATCGTGGATGTGCTGAAAGGCTTTCTCCCCGCTTTTCTCGGCCTCCGGCTTTTCCACGCCCCGTCGGTTGGGGCGATGGCCGGCTTCATGGCCGCCCTCGGTCACTGTTTTCCGTTTTCCATCGGTTTCCGGGGCGGGAAAGGCCTGGCCACGTCCATGGGCGTTTTCGCGGCCCTCGCCTTCCCTTCCTTCCTCGCCAGCCTGGCCATATTCGTGGTGACGACGGCCGCCAGCCGGTTCGTGTCTCTGGGCTCCATCCTGGCCGCGCTTTCGTTTCCGCTATTCGTCCTGCTTTTCCACGGCCCGATGCCGGTCTTCCTGTGGGGGTTGGCCATGGCGGCCCTCGTCGTCCTCAAACACGAGAGCAATATCCGGCGTCTTCTCGCCGGAGCGGAAAGAAAATTGGGGGAGAAGAACGGATGAACGCCTCCGTGATCGGCGCGGGGAGCTGGGGATCGGCTTTCGCCCGCTATCTCGGCCAGGTCAAGATTCCGACCCGCCTCTGGGTTCGTGAAGAGGATATCTTCCGTGAACTGGTGGAAACGCGGGAGAACAAGACCTTCCTGCCGGGATTCTCCTTTCCCCGAACCGTCGGTTTCTCCAACAATATTCGGGAGGTCGTTCTCTCCGGAGACATCCTCTTTATCGCCGTCCCCTCCCAGTTCTGCCGTTCCGTCTATTCGCGGGTCGCCCCGTTCCTCCAGGACGGCCAGATCGTCGTCAGCTTGACGAAAGGGATCGATCAGAAATCGCTCAAACGGATGAGCCAGGTCATGGACGAAATCTTCCGGCCCCACGCCCGGCCGCATCTGGCCGTTCTCTCGGGGCCGAGTTTCGCCCGGGACGTTGCCGCCGGTCATCCGACGGCGCTGGTCGTGGCCTCACGGGACCCCGAAACGGCCCGGACGATTCAGCATCTCATTTCCAGCCTGACCATACGGGTCTATACGAGCACGGACGTGACGGGCGTCGAGATCGCCGGCGCGCTCAAGAACGTCATCGCTATCGCCGCCGGCATCGTCGACGCCATGGACTTCGGCCTGAACTCGAGAGCCGCGCTCATCACACGGGGGCTCGTGGAGATCACGGAAATCGGGCTGTCGCTCGGGGCCTCGAAAAAAACGTTTTCCGGATTGGCCGGGATCGGAGACCTCGTCCTGACCTGCACGGGCGAGCTAAGCCGGAACCATTTTGTCGGCTACCAGCTGGGCAAGGGGAAATCCCTGGAGGCCATCCTGTCGCGGATGAAAATGGTCGCCGAAGGCGTCCATACGACGGTCTCGGCCCGCCGGCTTTCCCGGGCCCAGGGCATCGAGATGCCCATCACGAACCAAATCTATCAGGTCCTCTACAAGAACAAACCGGCCCGCAAGGCCCTCCAGGACCTCATGTCCCGGGCCCTGCGGGAAGAATAGACGAGGCCGGAGGCTTCCGGCCGAAGGAGTGCCAAGATGAGAGCCAAGTCGACGATCGTTTTTCTTCTGTGCGCGACGTTGATCGTTTGCGCGTCCACCCAGCAGAAAACGCAGAGGGCCCAGGCCAAGGACCCCAAATACCAGTACAACATGGGTCTCGTGTACCTTAACCAGAGCAATATGGATGCCAAGAACATCGACGTGGCCATCAATTATTTCGTCAAGGCCCTGGCCCTCAATACCCAGTACTACCTGGCCTGGAACGCCATCGGGATCGCCCAGTCCCTGAAGGGCAATCTCCAGGAATCGGCCAAGGCGTACCAGAGATGCCTGGAGATCTACCCGGATTTCTCCGAAGCCCGCAACAACCTGGGGATCATCTATTCGGAACTTGGCCAACTGGACAAGGCGGAAGTAGAATTCCAGAAGGTCATCGCCGACCTGGCCTATCAAACGCGCGAGGTCGCCTATTGCAACCTGGCCCGCCTCTATCTTGGCCAGAACCGGCTCGACCTGGCCTACGACAGCGTGCAGAAGGCCCTCCGGATCAAGCCGCGCCTGGCCATGGCCCATAACCTGAAAGGCATGATCCTCGATAAGGAGGACAAGCCGGAGGAGGCCGTGGCCTCCTACGAGCAGGCCGTCAAGATCGTCCCCGAGGATATCCTCTTCAACTACAACTTGGCCGTCGCCTATTACAATATGAAGGAGCCGGCCAAGGCGAAAAGCCTGTTTCTCAAGATTTCCCCCCACGTGGTCGACCCCGAAATGAAGGTCAAGGTCAGCCAGTACCTGAAGGACCTCGGCGAGAGGGAACCCGCTCAGCCCTGAGGAACCAGACGACGTCCCGGCGTCAGGTTCCTTCTTTCCATTCCGAGAGATACCGTTTCTGCGCCGGCGTCAGTTTGTCGATCGCCGAGCCCATGGACTTGAGCTTGAGGGCGGCGATTCTCTGGTCGATCTCCGTGGGCACGGGGTAGACTCTCTTCTCGAGCTCACGGCCCCGGCGGGCGATATAGACTGCGCTCATGGCCTGGTTGGCGAAGCTCATGTCCATGACCATGGCCGGATGGCCCTCGGCCGCGGCCAGGTTGATGAGCCGGCCCTCGCCGAGGAGATGGACCCGCCGTCCGTCGCGGAGCTCGAATTCGTCGACAAAGTCCCGGATGCGCCTCTTCGACCTGGCCAGACTTTCCAAGGCGGGGATGTCGATTTCCACGTTGAAATGGCCCGCGTTGGCGACGATGGCTCCGTCCTTCATTTGCCGGAAGTGTTCGCGCCGGATGACCGACTTGTTGCCGGTGACGGTCAGGAAGATATCGCCGACCTTCGCGGCCTCCGCCATCGGCAGGACCTCGAAGCCGTCCATCACGGCCTCGATGGCCCGGATCGGGTTGACCTCGGTCACGGTGACGCGGGAACCGGCCCCGCGGGCCCTCATGGCCACCCCCTTGCCGCACATCCCGTATCCGGCGACGACGAAGTTTAGGCCCGCGAGAAGGACATTCGTGGCCCGGAGTATCCCGTCCAGCGTACTTTGGCCCGTCCCGTAGCGGTTGTCGAACAGGTGCTTGGTCTGGGCGTCGTTGACGGCGACGATAGGATACCGGAGGACCTTGGCCCTGGCCATGCTCTTGAGGCGGATGACGCCGGTCGTCGTCTCCTCGGTCCCGCCGATGATCCCGGGCAGGAGGTCTTTGCGCTTGTTATGGGTCGTCGACACCAGGTCCGCCCCATCGTCCATCGTGATGTGCGGTCCGTGGTCCAGGGCCTGGAGGATATGCCGATAATAGGTTTTGTGGTCCTCGCCTTTCCTGGCGAACACAGGGATCCTATGATACTTCACCAGAGCGGCCGGGATGTCGTCCTGCGTGCTAAGCGGATTCGAGGCGCAGAGTCGGACATCGGCCCCGCCGAGCTTCAGGGCCTCCATGAGGTTGGCCGTCTCGCTCGTCACGTGCAGACAGGCCGAGATCCTGATGCCCTTCAACGGCTTCGTTTTGGCGAAATCGCGCTTGATCATCCGCAGGACGGGCATGGAACGTTCCGCCCACTCCATGCGCAGGCGTCCTTTCGCGGCCAACGTCATGTCATTAACGTCATATAGCATGTTGTCGTACTCCCTTGTCGATTGGGCGGCCTATGACCGCGACGGGGCGGTTCCCGAGGAAGGCCTCAGGAGAGCCCGGCGTCTTTCCTCAACTCGCGGGCCTTATCCGTCTTCTCCCAGGTGAAATCGTCCTCGTCGCGCCCGAAATGCCCGTACGCGGCCGTCTGCTGGTAGATCGGCCGGAGAAGGTCGAGATGGCGGATCATACCCTTCGGCGTCAGCGGGAAATGGGCCCGGACGAGCGCCTTGATGGTGTCCTCGGAGATTTTGGCCGTCCCGAAAGTTTCCACCATGATGGAAACCGGCTCCGCGACACCGATGCAATAGGCGAATTGGATCTCCAGCCGGTCCGCGATGCCGGCCGCCACGAGATTCTTGGCCACATACCTGGCCATGTAGGACCCGGACCGGTCGACCTTGGATGGGTCCTTGCCCGAGAAGCAGCCGCCGCCGTGGCTTCCCACCCCCCCGTAAGTATCGACGATGATCTTCCGGCCCGTGATTCCGGTATCGGCGAACGGCCCCCCCTGCTCGAAGCGGCCGGTCCCGTTGATGAAGACCTTGTTCCACGATTTCTTGTCCATGAGCTCGGCGGGGATGACCTGCGCGATGACCGATTCGCGAATGTCCCGGCGGAGGTCCTCCATTTCCACGGCGGCGTTGTGCTGGGCGGCGACGATCACCGCCTCCACCCGGACCGGCCTGGTTCCGTTGTATTCGACGGTCACCTGGGTTTTGCCGTCGGGCCTGAGATACGAGAGGACCTTGTTTTTGCGGACCTCGGCCAGCCGCCGGGCCATCTTGTGGGCCAGCATGATCGGGAGGGGCATGAGTTCGGGGGTTTCCCGGCAGGCGAACCCGAACATAATGCCCTGGTCCCCCGCCCCCTGCTCGTGGTCCGGACGGTCTTCGACACCGAGGGCGATATCGGTGGATTGCTCGTGGATGGAGGACAGGACGCAGCAGGTCTTGTAATCGAATCCGTAATCGGCTTTGGTGTAGCCGATCTCCCGGACCTTGTTCCGGACGACTTTCTGGAAATCGCAGTATCCCAAGGTCGTGATCTCGCCGGCGATCAGGACCAGGCCGGTCGTCGTCAGCGTTTCGCAGGCCACGCGGCTCTTCGGGTCCTGGCGGACGAGGTCGTCCAGGATGGCGTCGGAGATCTGGTCGCAGACCTTGTCCGGGTGACCTTCCGTCACCGATTCGGAGGAAAACAGGTGCCGGCCGCCTTGACTCATGGGCTCATCTCCCTCGACTCCGCGTTTTTCGGTCCGCCCATAAATAGCATAAACGGCAGGGCTTTTCAATCTCCTTCGCGGGATCCCACCGACGCCATCAAGAAGCTGCCGAAGGCAGCTTCTTGACGACTGCGGGGGGTTCAAGCCAACATGAAACCCCCGGCTGTACGTCCGTGGAGCTTCAGTCGGGGCGGCCATTTGATATCCCGTTTTGGTTTATGTTATTGTTGAAGCTCGTCCGGCGCAACGGCCGCGACGCCAGTTATGAAAAGAGCCGTCCGGATCCTCATGGCCACGGTCCTCATCGTCGCGGCCCCTCCTCGTCTCAGGCCGCAGGAGGCCTTTTCGTCGGGCTGGAATTTCGCGGTCCACCAGTACCGGCTGAACAACGGCCTGCGCGTCGTCCTGTCGGAAGACAGCCGGCTCCCCCTCGTTTCGGTGGTCGTGACCTACGGCGCCGGGACGATCTGGGAGCAGAGGGGGCAGATCGGCCTGGCCTATCTCATGGAGAACCTGATGTTCCAGGGATCGGAAAACGTCAGTCCCCTCCAGCACCTGAATTTCATCCAGAAAACCGGCGGCGAGCTCAACGCCAATACGACCCTGGACAAGGCGCTCTTCTATGAGACCCTCCCCTCCAATCAGGTGGCGCTCGCCCTTTGGCTCGAATCCGACCGGATGAAGTCGCTTGCGATCACCCGCCAGGCCATCGAACGGACCAAAATTGACATTCTCGAGACCCATCGACGCCGCCTGGCCTCCGATCCCTATCTCGAGAGCTTTTCCGTTTTCGACACCTACCTGTATCCCGATTTTCCCTATGGACATCCCTTGGTCGGGACGGGCGAGGACCTCAAGAACCTCACCGAGGCCGACGTCAGGGCTTTCGCCGCGAGCTACTATGTCCCGTCCAACGCCGTGCTGGCCATCGTCGGCGACATCCAAATCGCCAGGACCAAGGAACTCATCGCCAGGTATTTCGATTCCATCCCGCCCGGCAACACCGTCCCCACGCCTCCCCTGCCGCGTTTCGAGCAGCGGGACGAAGTCGTCCGGACCCTGAAGGAGATCCTCCTGCCGACACCGGGCTTCCACCTTGGCTACCGTTTCTATCCACTTCAGACGGGCGACAAATACACTTTAAAAATCCTGGAGTATCTGCTCTTCCGCGGGAAGACCTCCCGGCTGTATTCGCGCATCATGAAAAAAGACTTGACGGCCTATTCCCTGAATGGAGGCCTGGAGGAACGCCGCGGCCTGCCGGCCCTCAAAATTTTCGCCCTGAACAACAACGAGGTCATGGCCGAACGCTGCCAGAGGGCGATCCTCTCGGAGTTCGACAGGCTCAAAGTCGGCCTGATCTCCGATGACGAGCTGGATACCGCTAAGAACCTCTTCAAGATGGACTACCTCCGCAGGCTCTCGAGGGGGCTTGACCGGGCGCTTTTTCTGGCCGAGGCGGCGTTCGACAATATGCCGACGAGCGTCCTCTCCTCGGAGTTGGACAGATACACGCGCGTGAGCGCGCAGAACCTGAACAGCGTGTTGTCGAGGTTTTTCGTCCCGCAGAACAAAGTGGTCCTGAACATAAAGAACAAATGAAACATCCGCGCCCGACGATCCTGCTCCCGGGGCCAGCCCTGCTCGGACTGCTCCTGATCGTCTGCTCGGCGGCCCATGCCGGGGGCCAGGAGCGGTTCCGGCGGACGCCTCCGCTTCCGGACGCCTTTCGGGAGCTCCGGCTTCCCGCGATAGAATCGTTCCCCCTCCCCAACGGACTGACGGTGGCCGTCACCCGGCGGCCCGGATTGCCCATCACGACCCTCCAACTCGTAATCCTGGCCGGGGAAAGCGACTCCCCCCGCGGCACCCCGGACGTGGCGACCCTGACCGCCCGGATGATCGGGCGGGGCACTCTCGAGCTATCCGGCGACGACATCGAGCGGGAAACGGACGCCATGGGCGGCGATTTCTCGGCGACGGTTTCCCTGGATTACACGGTCCTGACATTCCACGTCCTTTCGGAATACCTGGACCGGACGCTAGCCCTCCTGCGCCGCATGATCCTGCAACCGGAATTCAAGGAGCAGGAGGTTAGCACCGCAAAGAGGATCTATTCCTACGAGCTCCGCGAGATGGAAAGAAATCCAGAGTTTGCGGGACAGAGACAGCTCTTCCGCGTCCTCTTCGAAGGACATCCTTACTACAGCTCGACTTCTAGTTGGGACGTTATCAAGTACATCACCGCGAAGGATGTCCAGGCTTTCTTCGCCAAGTACTACGCGCCCAATAATGCGGTCCTGATCCTCTCCGGAGACGTCGACGGCCAAGCCGCGGCCAGACAGATCGGGCAACAGTTCGCCCCCTGGGTCCGCCGGGATGTCGAGCGGCCTCCCCTGCCTTCCCCGGCGCCGAACGCGAAGGAGCGGGTTTGCTTCATCGATCACCCGACCTCGGAGGAATTCGTGATTTTCCTCGGCAATCTGGCCATGCCGCCGATGAGTCCGGATTACTACCCGTTCCTCGTCCTGAACCAGGTCTTGGGCGGCACCATGGGCAGCCGGCTTTTCATGAACTTGAGGGAGTCGAAGGGCTACGCCTATGAGGCGTTCAGCGAGGCCCAGTTTTTCCGGGCCTGCGGCGTCTATTGGGCCAAGCTCAGGGTCGCTCCCGAAACGATCCATGTCGCGGTCCAGGAGGTCGTCAAGGAGATGAGGGCCCTGGCCAGGGAAAAGGCCGTTCCTGAAGAGATAGAGCAAGCCAAGTCCTTCCTGATCGGACATTTCCCGTCGAATCTGGAATCGTTCGAGGGCTACGCCGAGAAGCTCGCCCAGGTCGTCGCCTTGGGCCTGGGCGTCGGGCATTGGAACAGGGCTTCGGACAATCTCATGCTGGTCAACGGGGAGAAGGTCCTCGAGGCCGCCCAGCGCTATTTTCCGCCGGCCCCCGTCGTTGTCATTGTCGGGAACCGGGCCTGGGCCGAACAGGCGCTCCGCGATTTCGGCATCGTCGAAATCTATGACAGCACTGGGGCTCTCAAAATGACCCTTCGCAAAGGAGTGGAAAAATGAAGCTCGTCGAATGCGTCCCGAATTTCAGCGAAGGCCGGGACCAGGAAAAAATCCGGGCCATCATCCGTGAAATCGAAGGCGTCCCCCGGGTCAAGCTGCTGGATGTGGACCCCGGAGAATCGACCAACAGGACCGTCGTCACGTTTATCGGTCCGCCGGAGGCCGTCCTGGAAGCCGCTTTCCTGGCGATCGCAAAGGCGGCGGAAGTGATCGACATGCGCGCCCACCGGGGCGCCCACAGCCGCATCGGGGCCACAGACGTCTGTCCGTTCGTCCCGGTCTCGGGCCTGACCATGGAGGATTGCGTCCGGCTGGCGCAGGAGCTGGGAGCCCGCGTGGCCGGGGAACTGGGTATCCCCGTCTACCTCTACGAGGCCGCCGCACGGAAGCCCGAGCGGAGGAACTTGGCGACCGTCAGGTCCGGGGAGTACGAAGGACTGGCCGAAAAGCTCAAGGACCCGGCCTGGGCTCCCGATTACGGCGAGCCGGTGTTCAACGCCAAGGCCGGCGCGACCGTGATCGGGGCGAGAGAATTCCTCATCGCATACAACATCAATCTGAACACGCGGGACCGCCGAATGGCCAACGAAATCGCCCTGAGCCTCAGGGAGAGCGGCCGGGCCAGGAAGGATAAAAACGGGAACATCGTCAAGGACGCCAAGGGCCGGACGGTCAAGGTTCCCGGCAAGTTCAGGGAGGTGAAGGCCGTCGGCTGGTATATCGAGGACTACGGCCGGGCCCAGATCTCTGTGAATTTCACGAATTACAAGGTGTCCCCTCCCCATCTCGTCTTCGACGAGGCGTCGCGCCTGGCCGCGAAGCTCGGACTCCGGGCCACGGGCAGCGAACTCGTCGGGCTGATCCCCAAAGAGGCCCTCCTCATGGCGGGCCGCTATTATCTCGAAAAACAAGGCAAGAGCCCCGGAGTCCCCGAGGACGAGCTTGTCCGGACGGCGGTCATTTCGCTCGGCCTCAATGACGTGGCGCCGTTCGACCCGGACAAGAAAATCATCGAGAACCAATTCAAGGAAACCGCGAAGTCCCTGGCCTCGATGAGCCTCCGGGCCTTCGCCGATGAACTCTCCATGGATTCCCCGACGCCCGGCGGCGGCAGCGTCGCGGCCTATTGCGGGGCCCTGTCCGCGGCGTTGTCTTCGATGGTATCCAACCTGACCGTCGGGAAAAAGGGCTATGAAGACGTCGGAGCCGAAATGGTCGCGGTCGCGGTCGCGGCCCAGGCGCTCAAGGACGACCTGCTCGGCGCCGTGGACAGGGACACGCGGGCGTTCAACAAGGTCATGGAGGCGCTCCGACTTCCCAAAACGACGCCCGAGCAGGCCCGGGACAAAGAATCGGCGCTGGAAGAGGCCACCAAGGAGGCCACGCTCGTTCCCCTGGAGGTGATGGAAAAATCCGTCGAGGCCGTCAGGCTGGCCAAGGCCGTTGCCTCCAGAGGCTTCAAGAGCTCGGCGAGCGATGCCGGCGTCGGGGGGCTGACGGGGGCGGCGGCGGGAGAAGGCGCGTATTACAATGTCCTGATCAATCTTCCGGGAATCAAGGATGCCGAATTCCGGGCCCGAGTCCGCCGGCAGGCCGCCAAACGGAAAGCGGAACTCGATCACCTCGTTGTCGCCATCCGGAAAATTATCGAGGGTCAGCTCAAGAAATCGGGCGCCTGACGCTTCGCGCCGGCGCGGCCGGCCTGACTTCGTCTAACGGCCTGGGAAAAACCGCCTTTTCTTGGCCAGGGAGAAGGCCGCGAAAACCAGAAAGCAGAAGATGACGATGGCCGCCGAAGCCGGGATGTTCAAGGCCAGAGAAGCCGCTAAACCGGCCGCCACGGAGATCGTGGCGACGAGGGCCGCGGCCAGGACGGCCATCCGGAAACTCGTGGCCAGCTGAAGCCCGGCCGCGGCCGGGATCACGATCAGGGCCGCCACGAGCAGGATTCCCGCCACTTTCATCCCCAGGACAATGGTCACCGCCGTCAGGGCCATGAGGAGGCTGTCCAGCCGGGCGATCTTAACTCCCGAGACGCGGGCGGATTCGCGGTCGAAGGTCATGAATAGGAGCTTAGCGTAGTTCAGGACAACGGCCAGGAGGACCGCCCCGGCCAGGCCGATTGAGAGCCAGACCTCCAGCGGCGAAATGGCCAGCACGTCCCCAAATAGGTAGGCCATGAGGTCGACGTTGAAACTGCCGGCCAAAGTCGCCAGGAGCACCCCGACCGCCAGTCCGAGGCTGGAAAAAATCCCGATGGCGGTGTCGCCGTAGAGGCCCGCCCTATCCTTGACGCGCATGATGCCCAGGGCGGCCCCTACCGAAACAACGAGAGCCGCGGCCAGGGGAAGGACGTTCAGGAAAAGCCCGAGGGCCACACCGGCGAAGGCGATATGGGACAGCCCGTGCCCGATCATGGCGTCCTTCCTCAAAATGAGGAACACACCGAGCACCGCGCAGGCGACGGCGATGAATACGCCGGCGAAGAAGGCCCTTTGCAGGAAACCGTAATGCAGGAGCGCAGTCATCCCCCACCGTGCCTCAATGATCGTGCGCGACCACGTGATCGCCGTGGGCCACCATGTCCCGGAAGACTTCGGACCGGCAGAATTCCCCGTGATCGCCGTGGTAGACCATTTTCTGGTTCAAGCAGGCCACCTGGGTGACGTGTTTGTTGACGATGCCGATGTCGTGCGTGACGAGAACGATGGTGATCCGCTCATCCTTGTTCAAGCGGTCGAGCATGTCGTAAAAACGGTTCTGGGTTTCCGCGTCGACGCCCGTTGTCGGCTCGTCAAGAAAAAGAACGCGCGGGCCCGTCACGAGGGACCGGGCGATGAAGACCCTCTGCTGCTGGCCTCCCGAGAGGGTTCCGATCTGCGTACTCCTGAAGGACTCCATGCCGACCAGTCGCAGGGCTCGCAAGACGGAAGCCGCCCCGCGGCTGCGGACGGGGCCGAGGATTTGGGTGTTGGAAAGAAGCGCCATTCCGACCACCTCCCCGACCGAAGCCGGGAAAAAGGGGTCGAAATGCGTGGCCTTTTGGGGGACATAGCCGACCTTCCACCACTCCGTGAACTCGTTCAAGGGCTTTCCCATGACCTCGACGCGGCCGGCCGAGGGCCGGAGAAGGCCGAGCAGGATCTTGACGAGGGTCGTCTTGCCGGACCCGTTCGGCCCGATGACGGCCAGGAAGTCCCCCTCCCGGATCGTCAGGTTGACCCCGAGAAGGACGGGGCTCGCGTCATACGCGAAGGTGATATCGCTCGCTTTAATCAAGTCCATGGTTCACCGGCAGCCGAGACCTTCCCGCAGGTTTTTCAGGTTCTCTTCCATGATATCAAAGAACCCGACCCCCTTCACCACCTGGTCCCGCGTCAGGTTGTGGCCCGCGTAGAGGACGAGAATCCGCCCCCCGATCTCGCCGGCGAGAGTCTGGGCCAGACCCGGGGGGACGGACGTCTCAAAAAAAACGGTCCGGATGCCCTCCTTTCTGCAGAAGTCGATGACCTTCAGCAGTTGCTGGGGCCGGGGCTGGGAATCGGGGCTCAAGCCGTAAAGCGCGGTCTGGACGAGGCCGTACCTCTTCGCCAGATAGCCGAACGCGGCGTGCCCGGCAATGACCAGAGTCTTACCGGCACAGTTTTTCAGGCCATCCGCGTAGCGCGAATCGAGCTCGCGGAGACGGCTCTTCAGGGTATCGGCGTTCCTCCTGAAGTCCGCTCCTCCCGCGGGATCGATCTCGGACAACGTCGCGGCGATCTGGTCCACGATCTGGACGTCGAGACTGAAGTCAAGCCAAACGTGAGGGTCCAGAGGGCCGTGGATGTGTTCTGGAGCGGATCCCTCCGGTTCGTGGGCATCCGCGGGACGCAGGGGAAGCCCCCGGCTGACTTCCAGGACGCGGAGCCTGCCGCCGGGGACAGCCTTGAGCACGCCCGAAAGCCACGGCTCGAGGCCCGCGCCGACCGATATGAAAAGGTCCGAAGAGGCCAATCTCAGGATGTCCCCGGGCCGCGGCTGCCAGGTGTGGACCCCCGCCCCCGGAGGCAGGAGAAGTTCGGTCTCTCCCCGGTCTCCGATAACCGCCGCGGCGAATTCCCTGAGCGGAAAGATGCTGGTCAGGACCTTGATCCTATTTGTGGAGGCGGCCGGCCGGGCCAGGGCGAGGCATAGCCCGAGGAGCAGCATGCACTGGGCTTTTCTCATGGGTTCAAGGACCCCATTATACTCGAGAACCTCCCCTTGAATCCATCCGATAATTGTGTCATCATTCTAATTCGCGATTTTATCAAAAGGAGATTTCCCATGCCTCCAGCGTTAACCGAACTCCAGCCTTCCCATCTTTGGAAGCACTTCGCTAAGATCATCACCATCCCTCACTGCTCTGGAAACGAAAAGCCGTTCGGGGATTACGTCCTCGCGTTCGCCAAGGGCCTGAACCTGGCCGCCCAGAGGGACAAGGTCGGGAACGTCCTCGTCAGCAAGCCGGCGACACCCGGCCACGAGAAAGCCCCCGGCGTCATCCTCCAGGGCCATCTGGATATGGTCTGCGAGAAGAACTCCGACGTCGTCCATGACTTCGCCAAGGACCCGATCCAGGCCGAGATCAAGGGGGATTGGGTCCAGGCCCGGGGAACGACCCTGGGCGCCGACAACGGGATCGGCGTCGCGGCCTGCCTGGCGGTCATGGAGGACAACTCGCTCGTCCACGGGCCCCTCGAGTTCCTCTTCACGGTCGACGAGGAAACCGGCCTGACGGGGGCGAACAAGATCCAGAAAGGCGTTCTCAAGGGGACACGGCTCATCAACCTGGACAGCGAGGAGGAGGGCACTTTCACCATCGGGTGCGCCGGCGGCGCCGATTCGGAGATCGCCTTCCCCATCACCAGAAAAAAAACGGCCTCGAAAAACGTCTTCCGGCTCAAAATTTTCGGACTCCGCGGCGGGCATTCCGGCCTGGATATCAACCAGGGGCGGGCGAACGCCATCAAGCTCCTGGCAAGAATGCTCCGGGAGGCGCAGGATACCGTCCGATTCGAGCTCATCGGCTTGGAGGGCGGGAACAAGAGAAACGCCATTCCCCGGGAGGCCTGGGCGGACCTGGCCTGCGCCCCAGGGCAGCAGAAGGCCCTTTCGGCGGCCTTCAAAAAATCGTTCGACAGGATCCGCATCGAATACAGAGCCGTAGAGACGGAGGCCAAGTACTCCCATGAGCCGGCCGGGGACGGGAAGGCCTTCGCCCTGACCGCCGAATGCCAGCGCGCGCTCCTGAATTATATCCTGGCCATTCCGCACGGCGTTATCGCGATGCACCCGGAGATCAAGGGACTGGTGGAAACATCCACCAATCTGGCCATCATCCGCTCCGGAAAGGCCATAGTGGAAATCATCTGCAGCACCCGGAGTTCCGTCGCCTCGGCCCTGGAAGCGACACGGCTCGTCCTCAAGGCGGTCACGGAGATGGCCGGCGCCAAGATCAATCCCAAGTACGGCTATCCCGGCTGGATGCCCAACCTCCAATCGGCCCTCCTCGCGACCCTCAAGGAACTTTACAAGAAAATATTCGGCGTGGACGTGGAGGTCGTCGCGGTGCACGCCGGCCTGGAATGCGGGATCATCGGGGAGAAGTTCCCCGGCATGGACATGATTTCCTTCGGGCCGACCATGGAGCACCCCCATTCCCCGGACGAGCACGTCCATATCGGGTCCGTGGGGAAGTTCTGGCAATTCCTAACCGCGGTATTGGCCGAGCTCAGCTGAGGCGTAGCGCGACCGCCGGCCCCGTGAGGCCGTGGGCGGAGGAAGACGTTGAACCGGAGAACATTCATCATCAATGTGGCGGCCCTGGGCACAGTGGCCGCCGGGGCATTTCCCCAGAGCGTAAGGAGTGAACAGATGAAAAAGAAACAAGTCCAGACCGATAAGGCCCCCAAGGCCATCGGGCCCTATTCCCAGGGCATCGTGGCCAACGGTTTTGTTTTTGTGTCGGGGCAGATCCCGATCGACCCGGCGAGCGGCGAGCTGAACACGGGCACGATCGAGGAGCAAACGCGCCAGGTTCTCAAGAATCTGGGGGCCGTCCTCGAGGCGGCCGGGAGCTCCTACGAAAACGTCGTCAAGGCTACGGTCTTTCTTCAGGACATGAACGATTTCGGCAAGATGAATGCCGTTTACGGCGAATTCATCAAGCCCCCGCACCCGGCCCGGGCCGCGGTCCAAGTCGCGCGGCTCCCGCGAGACGTCAAAATCGAGATCGAGGCCGTCGCGCTGGTCAGGTAACCCGAAGTATGCCGATATACGAATTTGTCTGCGGAAAATGCGGCCGCCGGTTCGAGTGCCTTGTCTCCCTGGGCAAGGAAAAGGAGGCCGCGTGTCCCGGATGCGGGACGCCCGACGCCCGGAAGCTCCTGTCGTCCTTCGGCATCGGGGGTGGTTCGAGCCGCCTGAAGGCGTCCTCCTCGAACTGCACGTCGTGCTCGACCAAATCCTGCAGCACCTGCCACTGAGCCCGATTATAAGGAGTCCCGCGACGCGAAAATCCGGCCCGCGCTCCCCTCTCCCCGCCGTGCGGATCGGTGTCGACACCGGCGGGACGTTCACCGATTTCGTTATTTGGAAAGACGGCCGGATCGTCAATAAAAAAATCCTTTCGACCCCCCGGAACCCTTCGCTGGCCATCCTCGAGGGCCTGTCCGAATTCCTCGGCCTGCCGGCGGTTTTTATCGTCCATGGGACGACGGTGGCCACGAATGCGCTCCTAGAAAGGAAGGGCGGGCGGACCGCCCTCATCACGACCGCGGGTTTCGAGGACATCCTGTTCATCGGGCGGCAAACCCGCCGAAATCTCTACGGCCTGCAGCCCGAGGACCGTTTCTTCCTCCTGCCGCGCGACCGGTCGTTCGGAGTCCGTGAAAGGACCCTCGCTGGCGGCCGCGTCGAAAGCCCGCTCACGCGGGCCGAGGTCCGCCGGGTCCTCCGGAAGGTGCGCGCGTCGGGCGCCGAGGCCGTGGCCGTCTGCCTGCTTCATGCCTATGCCAATCCCGCCAACGAAAACATCGTGGCCGACGAGCTTCGGCGGGCCGGCCTCATGGCCTCGATCTCGAGCCGCCTCCTGCCCGAGCACCGGGAATACGAGAGGATGACGACGACGGCCATCAATGCTTACCTGATGCCGGTCATGGACCGTTACCTCTCGGAGCTCGACCGCCGCATCGGCCGGGCCGAACTCCGGATCATGCAATCCAACGAGGGATATATTTCCCCCGTCCGGGCCCGGTTCGAGCCCATAAAAACTGCTCTCTCCGGACCGGCGGGAGGCGCGGTGGGCGCGAGGCACGTCGCCAAAGCCGCCGGCTTCGCGAACGTCATCAGCTTCGACATGGGCGGGACGTCCACGGACGTATCCCTTATCGAGGGGGCGATTCGCCGGACCCATGAGGCCCGGATCGGCGATTTCCCGATCCGGCTCCCTTTAATCGACATCCATTCCGTCGGCGCCGGCGGGGGCTCGATTGCGTTCCGCGATCAGGGCGGCTCGCTCAGGGTCGGCCCTCAAAGCGCGGGCGCCGACCCGGGCCCGGCCTGCTACGGCAAGGGCGATAGGCCCACCGTGACCGATGCCAACTTGATCCTCGGCCGCCTCGACCCCGACTTTTTCCTCGGCGGCAGGATGATGATCCACCCCGACCGGAGCCGTGCCGCGATCCGGCGCCTCGCCCGGGCCCTCGGCAAGACGCCGGAGGAAACGGCCCTGGGCGTCGTCGCCATCGCTAACGCCAACATGGAAAAGGCCATCCGGGTCATCTCGGTCGAGCGCGGATACGACCCCAGGAACTTCGCCCTCTTCTCCTTCGGCGGCGCTGGCGGCATGCACGCCGTGGAAATGGCCACCCACCTCCGGATGCCCGCCGTCATCGTGCCCCGGAACGCGGGGGTCCTTTCCGCCTTCGGGCTCCTCATGGCGGACTCGATCAAGGACTATACCAAGTCCCTCTTGAAAACGGACGCGCGCCTGTCCCTCGCCGAGCTAGGCAGAGAGTTTGCCAAGCTTGAAGCCAAAAGCCGCCGCGACATGAAGGAAGACGGGTTCGAGGACAGGGACATCCTGATCGAGCCCTCTCTCGACTGCCGCTATCTCGGCCAATCCTATGAAATCACCGTCCCTTTCCGCATGGCAAAGACGGCGGGGCAGGCCTTCCTCGAGGATTTCCACCGGCGGCACCAGAAGCTTTATTCCTACCAGCATGCCGACAGGCCCGTGGAGATCGTCAACCTCAGGATCAAGGCCGTGGCCGTCACGCCGAAGATCCCCCTGGTCAGGGAGCCCGCGCGCACGGCCCTCGACACGCGAGCGGCCGTCAAAAGGCAGCCGATGATCACGGACCGGCGCCTCTCCCGGGGCACGGTTTATGACCGGGCGCGGCTCTTTCCGGGCAATACCGTTTCCGGACCGGCCCTCGTCATCGACCCTGAATCGACGGCCTATGTCCCTCCCGCGTACTCCGCCAAAGTCGACGGTTTCATGAATCTCGTCATCCGTAAGTCGAGGACTGCGTGAGACAAACGGTCGATCCCATCGAGCTCGAGCTTTTCAAGAATATCTTTATCTCGATTTCGGAGGAGATGGCGGCGGTCCTGGGCCGCACCGCCCTTTCGCCCAACATCAAGGAACGGAAAGACTATTCGTGCTCCCTCTTCAACGCCAAGGGGGAAACCCTGGCCCAGGGCTCCCACATCCCCGTCCACCTGGGAGCCATGCCCCTGTCCGTCCAGGCCGCGATCCAGGCCCTGCGGTTCGAGGACGGCGACTTGGCCATCCTGAACGACCCCTACCGGGGCGGGACGCACCTCCCCGACATCACCTGCATATCTCCCGTCTTCATCAAAGGGACGCTGCGTTTCTTCGTCGCCAACCGGGCCCATCACGCCGACGTCGGCGGGATGTCTCCGGGGTCCATGCCGCTGGCCACGGAACTTTTCCAGGAGGGCCTGATCATTCCCCCGCTCAAGCTCGTCTCGCGGGGTCGGCGGAACGAGGATGTCTTCAATCTTCTCCTCTCCAACGTCCGGACGCCCGACGAGCGGAGGGGAGACCTTATGGCCCAGGTCGCGGCCAACGACGTCGGCCGGGCCCGGCTGATGGAGGCCGTGCGGCGCTACGGCTTGGGCAAGCTCAGCGCCTACGCGGGCCTCGTCCAGGATTATACGGAGCGCTTTCTGCGGGCGACCATCCGGGGGATTCCGGACGGGACGTACAGCTTCGAGGATTTCCTGGACAACGACGGCATCACCGACCAGCCCGTCAGGATCGCGGTTGACGTGACCATCCGGGGCGACCGGGCGGTCGTCGATTTCGGCCGGTCGGACCGTCAGGTCGCGGGCGGCGTCAACGCCAATTTTGCCATCACTTGCTCGGCCGTCCTCTACGTTTTCCGGGCCCTGGTCGAAGAGGACATTCCCTTCAACACGGGCCTGATGAGGCCCCTCACGATCCTCGCCCCGAAAGGGCTGATCGTCAACGCCGAGTTTCCGGCCGCCTGCGCCGCGGGCAACGTGGAAACGTCGCAAAGGATCGTCGACGTCGTTCTGGGCGCGCTTGCCGGCGCGGTCCCGGACAGGATTCCCGCGGCCAGCCAAGGAACGATGAACAACATCGCCTTCGGGGGGCGGGAGCCCGGCGGGGGCCGGACGTTTGCCTATTACGAAACGATCGGCGGCGGGATGGGAGCGGGGCTCGCGGCCGCGGGCCTGAACGGGGTCCACACCCACATGACCAACTCCCTCAACACGCCGCTCGAGGCCCTCGAGAACTATCTCCCGTTGAAGATCAGGCGCTACGGATTGAGAAAGGGCTCGGGAGGAAGGGGGCGAAGAAGCGGCGGCGAGGGGATCGTCCGGGAATACGAGTTCCTTGTTCCCGCGGCCCTGACCATCATGTCGGAACGCCGCGTGTTCGCGCCGTACGGCCTCCGGGGCGGCGCACCGGGCGCGAGGGGAATAAACACCCTTATCTCGGGCGGCCGGAAAAAGGCCTTGGGCTCCAAGGTCAATATCAAGATCGCGCCCGGCGACATCCTCAGGATCGAAACCCCGGGCGGCGGCGGGTACGGCCGCCCCGGCCGCCGATGACCCCCGGGTTTTTGACTCGGCCGGAATTCTTCTGGTATAAAGGGGTCAGCTCTTCATTCAAGGAGTGACGCTCATGAATACAAGGGCGATCGCTTTTCTCCTGCTTCTCCTGGGGGCCTTCCCGGCTCTCGCCGGCAGCCAGACGGCCGGGGAGGAATCGCTGGCCATGCCGGTTCGCGGTGTCTGGATGCATCCGGGATTTTTCGGGCCCGACAAAACGGCCGCGCTCGAAAAGATCCGGGTCACCCTGGACGAGTACCAGAAGGCCGGGATCAACACCGTGATCATCCTCGTCAAGGACACCTCGGGCCGGGTGTATTTCAAAAGCCGGATCGGAGTCGGCGACCCGCGCTGGGACTGGGATTTCCTGGCCGAATTCCTGGCCGAAGCCCGCCGCCGGAACATGCAGGTCCACGCCTGGTTCTGCGTCTTCCAGGAAACGTCCTTCCTCGGCCGGGTCCGTGAACATCCGGAGTGGCTGATTCAAAGCCCGCGCAAAGAGCTCGTCGGTTCGGTCAACCCCGCCCTCCCTGCCGTCCGGGACTACGAGCGGAGCCTGATGATGGAAGTCGCCTCGCGCTACGGCGTGGATTGGATCCACCTCGACTATATCCGCTTTCCGTGCGAGCCGACGGAGCCCTACTTCAGCAACGACGCCGAAACCCTCCGGCTCTTTCAGGAGTATTCCGGCGTGGATCTCGGGACGCTCAAGGCCCGCGACTCGGGCAACATGATCTGGAACGAGTGGCTCGAATGGAACAGGGGCCGCGTGACGCAGTTCGTCCGCGAGCTCCGGGAATCGCTCAAGGCGACCGGCCGGCCGGTCAAAATCAGCGCCGCCGTCTTCCCCAACGCCGATAACGCGAGGGTCCTCATCGGCCAGGACTGGGCGGCCTGGGCGAAGGAAGGCCTCGTGGACATGCTCTGCCCCATGCTGTACACGAACCATGCCCGGTTCTTCGAGAAGTTCGCGAGGCAGGCCGTCGAATACGGACGCGGCCTCTGCCAAGTCTGCCCCGGGATCGGGATCGGTACGTCCCACAACCAGAACACGCCCGAGGGGATGATCGAGCAGATGAAGATCAGCAAATCTCTCGGCGCCGAGGGAGTGATCTTCTTCTCGACGAACAGCCTGAACGAGCCGTTCCTCGAAAAGCTCAAGTCCGTGAAATAGGGCGGGCTTCTTCTAGAGCTTCCTGAGCTTCCGCTTCTCGATGAGCAGAGCGCCCTGGTAGGAGACGTAGTTCAGGAGGATCATGACCCGCTCCCGGTCGCCGGCTTCCTTTTTGAATACGCCTCTTAGACCTTTGAGCGGACCTTCCATGACTTCGATCTCGTCACCCACGGCAGGCTCGCCGCCGTATTTTTCGAGGACGATCATTCCATCCTTCTCGCGGGCCTTGAGCCCCTGGATGGCCTCCTCCGGAATCGGGATCGGGCCGTCGTCGTTGCCGACGATCCGCTTGACGCCCCGGGTGTATTTCACCATCTGATATTGGCCCGGATACTCGAAGACGAGAAAAGCGTAGCCCGGGAAAAAGGGCTTGACCCGGCCGTCGACGAAATGCTTCGGGCTGTAGATCGTGAACCCGCCTTCCTTGAAGAGCCGCTCGACCTGGGTCTCCTTTTTGGGCTTGGTGTTGAGGACGAACCAGTTCGACATGATCAATCCACGGGCTTCTTCGCCGTGAGCCCGAGGTCCCTGTAGACTGCGGGACGCCGGTCTTGGAGAAAATGACGGCACGCGTGGGACTCCCGGTTTTTCCGGAAATCGCAGTCCGCGTAGAGGATGGCGTCCCGGCCCCGGGGGGCCCGGGCAATGACCAGCCCGTCCGGATTGGAAACGAACGACTCTCCGGCGAATTCGAGGACCTCTTCTCGTCCCACGCGGTTCGCGAGCGCCGCGTAGTAGCCGTTCTGAAAGGCCGCGGTCCTCACCTCCGCCTCAAAGAGCCCCTCCGGCCATTCCCCGACGGAGCCGGCTTGGGGGATGACGACCAGCTCCGCGCCGAGCAGACGTAGGGCCCTCATGTACTCGGGAAAATGGCGGTCATAACAGATGGCCACGCCGATCCGGCCCGCCGCCGTGTCGAATACGAAATCCACCCGGTCCCCGGGACTGTAATATCCCCGTTCGTGGAAACCCGGCCCTTCCATGATATGGACCATGCGCGTGACTCCGAGAAGACGGCCGTCGGCGTCGATGACCGGCGAGGAATCATAGGTCCGGTCCCCATCGCGTTCGAAGAGGTTGAGGACGGCGACCACCCCCGCCTCTCCGGCGATCGCGCTGAAAAGCTCGGTGGTGGGTCCGGGGACCGGTTCCGCCCGGAGGCGGCTTTCGGGACCGGCTGGCACCTGCGGATAGAACCGCGAGAAGGCCAGTTCGGCGAAAGCCACGAGCCGGGCTCCCGCGCCGGCGGCCTCCAGGAAGGCCCGCCTCCCCCGCTCCCGGTTATCCTCGGGATCGTGGCTCGCGTGCTGCTGAACGAGGGCGATCTTCACGCGGTTAGCGGCAGGCCTTTTCGACGTCGGCAACGGTCTTGGGGATGGGCGTCCCGAGAACACGCCGGCCGGTTTCCGTAACCACGACGTCGTCCTCGATCCTGGCCCCTCCGAAGTCCAGGAACTTTTCCGCCTTGTCGTAGGCAATGAAGTCCCGGTGCTTTTTTTCCTTCTTCCAAAGAGCCATCAGGGCGGGGATGAAGTAAAGGCCCGGCTCGACCGTCAGGACATGGCCGGGACGCAGTTCCCGGGCCATCCTCAGATAGGCCAGGCCGAACTGGCCGCTCCTCTGGACGGTCTTGTCGTACCCGACATAATTTTCGCCGAGGTCCTCCATGTCGTGGACGTCGAGCCCCATGTTGTGCCCGAGCCCATGGGGGAAGAACATGGCATGGGCCCCCTGGGCCACGGCCTCGTCCGTGTCCCCCTTCATGAGCCCCAGGTCCTTCAGTCGCGAGGCCATGATCCGGGCCGTTTTCATATGGATATCCTTGTACATGACGCCGGGCTTGATGGACCGGATGGCCGTTTCCTGGCCCTCGAGCACGATCTCGTAAATGTCTTTTTGCCTTTGGCTGAACTTGCCGCCGACCGGAATGCTCCGGGTAATGTCGGACGCATAGTGGAGCCAGGACTCCGCGCCGGCATCGATGACCAGGAGCCGCCCTTTTTTCATTTCGTTGATGTGGCTGTGCATGTGGAGGATCTGCCCGTTGACGGTCACGATCGGGGGAAAGGCCATATTGCAGCCGAGGGCGTTGACGACCCCCTCCATGACGCCGACGACCTCCCGCTCATACCGCCCCGGCTTGACGAGTTGCATCGCCCGGCGGTACATCTCGGCGGAAACGTTGGCGGCGCTGTCGATCTCGAGGATCTCCTCTTTCGACTTGACCATGCGCAGGTCGACGACGCCGCGGATGAACGACTCGGACGCGGTGGCCTTCACGTCCTTGACGGGCATCCCCAGAAGCCCGGAAACGACCAGGGCCGTCTCACTCCTGTAGGGCGGGAGATAATGGATCTTTCGTCCGGCGGCCAGGGCTTTGGCCACATATTCATCGAAGGCCTTTCTTGAGGCGGTGTGCCTGACGCCGACCGCACTGGCACGATCGTTTAACTTGGGCAGGTCGCCCATCCAGATGATGTCCTCGAGGCCGATGTCGTCCCCGAAGAGCCAGTTCTTGTTCTCGTCGAGGTCAATAATGGCCGCCAGGCCGGGCGAATCCAGGCCGAAGAAATAAAGAAACGTGCTGTCCTGCCGGAAATGGAACGTGTTGGCCGCATAGTTCATCGGACTCTCGTCATTCCCGATGAACAGGAGAATTCCGGAGAGTATCTTCTTCTTGAGAAGCGTCCGTCTTTGGGTATAGGTCGTGTCTTTAAACATCTGGGCCTCCTCGATGACCTGTGACAATCATATAACAGATATTTTCCGAACATTCAACCCCGTTCACGGGATCCGTGATAACGCTTGTCAAGACTGGCCAAAAAAGATATCTATAACGGGAGGCCGGAGCGGACCTAGAGCGGAAGTCCGGCGCAACTTCAGGATTGGAGGCATGCATGGGCGGATTTTTCGGGGTTGTTTCCGATGATGACTGCGTTCAGGACCTTTTTTATGGCACCGATTACCATTCCCACCTGGGGACGAAGAGGGGCGGGCTCGCCGTCGCCGGGACCGGCGGCATCCTCCGCTATATCCACAACATCGAAAACGCCCAATTCCGGTCGAAGTTCGAGGACGACGTTCAAAAACTTCACGGGACGATGGGCATCGGCGTCATTAGCGATTACGAGGACCAACCCCTCCTCATCCGCTCCCACCTGGGGAATTTCGCCATCGTCACGGTGGGCGTCATCAAGAACCTCGACCAGCTCGTCCAAAAGGCCTTCCGGCGGAACCGCCTTCATTTTTCGGAGATGCGGGGCGGCGAAATCAATCCCACCGAGGTCGTGGCCTCCCTTATCAACCAGGAGGAAACCTTCGAGGACGGCATTCGCAATGTCGGCGATGCCGTGACGGGCTCCTGCTCCATGCTCCTTCTGACGGACGGGGGTGTGATCGCGGCCCGCGACAAGAAAGGCCGGACGCCGGTCGTCGTCGGGAAAAAGGCCGGGGCTTACGCGGTCGCCATGGAGACCTGCGCATTCCCCAACCTGGATTTCGAGTCGGTCCGGGACCTGGGGCCCGGGGAGATCGTCCGGGTTACGGCCGAGGGCGTCGCGCCGTTGGCGCCGCCGCTCCCGCAGTCTCAAATCTGCGGCTTCCTCTGGGTTTATTACGGTTATCCCGCCTCGAGCTACGAAGGTATCAACGTGGAGTCGGCCCGCTACCGTTGCGGGGCCATGCTGGCGAAAAACGACGACGCCCGGATCGACATCGTGGCCGGGATCCCCGACTCCGGCACGGGCCACGGATTGGGATACGCGGCGCAGGCCGGGATTCCCTTTCGCCGGCCGTTCGTCAAGTACACGCCGACCTGGGCCCGGAGCTTCATGCCCCAGAACCAGACGGTCCGGGACCTGGTGGCCCGGATGAAGCTCATCCCCATCCGGGAGAATATCGCGGGAAAGCGGCTCCTGTTTTGCGAGGACTCGATCGTCCGGGGCACCCAGCTCAAGGACACCATCCAGCGCCTTTACGAATTCGGCGCGCTCGAGGTCCATATGAGGCCGGCCTGTCCCCCGCTCGTTTTTGCCTGCCCGTTCCTCAACTTCTCGCGGTCGAAGTCCGAGCTCGACTTGGCCGCCCGCAAAGCCATCCGGGAGCTCGAAGGCCCTGAACCCGGGGACGTCACTGAGTACACCCGGGCCGGATCGGCGAAGCACCAGGCCATGGTCAAATCCATCGCCAAGCGGCTCAACCTGACGTCGCTTAAGTACCAGAAGCTTGAAGACCTCGTGGCCGCGATCGGCCTTCCCAAGGAAAAGGTCTGCACCTTCTGCTGGGACGGCGCCAATCCCTGATGCGCTTGACGGTCCGCGCCATCGACGACGCCCAGACTTAAAAGTCTCCCGAATCTTCCGAAAAAACGGGGGTGGACTTGGTCCCCGTGATATCCCCGTGATATCATTCGTATAATTGCAGGAGGAGGTGTCATATGGCTGAACATCCCTTGTCGGCTCTCCAGAAAATCGACCCGAGAATGATGGATCACCTGAAGGAGATGAGCGAGCTGATCTATTGCTCGGGGGCGCTCCCGAAAAAGGTCAAGCTGCTCATGGCTATGGCCTTCGACGCCGCGCATGGCGCGGACCTGGGTGTCAAGGCCCTGGCCCTGGCCGCGATGAAGGAAGGCGCCACGAAAGAGGAAATCGCCGAATCCCTCAGGGTCGCCTACCACCTGTCCGGCGTGGGAACCCTGTACACGGCTTCGAGTGGCCTAAAAGATATCGTGGGGTAGACGGCTCCGGTCTGAAGCCACCTTAGGAAAAGCCGGATTCGCTTATTAGGGGGGAATTTCGGGCAAAAAAAATGGTAGCGGGGGTTGGATTTGAACCAACGACCTCCGGGTTATGAGCCCGACGAGCTACCAGGCTGCTCTACCCCGCGGTACCGGCGTTATTATAGCAAATACCGTCCGTTTGTCAAAGCTATTTTGACAGGCCGGAAATATTCAAGCCCTGTCCCGTCCCGCCGCGAATTTCCGACTTGACTTATCCCCGCCGGACATCTTTAATATACTGGCGTATACAACCATGGCCTGGGTTATTTTCTTATTCCTTTCTATCCTCTGCTTAGGCTCCGTCGCGGCCATGATCATCTCCAGGAACCAGGCGCACAACGCCCTCTTCCTCGTCCTCGCTTTCGCTTCGCTCGGCGGAATCTTTGGCCTTTTGGACGCCCCTTTTGTCGCCGTCGTCCAGGTCATCATCTACGCCGGCGCCATCATGGTCCTCTTCCTTTTCGCCATCATGATGATCAACCTCAACGAAGGCCTGCCGCCGGAGAGGAAAAAGGTCGTTTATGTCATTTCTGCGGTCCTCGCGGCCGTGCTGGCCGTGGAACTTGTCGTCGTCGCCCGCAAGGCTTTCCTTCCCGGCATTGAAGTCGCGGCGCCCGGGAGCGGCAGCCCGGCCGGGATCGGGCGTCTGCTATTCACGGACTACATTTATCCCTTCGAGATAACGTCGCTGCTTCTCATCGCCGCCCTCATAGGGGCCATGACCCTGTCCGGAAAAAAGGAGTCGTCATGATTCCCGGGCAGGCCTTTTTCATCCTGGCCATCATCCTTTTTGTCCTCGGCATCGTGGCCTTTTTCGTCAAGCGGGACCTGCTGACCCAGTTCATGGCCGTGGAGGTCATGCTCAACGCCGGGAACCTCGCTTTCCTGGCTTTAGCCAAGGCTTCGGGAAAAGCGGAGGCCCAGGTCATCGTTTTCTTCGTCCTGACCGTGGCCGCGGCTGAGGCCGTCGTCGGGATGGCCATCGTGCTGCATGTGTTCCGGCGCAAGAAAACCGTCCGGACGGAGGACGCGAGCGAGTTGAAAGGCTAGCATGGCCGAGAGTTCTTGGCTCATCCCGCTCATCCCGGCCCTGAGCGCGCTCGGCCTGGCCCTTTTCGGGACGAAGATATCCCGGAAATGGATTTCGATGCAGGCCTGTCTTGCCGTGCTGCTTTCTTTCGTCCTTTCCCTGCCCCCCTTATTCCCCTTTTTACGATTGCGGCCGGGTCCGCCCCCTTTCCC
>Ga0187886_1000104_pt1 | contig 120746 bp, 103 predicted proteins | sample June2016WEW_20_1_FD_133001 | JGI IMG/M metagenome (GOLD analysis project Ga0187886, IMG submission 133001) | Peatland microbial communities from SPRUCE experiment site at the Marcell Experimental Forest, Minnesota, USA - June2016WEW_20_150 | ecosystem: Environmental > Terrestrial > Soil >...
AACATATGTTCTCGTATGGGATGGAGAGTAAAGGATATAAAGAGTAAAAATCGGCATTTCTCTTATATAGGGGAGATAAAAGGTATTTTGACTATTTCATTTTTTGTCGGGGCGACAGGATTCGAACCTGCGACTTCTTGGTCCCAAACCAAGCGCTCTAGCCGGGCTGAGCTACGCCCCGAAAAAAATATTTATGCTTAATAAGTCCCGTTCCACAATTACTGGAACGGGATTCCCATTCCGCCATCAGAGTTAACGCTTCTTAATGACTTAAAACGTTAACTCTGGGCGGAATGGAACCGGGTCCCGACCTTCTATTAAATATTCTCATGGGTCGGGATCCTCGTACTTTCCCGACTTTGTCGGGAAAGTGCGGGACTGAGCTACGCCCCGAAAAGACAATATATTCGGTTCATAGATCCCGCTCCAACGAAGTTGGAACGGGATTCTCATTTCACATCACAACTTAACTTTATCTGCCTCCGGCAGACTTGTTAAGTTATTGTGAAATGGAAGCTACGCCCCGAACGAACTGCCTAACAAATTACACAAAAGCCTTAATAATATCAAGCTTCGCTATCTGGATTGTCTGTCGGATATGGATAAGCATTTTTACAAGAAATAGTAAGCAAAATGAACAGAAAGAATACGCCTGTGATAAGAGAGTGTTGTTTTGTATAACGAATCGGACTCATAGTCTTCATTTATGTTGACTTAGATGATAATCTATTGGATAAATTGGACAAGAAATGAATACTCTCCAGTCCTCGACAATGATAGTCTCACCTGTAAGCAAGATAATCTTCCAACTGTATGATGATCCTCGGATTCGAGAAATAATATTACAAGGTTTTACCTGACCCGAGTGAAGAAGAACTTTACAACCAATTATCATTTAAAACCTCCATATTTATTTTCATTGCTTCTATAAGGTAATATATCATCCTTCTTTAAGTCAAGGAAGAGTATCTGAAATATTTTTGTTGGTGCGGGTCAGCGGATGGCGGCTATGCTGCCGAACTGATAACTTTCAAGGTAGATTATTTTCCAAATTCAATCGATACTCGACGTACGTAAGCCATGTTTATCATACCTACGCTAATTCCGTCAGCTTCCCTGCCACGACGTTTACCCTGATGACAATCAGGGAATGTCGAGGACAATCGGGATGCTTCCGTGTTCCGATTTTTCCCATCTCACGTTTTCCAGTGAGATTTACGATCCTACGTACTCCACTGGGATCAATAGGGGAGTAGTGGGTTAGGCGTCAATTCCTAATTTTGTTATCGATAATGAAATAGAAGACCGAGTCCTATACTGATAAAGACCAGTGCAAAATAGAATACTATTACCGAGGCATACATCTGTGTGCGGCGAATTGAAACTGCCTTTTTATAGTTAATATCACTCAAATATTGGCGGCCTATTGGGTCCAATACTTTAAAATCAATCAGCCTGTTTTGCACAAATGATTGTTGAAAGGATTCACTGTTAAGAAATTCATGAATTTTATTCATTCGGTAAATTGACCTTCCTTGGAGATGCCGCCAATGACCGTCAATGTACCAGAAGATCAATGGTAAAACTGCTGTAAGAGATATGTATGCTCTCAGGCTCGATTCCGTGAGGGCAAGGGCAACACTGCCAGCCCAAGTAACAATTGCCCAGTTTTTTGTGGTCTGAGTTATCTCATCCATGCGAGCTATGATGGCATTTATTGACTCTATTTCCATTTTCAGAATATCAAGAAGATAGGTTAAAGAGTCTTTTTGCGGAGTTGAGTTTATTTGTAGTGTTGAAACTGTCTTCTGTTTTGTCATAAATTGGACTCCGAGATTTGCCGCCTAATGGACTGGATCTAAGTTGCAACACTGATTACTTTGATTAGTATTTGGCTAGAATATCTGAATTGAAAAAGCTAAAACTTTATCTATGACTCAATATAATAGCGCTGGTTGTCGGATGTATTTCGTAGGAACATGTGTATGTTACGAAATCAGCTACTAATAAGCAATTACGGCAGCCCTAACCGGAGCTGCCGCATAGTGGGACTCTTGATAAGTCTCATTTAATTTTTTGCCCAAACGGTCTGATTTGGTCTGAAGACAAATGGCACTATCTGAGCAAAACAAGTTTCTTCGTTTCAGTGTAATTCCCCGATTTAAGTCTATAGAAATAGACTCCACTCGGCAAATTAGTAGCATTGAAGTTTACTTGATAAACTCCGGCAGCCTTTTTTTCACTGACAAGTACATCCACTACCTGTCCGAGCACATTATAGACTTTAAGTGTGACGGACGATGCCTGTGGTAGTTCATATCGAATGGTTGTACTCGGATTGAACGGGTTGGGATAGCACTGCATCAGATCAAATTCTTCGGGCAACGATTCGCTTTCTGAAATACGGGTCGGTGCGATTTCACCTTGAAACAAAAAAGGAGGAGTGAAATAAAATATCGCATTTGAAAGATGAACGCATCCGGTTTTAAGATGAACGCCGTTCGTCGTTGACCCTGTAAAATGAAAACGATCTGCCGCTGAATAAATATCCACGGCGCCGACCGAAAAAACAGTCCTTCCCGTCATATTGAATACCATATCGGCGGAAGACAAATTAAATAGAACTTCAGTGAAACTCGACGATCGGTAACCGTTGATTCTGATATTTTTCGTGATTGTGGGAGCATCGGTATAATTACCTGCAGCGATGTTAATCATATCGTCGTCTCCAAGACCCGTAATAATGACGTGTGAAATCGATGTCACCGGTCCTTGCCCGGGCGGACCCGGCGTCGGCGATAAACCATTATATGCATCAAGGCCGATCACCACATCGACATACCATGTCATTGGAGGAGGCGCCGTGCTTGCAGGAATACTCGGCTGAAACAAGAAAGGAGGAGCCATATAAAATATCGCTGTTGAGAGAAGAATTTCCCCCGAGTGCAGATAAATTCCCGTATTGTCTGATCCGGTAAAATAAAAACGGTCTGCAGCTAAAAGCCCGTAGGCACTCACAGCATCCAGACTAAATGTGGTAACGCCGCTCATATTGAATACCATGCTCGCCGTAGAAACGTTAAAAATTATGTCTGATAATCCGGTTATTTTGTATCCGTTGACGGTAATATTTTTAGAAATTGTCGGGGAGTCGGAATACGTCCCTGCGGCAATGTTTATGATATCGCCGTCATTGAGTGCACCGGTGGCTATGACCTCCGAGATGGTACTTTTGGGGCCATTACCGGGAGGCGAATTTATCGGCGATAAACCACTGTTCGCGCCCAAGCCACTCGTGATATCGACATACCAGGTTGTTTGTGAAGATAGGGTGCCTGTAAGTCCGATAAGAATAAAAAGTATCGTCAATAGCTTTTTCATTTTTTCATCTCCCTTTTGATAGTAATCCTAAATTATAAACGGCAACCGTATATCGATATATGTGCCATTTTTTTGATCCCCTACTTTTTTAAGACTTTCCGTGTTCTTATACCATATGAGCAATAACAATCCGTATCCCGATAATGCAGAGAATAATTCCCCCGACTATCTCCATTCTCTTTCCGAATTTTTCCCCGAGAACATGACCGAGGCGCAAGCCGACAAGCGATAATATCCCTGTGATCACACCGATAATGATGCTTGGATACCAGATATTGATCCGTATGATTGCCAGACTGAGACCTACCGCCAGGGCATCGATGCTTGTGGCGACCGAGAGTAGGACAAGTGTCATTCCGGTCGTAGGATCTCCGGAAGAAACTTGAACATCCTGTCTGGTTCTCGAACCGGTACGAATCATTTTCCCACCTACATATGCCAGTAAGGCGAAGGCAATCCAATGGTCAAATGCCTGTATCAGCGGTTCAATTGTATACCCGATATACCATCCGATAACGGGCATGAAAAATTGAAAAAGTCCGAAATGAAACGAAATCCTGAATACCGGTCCTGGTCCCTTTCCATACCGGGATGAACCGATTCCCAGCGCAACTGCAAAGGCATCCATTGCTAATCCGATTGCTATGAAAATAATTTCTATCGTGGTCATTTATTAAAAAATAAAAAAGGCGAATGCTGATAAAAAGATACTTGCATTCACCCGATGCTTTGTTAGTACATCATTTCTATGCAGTTGCCTTCCGGTCTTCGTAGAGATAAATCGGCTCGTTTTTTCGAAGAATGGATTCTTTTGTGATAATACATTTTGTTATATTCTGTCGTGAGGGAAGATGGTACATAATGTCGAGCATAGTGTCTTCGATAATGGATCGAAGTGCGCGGGCGCCTGTCCCGCGTTCCATGGCACGTTGCACAACACATTCCAGCGCGTGCTTTTCAAATTCAAGTTCAACCCCTTCAATGGCAAAAAGTTTTTTGTATTGTTTGATTAGAGCATTCTTCGGTTCTGTAAGGATACTCAGCAGCGCATTTTCCGAAAGTGAATGAAGAGTTGCAACAACATGAAGCCGGCCTACAAATTCCGGAATCAAACCGAATTTCAGAAGATCGTCGGGTTCAACAAGGTGGAGAAATTCATCAAGAGTCTCTTCTTTCCGTACCTTAAGCTCTGCGCCAAATCCGATCGGATTCTGGCTCACTCTTCGCTCGATAATCTTTTCGAGTCCTTCAAACGCACCGCCGCAAATGAACAGTATATTTTTCGTGTTCAGGTTAATCAGGCTCTGTTCGGGATGTTTTCGCCCTCCTTTGGGTGGTACACCTGCAATTGTACCCTCAAGGATTTTCAATAACGCCTGCTGGACACCCTCCCCTGAAACGTCGCGTGTGATTGAAGCGCTGTCGCTTTTCCGGGCGATCTTGTCGATCTCATCGATATACACGATTCCTCTTTCCGCCCGTTCCACATTGTAATCGGCATTCTGTAGGAGATAGACTAAAATTGTCTCGACATCATCACCGACATAGCCGGCCTCCGTCAGGGTTGTCGCATCGGCAATAGCAAACGGTACGTCTAATACCTTTGCAAGTGTCTGCGCAAGCATCGTTTTACCGACTCCGGTAGGACCAATCAGCAGAATATTGCTTTTTTCAATCTCGACATCATCCAGATTCTTCAAGGGTTCCGTGACATCAATTCTTTTATAGTGATTATAGACCGCCACAGCGAGTGTTTTCTTTGCATGTTCCTGTCCAATCACATATTCATCAAGCGCCTTTTTTATTTCCTGCGGCTGAAGGCCGATATGTTTAACGCCTTTCTGTGCAGTAAAGGCGGCCGTACTGTTCTTGATAATATCTATGGAATGAGAGACGCAGACATCGCAGATGTACACACCCGGACCCGCGATGATACTTGTCGCCTCATCGGGTTCGCGTCCGCAAAATGAACAGCGGATATTTTCCGGAGTTTTCGGTTTCTCTGTCATGATCGCTCCCTCCCGGCGATGTCTTTATTTTTCTTTCTTTTCACCCTGTTTCTTAACCAGGATGTTGTCTATCAGTCCGTATTCTTTTGCTTCATCTGAAGACATGTAATTGTCGCGATCGGTATCGGTCTGAACTTGTTCAAATGATTTTCCGGTATGGGATGCAAGGATTTCGTTCAAACGTTTCTTTGTTTTCAATATTTCTTCCGCCTGGATTCTGATATCACTCGCAGTACCCTGTACTCCTCCCCATGGTTGATGTATCATGATGCGGGAGTTCGGGAGTGCCGCTCGTTTCCCCTTTGTTCCACCCGCCAGCAGCACCGCACCCATACTGGCCGCTATACCGACGCACGTCGTAGCAACGTCCGGTCGAACGAACTGCATCGTATCATATATTGCCAGTCCGGCGCTCACACTGCCTCCCGGAGAGTTGATGTATACCTGAACATCCTTCTCAGGATTTTCCGACGCAAGAAAGAGAAGCTGTGCGATGGTCAGGCTGGCGACTATGTCATCGATCGGCGTACCGATAAAAATAATACGCTCTTTCAGAAGACGCGAGTAAATATCGTAAGCCCGTTCACCGCGTCCCGTTTGTTCAACAACGATGGGCACCAGTTGATTATAGATATCCGATTTCATGTCTATCCCCTTAATCAAAATGAATCTGAAGTTTCCCTGACAGTAATCTTGGCATTAGAGAGCAGAAGTTCGTTCAGCTTTTTCGAAAGAATGCGATCGATCCCCGATTTCGATTCTTTGTAGTATGTAATTAATCGTTCCTTTTCAATGCCGATTTTCTTCGCCTCTGTTTCAGCAATCTCTTCATAGTCGCTATCGGCAACCGTCAGCTGTTCCTGTTCAATTATCCGTTCACGGAGAATCTGCCATCTGGCATGCCAGACAGCGTACTCCCTGTTGTGTTTCCTAAATTCTTCTTCATTAAAATCGGCTGGTAACTTCTTGCCGGGCTGACGGTTTTTGAGGTCTTCCACAAACGAATCCTGAAACCCTTTGATGATACTCTCCGGGACATCGAATTCATGTGTTTTCACAAGCTCATTTGCAATGGCATCCATAACCTTATTATCGGAACGCTCTTTCCAGTACGACTCAATATCCTCGCGCAGTTTCTGCATAAATTCATCTGTTTTTTTGATTTTCTCTTTTGTGATTTTCTGCACGAACTCATCGTTGAATTCCGGGAGTTCCACTTTCTCGATTTTCTTAACGAGAATATGTGTGTGATGATCATGTCTCTGATCATCATGCTGGGTAACATATTTTACCCGATGCTCACTTCCGACGGTGGCACCGATCAGTAAATTTTTAATTTCCTTGACAAGCTCTTCCTGGGCAAGATAGAGACGTGCATCGCTCTGTTTTTGACCGATAATTGGTGTTCCAGCTTCATCGAGATCCTGCAGATCGGCCGTCACGACAAATTCTTCATCTTCCACTTTCTCGGCTTCACGTCTTGTACTGTTGATGCGCCGCAGCCGGAGAACCTCTTCCTGGAGTTCCGCATCGGTCATTGGATGGACGAGTTTTTCAATCTTGAGTCCTTTGTACCCATGAACTGTAATCTCCGGGAGAACATCATGCTTGATTTTAAAACGAAATGATTCTCCTCGTTTGTAATTCATATCTACCATCGTCGGATCGCCGATGGGTTTCAGGTTCTTTTCCTCAATGGCTTTTCGATAAAGCTCTGTTGCGATTGTATCGAGCGATTCATACTCAATCGTTTCACCATAGAACTTCTTGACCATATTCATGGGGGCTTTCCCCTTGCGGAAGCCCTTAATTTCTACTTTAGGACGATAACGTTCGTACGCTTTTTCAATATGCGGTATAAGTTCTTCAGCTGTAGCAGTGATTTCAATCTCCTGCGCGCAGCCGGGCACCGGTGTGATGGTAATTTCCAACATCTACTCCTATACTATATATTATGAAAGGTACGAAAAAGCGGCTAAAACAGCAAACCGATAAAAGAGCGCGGATTTTGCTGGATTTTTCAGAATACCTCAGACTTGTCCAAAACAAATCGCAGAAAGAGCTAGAGTATTTTGTCCCTTTCTTTCTGGAAAGAAAGGGACTGAAAGTCCCGCTTCCCATAAACGGGAAGCGGGAGACAAAATCGCAACCCGCATGAGATGGCCTCCAGCACACACTGTTGAGATGGCATATTCGAGTCCGTCGATCTCGGCCTTTAATCTAAAAAATATTCAGTCGATAGTTTTTATAAGCCTCGATCTCCGCCAAAGGCGGATCTGCCTCACCGTATTCTATGGCGTGGCAGAGAAACGTACGAAATTGCGCCAACCCAATGGGTCGTAGACACACGCCCTCCCTTCTTCCTCCCGCCTTCGGCGGGACCAGCAATTTTGTCGTCAAGAAATTATTTATTATGGAAATAACCATGTTTTCTTTGACCCCAATTTATAAATCGAAATACCTATACCTTAAGTAATATATTTGAGGGGATTATCAACTAATACCGATCCAATTAAATGATTGAACGGTTTCAACATTTTATATCTTTTAAAAAATCGTAATATTGCTTCATGACGCCTATTTTCTTTACGCTTTGATGGTACTGTGCCCCTTCATTTGTATAATTATTTAGTTGGAGGGGCACTAGTAATAATATATTTTGGACAGCACTGAGAAACCCTAATCTTTGTCGTCGGTGGGATAATGTCGCATCAGCAGCAGGTTAGAAAATAAAGGATGAAAATGAGATCGACAATATTATGAACTACGAAGATAACATTTGTTGGATTGAGATATAGGATCTCGGGGACGAATCGAAAGAATTTTGGATATATTAATCAACCTTACACCAGAGGATGTACGCCGGCTGTATCGACCATCGCACGAATCATGGGCACCTGCGGTGGGCGCTGTGAGCTGAAAACAATTGCACGTGCAAGACGCGATTTTGTACGGGGGAGTATATCCGAACGATCGGTATAAAGAGTGCAGACACTATCACCGATATCTACAGCATCACCGACTTTCCGATGGAAAACAATACCGGCTTTTGGGTCGATCTCATCATCCACTTTCATACGACCCGCCCCCAGCTCGACGGCAGTGAATCCTGTTTCAAGCGCATCGATTTTTGCAATAAATCCTGTCATTCCACTTTTAATGTCGACACTATACGAGGCAATTGGATATTTCTCCGGTTCTTCAATGAAGGTTATGTCACCCCCCTGTTTTTCTACCATACGAAGAAATTTCTTGAATGCCTCGCCGGAGACAATTGCTTTCTGGCATAACTCTCGCCCTTCTTCTATCGAGCGTGCCTTTCCACCCAGCATCAGCATGGTTCCCGCAAGCTGGTAGGTCACCGCCATCAAATCCGGCACCTCTTCTCCTCTGAGGCATTGAATCGCCTCGACAACCTCGAGCCAATTTCCGACAGTCCTGCCGAGCGGTTGATTCATCTCGGTGATATACCCGATTGTTTGTTTTCCTGCATAGGTCGCTGTATTAACCAGTGTTTGAGCAAGTTCGGCCGCCCGTTCATAGCTTGACATAAATGCACCCCGCCCGGTTTTTATGTCGAATACAATAGCATCTATTCCTTCGGCCAGTTTTTTACTAATGATGCTCGCCGCAATGAGAGGAATGGAATCAATTGTCGCTGTCACATCGCGCAGAGAGTACATGCGTTTATCGGCGGGGACGATTACAGATGTGGGACCGGCCATGACCAGTCCTATATCGCGAATAGTCTCCCTGTATTCTTCGACCGAAAGATTCGTACGCAACCCCGGGATTGATTCGAGTTTATCAAGAGTGCCGCCTGTATGACTGAGACCTCGCCCGCTCAACATCGGTACCGGAATACCACAGGCGGCAACTATAGGTGCAAGGATTAGAGATACTTTATCGCCCACTCCGCCGGTGGAATGTTTATCAACCTTGATGCCGGGAATGTCCGAGAGATCAATTACAGCACCGGAATGAATCATCTCGTCGGTCAGCCATGCAGTCTCTTCAACCGACAATCCTTGAAAATAGATTGCCATCAGAAGCGGAGTCATCTGATAGTCCGGGAGTTCATTTCTCACGAACGCATCGATGATAAAATGGATTTCATCGCGGGTGAAATTTCCTCCATCGCGCTTCTTGCGAATGAGTTCTCCGGGATTCATGGTAATGGCAGTGTTGTGGTCAATTGAGACTATTGCTTATGGAGTATTCGTTCCGTCAGAAAAATACCACAGATTGTCTTGCTATCGGTAATTTCTCCCTGCTCTATCATTTCGATCGTCTTGTGCAAAGGAATCTGATGAACTGTGAGTGTTTGTTCTCCTTCTTCAAGTTTTTGACCTTCAATATTTTTTGTGAGTCCGGTTGCCATATAAATATGTAAGATTTCGGTACAGAAACCGGGGGTTGTATGAATTTGCGCCAGCTTACGAACACTGCCTGCACTATATCCTGTTTCTTCCTGAAACTCCCGACGGGCTGCGTCCAGCGGATTCTCTCCTGGGTCGAGTTTCCCGGCAGGCAGTTCCCACAACCATGCATCAACGGCAAAACGAAATTGACGAACAAGGAGAATGGTTTCATCGGGGAAAAGTCCGATTACCACGGCACCACCGGGATGCTGTGCCACTTCTCGCACACCTTTTGCGCCTGAATCGTATTCAATATTGTCGACTATAACATTGAAAACTCTCCCGCGAAAAATATTTTCATGAGAGAGTATTTTATAATTTTTCGGTTCGGTTTTCATATCAATTATGGCTGATTTCCCCTGCTTCCGGGTTTCATGATCGGCATTCCCTTTGCACAGAGCGGACAGTCCGCCGGTTGATAGGTGATAACATCCATCGTGAGAACAGAATATGATTTGCTCGAGAACTTCACTTTCCCACCGCTCCGGTCCACAATATAACCTACTCCGACGACTTTCCCCTGTGCTTTCTGAACAATATCAATCGTCTCGAACACCGATCCACCTGTCGTGACAACATCTTCACATACCAGGACTCGTTCTCCGGGAGTAATCACGAAACCGCGACGGAGCTGGAGTGTGCCGTCTTTCCGTTCTGCAAAGACCGTCCGGCAGTCGAGCATACGACCGACCTCTGTCGCCACTACGATGCCCCCTATTGCCGGAGCAATGACCAGCTCGATTTCGCTGTATTCGAAATGCTTAACAATCTCACCGGCAAAAAGATGGAGATACCGCGGATACTGGAGGACTTTTGCGCATTGAAAATAATTCGGACTGTGAAGACCAGACGTGAGTTGAAAATGTCCTTCCAGAAACGCATCGGTATCCCGGAAGATTTGCAGTACTTCTTCTTGTGGAAGTTTTCCCATATGATGTCGAATTTAAAAATTATTGGGGATATCGGATTAGCAGTATTAGAGTTTCTCGATTTCACGCGCCAGAGTCAGATCTTTTTCCGTCACTCCACCATCGCTGTGAGTCGAGAGTGCGATAGTTACCATATTCCACCGAATATCGATTTCCGGATGGTGATTTGCCCTTTCGGCCAGCAGCGCAACCGAGGTGACGAATCCCATTGCCTCGATAAAGCTAGTGTGCTTAAACTCTTTCTGGATTTTTATACCTATGAGCCTCCAGCCTTTGAGATTTTTCAATTCCGTTTTAATAGCTCTCTGCGACATCAATGCCATGTTGATTCATTCTTTCCGAAATATCCGATCGGCGTTCTTTAAATGGTTTGACACGATTGGTAAAATCCGGTCGGTAGTATTTATGACTATCAAAATCTTGTATCCAGCCGTTTGTGAAGTTATACTTTTCAAGATAATACAGTACACGATTATATTCACTCTCTCGAATGCGGCGATTTAGCAATTCCGTTGTTTGCGCTTCATGAGTGGGATAATATTGCGCCATAATGCTCATTGTCACTTCCGGGCTGAGCGCAGTGCCGATCCATTCAAGCGTCTCTTTACTGCGTGCAATATCATTGGGAAGGATGAGGTGACGGATAATCAATCCACGCCGGACAACTCCATCATCATCGACGGTCAATCCGCTGCCGACCTGACGATGCATTTCAGCAATCGCTGCGCGGGCATGTGGGACATACTCTTTTATTTTAGAATATTTGTAAGCATCCTCGTTAGCGGCATATTTCAGATCGGGCAGATAGATATCGATAATACAATCAAGCAAACGGAGAACTTCGACGGAGTCGTAAGCGTTGGTGTTGTATATAAGCGGGAGCGTCAGTCCCATCGGAATCGCTAGCATCAACGCTTTTACAATCTGAGGTATGAAATGCGTCGGCGAGACAAAACCGATAGAATGTACATTTTTTTTCTGAAGTTCGATTATGATACGGGCGAGAAGCTCGATGGGAACTTCATGATTCTGTTCTACACGCCAGTTCTGGCTGATCAGGTGGTTCTGGCAATAGAGACAGCGCATGTTACAATTTCCGAAGAAAATATTCCCGACACCATTTGTACCACCAAGCGCAGGCTCTTCACCGAAATGAACACAATAAGAAGAGACGATCGGCAGAAGACCAGAGTGACAGGCGGCAATTTCGTTTTTGAAACGGTCGTTTCCGCAGTCGCGGGGACAGAGTGTGCAGGGTGCAAGCATAGCTTCTAGCCGTTCGACCCGCCGCTGAAGCTCTCCTTCTTCATATAATCGTATATAGGATGGAATGAACGTCACTGTCTATAGATAGATGATATATATCAATATACGAAAACGATACATTGGATGCCAGAAGACGAGGTTTAATCTTAAACAAATATTTTTAGTTTATGAATCTTAGGAGATTAAATTCTCGATTGTATGGAACTACATACCATCAGAAAACCTATCGCTCAAAGCCTCCAACCTTGTGAATCCGGCCGAGACGCTGACCAAGGAATCGTTCGCCAACCTCAAGAAATTTATGGGGAATATCGCTTACGTGAAACTGGATGTTCGGACGTTGTGTGCTTGGATTTTTAATATCGCGTGAGGTAAGAATTTCTTCAACAATTCCGCCTGTCGCCTCTCCGGAATCTATCAGCGTCATAGCTCCGTGCAATACTTTTTCAATCGTATCCCGCAGGATCGGATAATGTGTACATCCCAGAATAAGCGTATCGATGCTTTGTGTCGTCAGAGGAAAGAGATATTCTTTTGCGATTAATTCCGTTGCTGCGTGGTGGGTCCATCCTTCTTCGGCAAGCGGTACAAAAAGCGGACACGCCTGGCTGAAGACTTCTATGGTCGGATCAATTTGATAAATCGCGCTTTTATATATATTACTTGCAATAGTTCCCAGTGTGCCGATCACGCCGATCCGTTTTTTCCTGGTTGCTTTGACAGCTGCAGCCGCACCGGGAGCAATCACTCCGACCACAGGAATCGAGCCGGCACGTTTTTGAACAACATCAAGCGCCACAGCTGAGACCGTATTGCAGGCAACCACAATCATTTTTACATCGTTTGAGAGGATAAATTCGGCATCCTGCAGCGCGTACTCGCGCACAACCTGTGCCGATTTCGGGCCGTATGGTACACGGGCGGTATCGCCGAAGTACACGATGTTTTCATTCGGAAACTGCCGCATAAGAGCGCGGACAACCGTCAATCCGCCGATACCCGAATCGAAAACACCGATGGGTTTTTCGTTCGCTGTCATTGTAATTCAATATTTTTAAATGTGAGGATTGTTTCGAGAATGGCTTCCCTGATTTCGGTTTTTCGTCCCTCCGCTATCGGTGCACCGGAACGATCTACAACATAAAACGAATCAACAATACCGTCGCCGCGCGTCGCAATTTTTGCAAATGTAATATCGAGGTTTTGTTCCGATATCGTCTGTGTCACCCTATACAGGAATCCCAGCGCATCGGCTGCAAACACATCAATAATCGTGAAGCGAGGATCATCCTCAAATTCTACATCAAAGCGTATTGCAGGACTTAGATATCCCCTGGTGCGACGTTTCCATTTACGCCGGTGATGTTCAAAGAGATGTTCAATATCAATCCGGCTTTCGATAACGGCATTGAGTTCATCATGGATCTTTTGGCAGACCTCTTCTGTGAGATGCTGCTTCGTCATTGCATCGGTGACACGAAATTTATCGATAATGATAGCGTCGGTCTGTGTAAAAATGTTCGCATCAAAAATATTTGCATCGTTTGCCGAGAGAACGCCGCAGAACTTCGAGAGAGCAAACGGCGCGTCAGTGGAAATAATCGTGACTTCCGTATATCCTTCACGTGTGCGAAAAAGAGTAGAGACTGTTTCATTATCATCAATTTTTGATATATGGAAAGCTATTTCTTCTTCATCAAAGGTACCGACGTATTGTGGACTATCGATTTTCTGAAAATGTTCCTCAACGATTTCACGAGAATGTATACCGCTGAGTTTTGTCACTACCGACTCAACCGCCTCGCGATATCGATCGAGGTGAAGTGCACGAAACTCTTCCTGTTTCAAACCGACGCCTATTATCTCCTTCGCCTGCAGATATAATTCCTGAAGAAGCACGGCTTTCCAATTTGTCCATGTCGTCGGATTTACTGCAGAAAGATCGGCATAGGTAATAAGGTATAGGCGATCGAGCTGGAAGGTGAAGGTAAATATTTCGGCAAATTCTGCTACCGTTTCGACATCGTGTATATTCCGCCGAAAACTTACCTGCTCCATTAAAAGGTGATTCTTTATAAGGAAAGTAACATCTTCTATATAATCTTCTAACCGCAGGCGGGTAAGAATCGCTACGGCCATCGTTGCACCGATCACTTCGTGGTCATCGATTTGAACAGGTTTTGCGATGTCGTGGAGCAACAGTGTCATGAATAAAATACCTCGTTTTTTTCGGGCACGATAGAGATCTCCCAAGACACTTTCATCTCTTTCCAGGGCCTCAAACCGTTGAAGTGTGATAAGCGTATGCTCATCGGCTGTGTAATAATGATAGCGACTGTGCTGGTAAAACGCGACAAGCGCTTCGAATTCCGGAATGAATCGGCTAAGCACAGCGAGGTCGGCCATTTCATATAACACACTTGCCACATGCGAAGCTGATTCGATGATAGAACGAAATATAAGGAGCGGTTTTTCGGAAAAAACCTCTGTATCCGGAACACGCGCGGCATTTTTATGAATTGCCGTTCGCAGCCTCTGACTGAGCCTTGGAACCTCATGGTCCTGCATAAGACTAAAAGCTTCCATGGATGTCTCTAATGAGAATCCGTTATCAACAGCCGCCGAAGTAATATCTAACATGTCGCCGTGAATTAGAAACCGGTCATCTATGATTTTCTTTTCGTCCTTTTTAATGCCTAGGGGCAATCGAAGTCGATACTTCTCGCGGAGCTGCCCGGTGAGTGTCTGATTTAACCGCAGTAGTGTTTTCGCACTCAGATAATATTCCTGCATGAATCGTTCGACAGCCTGCCGGCTGCCAGAAGATTCGAAGCCGAGCCCATCGGCAATGACGCTTTGCAGCGTGTAATCAAGCGAATCATGAAGCGTTTTTCGAAGAAAATGAATTTCGTTCCTTGTACGTAGCAGAAAGTTGAGCGCTGTAATCGCAGCATCGGACTGTGTGAAATCTAATTCACCTTCACGGGTGAGGAGTTCGAGCATTTCGACACATGCCGAGCGATGTTGTCCGGGTGTTGTCTCGCAATATCGGACATCCGAAGATCGATAGAGCCAGAGAATTGCATGAACATCGCGGAGTCCGCCTGCGCTTTTCTTAATATTCGGTTCAAGGAGTTTTGCCGAATTGCCGTACTTTGCGTGACGTGCGGAGAGTTCCTCGAGCACACGGCTGATAAAAAAATTGTCGGCCAGCTGCGCAACGGTTTCCGAACGGCGCCGAAAAAAGTCAGAGGCGATATCGTGATTTCCGCAGAGAAAGCGCGCTTCGAGAATCGAAGCCCAGTTCTCGACTTCGGTGGTTGAAAAATGCATGCATTCGTCGATCGACCGTACACTGTGCCCGACATCCAATCCGCAATCCCAGAATGAGTGAAGAAGCTCCTTTACGGCAGGTTTGAGCTTTTCTTCATGTTTATTTTCATTGTGAACGAGCATGATATCGACATCCGATTTCGGGCAGAGCTCAGTCCGTCCATATCCCCCTAACGCAAAGAGCGCAATTCCGGAGAGCGCATCGTTTACAGAAGCGACGGCTAACGACGTGATGATATCATCCATCATGGCGGTGAGGGCAGCGCATACGGTAAATCCGTCGGAACTATTGCGATGTAATTGATAGGCAGCATCGCGCCGGGATGCAAGGACCTGCCGCTGTTCCTGGATTATTGCTTTCATAAAGAAAATATATGAAAGCGGCAGACAAGTTACAACTTAAGGTTTTTTAATAATTTAAAGATAGCTAAAAAAATAATGCGATATTATTGTCCGCACCACTTGACAAGACGACAAAAATGTCGTATATTCATCACAGGCTATAGCCACACGAATTGCTGTATTTATCGGAGTCTATCATGGGTTTACCGGCACGCGTCAGCATCGGCATGGGGGCATGGGATATCGAGCCGTATAAATATCTGTTTTATCCTGCCGCACGCGAGAAGCACTTCCGGCTGCTGGAGTTTTATAGCCGATTTTTCGACAGCGTCGAAGTAAATGCCACATTCTATAATGCGGCATTTACACCGTTCCACGCCAAGCAATGGCTTGATGATGTGGCCTGTCAGCCCGATTTTGTATTTCTCGTTAAGCTGTATCGCGGTCTGACACACACGTTCGATGCCACCGCGGCCGACATCCTCGGCATCAATGCATTTCTTGCGCCACTGGAAGAAGCCGGCAAACTTGGTGGACTTCTTCTGCAATTCCCATTCCGGTTCACGAACCGGCTAGAACACCGGCGGTATATCGTTTTGCTTAGCCGTATATTTCGTCATCATCGAGTATTTATCGAATTGCGGCATGATTCATGGCACAACCGCGCAATGGTGGAGTTTTTCGAAGAACACGGACTTTACCCGGTCAATGTCGATCTTCCGCGGCTACCGCATTTTATACCGCTAACCGCGATTTCATACAAGGGATACGCCTATTTCCGGATGATGGGCCGAAATGCCGCCGCATGGAATCACCCCGAACTGGAGAATCGATATACGTACAGCTACAGCCAGGAAGAACTTGACGATCTTCTCCGGAAGATCAGCATAATATCAAAAACGGCACGCCGTGTCTATGTGGTATTTCATAATGATGCGAAAGGACATTCGTTGCTCAACGGCTTCACACTGCGTCATTTGCTCAATCGACACAACATTGTCGTCCCGGACCGCACCGCGCACACATTTCCGGAACTCGCGGGAATCGGCTCTGTCGCCTCTGCGCCGGTGCCGCTGTTCGATGAAAAAGGTTCGCTTCACTTTCAATCAATCAATTCATCACCCTAATTCAGGAGACATGATGACACACTCACTCACAGAATTTTTTACCGACTGGAAAAATGAAAGTTCCTCGACATTGAAAATCTTCAACGCCCTGACAGACGCATCGCTTACGCAGAAAGTAACGCCCGACGGGCGCTCGCTCGGATTCCTGGCATGGCATATTATCCTGACGCTCGGAGAAATGGCCGGACAATGCGGCCTGACCGTCGAGGCACCTGCCGAATCGAAGTCTATACCAAATAAGGCATCCGAGCTTACAGCGGCATACAAAAAAGCTTCAGCGTCGCTGGTCAGTAAAGTGCAATCACAATGGACTGATGCGATGTTGAACGACGAACTCGACATGTACGGCGAAAAATGGAAACGCGGCGCCGTGCTCGACAGCATTATCCGCCACGAAATTCACCATCGTGCACAAATGACGGTATTGATGCGTCAGGCGGGAGTGAAAGTCCCGGGCGTGTACGGTCCGGCCCGTGAGGAATGGGCAAAAATGGGCATGAAGCCGATGGCATGAGAAACATCACGGAGAGGGCGAAGTGAAAAGCTTTTTTGCTCCATAAGATTTCGAATTGATGATTTCGGAATTGGAGGACGAGGCTACACGGGGACTTGGGTGTGAATACAGTTCGTTCCCATTCATAATTCACAATTCCGCCTTCATTTTATTCCGGCGGACGTGTCGTAATTCACAACTTACTTATCGCCCTGAAAATTCATTCCCTGCGGGGGTGATGCACTTGGGCGTGTCGTTCTGAGAATTGTTTACAAGTTTGGAGACCGGATAGGCTTTCATGTCACGGGCTGGATAAGGTGTAAGAGATTTCGCAAGCTCGGTCATGTTTCTGAACCCCCGGTCGAGCCATTGTTCAAAGCGTTCTTCAGGAAGGATGACCGGCATACGGCTGTGGAGTCTGGACATAAGCTCATTGGGCGTAGTGGTAATGATTGTGAAGGTAGGGAATTCTTCGCCGGCCGGATTTTTCCAGATCGAGAAGAGACCGGCAAACATGAACGGCCGCTCGTCTTTCATGCGGATGCAGAAAGGAATTTTTTCCGTAATGTTTTTTTTCTTTCCCTGCTTTTCAACCTGCGTTATGGTTGCTTTCCACTCATAGAAAGCGTCGGCAGGGATAAGGCAGCGGCTCCCTTTGAAGTAGGGGGAATAGAGTCTGCTTTTTTCAAGTGTTTCTGCTTTTGCATTGAAGGTCGAAAAATTTACTTTGCCGTCTTTCGACCAGTGCGGAATAAGCCACCACTGCATTTTTTGTACAAGGGGTGTACCGTCACGGACAACCACAACCGGCATGTGCTGCATGGGTGAGACGTTATAGCGGGGAAGACCATCAAAGACGGTTCCGATATCCCGAATCTTATTGATCATTGCAAATGATGCAATAACTTTCTTACCGTCGATCAAAACATAACGGCCACACATACACGTCTCCTGTGCTCTGTGCAGAATAATGTAATGAAATTCTTATCGAAAACACAATATCTCTCTCGGCAATCTGCCTGTACTAACGTTTCCGCCAATACCATTGAGGAGCGTGGAATGAAGAAAACTCAAATCCCATCGGACCGGTCGGAAATCGGTCTTGACGACCTGTCCGCCTCTGTCGTACCACGCGCTGTCCAGCAGGATCGGCAGAACGTCGGGGTTTGTTCTCCAGAGCTTCGCATCACCTACGATGCGTTATCACGACGCTTTACCGCGGCACCGCCGGGAAAGCTGTATCTACTATACGGCGATGCTGTGATATTCCGGTTTGCCCTAGCTCTGGCATCACATGCCCTTTCGCATCAAGCCGCCATTGCCGTTGTCGATGGCTGCAACAAATTTGATGCGCATTCCATTGCCCGATTCGCGCGGGAACATAGATATTCGCCCGACGATTTTCTCAACCACATTTTTATTTCCCGCGGATTCACCTGTTATCAAATGGAAGCGGTTGTGAACGACCGCTTACTGCCGTTTATTCAACGCATTGGCGGAAACACTGCAATAATTTTCGGACTCCTCGACACGCTTTACGACGAGCAGGCACCGCTGAACGAGGTCCGCAATATTCTCCGGCGTATGGTCATGCGGCTTCACGACATGAAGGCGGTAGGAATTTCAGTCCTCCTCGCCTCGCGGCAATGGAACGTCCCGGACCAGAGGAGAAATGCGCTGTTTACAACACTGCAATCGGGCATGGATATCGTCTGCCGCGTTGAAATGAACGAAGAGATGAAACCAAAGTTATATCTTGAACAACCGGGAAAGGCGCTTCATCATGGGACGGACAGTACCAACATTCACCAATATCATCGATGCGGAAATCGCCAGCTGGTCGAAATACCGCCGTGGACTGCGCAAAGAAGACCAGGAGGCGTTCGATAACCTCTTCCGTGCGGCACAGATTCATCTTGCGGAAAATTTTTATGCCATGCGGACGATCCCGTTCGAAAGCATCGTTATATCAATGCTCGTCGAACAACAGAAACAGATTACGCAGCTTCACGAGCAGGTGAACCACCTGAAGCGCGATACACAATGATAACGACTGTCAGAGGATGGCTGTTCGATCTCTATCCATCGGCTCAGGGAATGACTCTCTGGATTATCGATGAAGATGGAAACACACACCGGTGCCTGGATACATTCACTCCAACATTCTATCTGCACCTCCCGCCGCCTGAGATGGCACGTGCAGAAAGGATGGCAGAAGCGTGTCCGGTTCCCGTGGCACATTGCCGGACACAGCGGATGGAACTCTATTCCGGCACCATGATAGATGTTGTCGCCTGCACCGTTCACGACACCATGCGCGCCCGCGAGGCGGTATGGTTCTTCGAAAAAGAATTTCCGCATTTTGTATTTTTCAACACCGATATTCCGATTGCACAGTTATATCTCTACCACACCCAACTTTTCCCTCTGGCATTCGGCGACTACGGTATTGATGAAACCGGTCGGCTTGTGGATACTATTCTCCACGACACTACCGGGTCAACGGAGTACCGTCTCCCCCCTCTCTCGATCATGGCGCTCAGGAATACAGATTCATTTGTTCCGCTCAAACATCAGCGTTCGATACAACTGGAAATCAGTTACGACAACACTGACTACGTGCTTGAACAGGAGAACCCCGCAGACCTTCTCGAAGGACTCAACCGCCACCTCGCACGATACGATCCGGATATCCTTCTTACCGAATACGGCGATGCCACGCTGATGCCGATGCTTTATTCTCTTTCCCGGCATACCCGTGTTCCGCTGCTTCTGAACCGCGACCGTGCCGCCGATTACCGAATTACCAAAGGATCAAGTTACTTCCAATATGGAAAAATCATCCATAAGGACGGCGCATTCGAACTTGCCGGACGATGGCACATCGATGCCGAGAATTCCTTCACTGTCGTGGAATCGGATCTCGACGGTCTTTTCGAGCTCTCGCGCATCACGCAGATTCCGGTGCAGCATCAGTCGCGTGCCAGCATCGGTAACGGACTTTCATCGATGCAATTCTCATGGGCATACCATAATAATATTTTGATCCCGTCGAAAAAACGTGAGCCCGAAGAATTTAAAAGTGCGGCAACGCTGATACTCGCCGACCGTGGCGGACTGACCTTCCAGCCGCCGATCGGTTACTACGAAGATGTCGGAGAGCTGGACTTTGTCTCGATGTACCCGACAATCATGGTCCGGCATAATGTCTCGCCCGAAACGGTCAACTGCCGCTGCTGTCCAGATGCGCCGCCCGCGGTGCCGGAACTTGATTACAGAATCTGCAAACGTCGTGAAGGGATTGTCCCGGCAACGCTCCGCCCGGTCGTTGCACGCCGGTTGTACTACAAGAAAAAAAAGAAAGAACTCAAGACCCGAAACGATCCTCTCTGGATCCGCTACGATCGGCGCCAGACGGCGCTCAAGTGGATGCTCGTTACATGTTTCGGTTATCTTGGATACAAGAATGCCCGCTTTGGAAAAATCGAAGCGCATGAATCGGTTAACGCGTTCTCGCGCGATGCTTTGCTGACCGCGAAAGAGATAGCCGAACGCAACGGCTTTCATTTACTCCATGCAATTGTCGATTCCATGTGGCTGAAGAAACCGGGGGCAACTGAACAGGACTACGAGCGGCTCTGCGATGAAATCTCGGCCGCGACATCCATCGATATTTCCCTTGAAGGTATTTACAAGTGGATTCTCTTTCCGGCATCCAGAATGGATTCTCTGCTGCCGACAGCGAACCGTTACATAGGGTGGTACCAACACGGCGAGTATAAAGTCCGCGGGATAGAGGTTCGCCGGCACGATACACCGAAGTTTATCAAGGAAATGCAGAAACAGCTCTTCGATATTCTCGCACATGCCGGGAATGTCGATGAAATCAAGCGTTATATTCCAAGCGTTCTTGAGTCGGTACAATCATCGCTTCAACTTCTTAGTTCGGGAAAGGCTAATCCGCTCGATCTTGTTATTCGAAAAAATATTTCACAGGAGGCCTCGGAATACGGCAACAACAGTGTGAATGCGGTCGTCGCGCGGATGCTCGAAGATGCAGGCGTTCATCTTGCGGCAGGCGAATCCATTTCCTATATTCTCATCGATGCAACAGGAAAAAAGAAGCCGGAAAAGGCGAAACCGGTTGCGCTTTATGCATTCGAGGATGGATACGATATTGAAAAATATATCGAATTGTGTCTGAAGGCCGTCGAGACACTCCTTCTCCCTTTTGGGTGGAATATGGAAAAACTGGCAGAATATCTCGGCCTGAACAATAAAAACCATCGAGAAAAAGGGGCAATTTGTCCTTGATGACCGAAAAAAGTGTTTTTCGATCTTAAATATTTCTGCACTTGATTTTGAATTAAGAAATGAATAACATATATTGTTTATAGTTGCATCTATTTTCATCTCAATTGCTATCGATTAGTGTTTAAATAGATACATATTGTTGATATTTTGTTACCATTCATTAATCAAGGAGAACATATATGAGAAAATTTTTATTACTTGGTATGTTTCTCTGTGTGGTTGCTGTCATTCCAAACAGCGTTGTAAAAGCACAGGGGATTGATTCTTATCCACGTCTTGGTGCTCAGCTCCTTATTGGAGATCCAGCCACAGAATTTTATGAGAGTAATGGACTCAAGATGACATATCAAGCACGAGGTCTCTTACGTTATTCTCTGTCAAAGTATCTTAAGGGTGAAATTGGCGGCGGCTATGTAATGATGTCCGGACTCGATTTCAAACATACTTATTATCGGACAAATATTTATCCGCTCGATTTTCGCATTTTGTTATTCCCGATTCAGAGTAAATCCGTTAGACCATTTATCTATGCCGGGGCAGGAGGACTATATTATCGTGTTGTTAAACTACCACAATGCGTCAATCGACCACAACCGATTCCTCTTCTCATCACGGGTCAGGATGGATTAGCAGCATATGTACCGGTAGGAGTTGGAATTGAATTCGCTCTTTCACAAGCAGTTTCACTGGAATTGGTAGGCGGATATAACCATGTATTTAACGACAATCTCAACTATTGTAAATTCCCGTGGGATGGCGATTGGAATACCGACGCGTGGGCATCAGTCGGTCTCGGACTCACCTTTGCACTGGGCAGAGGAGATGCCGATGATGATAAGGATGGTTTAACGAATGCCGAAGAGGAAAAGCTCGGAACCGATCCGAATAATCCCGATACGGATGGCGACGGCCTAACCGATGGCGATGAAGTAAAAATCTATCACACCAATCCTCTCAAAGCCGACACCGATGGTGATGGACTGAAAGATGGTGATGAAGTGTTGAAGTATCATACCGATCCGCTGAAAGCCGACACCGATGGCGACGAATTGAATGACGGTGATGAAGTAATGAAATACAAGACCGATCCGCTGAAGGTTGATACTGATGGCGACGGATTGAGCGATGGTGACGAAGTGTTGAAATATCATACCGATCCGTTGAATAAAGATACCGACGGCGATGGACTTACAGATGGTGATGAAGTATTGAAATATAAAACCAATCCGTTGAATAAAGATACCGACGGTGGCACTGTGGACGACGGTACCGAAGTGAGACGCGGAACCGATCCTCTCAATCCGGCCGATGATGTAGTGAAAATACAGGCTCCGATTATACTTGAAGGAATCGTATTCGCTACAGGAAAAGCGGATATAGTACCCGCTTCAGCCGCTACACTCGAAAAAGCGCTGAAGACCCTGAAGATCTATTCCGATATCGAAGTTGAGATCTCCGGCCATACCGACAAGCTCGGCTCACATGCAATGAACATGAAACTATCGCAGCGTCGTGCCGATGCAGTAAAACAATGGCTTGTAGACAAGGGCATCGATGCAAAACGGATAACAGCGAAAGGATATGGTCCTGACAAACCGATCGACTCAAACAAGACAAAGGAAGGCCGCCAGAAGAACCGGCGCATTGAATTTGTCAGAATCAAGTAAGCAGTTCGGAGGTTAAAAAAAGGCGGGGACCGGAAACGGTCTCCGCTTTTTTTATTCTTCGTCCCGAATACGCCGCAAACGTTTTTGCGCACTTCTGTGTTTTTTCGTCCGCAGACGTTCCTCGCATGAAGTCGATGTGGGGACGGACCGTATCCGTTTCTTTCGCGGAACCAGAGCGTGCGCGACTACATTTCGAAACCGATCGAGCACTTTCTGACGATTCATCCACTGACTCCGGGACTCTTGGGCAGAGAGGTGAAAAATACCGCGTCTATCGATCCTTCTTGCCAGCTGTTGCAGAAGCAGCACTCTCTGCTCTTCGCTGAATGAAGAAGAATGCTTTATGTCGAAACGTAGTTCAACTTTCGTCGCAATTCTATTGACATTCTGTCCCCCCGGCCCCCCGCTCCGTGAAAATTGAAAATGAATTTCACTAAGCGGAATGGAAACATCAGATGTAATGATAATAGACGACATTGGCGAATCATCCTTATTCAAAAAAACTCCGGTATTTTAAAATATACAATAAAATATTTTTTCCTGAAAGTACGCAGTAACCGGCCTCCATTATGTTACATATCAATTGCCTTTCCGGCACATTTTCAATATATTAAACGGCATTCCTTCCATGACCGGCTGCTGAATGACAAACAGACTTTCGAAAAAGGGTGTTGAACGGATGTTCGACGCTATCGCTCACCGATATGATTTCCTGAATCATTTTCTGAGTCTGGGCGTCGACTATTACTGGCGGTGGTTCACTGTTCGCAAGCTTTGCATCAACTCGAAAAGTCTGATTCTTGATTGTGCAACGGGCACCTGCGATTGTGCCATCGAAGCTATACGATATTCGCCGAAGAAAATTGTCGGCATCGATATCTCTTTAAAGATGCTGCAGCACGGAAAAGAGAAACTGGAAAAGAAATCTACCACAACAGTTGATCTTATTAATTCCAGCGTCGAAAATATTTCACTCCGAACAGGGTGTTTTGATGGGGCGATGGTTGCTTTCGGTGTGAGAAACTTTTTATATCTCGAAAAAGGATTGAAACAGATTTACAGAATATTGAAGTCCGACGGTCGCTTCGTCGTTCTCGAATTCAGCAAACCCGGACATTTTCCAATCAGACAACTCTACTTCTTCTATTTTCGTCATATCCTACCTCTTATCGGACGAATGATATCAAAGGATAAAAATGCTTATTCGTACCTTCCTGAATCCGTTATGGAATTTCCTGAAGGAGACGCGTTTGTCGAAAAACTAATCCAGGCGGGATTCCGAAATATATCCTTTCACAGATTAACATTCGGCATCGTCACAGTTTATGATGCAATAAAATAAAACATGCAAAACTAGGAGAATTCCGATTTTTTAATTCCTGAATTTGAATGGCTTACCATTTTCAAGATCGTACCAAGGTATCAAGATGATCCTCCTCTAACAAAGAGAATTCTCGCCCAACTCATAAATCATCAATCAGGAATTATATATTGAAAAAGAATATCTTTCTTTTCTCAAACCTTAGTAAGTTTCACGACATTTTCAATATGATAGGTATGAGGAAACATGTCGAGGGGCTGGACCGCATCAATGCGATATCCTCCTTCAACTATTACCCTGACATCACGGGCTTGAGTGGTGGGATTGCAGCTTACATAGACTATTATCCGTGATCCCAGTCTGATGACTTCCTGCACAACTTTCGGATGCATTCCACTGCGAGGTGGATCGATTACGAGGACGTCAGGAATCGGATTCGAGCGCATCCATTGAGTGTCTTTTGTAAGCCGGTCTTTCAAATCACCAAGAACAAATTCACAATTCGCAATATTATTGTAGCGGGCATTCATCACTGCATTATCGACTGCACTGGGAATATTATCAATCCCGACAACAAGAGCGACTGAATCGGAGATGAATAATGCAATCGATCCTGTCCCGCAATACAGATCATACACTACATCGGCCGTTCGGAATTCTCCATATTCTTTTACAACCCGATACAACCGTTCAGCCTGGAAGGTATTCGTTTGAAAAAAAGAATTTGCAGAAATAATAAACGTGAGATGTCCCAGTTTTTCTCGAATGGTCCCTTCGCCGTAATAGACTTTCTGAATCTCACCGTATGCAATTTGAGCCTTTTTCTCATTGATAGTATTCACAAATGTCGTGATCCCCGGAAATCTTTGAACCAGTAAATTCGATAGCTCCCTTGCAGTATCGGAAATATCCTTCCCTGTCACAAGGTTGACCATAACCTCCCCCGTCTGTCGTGCCTCGCGGACCACAAGAAACCGAAGATAACCGTTGCCTGTCGTCGTGTCATAGACTGGTAGTTTCCGTTCGATGCAATGCGAACGGACCGTATTAAGAAGATCTACGGTGAGCTGCGTTTGGAGATGGCATTCGTCGATGTCCAGTATCTTGTCGTATCTCTGTGGAACATGGAATCCGAGTGCAAAATTGGGCCGTAAAACATCCGGATTCTCGAGCTCTTCAGCCGTAAGCCACTGTTTATCGCCGAAAGAAAATTCCATTTTATTGCGGTAATGATAAATTGGATCAGCCCCGATCACCGGATTGACCGCGATATCTCGGAATCCTCCGATTCGTTCGAAAGCATCGATGACGTTCTGTCGTTTGTTTTCACACTGCTTCGAATATTCAAGATGCTGCCAGCGGCATCCACCGCACACTCCGAAATACCTGCACCGTGGAGCGACACGAAACGATGATGGTTGGAGAATTTCGATCGCTCGTGCTTCTGCAAAATTCTTTTTGACTTTGGAAATGACGACACGGGCCTCGTCTCCCGGAACAACTCCCTCGACAAACACGACAAAACCTTCATGCCGGGCTACCGACTTTCCTTCGAAAGCAGCATCATCGATATGCAGAATAAATTCATCACCCCTTTTCATCTCTTACCTCATTCTCAAATTCTGCATTTATTGCTTCAAGCTGTGATTGAAGCTGTTCCCATTCTCGGTAATTCTTTTCAAGCTCCTTACTGATTTCTTTCATCTCGTTATTGACTTCTTTCACCCGTTCTCCGCATTTGTAAAATTCCGGATTCACTATCAATGCTTCATTCTTGGTTTTCTTCATCTCAAGCCGCTCGATTTCTTTTTCGACCAGTATAACGGCATCTTTCAAGGGTTTTGTCCGCTCATACTTCCGTTGTCTGATTTCAGCCTCCCGTTGTTTCCTTTCTTTCATAGTAAATCCGGCCGTTTTTTCTGTTCTCCGAAAAACATCGGGAGGAACTGGAGATGCAATTATTTTTTCATGCGCTTTTTTTTCGAGGTATTCGCTCAGATTACCGAGATAGATTTTGATATTTTTATTTCCGACTTCAATCACTTTCGTGATGATTCCATCAAGAAAGGAGCGGTCGTGGGAGACGATGATATATGTACCGTTGAATTTCAACAATGCCTCACGGACAATATCTTTCGATCGGATATCGAGATGATTGGTCGGCTCGTCCATGATCAAAAGATTTGCAGGTGTGAGCAGCATCTTTGCGAGAGTCAGCCGGCTTTTTTCACCCCCCGATAACACTTTGACCTGTTTAAAAACATCGTCACCGGTGAAGAGAAAACATCCCAACAGATTCCGTACGAACGTGCGGGTCTCAACCGAGGTGACAGATTCAACAGTTTCGAGAACTGTTTTTTGGGGATCAAGTTCCTCTGCCCGGTCCTGGGCAAAGTATGATATCGTTACATTGTAACCGATTTTCCGTTCACCTCTACTGAGCGGTTCGATTCCGGCAATGATTCGCGAGAGAGTCGATTTCCCGGCACCGTTGATACCGACAAGGGCAATTCTGTCTCCCCGTTCAATTGTACAATCTACTTTTCGAAGAACTTCTTTTGTGCCGTAGCGTTTATCGATTCCGGAAAGATCAATGACTACTTTCCCGCTGTGTATGGCTTCAGGAAATTGAAAATTTATCCCCTGTTCTTCATTTTCGATTTCAATCCTTTCAATTTTTTCAAGTTTTTTGATTCGGCTTTGTACTTGCCGGGCTTTCGTCGCCTTGTAACGAAACCGTTCGATAAACCGTTCGGTCTGTTTTATTTTTACCTGCTGGTTTTTATATGCCGCTTCGCGCTGTTCTTTTCGAACGAGACGTTCATGCTGATAGTATGTGTAATTACCAGGATATTCGGTCAGTTCACCAAGACTGATTTCAAGTGTCTTTGTAGTCATCGAGTCAAGAAAGGTCCGGTCGTGAGAAACAATAATCACCGAGCCCTGATAGGCACGGAGGTAATCCTCAAGCCATTGTAACGATTCGATATCGAGATGATTTGTCGGCTCATCGAGAAGGAGAATTGTAGGTTCCTGTAATAAGAGTTTTGCGAGGGCGATACGCATTTGCCATCCGCCGCTGAATTCATCGGTTGACCGTCCCATATCCTCCGTGGTGAATCCGAGACCTGAAAGAACTTTCTCGATTTTCGTCTTTAACCGGAATGCATCACGATTCTCCAATTTGTGTTGGGTTTCGCCAAGAAGTTCCAGATTGTCGGAATATTCTTCAGATTCTTGATCTAGTTCCATGATTCGGAGGTGAAGTTCATCAAATTCCGTCTGGAGTCCAAGAATATCACTGAATGCCGTTTCAGCTTCACGATAGAGAGTTCGTCCCACCGATTCGACCCCCTCCTGCGGCAAATACCCTATTGTAGCAAATTTCGCTTTAACGACTGCTCCCTCTTCCGGCTGAATGAGCCCCCCAATGGTTTTTAAAAGTGTAGTTTTCCCTGCCCCATTTGGGCCGACAAGGCCTATTCGGTCATGAGATCCAATTAGGAGCGACACATTACGGAAAAGGTACTCTCCGCCGAACTGCATTCCGATGTTATTGAGTTGCAACATAGATCTTTTAAATATACGAAAAAGACTTTTGTTGAAAAAGGAATTATAATGCAGGATGGAAAATTGAGTTTTTTAAATAAATTATTTATATTTTAATAATGGGTATTTATTTCCACCTATCCCTCTCACATCAAGGAGTCGATCTATGGAACAACAACCTGAAGTTCCCCCCGCCGAAAATATACCAGCGCCCTCGAAACTCGGATCCCGATTAATCGATATTTTCGTCTCTCCCGGTGAGGTATTCGACGGAATGAAGAGCGCGTCAAAGAGCACAGGGAATTGGCTTGTACCTCTTATTCTGGCCATTTTGGTAGGTATTATCACAATTTTCGTTGTCTTCTCCCAACCGACCATCCAACAGCAGATGATCGATGTCCAACACAATCAGATGCAGAAGCAGGTGCAGGCCGGCAAGATGACGCAGGAACAAATGGCCCATGCAGAATCGATGATCCCGAAACCGGGTTCACTGATCTGGAATGTGTTCGGTATTTTTGGAGTAGTCATCATCAACCTTATTATCATTCTTCTCGTTGCACTCATCCTGTGGCTCATCGGAAAATATGCACTTAAAACACCTTTAAAATACGGAACGCTACTCGAAATAACGGGGCTTTCGTATATGGTGATGGTTCTAGGCTCAATCATCAGCATCCTGACGATTCTGGCCCTCGATTCACTATATGCAACTCCGAGTCTGGCGATTCTAATCAAAGAGTTCGACGTTGGAAACAATATGCATAAACTTCTCTCGTACACGAATGTTTTTTATGTCTGGTTCGTTGCTTTGCTGGGCCTTGGAATTGCTAAAATCTGCAACTGTACCACAATGAAAGGGATGATCTGGACTTTCGGAATATTCATAATATTCAGTCTTGTAATAGCATTTGTGTTCTAATAATTTTTTATTTTCCTTTTCACGAGCATCCGGGATTTTTACGGATGCTCTTTTTATTTTCCTCTCTTCTTTTTCCCTTATCTATTTTGTATATTTTATTCATGGTAGACAATAAAATAATCTTTTCAATGATCGGCGTTGGGAAAGTTTACAAACCCAACAAGCAGGTTTTAAAGGATATCTATCTTTCATTTTTCTACGGTGCAAAAATCGGTATTCTGGGTCTGAACGGCGCCGGGAAAAGCACGCTTCTTCGCATCGTAGCAGGCATCGACAAAGATTATCTAGGTGAAATCACCTCTCAGAAAGGAATTACCTTCGGCTATCTTCCCCAGGAACCCGATCTCGATCCGGTGAAAACGGTGAAAGAAATTATCGAAGAGGGTGCGGCAGAGGCTGTCGGTTTTTTGAAGGAATATGAAGCAATCAGCGCGCAGCTCTCCGAACCGGACGCTGATTACGATACACTCCTTGAAAAACAGGGAAAACTGCAGGAACGGATCGACCATATGCATGCATGGGATATCGACAGCAAACTCGAGATGGCAATGGATGCGTTGCGCTGCCCTCCCGGAGATACTTCTGTCTCCGTGATTTCAGGCGGTGAACGACGCCGCGTTGCATTATGCCGGCTTCTGCTGCAGGAACCAGACGTCCTCCTGCTTGACGAACCAACCAATCATCTGGACGCCGAATCGGTTGCATGGCTCGAACAGTATCTTGGCAAATATCCCGGAACGGTACTGGCGGTAACGCACGACCGGTATTTCCTTGACAATGTTGCCGGATGGATACTCGAGCTCGACCGGGGCGAAGGCATTCCTTTCAAAGGCAATTATTCATCCTGGCTCGAGCAAAAACGACAACGGCTTTCCATCGAAGAGAAACAGGAATCCAAGCGTCAGAAAGCTCTTGCCCACGAACTTGAATGGATCAGATTAAATCCAAAAGGACGACATGCCAAAGGCAAGGCGCGCATCACAGCGTATGAGAAAATGCTTGCCGAAGGGGGTGCGAATCATGAAGAGGATGTCGAAATTTATATTCCGCCGGGACCACGTCTGGGTAACATTGTTATCGAATCAAAAAAAGTTTCTAAGGGATATGGCGAGCTTTTACTATTTGAAGATCTCAATTTCTCCCTCCCGCCCGGTGGAATCATCGGTATAATCGGTCCGAACGGCGCCGGGAAGACCACACTATTCCGCATAATTACCGGTCAGGAAAAGCCGGACCGAGGTGAAATTATCCTCGGCAATACAGTGAAGCTTGCATATATCGATCAAAACCGGTCTCTCTCACCGGAAAAAACATTGTGGGAAGAAATTTCCGGAGGTGAAGAGACGCTTCGTCTGGGTAATCGGGATGTTAATTCCCGGTCGTATGTTGCAAGATTCAATTTCAGCGGAAGCGATCAACAGAAAAAAGTCGGTACGCTCTCGGGGGGTGAGCGTAATCGGGTCCACCTTGCAAAAATATTGAAGGAAGAGGCTAATGTATTATTACTTGACGAACCTACAAACGATCTGGATGTGAATACTCTTCGCGCACTCGAAGAGGCTATATTAAATTTTGCCGGATGTGTCGTCGTGATCTCGCACGATCGCTGGTTCCTTGACAGAATTGCAACTCATATTCTGGCATTTGAAGGGAACAGTAAAGCTGTTTGGTACGATGGAAATTATTCGGAATACGAAGAAGAGCGGAAGAAGCGTCTGGGAATCGATGCCGACCGTCCGCATAGAATAAAATATAAACCGCTTAAGAGATAACTTTTTAATTTAGAAAAAGAACTGGTATTACATATAACCACAGATGACACAAAGGACTGTTTAAGTGGTTTTTTGGAGGGCACAGAGTATGAATTCTTCTCCGTGTCCTCGCAGACAGCTTTTCTAGATAACTTTGTGGCCTCTGTGTTTACCTTTAAGGCCAACGACAAAAATGAAGCGCATATAGGAATCAAAGTGAAGAAACGATATAAGAAAATGTTGAAAGGAATGCGGAAGAAAGAAGAAACAGGCGTCCACTCTTCAGAAGAACGTTGGTTTCTTTATATTCTCGAATGCAGCGACGGGACGCTGTATACCGGTATCACAAAGGATCTTGAACGCCGGATCGAGCAGCATAACGCCGGAAAAGCGTCGCGGTATACACGCGTGAGGAGACCGGTAAAGCTAGCATACAATGAAGTATGCAGCACACGAACTGCCGCGCTTGTACGCGAGTGCAAGGTGAAAGAGATGACACGAAAAAATAAATTATCGCTTTTAAAGCTAATTGATTCGTGAAATCTATCAACGAAGATTATTGATTTCGTAATGTGAAAGATTTATTCTGTGTTACCGTGTTAATATTTAGTCAACGAAAGATCCATATCGTGCAACGAAGAATAGGAGACATCCAGTGTCCCTGTTATCGTTTTCTTATCGGCATTCATTTGAAGAAACCAAGAAGAGTACGCTACTACCAGGGCATGCATATCAACTTGAAACCTTAAACTTAAAACCCGTGACTTCCGCCTAATACAACTATACATCCCGGTGCACTATTTCCGGAGAAAATGCGGGCATACACACCGCTATATATTCTGCACCGCCCGCAAAAGGTGTGCTGTACTGAACCCATTCCCCCTTTTCAACGACAATAGCCTGACCCTCTCTGACGTTGAATAATTTCTTCTTTGTCGTTACCCGGAGTGTTCCTTTTAATACAATTGTAAATTCGTCGAATTCCGGAGTCTGGCCTGGCTCGACCCACCCAATGGGACTTTTCATCCGGGCAATACTGAGCTTATCCGTATTTGAGTTCACTCGCCCGAAATATTCTTCGATAATCTTCGGCTTATTTCCGGCGGCTTTAATTATAGAAGGTGATATAATTAACTTTGTCATGGTAATTTTTTATTTAAGTTTAATTTCCCACGGATTAAAGTCCGTGGTCTTAATTGTAATTTCAAATTTTACATAATCAAGCATAAATCAATAATCTCATAACGATCTCCCCGCAGCCGCCCCTGATGCCCATGCCCACTGAAAATTGAAACCGCCGAGATGTCCGGTGACATCAACCACTTCACCAATACAGTACAGTCCCGATATTTTTTTCGATTCCATCGTTTTCGATGAAAGCTCTTCGGTGTCGACACCACCGACAGTCACTTCAGCTTTTGAGAATCCCTCCGTGCCGACAGGATGGAGAGTCCATTGATGAAGTTGTTGTGAAATTTTATGTAATTCAACTTTCGAAGCCTGTTGAATCATCTGCGGGATAGAATTCTTTACACACCATGCTTCAACAAACCTCTTAGGCAGAAATGAATTAAGTACCGTCTTGATCTCTTTCCTGCTCTGCCGGTAGAGTTCAAATTCTTTTTCAATATTAATGTCTGGAAGGAAATCGATGATGATCTCTTTGCCGGGATCCCAGTACGAGGATATCTGGAGTATTGCCGGACCGCTTATTCCAAGATGTGTGAATAAAAGATCATCTACAAACACAGCATGACCGCATGTGACTTTTACCTCGATTGATACTCCTGTGAGTGCCCTGCACAACCCGCGTTCTGAATCATCAAGAAGAAGGGGGACAAGGCCCGGCCTTGGCGCTATTATATTCATGCTGAATTTCTTCGCGGCACGATATCCGAAATCCGTGGCACCAAGCGATGGAATTGAAAGTCCGCCTGTTGCGATAACGAGTTTTTTCGATCCATACTCCCCCTGGCTTGTTGTCACACAAAAATGATCGTTCTTCTCAATCTCATGTATACGGCAGCCGGTCTTGATCTCTACTCCGCGGGTCGTACATTCATGATGAAGCATTTCGATGATCTGTTTCGCATTGCCGTCGCAAAAAAGCTGTCCGTGTACTTTCTCGTGGTATGAAATCCTGTACTGCCTGATAAGCTTGATGAAATCATCCGGTGCGTAGCGGGCCAGTGCAGATGTACAGAAACGAGGATTTGATGAAAGAAAATTTTCCGGGGATGTATGCAGGTTGGTAAAATTACACCGGCCGCCCCCCGAGATGCGGATTTTTTCTCCAATCGAAGTATTGCCTTCGAGAACGAGGACCGATCGTCCGCGTTCGCCGGCTTCACGGGCACACATCAAACCGGCAGCGCCGGCACCAATGATAATCCCATCAATCATGAAAAAAGATAATGAGAAACCGCTGGAAAGGCAAAGGGTTACCGCAGCCGTAAGACTTGCCGGCAAACGGAACCCTTTTACGCGGTCTTCTATTTTACCCACCCCTCCGGACTTTTCATCCGGGCAATACTGAGCTGATCCGTATTTGAGTTCACCCGCCCGAAATATTCTTCGATGATCTTCGGCTTATTTCCGGCGGCTTTGATTATAGAAGGTGATATAATTAATTTTGACATAATATTAAAAGAATATTGATTATTCGCCTAAACGTTATAGTGCTCTCAAAAATGAATCGCCGCGCCAATTGTGATTTGAAAGCCGCTGAAGTCGACAGGGACTGTCTTGAATCCAGCCTCCTTACTATCCGAAAATCTTATTTCTATGCTGTGTGAGTTCTGTGTCACGGTTTCCTTCCACTGCGGAATACGATCATTGTCGTCCTTCAATTCTTCCACGCGGGCATTCCGGTAGCTGATATCACAATTCAGAGAGATAAACGATGTAATGAACAAGCCTCCTCCACCACCAACAACGAAACCAAGCCCGCTTCCCTTGAACTCCTCAGTCGAAGGCTCAGCGGAAGCGATAGGGCCTGTGAAGCCCGGTTCCTCTATCTCCAGAGTATTGAACACCATACCTAAACCCGCACGGCCATACACAAATCCGCTCTTGAAATTGCCGTAGAGCTTCCCGCCAAAGAAAAGATCCGTTGAACCTGACTTCCATTGCTCATCAATAACTGCGCGTTCCGAGCTTAGACCAAAAAGCACCTCTCCCCAGATTGAGAAACTTCTAGAAATGCTAACATCTAACTCAATACACAGTGGAAGGTGGCTGCTGGATTCCGAGTTTCGGACTATCCCCGTTGTTATCGGACGAGGGAAATTCTTGAGGGCATCAAGGTATTCATATGTATCGCTTGTGCTGAAGATCGCATAGCCTGTGCGCACGCTAAGCGAAACACGTTTCACCGCCGGGATTGGCTCCAAATTCTGCGTCGTATCCGAGGAAGAAACATTTTGCGCAGGAGCAAAATAGACGAAGCAGAGTAATGCAATCGATAGATATGCCCAAAGTATGTGGGTGGACGCTTGAGTACTCATAGTAATCTCCTTTATTAGGTTAAAGATCCACTTGCATTTTATCGATCCAGAGCCGCCTGCATTGACAATACTAAAACCAAAAAATAAAAGCAAATGTTAAAAGGGTTGATTCCTCATTAATTTTCATCTATTTTTATACTCAGATTTTTCCCGGCCATTAATGAAGAAAGAATCGAATGCGAAGAAATATGCGCACATTCAACGGAGAATGGACGAAAAAGGAGCTGGCTTTTTTCCGTAAATTGAAAAGTCCCATTGCTATACAGGAATTTCTTGACACAATCCCCTACAGCACCGAATCGCGATATCGTTCTCCTCGAAGTGTTATTCGTGATCGACGGGCACATTGTTATGACGGCGCATTGTTTGCCGCTGCTGCATTACGGATGATCGGTTATCCGCCGGTTATAGTGGATATGCAGTCAGTACGCGATGATGATCATGTGATAGCAATTTTCCGCCGTCACAGCCGCATCGGTGCGCTAGCAAAGTCGAATTTTACCGGCCTTCGTTTTCGAGAACCGATATATCGCGATATCCGCGAGCTTGTGATGTCGTATTTCGAGTCTTTTTATAACATGGATCGCGAAAAATCATTACGGCAATATACAGATCCGGTCGATCTCACATCATTTGACAAGTACCAATGGATGTTTGGGGATGCGCCTCTTGATAGCATCGTCGATCGGTTGAATACCATGAGGGTTCATAAGTTAATGACACCGGCGATGATCCGTTCACTTCTGCCGGTGGATTCACGGACATATAAAACCGGCCTCGTGGGCGCTGACAGGGCAGGGATATACTTTCCGAGGAAAAAATTATAGTTTTACAACGATGAAAAACAACAATTTTATATTAAAACTTTTCATATTCATATTCTTTTTCGACCTATCATACAGTCAACCTTATCAACAATGGGGGGGATTGGATCCGGGACCGTATGCGATTGGTTACAAAGTTATACAAAGAGTTGATCACTCGCGGACATTCGGCGTACGAATCGATCAGCCGAATAAAGTCAATCTCGATGATCATCCCCGTCCACTGCAGGTCAACATCTGGTATCCGGCACTCAAAACAGATAGCACTGAACAGATGGAATACGAAGAATATATTGGATGGATCGGAACAATTGGAAAATATCATGCCTTGAATGACGAAGCCAAAAAAGCAGGCAAGGATGAATTTTATAAATACTTCATTGATCGTGAAGTACCAAAAGAAAAACTGGATGAATTAATGAAGATGCGTACGGCCGTCGTGAAAAACGGCCAGCAAGAGAAAGGTCCTTTTCCACTCATTCTCTTCGCTCCGGGAATAGGCGATTCACCGGCGATACATACTATCATTTGCGAATACCTTGCGAGTCATGGGTATGTTGTTGCAAGTTTGCCGTCCATGGGATGGATGTCCCGCGAAATGGATCTCACAACCCTGGGTATTGAAACGCAGGTACGGGATCTCGAATGTACCATCACGCTGATGCATGAATATCCATATGTCGATATACACAGAATCGGAGTCGTGGGATTCAGTTTCGGTAGCTGCGCTGCACTAATACTCGCAATGCGCAATATCGATCTCGACGCTATGGTAAGCCTTGATGGTTCCATTGGTTTCAAAGACAGGATTGCTCTGGTGAAAGAATCTCTTTTTTACCATCCGGAAAATGTCCGCATCCCTTTTCTGCATATTAATGTCATGGAAAATAAAAGGAACGACCTCAGCATTATCGATTCCCTGCACTCTTCTCACCGGACTATCATTGGCATCAAAGGGATTGAGCATATAAATTTTACTTCGATAGGCATGATTGCCGGGATGATTCCCGGATTCTGGAAGTCCATCGAGCTGAATGCAAAACTTGGATACGAGACAATGTGCCGGTATACGCTCCATTTTCTTAATGCACATATTAAAGAAGAAAAGAAAGATCTCAAATACCTGCAGAATACGCCGCAGGAGAATAACCTTCCTGCCGGTTTTACAGTCATTCGAGTTGCTAAGCCGGATGTAGTGCAGAATCGCTGATCCAAGAAATAATTCTTATGAATGATATCCTATCACCTCATAGTGATAAAGAAAATACACCGGCAATTAATTTTATTGTCCTGTTGGTCATCTCGCAGCTACTCTACTGTTCTCTATATATTCCCGTTCTTGCTCCAATCCAAAGATTTGTCGCTATTTCGATTCTGAACAGTGTCATCTATCTTGGCGTGTGTATCATAATCTATCGAAACAGGATGTTGTTTACCGATTCATCTGTATGGTTGATAATTCTCATTGGAATTATAATGCGCACCTCGGTACTATTCCTTGAGCCGACAGCATCGGATGATATCTACCGATATATCTGGGACGGGAAGGTGCAGTCATATGGGATCAATCCGTATCTATACGTGCCATCAGATGAGGCATTGCGGCATTTGCATTCCGAGATGCTTCCCGGACTGGTAAATTTTCCCACGATGAAAACTATCTATCCACCGGTTGCCGAATGGATATTTTGGATTACATACAAAATCTTTGGGGAAAGCATTCTGGGATTTAAAATCCCGCTGTTAATTGCTGAAATCGCGACTCTTTTTTTGTTACGTTCACTTCTCCGGCAGTTAAAGCTCCCTGCAGGATGGAGCGCATTGTATGCTTTCTGTCCTCTTCCGATCATGCAGTTCATGATTGACGGCCACCTGGATGCTCTTGGCTTGCCCTTTGTACTGCTTTTTATTCTTCTTTGGATTCGTCAGAAAAACCTTCTGGCGCTCATATCCATCGGGATTGCATCGGCGATAAAACTCGTTCCGCTCATTCTCATTCCCTTTGCATTCAAAGAACTGCGTGGATGGAAACGACTGCTGACTGTCGTCGTGCCGCTTGGAATCCTGGGAATATTCTATTTTCCCTATACGATTGGGCAGGCTGCTCCGTTCGAGGCGCTCAGTGTTTTTTCCTCACGATGGGAATTCAATGGTTCAATTTTCCATTTATTATACCCTATAGTACAGGACAATACCCCGGTGCATTATATCTGTACGGCATTGTTTCTTCTATGGGTCGGATTTCTTTACTTTCGGAATCTTCAATTTCTCGATTCACTCCGGCTTACAGTTTTCGGTTTCTTCATTTTCGCTCCTACGGTACACCCTTGGTATCTTACCTGGCTTGCGGTTTTACTGCCGTTACAATTCCGATGGAGCACGATTGTATTCGTTGCTGTCGTCTCGCTCGCAAACATAGTCATTATCAATTACAGGTTGATCGGCGTTTGGCAGGAATCGGGGATATTACTTTTTATAGAATACGGAATACTGGCGGCCGTGATGATCCGGGAATATTATCATTTCAAAAAAGAGCGAAATTATACTCAACAAATATCTTGATACGAGATGAATGAATCCTTACCTTAAATAATCAATAGTCCAAATAATAACATTCAATCAGCATATATCCCATGGAATATCTTAACGAAGCGCTCAACTTTGTCATCCATCTCGATAGACACCTTTATGAAATTGTAACGCAATACGGAACATGGACTTACGCGATTCTTTTTGTCGTTATTTTCTGTGAAACAGGATTTGTCGTGACACCATTTCTACCCGGCGACTCTTTATTGTTTGCAGCAGGTGCACTTTCCGCGTTAGGGGCAATCGATTTGGGATTGCTCATAATTCTGCTCGCGACTGCAGCCGTTGCCGGCGACACGGCAAATTACTGGATCGGTCATTATGTGGGACCAAAGGTATTTCATGAAGAACACTCACGCTTTTGGAATAAGGAATATCTTTACCGCACTCACAGTTTCTACGAGAGGCATGGAGGCAAGACAATTGTAATCGCGCGTTTTCTTCCCATTATCCGAACGTTCGCTCCTTTTGTCGCGGGTATTGGAAGCATGATATACAGTCGGTTTATTTTGTATAATGTAGTTGGCGGAGCCGGATGGGTTATCATTTTTCTTTTGGGAGGGTATTACTTCGGTAATATTCCCATCGTCAAGAATAATTTTTCCCTGGTCATTCTGGCCATGCTTATTATCCCCGGCATTCCGGCTGTCATTGAATTCCTCAGGCATTATCTGCAAAGAAAAAAGAGGTGATCCGATGAAAGATATTACAAGATATCTCTGTACTCGATTTCTCCTGATTGGAATATTGTACTCTGTCATCGCCGTTCTCCCGGTAGCTGCACAGGAAAAACAGAGCAACAATAAACAGGATAACGAGATCATCATCGAAAAGAAGTTCGAGGATCTTAATTATCGTCTCGACCAGCTCGAGAAAGCCCTTGACGACATCCAGTGGTATAACAAAGTGGGGGATGTGGCTCTCATCGACAAAGTCTTTCACGTCGGTCCGCCCCCCGCAAAAATAAAAAATCCGACGGCCATGGGAGCCAGAAATCCGGTGAAATTCTGGTCCTATATTTTCATTCCGCAAAAAATCGACAGGAATAAAAAGTATCCTCTGATTATCCTTCCACACGGCGGTGTTCATGCCGATTTTACAACTTACCACACCCACATTGTCCGCGAAATGATTGCCCAGGGATATGTCGTGATCGCCCCTGATTACCGCGGCAGCACGGGCTACGGAAAAAAGTTTTACGAGCAGATCGATTACGGCGGACTCGAAATCGAAGATGTTCATACCTGTCGTGATTACATGATCGAAAACTACGATTTCATCGATGAAGACCGCATCGGCATTGTCGGTTGGAGCCACGGTGGTTTGATTGCTCTCATGAATATCTTCGAGTACCCGAAGGACTACGCGGTCGCATTTGCCGGAGTTCCTGTAAGCGATTTAATTACACGACTCGGATATCAGGGTGATGATTATGCAAAGGAGTTTTCGGCCGATTACCACATTGGTAAAACGGTAAACGAAGATGTGGAAGAATACAAAAAGCGTTCTCCGGTATGGAATGTCCAGAAATTGAAGACGCCACTTTTAATCCATACGAACACCAACGATGATGATGTGTATTCACTCGAAGTCGAGAACCTCATCCATGCACTAAAAGCCGAAGGGAAAAAATTCGAGTACGAAATATTCAAGGATGCCCCGGGTGGACACAGCTTCGACCGCATCGATACGAAATTGGCGAAACAGATCAGGGTGAAGATTTACAAATTCCTGGATGAGTATCTCCATCCACCTCATCCAATTACATCGGTTTCTGAACTGATGAAGGCCGGATATCGATAAGAAATTTTTACAATCGCAATATATACTATGAGCATTCAAATTAGGGAAGCAGAATACAACGACGCGCCCGTCATTGTCGAATTTAATTCGCTGATAGCGAAGGAAACCGAGGGGAAATCCCTCGATCGACAACGTCTGTTACGGGGAGTGCAAACTCTCCTGAGCGATCCGAAAAAAGGGATATACTACCTTGCAGAGATCGACGGCACTATCGTCGGCCAACTTATGATCACCTACGAATGGAGCGACTGGAGAAACGGGAATTTCTGGTGGATCCAAAGCGTCTACGTACGAAAGGACCAGCGCATGCTGGGAGTATTCACATCGCTGTTCCATTACGTCGAGTCATTGGCCCGCAAACGGTCCGACGTATGCGGACTCCGCCTTTACGCCGACCGAAATAATACACGTGCTCAACAAACATACGAGCATCTTGGCATGAAACGTGCCCATTACGAGATGTTCGAAATTGATTTCATTCTCCAGTCATGAAAAAGAGACTTGTATCTAGTGTTCCCCGACATAGGAACGTCGTCCTGGTCACCGGAGCTTCCACGGGAATTGGGTATGAATTGTGTAAACTCTTTGCGCATGACCGGTACGATCTGGTCATTGTCGCACGTGACGGGAAACGGCTGAGTCAGGTTGCATCAGAGCTATGCCAGGAATACGGCATAGGTGTCTACTCGATTCCATGCGATCTTTCTGTATCATCCGCAGCAGTAACTCTGTACAAAAAACTCAAACAAAAAGAGCTTACCGTCGATATTCTTGTCAACAACGCCGGATTCGGCCTCTCCGGTTCTTTCTCGAAGACATCGCTCAAGGATGAACTTGCAATGATTCAGGTGAATATTACCTCACTTACACATCTAACAAAGCTCGTTCTTCCCGGCATGATCGCTCGGAAATCCGGAAAAATTCTTAACGTCGCATCTACGGCAGCATTTCAACCGGGTCCTTTGATGGCTGTATATTATGCTACAAAAGCCTATGTTCTTCTTTTTTCCGAGGCTTTGGCACGTGAAATACAGGGGACGGGTATCACGGTTTCGGTGCTTTGTCCCGGACCGACACGGACACAATTTCAACAACGCGCACGGATCGGACAATCACGAATCATTGATACCAAACTTATAATGGATGCAACGACTGTTGCCACCGCCGGCTATCGAGGATTGATGAAAGGAAAAACCATTATAATACCGGGACTCTCGAATAAAATCTCATCACAGGCACATCGTCTTCTACCGAGGAAGCTCGTCTCAAAAATTGTTTATACAATCCAGAAGGAGCGGAATATTCTCGAATGACCTCTCAAAAGATTCTTGAAAGACTTCATTCATTGTCCAATTCCGCAAATGTTGAAGGCATGGCGCGCTTTGGTATCAGCAGCAAAAACACGCTTGGTATCTCGATGAAAACATTACGGACGATGGCAAAAGAATTTGGAAAAAATCATAATATTGCCGGAGAGCTCTGGGCATCGGGAATTCATGAGGCGCGAATCCTTGCCGCATTAATTGACGAGCCCCAAAAAGTTACGGTACGGCAAATGGACAAATGGGTGAAAGAAATCGATTCATGGGATGTCTGTGATCAGTGCTGCAGCAATCTGTTCGACAAGACTCCGATTGCCTATGAGAAAGCAATCGAGTGGAGCACACGGAAACAGGAATTTGTGAAAAGAGCGGGATTTGTCATGATGGCAGTCCTTGCAGTACACGATAAAAAAGCCCCGGATTCTCGTTTCTATCCATTCCTTTCCAGGATTGAACTTGAAGCCACTGATGAGCGTAACTTTATCAAGAAAGCCGTAAACTGGGCTCTCCGTCAGATCGGGAAACGTAATATGTCTCTCCAGCGCCGCGCCGTGACAACAGCAAATAATCTCATGGAGAGCGGATCGCCTGTAGCGCGCTGGATCGCATCCGATGCGCTGCGGGAACTGAAGAATTCAAAGACTCTGGAAAGAATTAAAACAAAAAATTGAATCGATTCATCCTGGTGAGGGCTGTTTATGGACCACCAATCGAACATTGATTTTACCGCAGGTTTTTCCTGCCCGATTCCCATCACCGATTATCCGGCTGTTCTTCTTGCTCACGGCGGCGGTGGAAAATTATCGCAGCAATTAATCCGCTCGATGTTCTTTTCACAATTCGATAATCCGGCATTGAGAGAAGAACACGACGGTGCGATGATTTCCCTCGGCGGGGCACGGCTTGCATTTTCTACAGATTCTTATGTCGTCCATCCTATTTTTTTCCCCGGCGGCAATATCGGCGAGCTGGCCGTTTACGGTACCGTCAACGATCTGGCAATGTGCGGGGCAACACCGTATTTCCTTTCAGCCGCATTTATAATTGAAGAAGGATTTCCCATGGAGCGGCTCTGGACGATTGTCCAGTCGATGCAGCAGGCAGCCGCACGATCATCGATTCAGCTTGTCACCGGTGATACGAAAGTTGTTGATCGTGGGAAAGGAGACGAAATATTTATCACGACATCCGGAATCGGTCTCATTGAAGAAGGAATTTCAATTGCACCCAGACGCGCAGCGGTGGGAGATACAATTATTCTCAGCGGGTATATTGCCGAGCATGGAATCGCTATCATGTCGGTTCGGGAAGGAATTGCATTTGAAACGCAGATACAAAGCGATTGCGCACCGCTCAATGGTCTCGTCGATAAGATCTTGAAAAAATCCAAAAATATTCATGTCCTACGTGATCCGACGAGGGGTGGGCTCGCCAGTTCACTGAATGAAATAGCAGATGCGGCACATATCGGCATTGTCATTGAAGAAATGAAAATACCGGTTACGGAAGAGGTTCAAGGTGCATGTGAGATTCTAGGTCTCGACCCGCTCTACATCGCGAATGAAGGAAAACTCATTGCAATCGTTCCCGATGATGAAGCGGGAAATGTTCTCTCGGTAATGCGATCGCATCCGAACGGGAGAGAGGCTACGGTGATCGGGAAAGTAGTCGATGCACATCCAGGCATAGTCGTTATGAAAACGACGGTCGGGGGAAACCGGGTGGTCGATATGCTTTCGGGTGAACAACTTCCGAGGATTTGTTAAAAAGTCCTATCTGTTGTTAAATTTTTTCCGCTTGACCTACTCATCCCGATTCCCTTCGACCGCTCGACCCAGGGTCACGGCAAGCAAGCTTGTCCCGAGTATATCGAGGGGCTCGTCCCGATTAAATCGAGGGGCTTGTCCCGAGCATATCGAGGGGCTCGTCCCGATTAAATCGAGGGACTTGGCCTGAGCGTGCCGAGGGGCTCAGGGTGAACTTTCATACGGAGCAAGCTTTTAAGTTTTATATTTAGAGCGCCGCAATTTGTCTATTCTTTCAATTTTCGCTGACAAACCGGCAAATCCTCTTTGCCGAAAAAGTACGAAAATAACCACAGAAGCAGCAGAAGCTTGCCTTTTAGAATATGGTATGGTATATTGAATAAATTAAAAGCATCGTGATGCCTCCCGGATGCTTTGCTATGCAAATGAGGTTAGGATGGCTTGCCCGGTGGGCTATTCATTGTTCACGAGGCAGGCTTTTTCATTCTTGAATCCTATGGTCGTTCAACGAAAAGTCCCCAAACGGGGGGTACATACGTTTCTTCGACAGTGCGAAGAATTTATGCGGACTGAAGGGTTACTACGACATGGAGAGAGAGTGATAGTCGCCGTAAGCGGTGGCATTGATTCTATGGTACTCCTTGACGTTCTTGTTTCCCTCCGGGAAAAATTTCGTCTCGAGCTCATTGTCGGACATGTAAATCATAGCCTTAGGGGACATGAATCCGACGGGGATCAGGAATTTGTTGAAGGGTCGGCTAAACAGTACGGAGTCCGATGTATCGTTGCTCGTATCGCAACAAAAGAATATGCCGGGGCAATGAAAATGTCGATTCAGGATGCTGCCCGTGAATTGCGGTATGCATTTCTGAAAGAACTCCACCACTCGGCAGGTGCGGACTGGATTGCAACCGCTCACCATGCCGATGACAATGCCGAGACATTACTTCTACATTTTGTTCGAGGTACAGGACTTCAGGGATTACGCGGAATCCTTCCGAAGCGGGAAGACGAGAGGATTATTCGACCTCTTTTATTTGCGCGGAGGTCGGAAATTATAGAATACGCAAGGGCAAAACGTATACATTACCGGGAAGATTCATCGAATACAAAAGATAAGTACTCCCGGAATGCGCTCCGCCATAAAGTTTTACCGGTGCTCGAGCAATACATTAACCCGGGAATTGTTCATACTCTTAATTCCAATGCACGGCTTTTCGAGCAATCCGGACGATTAATCGAACATGCACACGATCTGGCACTGTCGGAATGCATTCGAACGTATGATAGTCATACGTTCGGCGTGAGTGTGAAAAAGCTATTGGTTCACCCGATCGAAATGCAGCACGCACTTTTTCATAGATTGCTTTCACGTCTTCCGGGTGCTCCTGTGAACTACAAATCGATCACACAGAGCATCCGATTATGCAGCGCGCAGGTGGGGAAACGTGTCCAACTAAATAAACGATGGAACATCATCCGTGATCGCGAAGAGCTTGTGTTATCGGATCTTCTCCACGATGAACCGGTTGATTACCAGCTGGAGTCCTACGGTACTCTCCGCGGCTCCGGTATTATACTGACTATCGAGCAGGTCAATAAAAACGATGTCGGATTTAACCGTGTTCGACGGACACGACACCCGCGATGGACAACAACGGAATATGTTGATGCCGATACATTCCGATTCCCCCTGCGACTCCGGAAATGGCAGAAAGGCGATTGGTTTATTCCTCTTGGGATGAAAGATAAAAAAAAGATCAGTAACTTTTTAACCGACGTTCACATTCCGTCGCAGCAGAAGAAAATGATTTGCGTATTATGTTCGGGTAATGACATTATCTGGGTGTGCGGTGTACGACTGGACAACCGTTTCAGAATTTTAGAACATACACGCAATATTGCCCGGCTTCATTTTCACAACAAGGATCTTCGGATGACATCTGATGGATAATACGATCACGATAAACGGCGACACTTTTGTATTATACCTTTCCGAAAAACAAATAATGGAACGTGTGCAGAATCTGGGGCGCCGGCTTAACCATGATTATGCAGGTTCGATACCGATTTTTATCGGAGTACTCAATGGCTCATTCATTTTTCTTGCAGATCTGATCCGCGAGATTACAATCGATTGCGAAATAGATTTTATCAAGCTTTCAAGTTATGGTGATGCTAAAATTACTTCGGGTGATGTCCGTGTGCTGAAAAATCTGAACTGTCAGGTCAAGGACCGTGATATAGTCATTGTTGAAGATATCGTTGATTCGGGGCTTTCGATTGATTTTTTTAAACGTCTGATTATTTCACAGAACCCGCGGTCGGTTAAAGTTGTTACGTTATTATATAAGAAAGGATCGACAAAGTATCCTGTCGAAATGAATTATGTTGGATTCGAGATCCCGAGTCTTTTTGTGATCGGGTATGGCCTTGACTATGCCCAGAAAGTTCGGAATCTCCGAAATATTTATATATTACAACAATAATGGTGTTTCATGGGTGACGAAAAAAATACTCGGCAATCTGACGATAGCAATAATAAAGGTCAGAAAAAACGACAGATGCCAAAGTCTTCGCGGCAACGACAGCCTCTGCAACCCCGTAATGAAGATGAATTCAATTGGGGGAAAGTATTACGGGCAATAAGCTGGCTGGCAATCTTCCTCGCGGCGTTTTTCATTATTACTTTGTTCAAAACGGGGGACGGACAGGAGATCGAAGTTTCCTACACAAATTATCAGCAATTAATCCAATCGGGGCAAATAGTTTCGGCGCTTATAAAGAAATCTGAGCTGAACAGTTTCGAATTCCACGGAACCCTCAAAGATAAGCAAACAGTAATTGATATCAACGGGAAGACACATCGTGATGTCACACGCATTACATTGCCTCTTCCCTTTGTCGACGGCTCCGTTACCCAGCAATGGGCCGAACGAGGTGTCAGTGTCTCATTTGTCAAAGAAGATAACACCTGGTTGAACGCTCTTTTCCAAATGCTGCCGTGGGTTTTGCTCCTTGCAATCTGGTTTATTCTGATGCGCCGGATGCAGGGGACAGGAACGAAGGGAATATTCTCGTTCGGGAAAGTACGCACAAAGATGATGAGCGAAGCAAGTCCGCGTATCACCTTTGTTGATGTTGCAGGGGCGGATGAAGCAAAAATGGAGCTCCAGGAGATTATCGAGTTCCTGCGCGAACCGACGAAATTCCAGAAACTCGGCGGCAAAATTCCCCGTGGTGTATTACTACTGGGTCCTCCGGGAACCGGCAAAACGCTTCTCGCACGTGCCGTTGCCGGTGAGGCGAGCGTACCGTTTTTTACGATTAGCGGAGCCGATTTTGTTGAAATGTTCGTCGGGGTTGGAGCAAGCCGTGTCCGTGATTTGTTTGAAACAGGAAAAAAGAGTGCACCGTGTATTATCTTCATCGATGAAATCGATGCCGTCGGACGTCACCGTGGTGCAGGACTCGGAGGCGGACATGACGAGCGTGAGCAGACATTGAATCAACTCCTCGTCGAAATGGATGGATTCGAGCAAAACAGCGGTGTGATTATCATCGCTGCAACCAACCGACCGGACGTTCTCGATCCGGCACTATTGCGTCCCGGCCGGTTCGATCGACAGGTCGTTGTCGATCGTCCCGACGTCAAGGGACGTGAAGGAATCCTGAAAGTCCATACCCGGCATATCCCTCTTGCCGATGATGTGAAGCTTGATACACTGGCCAAAGGAACTCCGGGACTTGCCGGAGCGGATCTTGCGAACCTTGTTAACGAAGCGGCGCTTCTCGCAGCAAGGAATAATGCAAAAGCTGTCAGCATGAACGACTTTGAGCAGGCAAAAGACAAAGTGATGATGGGGATGGAGCGGAGAAGCCTTATTATCTCGGATCAGGAAAAAAAGGTCACTGCATATCACGAATCAGGACATGTGTTGGTTGCCCGGAAAGTCCCGGAAGCCGATCCTGTTCACAAAGTCACCATTATTCCGCGGGGTCGTGCGCTCGGTATCACGACGTATTTACCGATTGATGAGAAACATACATACTCGAAAGAATATCTTGAGGCGATGATCACTTATGCATTAGGCGGACGCGCAGCAGAAATACTTGTTTTTAATCAATTAACTACGGGTGCTGGCAACGATATTGAACGGTCTACGCAGCTTGCGCGAAAAATGGTCTGCGAATGGGGCATGAGCGAGCGGCTTGGTCCGCTTGCCTACGGCGCAAAGGAAGAAGAAATCTTTCTAGGAAGAGAAATTACTCGTCACAAGGATTATAGCGAAAGCACGGCGATCGCTATCGATGATGAAGTGAAAAATATTGTGTCGAAATGCATGAACCGTGCAGAACGCATCCTGAAAGAAAATGTGGATCAACTTCATCGTCTTTCAGCGGCTCTGCTCGAACGGGAAATTCTCGACGGCGAGGAGATCGACAAGATTATCAGTGGAGGATCCCTCACACCGCTCGAAAAAAATAACGGCGACACAAACGGTCAAGCAATAGATGACAGACAACTCGAGGAGGCGGTCAAGGTAATTAAGGCTGCCCGTGATGGAAAGAAATAACACGGACACCATGACGCTCGACGAAGCTCAAACATCACCCGATATCGACTACTCGGCCGAACTTATTCGGAAAAGTATTCATCTCTGTTCGCTCTCAATTCCGATAGTATACTACTTTCTATCGAAGAGCACAGCACTGAGTATTTTAATTCCGATGACAGCGGCATTTTTTATTGTTGATGTACTTCGATATTTTCATCAACCGACAGCGGAACTTTTTTATCGGTGGTTCAGGAAACTTCTCCGGCATCATGAAGTCAACGGAAAAACTAAAACACTCAACGGCGCCACCTATGTACTGCTTTCGGCAACGCTCTGTGTTCTCATTTTCCCGAAGATCATCGTAATCACAAGTTTTGCTATTTTAATTATTTCCGATTCCGCTGCTGCCCTCATCGGACGGCGTTTCGGAAAACATAAATTTTACCACAAATCACTTGAAGGAAGCGGTGCATTTCTCCTCAGTGCCATTATTGTCGTTCTCTTTACACCGAAAATCAATTATATGCCGATTGAATACCTCATCGGGATGATCGGAGGATTTGTCGGTATGCTTGCAGAAATTGCATCATTCGATCTGCTCGACGATAATGTGGCGATTCCTCTTAGTATCGGTGGAACCATGTGGCTGTTATATTGGCTCCTTCTTCCTTCAATCAACATTTACAGGCTCGATAATATACTATGACACAGTACAAAAAGCTCCGCCTCGGACTTCCTAAAGGGAGTCTTCAAGAAGCCACATTTAATCTAATGCATAAAGCCGGCTTTCATTTTTCTATCTCATCGCGATCCTACTTTCCATCGATCGATGATGACGAGCTTGAAGCCATGCTTATCCGCGCCCAGGAAATACCCCGTTACGTAGAAGATGGTGTATTTGACTGCGGCCTGACCGGAAAAGACTGGATCATGGAGAACGGAGTTGATATCGTTGAAGTCTCCGATCTTGTCTATGCCAAACAGAGTATGCGCCCCGTCCGATGGGTTCTGGCGGTTCACGAATCATCAACCGTAAAAACCGTGAAAGATCTTCAGGGAAAACGGATAGCAACCGAACTAGTCCGCGTCACGCAAAATTATCTCAAAAAAAATAAAGTCCGTGCCGAAGTCGAATTCTCCTGGGGAGCCACGGAAGTAAAGACTCCTGAACTTGTCGATGCAATCGTTGAAGTGACTGAAACCGGATCGTCGCTTCAGGCGAATAAGCTCCGGATCGTCGAAACGATTCTTGAATCGACGACCAAGCTCATTGCCAATAAAAAAAGCTGGAAGGATCCATGGAAACGAGAGAAAATCGAGAATATGGCGATGCTTCTGCTGGGCGCAATCAATGCCGAGGGGAAGGTTGGTTTGAAGATGAACCTACGCCGCGCCGATCTTGATAATATCATCGGATTAATCCCGGCTCTTCGCCGTCCAACAATATCGTCATTGGCCGATAACGACTGGGTTGCAATCGAGACAATCATCGATGAAAATATCGTCCGTAAAATTATTCCGCAACTCAAACGCGCGAATGCCGAAGGGATAATCGAATATCCGTTGAATAAGGTTATTTTTTAATATTGCTGAAGGCGTTGGCGGAAGGCATATAGGCTGAAGATCGGTAATATCACAGTTTCGGAAGCCTGGAATCCGAGGCTTTTATAATATATTTTTTGAATCGATTATACGACATGGTTCATAGATACTTTTCCCGGATTATATTTATAATTTCCTTTCTCTTTTTCCCCCGCTTTTCTTATCAACACCAGCAAACGCCTCAACCACAGATAGTAATTGACGACCTCGGTCGCACGGTTACGATTGTACAACCACTTAAAAGAGTTGTTTCTTTAGCTCCAAATATCACAGAGATTCTGTATGCTGTCGGAGCCGATTCGATTCTTGCGGGTGTGACCGACTATTGCGATTATCCTCAACAGGCAAAGCAGAAGCCGCACATGGGGGGGATGATAAATCCAAATATCGAAACGATTGTCGGAGCCAGTCCTGATCTTGTCCTTATGTCGGTCGAGGGAAATTCACGCTTGGATTATGAAAAGCTCGAAAAGCTTTCTATCCCGGTCTTTGCGACAAATCCACGGACTGTTGAAGGTGTGTTAAAATCTATTCTGGATATCGGAAAACTGACAGGAACATCGCCTGCTGCGGAACATCTTGTTGCAGAGCTTCGATCGCAGCGTGATTCCATTTCGAAAATTTATAAGCAACGTCAACATCCACGTGTACTGGTAATTTTTTCAATTACACCACTCATGGTTGCGGGGAACGGTTCATTTGTCAACGAACTGATTACCGATGCCGGCGGCATGAATCTTGGTGCTGTGGGGAAAGGATCGTATCCCCTTTTCAGCCGAGAAGAAATTCTCCGTCTTCAGCCTGATGAAATTATATTGACATCAGATATTGCATTTTCTCCCGATCAGCTCATTCAGCAATTCCCGGAATGGCGTACACTCCACGCTATCCAGCGCAATACAGTTTCAATAATTGATGCAAGTCTTATCTCTCGTCCGGGTCCGCGTGTAATTAAGGCCCTTGCCCAATTAGCACAAATAATTCATAAATAGAATAACACACTGCACGACGGTAACCTTTTGCATATAGGTTATGATTGCTATTTTCAGACATTCTTTTATATTGAAATTAATTTTTCATTCATGTCGATCTTCTCTCTGATAATTCATGCCAAAAAAATATTATGGGGTAATCGCCGGTAACATCGGTTCGGGGAAATCATCTCTGACGCAGCTCCTTGGCAAAGAATTTGGATGGACACCGTATTACGAATCGGTGGACGATAATCCCTATCTGAAAGATTTTTATGCCGATATGAAGCGGTGGTCGTTTCATATCCAGATCTATTTTCTTTCAAAAAGATTTATTCATCAAAAGAATTTCCTCTCAAAAGAAGAGTCAATCATCCAGGATCGATCGATATACGAAGACGCCGAAATATTTGCCCGGAATTTATATAATATCGGGATGATGGAAGAACGTGATTTCAGAAATTATTGTGAATTGTTCGCGGCAATGACAAGCTATTTACAGCCTCCGGATTTTCTAATTTATTTGAGGTCTTCAGTCCCGGAACTTCAAAGAAAAATCTCTCAGCGGGGAAGGGAATTCGAAAAAGGGATCACGGCTGAGTATTTGGGACAGCTGAATAGTTTGTATGAATCGTGGATCAGACGATATACCGCTGGAAAACTCCTTATTTTTGAGGCCGATATATTAGATTTCATCAATCGTCGTGAAGATCTTGAACGTATTATTCAAGATATTCACAAAACCCTAACGACGATTTGAGAACATTTTATTGAATGCCGAGCTTCTTCTCATACAAGCGAGAATTTTTTAAAATCCCCACTGCAGTCAACAGCACCTGATCGTCCGAAAACGACGCTTCAATTCTTCCGTGCTCCCCCTTAAATCGGCCCATCAGTTCTATCTTTAATGCCGTTGAAATGATGCGCCTATTTTTCTCGAATGTTTTTGTTTTTTCAATTTCAATCATATGGGCAAGCTGATCCAGATGTGTCATGAATGTAGATGTATATTGTCCTTTTAAGGCCAGCTGGTGGAGCTCTTTCAATTTTACATCGCATTCATCTTCATAATCGAACTTCTGCGCATCGAGATAATTCCGGAACTCGTCAACTATTGTCGAATCGAAAATAAAATCACTTCCTGGATCCTTGTGACGAGCGATATAATAATTCGCAAACGAGAAGAATTTCGCAGTACGGAATAATGCAGTAATATAGCGGTTTGTTGTGTCGGCCTGCACTGTACTGTCAGGCTGTACTCCTCCTGCATCGAGAACGCGTCGATGATGGGTTGTCTGATAGACTTTCCGGAGACTGTCCGGAATAGTGCTTACTACTCCTTCACGCTTATGTAGATAATCGATTTCCTGGATGCTACGTCCGCTCGGCGTATAATACCGTGCTGTTGTCAGTTTAAGCTCGGCACCTTCCTGTGAAATAGGAACTACCGCCTGAACGAGGCCCTTCCCGAACGTACGCGTACCAATAATGAATCCGCGATCCAGGTCTTGAAGTGCTCCGGCGACAATCTCACTCGCGCTCGCACTGTTACGGTTCACAAGAACGGCAAGCGGAAGTGTGGTCATCGGATCTTCGGTAGCAATATATTTTCGCTCTGCCTCCGGATGTCGGCCATGGGTTGAAACAATCAGACTCCCCTTCGGAACAAATTTCTCAACGACATCCACCGCCATATCAAGCAGTCCTCCCGGATTATCCCTCAGATCAAGGATAATTCCCTGAAGCGAACCTGATGATTGAAGAGCATTGAGCGCCTGCCGCATTTCATCCCCTGCAGTGCGGGTAAAACGTTCTAGCCTGATATAACCGATCCCCGGCTGCACTATATTATAATAAGTGACGTTTTTCAGCTGAATTTCTTCCCGAACAAGCACAAATTCAAGGGGTTTTTGTTCTCCTTCCCGTTCAATCGAAATTTGTACCTCGGTTCCAGCATCACCACGAACGAGAGCACGAACACTATCGAGTTTCATCCCTGTCACGGAAATATTATTAACCCTAAGGAATCTGTCGCCTTCCTTTATCCCCTGTCGTTGTGCCGAGTATCCGTCCATCAATCCAATGACGACGATTTTCCCGTCACGGATACCGATCGAGACACCGATTCCGGCATATTTCCCCGTCGTGATCAAATCCATCTGTTCACGTTCGTCCTCATCTAGAAAGACGGTATAGGGATCGAGTGTCTCAAGCATACCATCGATCCCGGCTCTCATAAATTTTTCGGGATCGACCTCATCCACATAATTTTGAGTGATTTCTTTATAAACGTTCCCGAACGTCTCGATACTTTTTGTAATCTTAAAATAGTGGTCGGTCTCTAAAGTCAGCGCAAAACCTGTAGTGATGACTATAAGTAAGAGAAGTCCTCCTCCGATACCGAGTCGGGACATGATATGTCGTGCTAGAGCTTTCATAGAATTAATCCTTTGCCTCACAATCCCTGAAGTTGTTGAACGAGATGCCATATTTCTTTGTGAATTTCTTCAATTGGTCGTAATCCGTTAATAAGAATGATGCGCGTTGGTTCTTCACGTGCAATTGCATGATACCCTTCACGTACTTTCTGATAAAACAAATTCCCTGCGTTTTCAATCCGGTCGGTTCCGTAGCCGGCAGCAATTTTACGTGTAAGAATTTCTTCAATCGAAATGTCGAGAATAATTGTCCTATCGGGAACAAGTCCGCCGGTCGCTACGTGGTTGATCCGCTGGATTTCATCTAGACGCAGGCCTCTTCCCCATCCCTGGTATACGGTCGAGGAATCATAAAAACGATCGCATATCACGATTGTTCCCTCGTCGAGTGCAGGGCGAATTACAGATTCGACAAGCTGGGCACGGCTTGCTGAGAACATCAAAAATTCCGACATTGGAGTTATCGCAAGATGCTGTCTGTCGAGTAGGAGCGTCCGCAGATGTTCAGAAAGAGGAGTCCCCCCGGGCTCACGGAGAAGAAGTGTCCTGTATCCGTTTTGATTGAGTCGATCGACTAACAGTTGTGCCTGTGTTGATTTCCCTGAAGAATCGAGTCCTTCAAAAGTCAGTAACATTGATCCGTTCACTTTTTATTCTTCTATCAAAGTAATAAAAACCATGCTGAGTTGCAACGGCAGTCGTTATTCCTGAATATGTTTTTCCCTTGATATTCGTTGGTTTTTCTGGTATGTTTCCAGCAGTATTGATGAAAAAAACATCCGCACATACCAATCACCAACCCGATGTTAAAGAACAACGGCGTCTAGAATCTCGTTCCGAAGATTCAAGACTCATCCGTGCTGCCATTCGCGGAAATCAGGAAGCATTTCAACGTCTCATGGTTAAATACCACGATGCCATCTATCATCTCCTGAGGCGAATGATTTCCTCCGGTGATGAGATCGAAGACTTAGTGCAGGAGACTTTCATTAAGGCATTTGCATCGCTTAAGAGCTTTAACGAAGAATACGCATTCTCAACCTGGTTATATAAAATTGCGACCAACAATTGTATCGACTATATTCGTAAGAAGAAACTCCAGACATATTCCATCGATAAACCTATTGAATCGGTCGAGAGCGATTTTTCGTTTGAACTTCCCGATACCACCTATGAACCGGACCGTGACATCATTCGACGACAGCGATCAACACTGATCGAAGAAGCAATCGCATCGCTACCCGAGAAATATCGTCGTGTCATTGTCCTTCGCCATACCGAAGAAAAAGAATATACCGAAATTGCAAAAATACTTCATCTCCCTATAGGGACGGTCAAGGCACACCTCTTTAGAGCCCGTGAAATGCTCAATAAATACCTACGTGACAGGATCCATAACTATTGAAACCGGCAGGAATGCAACAAACTCGGTCTCAATCCGTATGGTAAGGGAGAAATGTATCTATATCCCAGTGTTATGAAGAATTTCATCCGACATAATGCACGTGTGATTCTTATTCCCGGCTTGCTTGCCCTTACAACAACCGTAGTAATTGCTGTGAATGCAGGGCTTCACCGGGAAATCCAACGTACAGACGAGCGCGAAATTGTTATAAAAATTGAGTCGCTCTTTGGCAATGTGTATGTCTCGCGTGGTGATCCCGGAAAAATTCTATCAGCAGACATTCGTTTTGAAGGAAATGAACAGGCAAAAACCAATATCAACTATAACATCCGAAACTCTATCGGTTATCTGAACATCGATCTCAATAAGGGTGATCAATATCATGACGGAGATGATCATAACGTCAAGCTTGGCGATATTGAATCGGGTAAATGGTACCTTAGGTTCACCGATGCTGTCCCGATTTGTGTTGATGCAGAACTAGGTTGTGGAAAGGGTGAGTTCGATCTTACCGGGCTGCAGATTAAAAAATTCAAGCTCTCAACAGGTGCAAGCTCTGTTATCCTCCGATGCGATGAGCCCAATCGCGCCGAGATAGAGGATCTGCATATTGAATCCGGAGTAGGGAAGCTCGTAGCCACGAGACTCGGTAATACAAATTTTCACCGATTAAAATTCAGTGGCGGTGTGGGAAGTTACGATCTTGATTTCAGTGGTGATTTCCATTCCATAGCAGATGTCAAGATTGAAGTAGGCCTCGGTGCAATCACAGTCAATATTCCCGATAATATCGGTGCAAAGGTAATATGCGAGGAAAGCTGGATCTCAAAAATTCATATCGATCCCGCTTTTGTCGAACATGAGGATAATATCTATTATACCAACAATTATTCCTCGGCTCCCGGGCGTTTGAACGTCACAGTCGAAGCCGGACTGGGAAGTGTTCGAATACGACGTGGAGCAAAATAACTCCCTCCACACACGGCAAACATCATATTTCACGACAGAAAAAATTATTGACCTATCGATAACTTAATATCAAACCCGAACTCACTCGTTTTTTGTCCGATTGTCCGTGATCCCTCATCAGGCTGTATATTCGTTCGTCGATAATACATCGAAGCTGAGACCCTATTGCTCAGGACATACTTGATTCGCGGCTCAAGTATAGTACGTGTTGATCCTTCAAACGGGGTACCGTCCGATGTGAGCTGGTCAGGAGTATATGTTTTTCGGGAATTCTTGGAATAGGTATATGAAAAATTTACGTCAATATCGTTGGAGAGTGAAAGTCCGAAGAGCGGTATCTCAAAACCACGACGTGAATAGCCGAGCGTCACCGATAAATCCTGCTGTGAACCTTCGACAATTTGTGTTGTGGAAATATTCAGATCATATGTCGTTTGTGTGGAATATTTAATGCTTCCATTCATATTTCCTTTCCAGAATTCCTTGAATTGGAGAGAAATACTTGCCAGCGGTTCAAACCCGTAACTTATGCGTTCTGATTCGGTTGTTGTTCCTAGGGCCTCGGACCCCCCACGCCATCTCCGATTGTAGGTCGATTGATACGCATGATCGAATGATACACGCGACGCAACATCTCTCAAATACGGCAGCTTCTCAAGTCCATCCCACCTTAAAGAATAATTCAGGCGTGGCAACAGACCTCCGAGCATCTTCGATAAAAAGGGTAAAGTCTCGAATCCTTGTTCAAACGCCTTAGCTAATTTCTCTCCGACTTCTTCTGTTGTATCTGCACGCATTTCTTCAAATAACTTACCGACCTGTCCTATCCCGCTTTTGAACGGTTTGAAGAGGAAAAATGGAGGAAGAGTAAAAAACGAACGCTCGACATCTCCGGTGGTTGTGGTACTGAGAATTGTCGCCCGTCCGGTAGCGTCCGAACTCATGCTTACATTACGGTTGAACGACCATGATACATTCCATTTGAGATCGACACGCGCTCCCTTCCAGAGATCGCGTGAGGTTGTCAGACTAAACCGATTTGTCTGAGTGAAATTATCGATCATATTTGCTCCAGGAGCTCGTAATCCAGGTTCCACATCGAAACTGAAGAACGGGAACGTTGGCCGGATTCTAAAATTAGTCAATCTATCGTTCGGGCCCGAGGTAAGACCCAGCTGGTAAATCTGCGACGGTCCGAGTTCCGGATTACTCTGCTGGAAAAAAGGTACCCGCCCCCAGAAATTCCCGAACCCTGTTCCACCCCTTGTTCCGCCATTTTGTATATTATTGGATTGGCTAAACGTCAATGAAATGGTTTCATAATCGAGGAAAAGGGTTTTCACAAATGTCTGAAAAATCTGGGAATAATCGAATGCCGGTTTCATACTATCGGGCACGGTAACATCACTCGAAGGAAACCACGGATCGGTGAACTGTTTTAGTCTGAATGACGTATTTATATTCAACGAAGTACCCACACCGGCAGATTTCCCAATCTCTTCCTGTTGGAAATTATACGACCAGCGATACCCGCTCGAGTAGGTTCCGCCTAACTCAAAACATTTATCGAGTTTAAACAGTGTGGGAATACGCGGCTTGAAAGAGAGACTTATTCGCTGGTCATACCCGTTATCAATGCCGAAATTGATTAGCCTGTCGCTAAAAAAAATATCCTTAAGAATTTGAGAAAACCGCCGCTGATTCCCTAGAGAATCCAGCTCGAGATGAACGAGGCTACTCGTTATATTCAGGGAATAATCGAATGACGGATTGACAAGCCCCCCTTCAGTAAATTTCCAGAGAAACGATAGAGACCGGTTCGATGTGAACGTTCGCTGAACCGGTTTTAACCCATTTGGACCGCGTTGAAGCTCGTCTATTCGGCCCCGTTGAGCCGCCAGGCTGACAGTGAAGCTCTGTGGTGTGTAAAACAACCGCCATCCTTTGACGAAATCCAGTACCGGAACTTCATCAAAAAACGATTCGAATGGTGAGAGATAATTGTCAACTCCAAATGTGACACTATACGACATACCTGTGCTCCAGGACCATCGCTGACGGGCCTGGATAACGGGTGACCGCTCATTTGCTTTTGTATAGGTGAAACTGAATGAAAGCCTATTTAGAAGGTACTGAATATACCATGCTCTCGATGGACTGTTAATTCTTATCGTTGGAAGAGCCCACGTGTCTGAAACTGATAGAATCTGAGTTGCACTCACAATTGAGTCATGGACAGCTTTTGAGGTTTCTTCCGAGTTAGTATTCGACTGTACCACTTCAGCGGCCCGCCGGGCGGCTTCCTCTGCCAGCATATCGGTTCCGGGCATGTATAGTGGCGTACTCAGCTGCTCGTTATGTGTATATGAAACCATCATGCTACTGCCGGTCCAGGATGTGGGTAAAAAACGTTCCAGCATAATTTTTGTATCGACAGACCAATTCATATTCAAATTCCTGTTCCCGAAACGCTGATCAAGAGTATGGAAATACGGATCCACACGTGAAATTATTAGTGATGCTGTTGCAAGATCTGCAAGTTTCAGGGTCGATTCCAGACGTGCTGCCCAGCCAGGAGTTGCATCGACGTCGATGACTCGAAGTTCATCTATCCACACATCGCCGGTAATCGAAGTTGCAATATTGGTATCAGCAGGATTTCGCACTCCAACAGATATCTCTCTGATCTGCGTTAGCGTTGGCTGACCATATACTGTATAATATGAACCTGGCGGACCATTGCTGGTCGCTTCCGGAGGAATTGCCTTATTGAGTGAGTCACGTTTTTGCTTCAGAGCTGTAAGTTCTTTGAAAATAATTTCCACGTTATTCATCATCCATTGGCCGGTGGCATCTAATCCTTCGGGTGGACGCAGCGGTGCAGAATATTCATAATAATTCAGTGAATCGAGCCCGAAACGGAAGAAAAATTCTGCATCATAGTGCAAGGGATTCGCCTGATAATGGAAATTTGGATCGCTCCGCACAAACATTTTAAGGGCTCGATAACTGAAAAGATCGAGTGGTTTATATGAAGAGATTTTCTTTACCTGGCGGCTTTGTCCACTCTTCAATCCCCGAACCTTTAATACAAGAGATTGTTCATTGGCCTGAACGTTCTCATTCGGCTTTGTTTTATCCTGCTCGCGAATTACTCCGGGCGGCGATACGTACCCCGGTGTTTCCTCGATACTCACCGTGGAGACGGTCATTGTACTGTCGTTTTTATCCACCTCGATCCACTGGCTTCCGACAAGTGAGATGTCGATGATATTAATCTCAACAGGTTTAGCCGTTCCTGTGAACCACAGCCGTACATATTGAACCGTAGTAAGACTCGGATCACCAATTTTTCGTGTCGGATTAATCAGTGGGATCCGGAACTGATACCAGCGTTTGTCGGTCAATCCTCCGCCTACGATGTACGGATTTTTCTTTCCGGTTGTGGTCCCGTTCATGCCGCCTGTTGTATCTAGTGGGACTTCATACTCAAAATAACTGTTTGCTAAATCAAGATTTCCATTCCGGTTGATGTCTTCGCCGTCAGGAAATAATCCGCTTTCGGTTTTTCCGTTTCCCTCGGTTCCATTGACTTTATCGTATGAACCTCCGCTATGGTATTCATAATCATCTCCACTCGGATCATCCCCCAGATTGGGCCACCTTGCCTTCTCTTCTTCATCAGTTAAACTATCCAGTCCTACATCTTCATCGGGCATGAGACGATCGTTGGGGGGTTTTCCATGGATACCATCTTCCGTATTCAATATGCCATTTGGAATGACATCTTCACTAATTCTTCCGAGATCGATCAACAATTTCGCACTATCTAATTCTTTAGCATCAGTGATTTGCATCCAGAATTCGATATAATCAATATTCTCGTCAATCAAATTAGTTGAAGCACTGGAAATGACTTTCATAAGTCCGCCCCAGTTAGTGCGGGGATTTTTTGCTACAGAATCCGGCCAGTAATTGTACACTCCGCGTTGTGTCGGGTCATAGTGGATTGTCAGTGCTGTCGTCTGTTTTTGATCGATTGCAACTTTTCGCTCGGGCCAAATATCCTCAACATTTACGCCCGACGTGATGTTAAACCAATATGTTTTTCCTTTATAACGTACTTTCGAGGCGTCCGATATGGTATTCATGATATCAATACTATCAGGCTTCACCGGTGCTGGGTCGTGGCCCATAAAATATTTTGGTGCGCTTGCATAATGCCACATTGTATAACCTATCCCAAGAGGGATTGTGCGTTTTAACCCCTCAAAATCGTCGATATACGCTATTCCCATGCTGCCGTCACTCTCAATCGTACTTTTCTTTGTATTCGGATCAGGAAGCATATACGCCGCTTCACCTTTGAACGTAAACTGCGAGACTTCTTTTGAATAGTAACTCGGAAGGATATTCAACGCATCGGTTAAGAAATTCAAATCGAGTTTTGTCGATCCGTCGATACCGAGTATAGTGTTGCTCATCGGCTCTTCGCCGAGCCGGACTTTATCGCTCAGCGTCTGCTGATTATAATTCATTACAGTAAAACCGAGATTCGACGTTTGCCCCAGACGGAGATCCCCTCGTACCGCCATCAGCGTCTTTGATGCCATTTGAAAAAGATCGTTCGATTCGTACTTAATCTGGAGGTTTTTCCCGGGTACCAGAGCATCATCTCTGCGGATTATCACTTCCCCAACGTTATAATCGACGGAGTAGTCAACCCCGGCCAGCAGGGGAACTCCGTCGAGCAGTACCTGCACACTGTTCTGTACCACATTAAATCCGATTGAGTATCGTGATTTTATATCCGAAGAATATTTTCCGGAAATTATAAAACGATCACGTATACTCTGACGAGCAATTGTCGTCGTCGTATCGTAAATATCCGGAAATGTGAGACTGTCAGCAGGAACGTCGGATTGTACATTGTGCGGTGGTCCCCACCAATCCGGAATCGCCGTACGAAATGGCTCAAGCATAGGAAAAATCAACTCGCCGTGTTCAGGATCAATTGTGATTCCAGGGGTAAAGTCAAATTTATTATCCGGCGTTGTTTCACCTGCATCATTGATCTTGTCGAGATGGAATACCTGAAGCAAACTCTGTCCGTACAGCTGATCTACAGGTTGCTGACCCGGGATGTTATAATAGATATTTAGTTCGAATTTCTCCTTCTTCAACCCGAGACCACCAAGTTGATAGCGGTTCTTTATAAGAAGATTCCATGCCGCCTTATATGACGGTATTAAAATTGACGGTTTAACAAGTTTCAGTACTCTTATTTTTGCTGAATCTGCTTTTGCTGCAAATTCACCGTAGGTTATACCACCAACTGTGCGATAAGCAACGGCGATGATCTCACCCTCCTGAATATTGCTGTTAAGGGTTAATATACCTGTATACTTTTCAACCGTATAAGCCGAAGGGTCGAGTCTAACGAATTTACCACCCTCAATCTCACCGGGTATGACAGTTATTGAATCACGGAGTTTGTCGTCATATTTACCTGATGGCGGTGCAGGCTCGAGATTGAGATACACATTAGCAGGTTTTTCTTCACCATTAGCAGCAGTTGAAAAATATCGGCTTTTATAGACTTCGATTTCGCTTATTGCTAACTCCGGATTAGTTAGATGCTTTGGAGTATCATAATACAATTCGTATTGACTACGATACTCTGCATCGACAAAATAGTGATTTGTGGAGAACTGATACGGATGAATTTCAAATTTTTGTTCACTTGATCCGCCCGAAACGGTAAGCTCCTGCACCTGACCTTTTTTCTGAGAAGCCAGGGTTGTGAGTGTTAGAGGACCGAATTGCATGGTGGCCTTGATTCCGAACAGCGCCTGACTACTCCCGATAAAGGATGACGGTGTTGAAAGTGAAACGTTTCCTGCTTCTACCTTTTTCACAATCTCGTCATCATATCCTGTATAGACCAGACTTAGCCGGTTTTCATATTCGAACTGCGTCTGAGTGTCCCAGTTTGCACGTATCGCTAGCTTATCGCCAATAAGACCATCAACGTTTAAACGCACCACCTGAGCAAAATCGGGCTCGTTTCGCGTATTACCAAAAGCGGAAATAGTTGCTTCATCCTGTGTTATCGAACGATACGCGGCTTTGATGTTCACATCACCGGATATGTTCAGACTTATACTTGGCTTACCAAAAATACTTAGGACCGGATTGGCAGGAACGGGAATTTCGATTTTTGTCACTGACCCGATCAGTGCACCGAAATCATCTTGTTTCCCTTCTTTTAGGGTATACTGGTGGGCACGGTCTTCAAATGCTCGCCGCCAACCATCTGCAAGACTTAACCGCATATACTCATCCAATGGAATTTTTAAGGGTATCCTGACATCAAAATTACTCAGAGTTTCACGGATGATGACATTTGAACCTGCCGAATCAAGCTTCGCACTCCATTGGCTACTTTGCGCCGGTGGTTTTAAGAAGAGCGGATGAAATTCCCGTGGACGAAAAAGGGATACTTGCGGCTGGTCTTTATACTGATATGTAAAGTTCTTTAACCGCGCACTGGAATCGCGCGGCGCGGCGAGCAATCGCTGGTAGGAACCGGCACTTGTAGTATCCGGACCGGCTCCAGCCCCCGTTGTGAAATCCCAAATAAACGAAACAGCCCGATGTGCCCGTTCAAGGCGCTGTGATGCAGAAAATTCCAGGATGACAATAGAATCTGATCGTACTGTATCTTGCAGGGCAGGAGCGGATTCAAATAGCGAAAGATGAAGGTCACGCCCCCTGAGCGTTGAGGGAGATAATATGGTGAAAAGAATAACCATTGCCCAAATCCACCCGTTTGAATATACTAATTTACTCCGGGCTGAAGTGAGCCTGGCCGTTACATTGAAAGAAACCACTTCAGTATACTAAGAAGTTGCTAGAATACTGGGATATCCGGCCTTGCTGGTTCAAGGACATCCAAGGGAATTACGATTTTGAACCGATACCAATTAATCGATAGTACCTCCGTGGATTTCTTTCGTAGCATAGAATTGACGAAATATACAGCATAATTGTAACAATTTCTCGCATTAATTTCAAGGTTTTCTTATATTTCAATACCCTATGAAAGTATACCGCTACATACTGCGTGCCCATGCCGGACCATTCATTTTCTCTTTTGGTACCCTGATGTTTATTTTTCTCCTTCAATTTTTAGTCAAGGGGCTTGATCAACTGGTCGGGAAAGGCCTTGGGGCCTGGGTAATTACAGAATTGATCGTGTTGAATCTGGCCTGGATGGTGGTTCTTGCCGTACCTATGTCAGTGCTTATCTCAACGTTGATGGCCTTTGGCAGTTTATCTTCGACCCATGAGATCACGGCCATGAAAGCGGCAGGGGTTAGTATTTATAGAATGGCCTTTCCGGTTATGATCGCAGCTATTGTTATTACCATTCTATTGTTCGAATTCGACAATAAGATACTCCCCGAGGCAAACCATAGGGCTCGGATTTTACGATCAGATATAGAGCGAAAAAAACCGACATTCGGAATCACTCCCGGATTATTCACACAGTCCGTCCCCGGATATAGCATACTGGTAAAAAAGACATTCGAGCATTCCAATGATCTCGAAGGAATTACGATTTATGATTATACACGGCCTAATTCGAATGTCGTTGTTACTGCAACGACCGGGATTCTTTCGTTCTCGCCCGACTATCGGAAACTCATCATGGATTTGCGGGATGGAGAAATTCACGAGCTGGATCTGACCGATTATAAGCAGTACCGCCGCATATTATTTGACAAGCACCGGATTGTGATGAACGTCGAAGGATATAATTTTACACGCACCAAAGCGGATGAAGAAAAAAATATCAGACGAGGCGACCGGGAACTCAGCGCCGGGGCCATGCGCGGCGTAGCCGACAGTGTTCAGAGAATTGTCGATCAGTTGAATGATCATATCAGACAGGGAGTAGATCAACAGGTCGATCAGATGCTGGATAGTACAACACATTCCAACGAACCATTTTTACCGGGAGACTCGCATGCACGCGCTTCGACAAAAATCCGGATACTTGAATCCACAGTTCAAAACAATACCTTTATCATCGAAAACAGTTATCGTCATATGATTGATAGTTACTGGGTTGAAATTCATAAAAAATATTCGATACCATTTGCATGCATTGTATTCGTTCTTGTCGGTGTTCCCCTCGGGATTATGGTCAGGCGGGGTGGATTTGGAGTTGCCTGTGGATTAAGTCTGGGCTTTTTCGTTCTTTACTGGGTATGCCTCATCGGTGGAGAAAAACTTGCCGATCGCGATCTGGTATCTCCGATGGTCGGAATGTGGATAGCCAATGTTCTTCTCGGGGTACTCGGAATTTTCCTTGTTTTTCGGTCGCTCCATGAAAACCAGCTTATTGATTGGAGTTTCTTTTCAAGATTTCTTCCGCGTCGATTCCGCATCGAATCCACTGAAACAAACCCGAGAAATGAATGAAACGAATCGATAGATATATCATACGGCAATTCATTGGCACGCTGCTTTTCGCTCTTCTTGCCTTTATTATTCTTTTCATCATCATCGATTTGATGGAGCACCTCGATGATTTCCTCGACAGCAAAGTCCCTGAACCTGTCATTGTTGAATATTATATCTATTTCATGCCCGAGATCATCAAGCTGGTTACTCCCATCGCAATGCTTCTTGCCTGTCTCTTTACAACCGGCCGGATGTCTACATCGAATGAAATTACTGTTCTCAAAGCCAGTGGGATGAGTCTTTATCGATTCATGCTCCCGTTTCTTATCGTAGCGTTTCTAATAAGTGCAGGATCGATTTATTTTAACGGATGGATTGTCCCACATGTAAACAAGAAAAAAATTTTTATCGAACGCGTTTATCTGAGATGGTACGGCGAGCGGTACGGCCGGGATAATATTTACTTTCAGGATTCACAGACACGCATCGTGAGTATCGAGACTTTCGACAATCAACGCAACATTGCATGGAAAATCAGTATTCAGGATTTCAGCGATACAAATGCTACCGTTCTTACCTCCCGTTACGACTCACGACAGATGAACTGGGACAGCACCCAGCACGCATGGATTCTTTTTGAAGGGACATATCGAACGTTTACGCCAGCGCATGAATCAATTTCTTCTTTTGGTTCGCTTGTATTCCGTTCTCTTCGATTTACTCCAGAAGACGTTACAAAAAAAATCGAACGGCCGGATGAAATGGGATATCGCGAAATGGGGGACTTCATCCAGAAACAGCAGGAAAGCGGGAATGATGTAGCCCGGTGGCAGGTCGATTTCTATTCAAAAATCTCATTTCCTTTTGCGAGCTTTATTGTCGTTCTTTTCGGAGTGCCTTTCGCGGCAACAAAACGCCGGTCAGGCCTTGCCGTTCAGTTCGGAATCAGTATAGGCCTCTGTTTTGTCTATCTCGCATTCATGAAAATCAGCCAGGTCTTCGGCTACAACGGCTCGCTAAATCCAATGCTGACCGCATGGCTGGCAAATATCATCTTTATCGCCGCCGCTGTAATGAATATCATCCGTGTAAGAAAATAGAAATCTATTTCTAAAAGCTTACGGAAATCTTCATGGTAGGCACATAAAGAACCATTTGCGGTGTCGGCATTCTTTGCATGATCACCTCAGCGTGAATCGTGTTGTACGAATGAGCGCTCCACGCCGCATCCAAAGCACTCAGAACGTGGTTCAAGACTATGATGGTTGTCGCCGTACTGGCCGTGTTGTATAAATTGTTTGCTTTCCCGCGCTGACCTGCGTACAATGTCAATTGAGGTGTAACCTGATCGATTGGTGCGTTGAAATCCGTTTCATCCCATCCATGAACGAACTGATGATACTTCCCGATCATTTCGTAGTACTGCTGATCACCGTATTGCGCCAGATGATGAGAAAAATAGCTTCCCGGTGAGTTGGGATCCTTGCTGACAGCATCTTCGGTGTTGTTGAGCGTATTCCAATCGACACGCTTCCATGGGGGAAGTTTATTATTGGGATCGGGATCAATGGGTATTACATATTGTGCTGCGTCAAGCTGAGGGTTGAGATACTTCAAATTTGCATTAATCCATTCTGCATAGCTGACGACGCTCCAGTGTTCGTCGGCATATTTTTTAAAAATATCTGTCTGCTTATCCCCTTTATTATTATAGATGATATTGACAGTCCAGAGTGTTGCTTCTACCGCGATAAATAAGGCGCTTTTCCAATAGCTCTCCGAATAGAATTCACCGGCACCGGGGAGAACAGCCGAAAGTCCTGCAGCAAGGTATGGCGATTTCCGATGAATTTCTTCTTCTCCTTCTGCTGCAAGCATACCAAGTGGCCGACTGGAAATCGATAGAATGTCAGTCCGGATATCTCCACTTGTGGTAAATGTATTCTCACCGCCCCGTGAATTTTTTTCCCCACCGGCGAGGAGTAATGGTGCTGCCATCACGATAAGCATGAATGCAATCGACAGTCGCATTTGTACCCCCAAAAATATTTTATGAGAGATATTTTTCACAACTCAAATCCAAACAGCACAGTGAAATACAATCTCCATTCTTTTCCGTATGTTATAAATTTTCGCCCTTCGATTACATCCCGGCCTTCAAATATTCTGTTAAACTGATCGAGTCCGTAGGCGGCGCTTAACGATATACGCGTCGGAAAAGCGTAGAATGAGAATGATTCAAGGCGGAGTTCTGCGCCGACATCTTTTTTAAAATCTCTTATGACGGGCATCCCTTCGTCCCATGCATCACCCCAGTCGGCAAAGATTGCCCCATAAAGTTTATCAAAATAAATCTGAAGGAACCGTGTATCGAGTGACTCTGAAATCGGAAACCGATATGTGAGATTCACAGTAGCAATTGAATTGCCTCCCATCGCAAAGAATGAATATCCTTTCATGCCGGATATTCCGCCGGCATAGAGATCGAAAAATTTCGGTACCGGCGGTCCGAAAATCATGCCCCCGCGCAAACCTACCGACAATGTATGCTTCCATCCCGGAAGTGCAAAATGATGTTTAAATTGTATTTCTGTTTTATGAAAACGGATTTTATCATATATGGGGGTTGGGAATCCTTCATTGCTCTCATATCCCTTATTATTATTGAATTTGCTAAACTCATACTCGTATCTCAGCTTCACTGTTATTCCGACAGGACGAATTTCGGATGTCCTTGCTGGGACTATTCCACTATATTCCCACTGGAACCATAGAATATTTCCGATATAATACAATTCACTTGTTCCATTATAATAAATACCTGTACCTGCTGGACCTGTATCCGAGAATCCACTGATGTCACTACTATAACGGCTATGAATATAGCCGTATTTGAGGATATGTGCGTCACTATAAATTGGTTGACGGAACGTGGCGTCGAATTCAAACAATCCATAGGTAATCGTGAGTGGAATCTCAGCTTGGTTCCACACAAAATCAGATATATATGATTTTCGTGATGTGCTATATAAATCTAATGATAATGTCGGCGAAAGGCCCAGCTGGTAGAATAAAGGAATTTTATCGCGATATTCAAATGAGAGATAGAGATCGCGCTCAAATCGTGTATTGATGAATGCAAACCCTTGAAGTCCGAATCGATCGAGAACATCATTTGAAGCGATATAGATTCCCGGTTTCACAATATCGATACCGGCATTCTTTGTATTGTAATTATCGAACCGAAGCACAGGAAAAAACGAAAGACTTGAAAAAGTATTCTTGTACTCGCGTGATTCAACGGGTGGGATATTATCATCGGTGAACTCGCGCAGCGATTTCCAGGGCATGGCATTCCCCGTGGGATGTCTCTCGAGCGATGCCAGAAGATCCTTATGGGTGAAATATGGGAGTGCATTGTCGTATTTCACAAAGAGAATCGGTGTCGGCCGCGGTTTCATCCCATCGGAAAGAAGAGCGAGCTTGAATCCCCCCGATGTATAACTGGTGTAAGCAATATCGCCCGACGCATTCACACTCGGCATTAATGCACCGCCGAGGACATTTGTAAGCTGGCGTTGTTGACAGGTTACTCTATCGACTCCATACAGGTTAAAAATCCCCGAAGAATCGGACGAAAATATGATTTCCCGGCCATCACTCGAAAACACCGGATTCCGTGCATCGTACAAGCCGACCACAATTCCCGATACCGTTTGCCGGTTGCAATCGTATATCATAATATCTTGCTTTTCCCGCTTTGCCATGCTAAATACGATTTCACGGCCGTCCGGCGACCAGCGCGGAGATGAAATCTGTTCCCCGTTCGCATAGGAAGTCACAACGGTCACATTCCCGCTCTGTACGTCAACGGTTGCAAGATTCTGCGTCCCGTCGCGTTCAACGACACATATCAGCATCTGGCCATCAGGTGAGATATCGGGGCCACCGCCGCGGGCACCATGCGTAATCCGTCGTTCATCGCCCGATGCGAGTGTATATTCGAAGAGATCCGAAAGATTTGAAAAGAATGTGTTTTCGCGCGTGAGTTTTGCATAATAAATTTTCGATCCATCATGTGACCATGAAAGTTGCGTTCTAACTTTTTCAGGGATTTCTTCTTCACGTTTTGTATCGCAATCATAGATAAAAAGTGATGACGTACCGAAGTAATCGGCTTCTTTATTTGATATATAGGCGATCTTTTTCCCATCAGGCGAAAACGCAGGAGAAAGGTTTGCAAAACCGACATCACCAATAATTTCACCTTCGACACGCGATGCACGAATCGTATCGGTTCTTTCACGGTATGAACGTACAAGAAGATCGCGCCACTCATTGTAGATTTCCCGGGCCGGTTTTCCCAACGCCCGCTCAATAGCACCGTCGATTGAGACGGCATCAAGCCGTTGAAGATTATTGGAAATTTCCCGAATCTTTTCATCACCGTATCGCTGGCCGAGATATGCAGCAAAGGCAAAACCGGCATTATATGACGATTCATTCCCGAGGCTGGTTTTTCCGAACACTGCCATTTCATTCCATGATAACATTTTTCCGTCGAGAGCATACATGCGCAGTATCATATCACGATGAGTATCCCAGGAGTCATATCCAAATTGCGGCCGATTGTATTGAGCGGTCCCTTCGGCAAACCATGCCGGAACAACAAAACTCGAATATGGATATGATACAATGACATTGGGATATCCATACAGTACATCCGGACGCCGTTCAGATTCATAGCTCAGTATCTGCAGATAAATGGCGGGAATGCGTCTGGTGAATTTTAAACTTGTTTGAATTTGAATAATATGCGTGAATTCATGGGTGACAACATTCCTGAGCCAATTGTGCGTACCACGCAGTTCAAAATCGAGCGCAGGTGCCCAAAATTCTATTTTATTATCGAGAAAATATGCTGCTCCATTCGAATAATCATCGTAATCTTTTATTACCATGTCGACTTTTTGGTCGGGTTCGTGCTGGTAAAATGATGTAACAGGCCCGTAAATCTCTTCGGCGATCTTTGCTACTGTCCGGCCTGTCCGCTCTGCCCCTTCATGGTAATGCACACGGAAATGCGGGGTTTCTATCGTTTTCCAGACTAATTCGGGATGATTGAAATATTCCTGAGCATTCATTGCCGCGGTATGTAGTATGAACACTATGACAAAGAATAGACGTCGCATAAACTCCGCATATTACTTATAATGTTTGTTTCAGCGTGACAACCTGACTTTGATGGAGTGTAACCTCACGAACCACCCGATGTGCATCCAATTCAAAAATTAAATTGACCGTGTTAAAAATTAAAAAATTCCCCCCAAATATTCCCTCCTTCGAAAATCTCGGTACAATAGCACCAATCGGAAAGTGAACATCTTCGATGGCGAAGTAACCGTCATTTTCGGTGGATGTTGTTACAGCACTATCGATGAGAATCGGGTAGGAGACCAATTCTTCTTCATCAAGAGAGAAGCTGTAAAAATACAATCCGCTTCCCACATATCTCCTCTGACTATCACGATAATCCCACGGATAATAGATTTCTCCTGGTCCAACATCCCCTGCAAATAGCTGCCGGATCATAGAGTTGGACATATCAAAAATTTTTATCTTCACCGTTCCGGTATGAGGAACTATCAATTGCCGTGATTCTGGCAAAACTGAGTCAATGAATATATATGTATAAGCCAGCCGAACAGACACATCACCAATACCCCGATCAAGACTGTCGACAACAGATCCCTCGATCCTGTATCCGACAATTCTTGGAGAGCCTTCATCAACTGGGAGTTCTTCACGACACCCCACCAGAGCGAAAAAGTAAAGTGGAATTAAAAGTTTTCGCATGGCCGAATGATGTCATTTCACAATTGCAATCTTAATAAACACGTCTCCCGAACCCGCTGTTCCACGTGCTTCGATCTTTGCCAGATAAATGCCCGGTTGAAAAGAGGCTGTATTCCATTCAACTTCGTTATCAATACCGCCAATACCGGGTCCGGAAAATTCCGCTATCCTGTCGCCTGCAATATCATAGATTTTGATCACAACCGATGCCGACCCTCCAAGATAATAGCGGATATATGTCCTTCCATTATAAACCGGGTTTGGCCAGTTATAAGCACGCGACTTCGGGAGAAATTCCGACACGGGTAGCCGGTGACTCACTGTTTCCTTCACAGCCGTTGTATTCGATTGCGTCGCATCATGGTGATAGCCGGGCCACGGCATGAGACTGTCTACATACTGAGTGTTGAACTGCCACGCATACAATGAACTGTCGCCACAGCTTACTGCCAATCCAACCTTTCCCAGAATATTAAAGAGAAATGGAGTGGTCACTACAGCGCCGCCCGCGGTAAGCGGAAATCCGGTCAGCATCTTTCCCCTCTTGTTCACCGCCGCTATTTCTCCGTTTGATAATCCGACGACAATGTCGACGCTTCCGTCTCCATCGATATCGCCGACCACCGGCGATGCGGTCATCGGTTCTCCCGATGGAAACTGCACGGGGAAATTATCGATTGCAGAACCGCAATAGTTCATCACCAGCAGAGTGCGACCAACGGTAAGGATGATATCTTCTTTTCCATCATTGTCGATATCTGCAATCGCCGGGGATGTAACGATTGAATCCGGGACTTTCAATGAAAATCCGGATATCAGATCGCCTAAAAACGAATAGACCAGGATATCGCGTGATGATGTCACCAGTACCATTTCCCGCTTTCCATCACCGTTGACGTCTCCCGCTGCCGCACCAACGATTTTTTTATCCTGAACCGGAATATTGACACCGGCCGATGTTGTCACTCTATCTTCCGCTACTGCGACCCAGGTCGTATCGTTCTCAACGGGTCCGAGAAATGTAACAATTGGGAGATTAGAAATACTTCTACTCTGCTTGAACGTTCCAGATAAATCTATTATTTCAATCCTTCCATAATCATCGCCAACAAGAAACGCTGGTGAAGCCTGTGCTTGCTTCATTCCTATAATCGCAGACTTATGCGTCACGATATTATATTCTCCTGGATGGCCATCTGTAATGTAATGAATGGAACTACATTTTCCTTCACCTCCTGTGAACAAAACAGCATCCGTTGAGTCGACGCACGCAAATACCTGTTTGTTGCCATAGGCCGGATCAGCAGGAATCAATGCAATACTCATTATTGGTGATGGTTGTTTAAGAATGAGACCTGTCGAATCGCATATCCATCCCCATACCATCGGACTATTTGATGTATCCGAGAATAGGCTAAAACCATAGAGCCCCTTCGATGACGGCGTAAAAATGATTGGTTTGATATTCGGTGTTCCAAAAAGTGCAACAGGTGACTGCTTCGGTTCCACTGTACCAATTTTCTTCGGGAACCCTGTAAGCGGCTGGACTCTATCATCACCGATTCGTACCCGGGCACTCATGATTGGCCCACGCAAACTGAAATCATCTATGCTTACATGGGACGGTAAGTAGGAATTTGTAAGTGCCGGTGGATGTGTCGTTTCATCAAATCGACCTATAAAAAGAGGAGCTTTGTTTCCGAGATACCAATAATCAAACAACGTTCCATATTCGCTTCCGGCGGCCGGATCGAGCATGCCGTATGATTGACCGATATCCTGTGACCCATCAGCTTCCTCAAGATCCACTCCGCGTTGCAGTGGATCATTATTAATAGTATTCGTTTCAAGACGGGCACTGATAATATTTTCATCAATATGCCATATCAACATGCCGCCGTCATAAACGACATTGTTTGTATCGACCCCTCCCGGAAGACTCCAATCATAATCTTCTACATCGACAAGAACACCGCGGATTGCATTCGGATTGTCCTCGTTAAACAATGCAATGTCGGTGGTATCACCGTTGAAGTGCTGTGTAACGAGTTGTCCATTGACGATCATGGATACAAGCTGGCCATTTTTAAGTGGATCGCGATTCCGGTTTTCAATGAGATAATATTCCCGGCTATTGATCGGGACTTTAAAAATGATGCTGTCGCTCCCATCGTGAAGTCCGACGGCATGTACACGAACCTCGGAAATTCCAGAGGGTACTTCAATTACTTTAGCCCACCCGAGAGCAATACGCTCCCACGCTGAAGGCTCGGGAGGAAAAAGGCCGTGATAGCTGAAAAATCCTGCACCGTCCATCAACCCGAACCGGCCGATTCCAGATTGTCCATTCGATGTATTGTATAGATCGGGGAGTCCTAAATGACTTCCGATCATGGCGGCAAGAAGTCCATTCCAGCTGTAATTTATAAGTGTTGAAAATATGCCTTCGCCGATAACAAGCCGTTCGGTTTCGGGTAGGATGATTGATGAGGTAATAAAAGTTTTTCCCGAGTCGACAGGAATTCCTTCAAACGAGTTTCCCAAGAACTTCTTTGCCGATTGGAGATTCAGGTAAAGCGACGGAAGATCGTACGGTAGCGGGTTTCCCTGTTCGGCAAGATTGAAGTCGCGTCCGGCTCCCGCATGAAAGATAATAAAGGTATTGTATCGCGAGAAATCAATCTCCGGCGATAACGAATCAGCCAACCGCCATGCATCAACCATAAGTTGAGCAAGTGGTGTGTAGTCGGTCCCAATAAGTTGAGGTGCATAGGCCTGCATTTTTTTTGATACTATAAACAGCCGGTTCACGACTTCGCTCTGGACGATTAATTTTCCATTCGAGACTTTCCTGAAGTAATTTTCTGCAAATTTCAGATGATTCAGGAAATACTGCAGATTGTGCGGTGGTGGATCAAATAGGGTGTCGGCGCTTTGTGAAATATCGAAGGTACCGTTCCCTGTAGTCCGCGAATCAGAATCAGGCTGAAATTGAATCATGATGGCCAGGACACGCAGGGTATCCGGATGAGTAATAACCGATGGTGCTACGTTAAGCCTAAAAAAAGAGTCACCCCCATCAAGGGAGAGAGGGTGACTCAATTGCTGTGCGTGAGCGACTGAAACTGCTATCATGCTGCCCACCAGCCAGCAAAGAAGACTTCTCATTATTATTGCCAGTTAATCAATATTGAAAAACGCAATGTATTTGCAAGTGGACTGCTGTCCGAGGCAGAAATATAACTAAAATCAAATCCATAAATGTCATAGCGAATTCCGCCGCCGAATGTTAGGAATTTTCTATTACCATATTTCTCATCCTCATGGAAATACCCAGCCCGAAGGGCGACTGTCTTATCGTACCAATATTCCAATCCTACTCCTTCGACAACTCTTTGAAGCCCGCCGTCACCCCACGCGGTGAAGAGAGCCTTATAAAACGGATCCGGTTTTTTCTCTTCCTCCGGTGGATATCGCCGTACAAGGAGGCGACTAAAATCAAGAGAAAAATTCAGATCGTTATGTTCACTGTTAAGAATCTTATATCCAAATCCCAGCCGGAGGTTTGTCGGTATCGGATCAGCTTGTTCTTTATCTATGTAGGTCATTGTCGGACCGAGATTCGACAAATTCATGCCGACGCTAAATGCATTTCCGATATCACCGACTAATGGAATTTCAAGTACTTTCGGTTTATAAAGGAGGGCGATATCGGCGCTCACCGTTGATGCAATACCTTTTCCTTGTTCTTGTCCCGCACCTACATCGGCAAGTTTACTGTAGATGAAGCGCAAACTCGTTCCTATTGAAAACTCATCTGTAATTAGCGTGGAATATCCGAGAGCAGCGGCCATTTCGAAACTTCGGAACGTGCCAATAACTTCAGGACCGGATTCACCTGTCCTATTGAATTCTCCGTAATTCATGTAAATGATGCTGGCGCCGATCGTCCCACTGATGCTCGGCATTTCAGCTTTGAAATACAGGTTCTCATAAAAAAGATCCGATAGTTGTAACTGCGGAAGCCAGCTTGAATGCGAGAGACTGACTTCATAACCATGCTGAAAAGCCAGCCCTGCAGGGTTGTAGAACATTGCCGATGCATCGTCGGCGATGCCTGCCCCTGATTCACCAAGTGCACTTGCTCGCGGTGCGGGCGAGATTAATAGAAACGGGACTGCTGCTTCCCCCTGAGCCTGTACCGAACTCGGTACAACGAGAAATAACAGGATCAGTACCACACCACACATCACTATTGATTGCTTAAGCATTCTTCTTAACCTCCAGCATTACGCTATGATATTGTCTGTAATAGTAACGATTTAATCCATAATCCAGTACGGATGTCATCATGTCAGCAAGCGCCGCGCCCATCAGACCTATCAGTGGAATTAGTACAATGTCCGCTGCCACATTCAACGTCGATGTCGTGATTGAGATGTTCCGCATATATTTTCCAAGACGCCGGGCCGAAAAATAACTGTGATAAATCTGGTTCCAGCCATTAAAGATCATTCCAAATACAAGGATCGGAATAATATCACGCACGGCATTGTACTTCTCTGAGAAGACGGATCGGATAATCCATTGGTTACCGATCACCACTATCCCCGCAATTCCCAGTATCCATATACTGTTAGCAATAAAAATGTTCCTGGGAATCCGTTCAAGCGAAGCAAATCGCTTAAAAATGCTTATTCCTATCGCACGCGCGAACATCGAAATCGGGAGTACGATCGTCTGAGCGACACTATAATATCCAACCGATGTTGCGCCAAGTACATACGAAATCAACAATTTATCACTTCCGGTTGTCAAATTATCAACGATCGTACCGGAGTAGATATAAATTCCGTACTCACGTGTTTCCTTCATAATATGCCGTACTCGCACGAAAACATCTGCAAAATCAGGCTTTGTAGCTACTGCCACAGCGATCATCGCCAGCGTGAGAGCTCCAAAGTACAGCACAAGTGAAAGAAGCAGACTGAACCGACCGGTTATCACGACCATACCTACCACGCAACAGTAAAGTAAACGCGGCAGTATTGTATGGATTGCTAATTTCCCGATTTCATTGCTTCCGCGGAACAATAACGTAAGCATTCCCTGGAACGGAAACACCATTATCAGTGGCGCAAGCAATAACAAATACCCGCCGATATGGCTCGTAAAAAAACGATCGATGAAAAGACTCACCAAAACGATGCATAGTCCAAAGACGATGCTCACACCGCCCGTCAGAACGACCATCGCACCGGCGAGTTTGCGTTCATCCCCCCGCTCCGGCGATTCCGGGATCACCGCCATTAGCCGCGACCCGGCCGAGAACAATCCAAAGTCAAAGAACCATCCGATAAAAAGGATTGTCGATGTAACAAACGAAAAAATACCGAAATCATCAACTGACAATAACCGTGTATTGGCAATCGTGATGCCGAGTCCCAGAATTGCATTCACAAGCTGGGCAACGAATAGGACCCCACTCTGTCGTGCTGTTATATTCTGGAAGAGCGAGCGGAGCACCGGGCACCCTTTCGTTGGAAATAGTAAAGCCGAATGTCAATTGCCCATCCCTTGCATCCGGGATTGCCTTTAACATTCGGCTTCCTTAAAATAATCTCAATTTTACTATCCGACTTCGTTAAAGGCTTCCCTCGCCCCGCACCGACGTCCTTTCCTTACGGGGATATGACTTCAGACATCTATTCTGAAGATATTCATAATAAAATTATATCAATCCTTTAACGAAGGTGCTATAAATCAGAACTCCTTATATGGGTTAGCAATATATCAAATTTGGGCAAGTTTGTCAAGCTTTTTCTCTGTCGGTCAAGAAACCGCAAATTTATATAGTTTCTCGTGTTTTTCACTTGATATTTTGCTGTCCCTTTGATATTATTGATCTTAAAGTGAAAGGGACTTTCTATGGCAAAGATTAAAGTGGGTACATTCAATTGTGAGAACATGTTTACCCGTTATAAATTCCTCGACATTCCATGGGATGAAAAGAAATATGTCGACTTCATAAGGCCAAGTGCGAGTGAGGGATTGGTAAACTTCCTTCCCGGACGGGAAGACATACCGACACCGAGGGAAATCAGCCGGAAGCAGCGTCAGAATACCGCGGCGGTTGTACTCAATAATTCTCCCGATATTCTTGCTGTTCAGGAGGTCGAAAATCTTCCGACGATGCGGTTGTTTAATTCTGAATTCATGCACCACTATTTCAAGTATTCCATCCTCATTGAAGGAAATGACAGTATGAGGATGATCGATGTCGGTCTTTTTTCCAATCATCCTATTCTCAATATACGAACGCATATGTTCGAGACAAAAAATCTTCCTTCCCACAAAAGTCCGTCTCATATATTTTCACGTGATTGTCTTGAAGTTGATGTTCTTATCAATAAGCAGATCGTCACGTTTCTTATAAATCATTTTAAAGCACAGGAGGCTTTCACAAAACGTGGGAAAAAACCGTCGGACGATGTCCTAAAACGTCGGATGCAAGCCGAACGCGTTGTTGAAATTGTTGAGGAAAAATACACAAGCGATCATAACGCACAATATATCGTCCTAGGTGATTTAAATTGTGCCCCGCCGGCCGATGGCGTTTCCGATCTTGCCGCATTCTACAAGACAAAAGCGGTTATCCCGATCGATGATTCGCTCGACGGTCAGCAATGGACCCATTTTTTATCAATGAAAAATCAAAAACGGTCGAGCGTTTCAAAAATGGATTATATCTTTATCTCTCCGGCAATTCGCAAGAAAAATCCGAAGGCAGAACTTATAATCGAGCGGGGAGGACTGAGTCCGTTATGCAGGTTCTATACCGGAAAACGATTCCCGGGTATTACGGAAAATACGGAAGCTTCGGATCATTGTGCTGTTTTTGTAGATCTTGATATTTGAGATCAGAAAAATCTGGAAGTTTCTGCGGTAGCGGTGTATAAAACCGATGACATCGTAGCGAGAATGACGTTCATACAATCTGCTCAAAGCGCTACCTGTCACGTTGTAAATCAATAATCTGTTAAGGCCGACTTTCCTCTTTCTGGGGAAGCGCAGGAATTACTAAGAGAACCTTCTCCCGCTCGATAACGACGGTGCCGGCTGGAGTTCCTTTCGGTTTCCGTACATATTTTTTTTCCGTCATCGCAACTGGTACATACTTTGCATTTCTTTGTCTGCTGTAGTATGCTGCAATTGACGCTGCCTGTTCCTTCGCTTTTTTGGAAGGCTCACCGTTTCCTGTAGCAACACGAAGAACGACATGTGATCCACCGCTCCCACGCACATGAAACCAGAGATCATTTGGCTTTGTATAGTGTAATGTTAATTCATCGTTATTCTTGCTGCTCTTTCCCGCCCACACTTCAAAGCCCCCGTCAACATGAAATATACGGAATGGTACCGACTCATCGGTTTTTACATTTCTGATTATGTTATATGCTTGCAATTCTTTTTTTTGCGCCTGAATAAATTCTTTCAGTTCGTCTCCTGTTGTGCATTTGGAAATATTCTCATAAAGTGTACGAAGCACAGTTATTGTTTTCTCAAGTGTCTTTAAGCGTTCTTCCGATTCACGCCGCGCAGACTTTGCCTTTTTTGCCCGATCAAAATACCTCTCTGCATTCTGCACCAGCGTCAACCTCAAATCAAGGGGAATTGTCACCGGAACCCCAGTGAAAGGATCGTCAAGTTTGACCTCTTCCTTCAATTGCACAAGAGAACTCGCATAGGTCATAAGTATCTTTCCATATCTCTCATATTGTTCTACACGATCTGTATTGGTAAGATCTGCACGGATTTTACCGATAGTCCGCTCAATCCTGAGTATTTCGGTTTGTAGTTGTCGCTGCAACTCATGTTGCCCACCCTCGAAGTATTCATCTCTCAGGCTCTTTGAAACATATACGCGAAGTGCATTATTGATCGAATCGAATTCCTCGCATTTGAGATGTGAATATTGTGAAAGTGAAATAAGTGAAAATGCGATTGGTGAATCGCGTTTATAGTAAATCCTGGGCGCCGGTTGTGTCAATTGACCGGAGAGATTCTGAAGTGTTTGAAAGAGTATTCGCACCTGGTCATCTGTCACTGAGGCAATAGGTGTTGCCGCCTCGAATTGTGTCCGATGCAGAACTTCTTCGACGAGTATCCTACCGAGATAAGGAAACATAGATTTGAGGGCTTCACGAAGAAGCATGCGATCATGAGCTTTGAGTGTATAGAAGAATTCATTGAACGAATTTAATAATGACATGTCGGTGTTTCCGCCCCGTTCCAACGTGACAATTTTCCCGACCGTTTCTTTTGAGCGGACAAATGCATCAATAATAGCATTTTGATCATTAACAACGAGCACATTTGCCGCACTACCGTACATCTGAATTGCCACAGTAAGTTGCCCAGAACAACGAAGAAGCAGGGTTCTATCGTGGTGAGCAGATGCGATACTATCGATTGTTCTCCCGATAACTAGCGGAAAAAGATCAATGGTATTTCGTTTTGCTCGTTTTATGTCGTGGAGCAGATATACAAAATTTCTATGCGGTTCGACAGATATCCTTAAAGCCGAATGTTGTTCACGCTGTTCGAAGTGCAACATGAGCTCATTCCGCGTTTGCGAGAAAACCTCATGAATAGATGCTCCGACATGCATTTCATCAAGCCAGCGTGCAAGATATGTCAATGTTGCATAGTGCGTCAGCATTTGTTATCCACAGTTGGATGAGAAATATAGTAATTACATGTCGAAAAAGAAATTGGATGTGGGTAAGATGTGGATAAATCCGTTCACATCTTGTTTAAAGCTTTTCATTGACTACGGGTGAGTTTTTTTGTACCTTATGGTGCAAATTTTTCCATTTATCGGGGTTTTCCATGATTTCAAGCATGACCGGTTATGGACGGGGTGAAGCAAGTAATAAGGAAATCACTGCCACCGTTGAAATCCGGAGTGTGAACAGCCGGTTTTTAGAAGTCAATTCCCGGCTTCCACGGACACTCATACTTCGTGAGAACGACATCAAGGAATATATCCGTCAGAAACTAAGTCGCGGAAAGATCAATGTCAATATTACCATTGAGCATGTCTCCGATGGGGAGGTTCCCGTTACGATCGATAAGTCAGCTGCTAAAGCATATTACAAATTGCTCAATGAGCTTCGAAGAACGGTGAGGATGAAGGAGAAAGTGAGTCTTGACCATCTCCTGAAGTTTTCGGATATCATTAAAGCCGAGGAAGTTGAAGATGCGAGTGAACAAGAGTGGAAATTTGTTGTCAAAGCACTCGAAAGTGCTATCGATGAACTCAATCTCATGCGAATGAAGGAGGGTGCAGAATTAAAAAAGGATTTTCTCAAGCGCCTGCTGTTAATGGAAGAAAAAGTGAATGAGATCGAGAATCTTTCCAGGGCCAGGCTTCCTGAAGAACGTCAGAGATTAATAGAACGGGTTCGTCAGGTTATCGATGAGGAGAAAATCGACCCGGCCCGTCTTGAACTGGAGATTATTCTACTTGCAGATAAAATGGATGTCACTGAAGAATGTGTCCGTTTCAGAAGTCATGTAAAATTCTTTACCGAAGCTCTTAACGGTGCGGATTCAGCGGGCCGTAAATTGAATTTTCTAATTCAGGAGATGAACCGCGAGATCAACACTATTGGATCAAAAAGCAGCGACACGGTTATTTCCCATACTGTTGTAAAGGTGAAAGAAGAATTAGAACGTATTCGTGAGCAGCTGCAGAATATCGAATAATGAATGCACCAAGGCTCTTTGTGATCTCGGCGCCCAGCGGGTGCGGAAAAACTACGATTGTAAAGGCGATTCTCCAGCGTCATCCGGAGTTTCGTTTTTCTATTTCCGCAACAACGCGCAAAAAAAGAGACGACGAGATTAATGGACACGATTACTTCTTTCTTACGCAGCAAGAATTTCAACGAAGGATCGATATCGGTGAGTTTGCAGAATGGGAAGAATTCTTCGGCAACCGCTACGGCACTTTGAAGAGTCAGATTGAGGATGCTCTTCACGCCGGGACTTCGATGATTTTCGATATCGACGTGAAAGGCGGTCTCTCGATCAAGCGCCTCTATCCTCATGATGCCGTCACGATTTTTATTGAACCGCCGAATCTCGAGATCCTTCACCGGCGTCTTGCGCTTCGGGGTACTGAAACAACTCGGCAATTACAGATTCGTCTATCCAGAGTTGAGATGGAACTTCAGGAGGGAAAAAGTTTTAAATATCATATTGTGAACGACATCCTTGAAAAAGCTATCGCCGATGTCGACGCAATCATCCAGGATTCTCTTACAAAATCCTAAAGAAACTGTTTTATCAATTATAATTATTAACAGAGGAGAACGCTATGCCCATCAAGCCAGTTGATTTGAAAGAACTTGAGAGCAAAGCCGAAAACATCTACGAAGCAATTGTCCTGATGTCAAAGCGTGCCCGGCAAATCAATGAAGAGAATAAGTTAGAATTCAATCAACGCATCGAATTAATTCAAACTAAGACAGAGACCGATGAAGAAGTCGACGCTAATCCGGATCAACTGAAAATCAGCCTCGAATTTGAAAAACGTCCCAAACCGACGGAGATTTCCCTCGAAGAAACAATGGCAAATAAGCTGGAATTTCGATACAAAGAAGCCGAAGAAGAGCCGGAAAAAACGACCGAGGAAGAATAATTTCAAGCATGCTAGCCGGGAAGAAAATACTACTCGGCATCACAGGCGGTATCGCATCATACAAAATGCCGTGGCTCGTCCGAGATTTGAAAAAAGCAGGCGCAGAAGTTCATATTGTCATGACCTCTTCCGCCACCAAGTTTGTCACACCGATCGTACTCTCGGCACTCTCACAACATGACGTGTTGACGACACTATGGCCACCCGAAAAAGCCGGGAACGTTAAGGTAACAACCGAGCATATCGAAACAGCACTCTGGGCGGATCTCATGCTGATTGCCCCGGCGTCGGCAAATACAATTGCAAAAATTGCCTATGGAGTTGCCGATAACGCGTTGACAACGCTGGTTCTCGCGCTTCGGTGTCCTCTGGCGATTGCACCATCGATGGATGTCGATATGTACCGGCATGAAGCGACACAGCATAACATTGCGCTCCTGCGCGAACGGGGAATTCATATTCTTAATCCTGAAAGCGGAGCACTTGCGAGCGGACTCGAAGGTCCCGGACGGTTACCTGAGCTGGATATTATCGTCGGTTTTATCGACAATATCCTTGAAAAAACACACCAGAATCTCCGCGGGAAAAAAATACTTGTAACAGCCGGACCGACATACGAACCAATCGATCCTGTACGATTTATCGGAAACCTTTCCTCCGGTAAAATGGGCTACGCTATAGCAAATGCCGCCGCACAACGCGGTGCTGACGTTACACTGGTGAGCGGTCCGGTTGTACTTGAAACACCACGACACGTCCGGCGCATCAATGTCCGGACGGCACACGAGATGTCAACAACAATTCTCCCGCTTGCAAATGAATACGATGCCGTCATCATGGCCGCTGCTGTTGCCGATTACACACCGACTACTGTCGCAGATCACAAACTTAAGAAACAGGAGATCGGAAGCAATGAATTATCACTCCATTTAAAAAAAACAGAGGATATTCTTACTGCTCTCGGCAAGAAAAAAAATAAAACAGTTCTTGTCGGATTCGCTCTCGAAACCCACAACGAAGTCGCTGAGGCACAGTCAAAACTGCAAAACAAAAACCTTGACCTTATCGTTGTGAACAACCCGCTCGTCGAAGGAGCCGCCTTCGGATCAGAGACAAACGTCGTGACAATCATCGATCGTAAAGGGACGGTGGAAAAATTCGAAAAGATGTCAAAGTTCGATGTGGCAACAATTATTCTTGATAAGGTATCATCACTTTTCTCACAATCACGGTAACGGAATTCCATAGGATGGCCGACGACGAAACCAAGCTTCAATCAGAATTGACGTCGCTTCTTACAGATGTGCAGAGGTTTCTCATGCAAGAGCAAGATCTTTTCGGCAATATTCTTTATCCGGAATCAAAGTCGGGACAACCGAAAAAATCTGCACAACCGATTCATGCAGAGGAAGCCCTTCTCTTTCCCAATATACGCTATCCCGATGAGCCATGGACAGTCGCCCCATCGCTCGATGGACTCAATCAACAAATTTGCACATGCGTGAAATGTCCCCTTGGTGCAACGCGGACCAATTTTGTGTTTGGCGTTGGAAATTCGCAGGCAAAAGTGGTTGTCATCGGCGAAGCCCCGGGAGCCGATGAAGATGCGCAGGGCGAGCCTTTTGTGGGTCGCGCCGGACAACTTCTCAACAAAATTCTTGAAGCGATCAAATTCAAACGGGAAGAAGTATTTATCTGCAATATTTTAAAGTGCCGTCCGCCAAATAATCGCGATCCTTTACCTGAAGAGGTTGAACAATGCGAGCCATATCTCTGGAAGCAGCTCGAACTGATCCGTCCGATAATGATCCTTGCTGTTGGACGAATAGCAGGTCAGACTCTTCTTAAGACAACACGGGGACTCGGTGAGTTGAGGGGAACGATTCATTCCTATCATGGAATCCCGATGATGGTCACTTATCATCCTGCAGCATTATTGCGAAACCCGAATTGGAAACGACCGACATGGGAAGATGTTCAGCAATTTCGTAAACTGTACGATGAAAGTATAAATGGAGCGAATCAATCACATGGCTGAAATACGACGCATACCCGTTGAAGGCCGTTTCGAAACGGAACATGCTTCAGGTCGTGTTCCCCCGCAGGCTGTCGATATCGAGGCCGCGGTCCTCGGAGCGATGCTTCTTGATAAATCGTCCATAGCCAAGGTTATCGAAGTACTCACAGACGATGCATTCTATAAAGAGGCTCACCGGAAAATTTTCCAGGCAATCATTACACTCTTTGAACGAAGCGAACCGGCCGACGTCATCACGGTTATTGAAGAACTTCGCCGTCGCGGACAACTCGATCAGATCGGAGGCGAAATTTATATTACCGAACTGACAATGAAAGTAACCTCGTCGGCGAATATAGAGTTTCATGCCCGCATTATTCTTGAAAAGTCTTTATTACGTAATCTTATTACCTCCACGTCCGAAATTTCAACCCGTGCGTTCCAGGATACCGAAGACGCATTTGCTCTTCTCGACGACGCTGAACAAAAGATATTCCAGATCTCCGACAGCCGCCTGAAAAAATCTTTCCTGCCGATGAAGGAAGCCATTTTTAAAACAATGGAAATGCTCGAAAGCATTCATGGAAAACACAGCGGCGTAACGGGAGTTCCTTCCGGGTTTGCACAGATCGATGACATCACGGGTGGATTCCAGTCTTCAGATCTTGTTATCATTGCGGGAAGACCTTCACAGGGAAAAACAGCTCTTGCCCTTTCAATCGCTCGCAATGCGGCAATCGATCATAATATCCCGATCGGTTTTTTCAGCCTTGAAATGTCGTCCCAGCAGCTCGTCATGCGTCTGATCTGCGCAGAAGCGCGCGTCGATGCTCACCATGTTCGAACGGGCCGACTCGCCGATGATCAATGGCGGAACCTCAGTACCCGTGTCGGCAAGCTTGCCCAGGCAAAAATATTCATCGACGATACACCCGGCCTCGGCATTCTTGAACTTCGCGCAAAGGCACGACGTCTTAGAGCCGAAACGAACATCGGCATGGTTATCGTCGACTATCTCCAGCTCATGCAGGGTCCGAAAAACGCTCAGAGCCGTGAACAGGAAATATCGTCTATCTCCAGATCGCTGAAAGCACTGGCAAAAGAATTAAACATTCCCGTAGTTGCTCTTTCACAGCTTAACCGTGCTGTGGAAGCGCGCGGTGATAAGAGACCGGTCCTGTCCGATCTTCGCGAGAGCGGCTCGATAGAACAGGATGCAGATGTCGTTATGTTCGTTCACCGTCCTGAAATGTTTGGGATTAATGAAACGAAGGATCATGAATCGACTGAGGGTATGGCCGAAATTATCATAGGGAAACAACGCAACGGCCCGACAGGGACATGTAAACTGTCATTCATCAAACAATATGCACGTTTCGAGAACATGGCCTTTACACAATATTCAGAAGCGACATTTGCACCTACGGCAGCTCCGGACGCACCTGAAACTCCATTCTAAGATCTTCTTCATCTTGGCTCAAAAAATTACACGGCGAAAATTTACCAGACAAGCTGCTTATGCGACAATTGGCAGTATTGTTCTGAAACCCTTATTGTTTCGGCCGAAGAACGAAAATTCCTCCGATGAAAATACTACCCTCTGTATAAAGAAATTCTCTTATGCTGTCGATAATAAATTATATGAAAAGCCGATTGGGGAAGTTGTGGCATCTATCGGCCTGACATTTATTGGAACTGTTTATCAAGCGAATGTTCTTGATGAGGGGGGTGAAGAACATCTTGTGATTCATTTACAGGGTCTTGATTGTGTAACCCTCTGTGAAAATGCTCTGGCATTTGCACGATGTGTAGAGTTGAACACGACAACGTACGAAGCATACTGCCGGCAGCTACAATATATTCGATATCGTGCAGGAGTCATTGATAAATATCCAAGCCGCCTGCACTATTTTAGCGATTGGATATTTGACAACGAGAAGAAGGGTGTTGTGAAAAACGTTACGGCAGATGTGGGAGGACATTTCAGCGGGAAAATTGTCCGAAAAATTAATTTCATGACAACTCACCGGGCATTATACAAGCAGTTGGCTGAGAACAAATTTTTCGTGACAATTCAACATCAGGAAAAAGAAATCAGTAGGCGAAGGCTTCGATACATTCCTAAAGACAACATCGACAGGATTTCAGCAAAGATCCGACACGGGGATATTCTCGCTTTTACAACGAACATTGAAGGAATGGATATTTCACACACGGGGATTGCATTTCGAAAAGAAGATGGTACGATACACTTGCTGCACGCCCCTGTTCCTGGAACAAAAGTCCAGATCACAGAACTCTCGTTACATGATTATTGTGCAAAAAACAGCCGACAGACAGGGATTATTATTGCCCGGCCGCTCGAGCCTGTTGTACATTAATTCTTGAAATCATGGCGGACAGGCTATGGCAGACAAACAGCAACCGCTCGTCATATTGGTTGAAGACAACGCCGAAATATTAGATGTAATGGCCACACTACTAGAAAATTCGGGATTTTCCGTTGTGCGTGCACTTAACGGTGTCGAAGCTCTTTCTCTGCTTGAGAGATATACGCCCGATATAGTTGTTTCAGATATTCATATGCCGGAGATGAACGGGTTTGATTTCTATGCCGCATTACGGAATCGTGAAAATATGCAGCATGTTCCGTTTATCTTTCTCACCGGATTTTCCGATGTGGAGAGCGTCGTCCGCGGCCGTGAACTCGGTGTCGATGATTACCTCATCAAGCCGGTTGATGCACGGTTGTTGCTTTCGAGCATTCGCGGTAAACTGAAACGCGCCGGCGAGATCCGGGTCTCGACCACCGATCAAATTGCGGAACTAAAAAACCATCTGATACAGGTCCTCACGCATGAATTCCGTACTCCGCTGACATTGATCAATAGCACAACAGACATGCTCGCCGATGCATCGATGCAATTCGGCCCGGAGGAAATGCAGCAATTTGTCGCCATGATAAAAGAGGGGGGAACGCGTCTACAGCGCCTTGTCGAATCATTTTTACTGGCCTCGGCAATCGAGGCCGGTGAAACGCAGAAAGAATATAACGCCCGGGTCAACGAGTACGAACTTTCCGAAATCATCACGGCGTCAATCACCGATGCGACACCACTGGCAACCGAACGTTCGATCACAATCGCACAGGAAATTCCCCACGGTTGCTTTATGGTAAGGATATGTCAGAAGCACATATTTGAAATTCTCCGCTGTCTGCTCGAAAATGCAGTAAAATTCAGTCCTGCAGGCTCTACCGTCCATTGCCGGATTACCGATGATGGAATCTCGTGGACCGTCAGTGTAGAAGATCACGGCCGGGGTATCCCTGTTACTGAACTTCCAAAAATCGTCGAGAAATTTTATCAGGTGGATAGAAGAAAATTCGAACAGCAGGGAATCGGCCTCGGCCTCTACATAGCTAGAAGTTTAGCAGAAATGAATAAAGTTGTCCTCGCATTCGATAGCGTGGAAGGTAAAGGCACCACCGCACGCTTGCGTTTCCCTAAAGTGGTTACAAATTGAATTCGACTAAACCCTCCAGCACCTTGAGATTCTCCATATCTTCATGCATATCCTCACTTTTCGGCGTCTCGAGAATTTTAGGAATATCCTGGAAACGCTGATCATTCATGAGTAATGAAAATCCTTTAATACCGATCGTTCCTTTACCAATATGCTCATGCCGGTCGATACGAGAACCAAGTCCTTTCTTTGAATCATTGACATGAAATGCAACCAGCCGGTCAAAACCGATTACTTCATCAAATTCATGAAATGTTTTTTCATATCCTTCTTCCGTACCGATATCATATCCTGCGGCAAAGACATGACATGTATCAATACACACTCCGATTCGCTTTTTTTCTTCTACCAGCTCGATTATTGCCTGCAACTGTTCAAAGGTATAGCCGAGGGCAGTCCCCTGACCGGCCGTTGTCTCCAGTACACTCTTCACTGAAAACTCTTTGGTTTTTTCATGTATGAGATTGATCGACTCTGCAATTTTTTGTATTCCTTCTTTTTCTCCAAGACCCATATGCGAGCCGGGATGAAAATTCAGGTAGAGAATGCCAAGCGCCTGACAACGCTGTAATTCATCGAGTAAGGCATCCCTTGATTTCTTTAAGATCGATGCATTTTTAGCACAGAGATTGATTAGATAACAATCGTGCGCAATGACAGGTGTGATTAATGATTTTTTCGCTTTCTCTTCGTACTGCCGAATATCTTCCTCTGTCAGCGATTTTCCGAACCACTGGCTACTGTTTTTTGTAAAAACCTGCATCGTCTTGCAGCCGATTTTTTCTCCCCGGTCAAAGGCTGTATGAATGCCGCCAGCAATGGACATATGGGCGCCAAGGAGAGGGACTTTTCTCATAAAATATTAACACAGTGGATGTAACTTCACATATTAATTTCAGAGGCAGGACTATTCTTCCACTATCTTTTTTGATGTCTCATTAATCGTGAGCCGGGTTTGAAACATCCCACTGATACCACCACGACACGTGAGGGTAAACGATAGCTGTTTAGGGACATACCCCTCCGGGTAAGTTAATTTTATCCATCCCGGCTCTTTTTTCTTGAATATTTTATTGGGATAGATTTCCGTACCAACAACATCCGGGGACTCAACCGATACACTCTCCAGTTCGTCTCCTTCGTTCACAATGAAACAAGTGCACTTATTATTTTCACGTAGAATACGAAGGAGTCGTAATGAAAGAACGGGCAACGGTTTTACTCCCTCCGGTAATACAGGAACCGGGACATCAGCAGAAGGTGGGATATCAGGAGTTTTCTGAGATATAAAAGATGTTACAGAAGGTTCTGGCAAAGGTGGCCGATCCATATCCGGAAGTGGTTCTGCAACCGATGGTACAGTTGACGTTTCGATTTGTTCTTTCTGAACGTAGCTATCTGTGAAAGGATCGTAAGTTAACGCATCGCTACTTGAGAAATCATTTTTTGTAATCGACTGGGCTACCTCCACCACTCGATTTCCATAATCTTTTGATTCTGGAGATAGGTACCCGTGTGGTTCTTCTTCTTTTCCACGGCCTGTAGCAATATCAAAGAGTGTCCGATCATATGATGCAATTTTATTGTACGCCAGTAATATTGTAGCCATGGCCATACCCGAGATAAAACCACCGACGTGGGCCCAGTATGCGATCTCACCTCCCCCTGAAACAGCTCCAACAATATCAAAGACGAACCATAACCCTACCATCATATAACCATATACTTTAAATCCGGCACCAATAAATCCGAAAAGAAAAATACATTCGAGCTTATTAACCGGAAATAAAACAAGTGACATACCAATGATACCGTTCACAGCACCGCTCGCCCCGATGGCTGGAATATCGCTAAAGAAAAGATGTGTCGATGACGCGCATAGGCCAAGAAAGAGATACACAAAAGTATACCAGATATTTCCAACAACAGAATTGATCGCATTCCCAAATACCCAGAGAAACAGCATGTTCCCGATAAGATGAAAAAGACCGCCGTGCAGAAACATGCAACCGAGCAAACCACTAAAACTCCAATCCTGCAATACCATCGACTCTGTAATAGATTCAGGAACGATAGAATATGTTGTAAGAAAATATAAGAGGCATGTAACTCCGATGATTATTGCATTTGAAATGGGAGCATAGACATATGAAATTTGTAAGCGATATGGGATGACCACGATCGATCTCCTGGCAAATGATTAATTTAACCGATTATTGAGTCGATACTCATCGATAGGGATAGAAGATAAAAAATAAAATGGATAATCCTGATAGTACCCAGAGTCCCGGTTTTATTTCCGAAAATTTTCCCGAAAGTACTTTAAAGAGTGGATAAGCTACAAAACCTGCTGTCATTCCAATTCCAATATTATAAGTAAAACTCATTAATGCAACAACGCAAAACACAGGAATAGCTTCCGTAAGATCATCGAATCGAAGACGCGTGATGGGTGTAATCATCAGGACACCGACGATGATCAGCGACGGTCCATAGGCAAACGCAGGAATAGCTGTGAAAAATGGTGCAAAAAACAGAGCCAATAAAAAAAGAACGGCGGTCACGACCGCTGTGAGTCCTGATTTCCCACCGGCTTCGATTCCTGTTGCCGATTCGATATATGCCCCCGTCGTTGATGTTCCAAGTATAGCAGCGAGCGTCGTTCCCAGCGCATCGCACAACATCGGCTTTTCAATCCCGGGTAGATTTCCATGTTCATCAAGAAGATTCGCTTTGTACGCTAAACCGATCAGAGTACCGAGGGTATCAAGAAAAGCCATGACAAATACAGTAAGGATCACTGAAAAAAGTCCCCACTGCAATGCCCCAGCAACGTCCATATGAAACAATACCGGGGTAATATCGGGTGGTACACTTATCCACTTCTGCGGAAGCGGGACAATTCCCAAGAAGAATGCAAGAATCGTGACACTCACTATGCCGATAAGAATCGCCCCACGTACACGGCGCATCATAAGAAATCCGATGAGAAGAAATCCAAAAATCGAAAGGAGCACCGACGACTGGCGAAGGTCCCCCGTATGAACCGGTGCGCCCTCGACACCCACTCGAACAATGCCGCACTCATTAAGACCTATGAAGGCAAGGAACAGTCCAATGCCGACAGCAAAGGCAATTTTCAATGATTCGGGTATTGCATCGGCCAGCCAGCTTCGCACTTTGAAGAGTGTGAGAATCGTGAACAATACTCCGCTAATAAATATTGCACCAAGTGCAACCTGCCAGCTGTATCCCATGACGCGAACAACGGTATATGCAATGAACGCATTTTCTCCCATATACGGTGCAATAGCAAAGGGACGTTTGGCATACAAACCGATCGCCATCGTCCCGAAAAAAGCGCTGAGAATTGTCGCAACCATCGATGCCCCAAAAGGCATACCGGCGGCTTCGAGGATTTTGGGATTGACGATAATAATGTAGGCCATCGTAACAAACGTCGTTATGCCCGCGACGATTTCTTGCTTGATTGTTGTTCCAAGTTTATCAAGTTCAAAGAATGATTTCAAAAAATTACTCATCGTGAAACTCCCTTATTATTTCCAGTTTATTATTTCTCTCGCTCAGATTCTTCGGATAAATTATGGTACGAGCATGCCTGCTTTCGTTGTTTGTTCCCATGGAGCGCAAGTACCAGAGGAAAGCCCTTATGTTGGCAATAAAGAGGTGATTCATGGATAAGGATGATTTGTCCCTGGACGACAAATTTTGACACTATGATAATAGTAGAAAGACTCCTGATATGCAAGAAAGTGAAATATTTTTCTTGACATAATATATCCAATTTTGTAGATTAAATTGATAATGAAAATGTGTAATCAATATATCATTTTTAAGGGGGATTATTGGTGGTGGCGCTGGTCCGCCGAGGGCGGACCGGTGTCCCTGCACTAGTGTATTTACGGATTGGACCGTAAAAGTGGGATCACCGGACAAGGCGTTCCCACTTTTTTTAAATGACAGTAATCGTGGGAGCCTGAAACCACGATTTTTTTATTTATATCATTACCATAACCACATTAAATGGAGAACAGAAAAATGGAACCCCGAAAAATCTTACTCGAAGAAAAGGAGATGCCCACCTCTTACTACAACATTCAGGCTGATCTTCCCCATCCGCTTGATCCCCCACTCCATCCGGGGACCGGAAAACCGGTCGGACCTCAGGACCTTGCGGCAATATTTCCAATGGAATTAATAAAGCAGGAAGTCAGCCAGGAACGGTTTATCGAAATTCCTGAAGAAGTCCAGCGTGCATATCTACTTTACCGTCCTACACCCCTTATTCGTGCATTCGATCTTGAAAAAGCATTAGACACCCCGGCGAAAATCTATTATAAGTACGAGGGGGTGAGTCCTGCCGGAAGTCACAAACCAAATACCGCTATACCGCAGGCATTCTACAACAAGAAGGAAGGGATAAAGCGACTAACGACTGAAACCGGAGCCGGGCAATGGGGAAGCGCGCTTGCCCTTGCATGTAATATGTTCAAACTGGAATGCAAAGTGTACATGGTCCGTGTGAGCTATGAACAAAAGCCGTATCGGCGTTCGATGATTCGTGCATGGGGAAGCCAGGTCGTGCCAAGTCCAAGCCGTGATACCAAAGCCGGCCGCGCAATCCTTAAAAAGAATCCTAAATCACCGGGAAGTCTTGGAATTGCGATCAGCGAAGCTGTTGAAGATGCTGCGGGTCGCTCCGACACAAACTACTCGCTCGGTAGCGTGTTGAACCATGTGCTGCTTCACCAGACTGTCGTAGGTCAGGAGGCAATGAAACAGCTCGAAAAAGCGGGTCTTTATCCTGATATGGTTATCGGCTGTGTAGGGGGCGGATCGAATTTTGGCGGGATTGTATTGCCATTTATTCGCGATAAAATTCATGGAAAGAAAGTCCGGGCAATAGCGGTTGAACCTGCCTCATGTCCGACACTTACCAGAGGAGAATTTCGCTACGATTTCGGCGATGTGGCGAAGATGACACCGCTTCTCGCAATGCATACACTCGGGCACAATTTTATTCCTGAACCAATTCACGCCGGCGGACTCCGTTATCATGGAATGGCGCCCATCATAAGCCGGCTGTGCAAAGATGGATTGATTGAAGCACGGGCATATATGCAAAATGAAATTTTTGAGGCAGCAATATTATTCGCAAGAACCGAAGGCATCATCGCGGCTCCTGAATCAGCGCATGCAATCCTCGCAGTGATCGATGAAGCAAAGCAGGCAAAAAAGGAAGGGACAAAAAAGGTCATTCTGTTTAATTTGAGCGGACACGGTCACTTCGATATGTCTGCCTACGATGCATACCTGGGTGGAAAACTTATCAATCATGAACTCAAGAAGTCAACCATCCAGAAGGCACTGAAGGAGATCGAAACATATCCGGTGCCGACATAAGGTTCTATATATCCAGTAATTATCTGAAAAAGGCTCCGGTACTAATACCGGAGCCTTTTTATATGTATACATTGGATCGTCCTGAAATAAGTTGACAGAAAAAGAGAAAAATAAATATTAATGCTCTTACACAATTACCCGCAAAATATTAAGGGAAATCGCTCAATATCCTAAGCTTTTCCCCTTGACCTCAACCTTTACCTTTATCTTTACCTTAACCTATCTCTTTCCTTTACCCTGCTTTTCTCAACGCCTCAGCGCCGCTGACAATTTCAAGCAGCTCTTTCGTAATCGCCGCCTGACGCGCTTTATTATACGAAAGTTGGAGATCGCTGATAATCTCGGACGCATTCGTCGTTGCATTATCCATGGCCGTCATACGGGCCCCCTGTTCTGCGGCATTGGATTCCAGCAAAACCCGCCAGATCTCAAAGTTTAAATGTTTTGGCAATAACGCATTGACAATTGCAGGTGCGGAGGGCTCATAAATATAATCTACATGATACGAGTATTCCGTAGATCGGCCGCTCTGTACGTTAAGTTGTAGTGCGGGGATCGGAAGAAACTCTTCAATAATTATTTTTTGCTGGATAACTGACTTAAACTCATTGTAAACGATTTCGATTCTGTCAAATGCGCCTTTGAGATATCCTTCGATGAGTTCGCGTGCAATTTCCTGGGCATTTGAAAAATCAAGAACATTGAAGAACATTGTTTTTTTCCCGCCAATTGTGTATCCGTGCTTCGAGAAAAAATCAAATCCACGTTTTCCAATGCAATAGAGCTTCACCGCACCGGCTGCATTTAAATCTTTATATGTGTGTTCAATGTGATAGATTGCTGCCTTGGCGATATTCGAATTAAACGCGCCGCATAATCCTCGATCAGCGGTGACAATAACAACGGCAACATTGTTCACTTCGCGGTGTTGAAGCAAAGGATTGACACTCACATCGGTTGTTTCGATAAGGTCTTGCAGCATCTGGCGCATCATTCGCGCATAGGGCCGAGCCGATACAATACTCTCCTGCGCACGTCGAAGTTTCGCCGCAGCAACCATCTTCATTGCCTTCGTAATCTTCTGTGTACTTTTAACGCCGCTAATCCGGCGGCGTATATCACGAAGAGTCGCCATAAATTCGCTTCTTACTTATTTAATGTCGCTTTGAATGATGCCGTAAATTCTTTTAAGACTTCCGTCAACGCTTTTATCAATTCGTCTGTAAGCTCTTTTTTTGTCGCGATATCATCGAGCAGGGTACGATGACCTAAATTCATTACTTCTAAAAATTCACGTTCGAACCGCTGGACTTCTTCAAGTGGAATTTCGTCGAGGAAACCATTTGTCCCGGCAAAAATACTGACTACCTGGTTCTCAACCGTCATAGGTGCGTACTGTCCCTGTTTCAGAAGCTCGACAAGCCGCGATCCACGTCGCAATTGTTGCTGCGTAGACTTATCAAGATCCGAGCCGAATTTTACAAAGGCCTCGAGATCGCGGTATTGCGCAAGATCGATACGTAAACGACCGGCCACTTTCTTCATCGCCTTGATTTGCGCATCTCCACCCACGCGTGAAACAGAGATACCGACATCAATCGCCGGACGAACACCCGAGTTGAAAAGATTTGGTAAGAGATAAATCTGTCCGTCCGTAATCGAAATCACATTTGTCGGAATATAAGCCGAAACATCACCGGCCTGTGTTTCGATGACCGGCAGTGCCGTCAGACTCCCGCCTCCCAGTTCTTCATTGAGTTTGGAAGCGCGTTCAAGCAAACGTGAATGCAGATAGAAGATATCGCCTGGATACGCTTCGCGTCCCGGCGGACGCCTTAAGAGCAATGATACCTGCCGGTAGGAAACCGCATGCTTCGAAAGATCGTCGTAAACTACCAGTGCGTGCCGGCCCGAATCCCGGAAAAATTCACCGAGTGTCACACCTGCATAGGGCGCTATAAATTGCAACGGTGCAGGATCGCTCGCATTAGCGGCAATAACCGTGGTAAAGTCCATTGCTCCTTCCTCTTCGAGCTTGCTCACTACCTGTGCGACGGTTGATCCTTTTTGCCCAATCGCGATATAGATGCAATAGACAGGTTTGATTCCTTCTTTTTTTGCCTTTTCTGTATGGGTATATTTCTGGTTGATGATTGTGTCAATTGCGATTGCTGTTTTTCCGGTCTGGCGGTCGCCGATGATCAATTCACGCTGCCCCCGGCCGATCGGAATCATTCCATCGATCGCTTTGATACCCGTCTGGAGAGGCTCTTTAACCGGTTGGCGTTGAATCACCCCGAGTGCCTTTCGTTCGATCGGTAAAAACTTCTGAGTGGTGATAGCCCCCTTACCGTCAATCGGTTGACCGAGCGGATTTATTACACGTCCGAGCATCTGTTCGCCGACAGGCATTGAGGCAAGCCGTCCGGTTCGCTTAACCGTATCGCCTTCCCGTATCAATGTTTCATCGCCAAAAAGAATACAGCCGACATTATCTTCTTCGAGGTTCAGCACCATACCGAATACGCTGTTCGGGAATTCGACAAGTTCACTCGCCATCACCTTCGATAATCCATAAATACGTGCAATACCATCACCGACCTGGAGCACGGTACCGACATCGTACACATCGATTTCTTTTTCAAAACCGGCGAGTTGTTTTCGTATTATCGCCGATACTTCCTCTGGTCTGATTTCTGCCATAATTTATCCCTTTAATTGCGCTCAGGCGTACCCCTGACAAAACGCTCACGGAGCCGCTCTAACTGTCGGCGTATACTTCCATCAAACACCGTGTCTCCTGCCCGCGCGATGAATCCTCCCTGGATACTTTTATCCAAACTGAATGTAACAAGAACTTTTTTCCCTGAATATTCTTCCAGTGTCACGACAAGTGCCTTCTCCTGTGTTCCGGAAAATGGCGTTACGGTTTTTACATCGACGCTCAAAATACCGAGCATCTCATTGTATAAAAAATGGAACTGAGTGATGATACTTGGAAGAACATTCTCGCGTCCTTTTTCGATCAACATATTGAGAAATGTAAATGTCATCGTATGAAGCTGCGTTGCGAACAATTCGGCCACAACCCTTCTTTTTTTCTCAATCGAAATAATCGGACTCGAGAGAAAGAGCCGAAAATCTTTTGTGTTTTGAAGGGTTGCTTTCAGGATTTGTATATCCCGTGTCACTTCTTCCAGCATATTCATCTCCTGTGCACTTTTAATCAATGCCGTCGCATAGCGTTTAGCAACTCTCATATCGCTCATAGATCGTGTACCTTAATTCTTGGGGAGTTTTGCAAGTGCTTCGTCGATAATTTTTTTATGTTTTTTCTCGTCGATAGTCTCACTGAGAATTTTACTCGCGGTCGAAATAGCAAGATCGGCAACCTCCCCGCGGAGCTGGGCGAGGGCGCTTTCTTTCAACCGAAGAATTTCTTCCGCGGCTTCCTTGAGGCGTTTTTCCGCCCTTTGTCGTGCTTCCTGTTCAATTTCAATGCGCTTGCGTTCGGCATTCGTTTCGGCTTCTTTCATAATACGTCGTACTTCATCTGCAGCCCCGGCCATTTGCCGTTTGTTCTCTTCAAGAAGATGCTCAGCTTCTACCTTTGCCTGTTCGGATTTTTCAAGCGACAAGCGGACGGATTCCTCCCGTGCATGGAGCGCTTCAAGAAGCGATTTCCATGCAAACTTTCGTAAGAGGAAGACTAAAAGAATAAATGTGATGATTGTCCAGAGAATCAGCCCTGGATTAATCTGTAACATTGGATTATCCCTTTCGTCACTTCAGACGATGTATGATTACCCTATTTAGTAGCAAGAATAATGCAAATGACAAGCGCAAAGAAGGTCACTCCTTCAATCAATGCTGCAGCGATTATCATCGAAAAACGGACTTGACCGGCAACTTCTGGTTGACGACCGCTTGCTTCCATTGTGGCAGCGGCAAGTTTTGAGATTCCGTAGGCCGCACCGATTACCGTTAATGCGGCACTGATACCTGCGGCGACATAACCATAAACTAAATTTTCCATGTGTACTCCTCCATCGTGAATTACGGTAAATGATATTATGAATGAATTATTAATATGAATTTTCTTCCTCGTGCCCTCCCTGAATTCCGATTCCCATGAATAGGGCTGTCAGAATTGTAAAAATAAATGCCTGGAGGAGTGCAACAAGAAATTCAAGTAAATTGATACCGAGCATGAACAGCACTGATGCCGGGGCAATTGCATATGATCGAAACATGAAAATTAATCCCGCCAGCGACACCAGTACAAGATGACCCGCTGTCATATTGGCAAAAAGACGGATACATAAGGCAAATGGTTTAGTAAATAAACCGATAATCTCAATCGGGATCAGAATTGGCCACAATGCCCAGTGTACACCTCCCGTAAGATGAGCAAGATAGTTCCTGAAACCCTGCTTTCTGATCGCAGCAACCTGTATCATACAAAACGCCACAATTGCAAGTCCTGCCGTGATGCTTATATTGCCCGTGGAACTGACTCCATAAGGAATTAGTCCCAGTAAATTCATCGTCAGAATAAAGAAAAATGTCGTCAGCAAATATGAAATATACTTCATTCCTTCCTGACCCATATTCGGCAGCACAATTTCTTCCCGAATGAAGACGATGATGATTTCGATCAAATTTCCGATTCCCGTTGGAACTCTCCGCTTTCTATTCTGGCGGGCCGCAGTGACAGCAATTGCGATTAAAACGAGTGCGGCAATCCACATATAAAAAACATGCTTTGTGATCGAGAGATCAATCGTTAATCCGAAAATATGGACCGTCGGAAATTGTGGAAATGAAAAATGAGTAAAAGGCTGAAATTCTATGTCCCGGGAATCGAGGAGGTGATTCAGGAGCTGTGTGAAAACATTTCCTTCGCTTCCTCCATGGCCGGTAGCTGCTCCTGCATGCCGGAGCGTATCGACCACCACGGAATCGCGTACCGCGTGGATTATGGGTTGCTGATATAATGAATCGAGAAGTGTGATGAACATCATCGACTTATATATTTTTCGTACGGACTCGTAACTGGATAAATATGACTTCCAGAATTAAATACAAGCCATAGAACGACAACAGCGATGCTGACAGCGGAATAATCGGCAGCCGGAACACCTTAATACAGATGAAAAAACCTCCGAGCAACACCGCCATTCGAATTCCCATTCCCCCCAGAACGACCTTTAAGAAAGTTGTATATGATTTACCGATGGAATATTCTATTGCTGCATATCCGAGAAGAACATTTGCCGTACTCATCAATGTACCGGTGATAAGAGCAATGTTCGTTTCTCTTGACGTGTGCACTGCCATAGGGTATACACCGCCGATGGCTGCAAGAACCAGTATAGCAATTACTTGTTTGGGAAGCGAGGTCAGGAATCTTTTATATTGTGATTCCCCGTTTTCCATCGTTCATCCTCTCTTTTCCCAAGTTTAATGACCGTGATAAAAAATTTATATAAGGCACCCACGATCCCAATTAGCGTCATCACGATCATACACCATGGCGCAGTACGGAATTCTCCGTCGAGCCAGCGACCGCCAAAGAAAAAAATGGTTACCGTTGCGGCAAGCTGAAAACCAATCGTAAGGTACGGGGCAAGCTGTTGAAGCACCGATTGTTTCGATTCTTTCCCCGAAGACGGGTCCTCATCGCGCTGTGCCATTATTTTTTCGTGGAGTGTGAAATCACCCTTGCTGCCGTTGATCAGTCATGCGACAGTTGCCGTCAAATGATGCCCCCTCATCGACAATAAGTTTTGCCGCACGCACATCTCCCTTAATCGAGGCTTTTCCTTCAAAAACCAATTTCTCTCCTGCGTGAATATTGCCACGAACCTTGCCGCCCACCGTAATATTCCGGGCTGTGATGTTGCCTTCAACATCCCCGGTGATACCAATCGCAATGTTTTCGCTCACCGCAACCTCCCCGACGAGTTTTCCGTCGATTCGCATGCTTCCCTGGCTGCGGATTTTTCCTTCGATTGTCGTCCCAACCCCGATGAGGTTGAGATCCTTCACGCTGATTATTTTTTCAGCCATGGGCTTTCCTCCTGTTCAGAGTCAGAGATGGGCTTTAACAATATATTCACCTGGATTACACGGCATACCATTAAACCATACTTCAAAATGCAAATGGGGGCCGTAACTTGTTTTACCGGAATTTCCCAATAATGCAATCGGTTCGCCGCGTTTGACCATCGTATTGCTTACAGTCAATAATGCTTGATTATGTTTATAGAATGTCACAAAGCCATTATTATGAGCAATGATAACCATGTTGCCATCGTCGACTGTCCACCCGGCAAAAATCACATGACCATCTGCCGCGGCATAGACCGCCGTGCCCACTTTCCCTGCTATATCAATACCAAAATGCCTTTTCGCTGAATCATACCCCCGCGTGATGAAACCCTGCGTGGGAAAACTCAGGGGAAGGCTCACCTCGCTATTTTGAATTTCAAGCGTCGTTCCCCTTCTAAATGGAGAGAGTGTTTTCAACGTTTCCGATTGCTGGATCGATGTCACTGGAAGACGTTCATCTTCTATTGTAATCCCACCATGTTGATTTTCTGCAGTAGGATTTTTCTTTGCCGCCGTACTATCCTGTGCTGTTTCATCGCCGAGGACTTTCCGGAGCTTGAAATTATATCCCTGCAAAATGAGCACATCACTGGTCACCCGGTCGAGCTTTTCCTGCAGTAAAACAATTTTCCGTCCGTACTTTTCTTCAAGCGCAGGATTTGTTACCGGGAGCAGAAGTGCCAGAGGAGTATAATTCAACAGTGCAAAGGTAATCGACCCGATAATAATGAAAAGAACACAAACGATGATTCCCAGAACCAGCGGCCTGACGCGAAACGTAGCCGTTTTCCCTGCATCATCATCCGGAATAACGACTATGTTATATTTCCGTGATTTTCTCTTATGGTGAATACTCTCGGAAGGCATTCCATACCCTTTTCTACTGTCCGCTGCAGTTCTTGCATCACTGAATATATCGAACTTAGAGAAAATAGTCAATGAATTTCTCAATTCTCACCAAAATTGAGAAATTTGAGGTTCGTTTTTTCAAAATGTAACCTGAGAAGCATCTTGATTGTAATCGTCTTATTATCTCAGAATTTCTCTTCTGCCAACCTTCGCCCCTGTTCATGTAGAAGTACCCATGCACGTTTTACATGAGTTTCTGTCGTCCGTAGATTTCCGATCGCCATCCTTATGGTATATTTCCCATTCAGTTTTGTATGTGAAAGATAAACTTCACCGGTTGAATTTACAGCTGTCAGTAGTTTTTCATTGAGCTCGTTTAAATACTCTTCTCGGTTCATAACATTCTGTGGTATTGTCGACGGGACATAACGGAAGCACACGACACTGAATGGAGCCGGTGCCAGTAATTCAAAGTTTACATCTTCTTCCACCCATTTTTTAAAAATCTGTCCGAGTTCGATATGACCCTGCAACCGTTCGCGTAATCCTTCGGCACCAAAATACCGTATTACCATCCACAATTTGAGTGCCCTGAACCGCCGGCCGAGTTGAATTCCATAATCCATATAATTAATCACACGGTCTTCTTCCGCAGTACGAAGATACTCGGGAACCAGACTGAATGCACGACGCAGAATCTCGGGTTTACGACAATATAATACGCTAAGATCGATCGGGACAAAAAGCCATTTATGCGGATTCACAACAAGAGAATCGGCCCGATCAACCCCGGCGAGTACCCACTCCATTCCCGGAATCATTCCCGAGACTCCTGCATATGCACCATCCACATGAAGCCACAGATTGTACCGGGCTGCAACGTCGGCGATGTACGGAATAGGGTCTACGCTGGTTGTCGATGTCGTGCCGACAGTTGCAACAATACAAAACGGTTTGCGCTTCGCGGCAATATCCTCTTGAATTGCTTTCTCCAGTAAATCAACCCGCATTCTGAACTCGGCATCAACCGGAATTTTGCAGACTCCTTCCTGACCGATACCCAGCACAATTGCCCCTTTCTCAATCGATGAATGCGCCTGATCTGAAGTATAAAGTCGTAGCTGCGGAAGATCCGTTCGTCCGGCCATTCCTCTCTCTCGAATCTTGGCGTCTATTGCCTCACGAGCAGCGGCAATTGCGACAAGGCTTGAAACCGAGGCCGTATCATTAATAATGCCGAATAGTCCTGAGGGAAGTTTTAGAAGCTGACGAAGCCAATTGAGTACGACATATTCAAGCTCAGCCGCTGCAGGTCCGGTTTTCCACAGCATTACATTGGTGTTGAATGCAGCGCTGAGAAGCTCTCCGAGAATACCCGGTCCGCTCGCCGTGATACCGAAGTACGCAAAGAACCCGGGGTGATTCCAGTGCGTGAGTCCGGGAGCGATTATCCTTGTCAGATCCTCGATCACAGCATCAATTGTCTCGGGTTTCTCCGGTGGAGTCGATGGAAATGCTGATTGAATATCGCCCGGCTTGACCTTTGCAAGGACATTATATCGTTCGGGATGCGCAAGATAATCAGTCACCCAATCGACAAGCAAATGTCCATATCTCCGGAAAACTTCCGGATCCATATCGGTAGAGTGTGTCGGTATCATGGAATTAATGAACGCGTGATTTTCATCGACTGCGTCGTTGGTATGACCATCGGTGTCTGACCCGTCGTTGCTATTGTCATATCCATATCGACGTTCGACTCGGAAGCAACGACAATTCCTTGAGCCGGATTGAAGAAAATCATTCCATCTGTTTTTCCCGTTCCCTCAATATGAAGATCCATTCCCATCATCGATCCTTTTCCTGCAATACTAAACTTCCCGGTTGATGCTATTGTAAAACAATCGTATCCGTTTTTCATTTCTTTCCCGACAATTTTATATTCTTCCTTTGTATCAGTGATAAGTTTTCCGCCAAATTGCTTTTGTTCTACTGTATCGATCGTTGAGGCGTTCCACGTTGATCCGATAGTGACAGGATTTTCACCCAACAGCGGATAATGCCCTAGCTGGTTTTGCATCGATTCCCCTTCTTCACCTTCCATGGTATTTAACGATGTAAAATTACTCACTCTTCCGTTTTTCGCAACGTTCATACGGAATTTTTTCCCGATTACATTAGCCTGAGTTTGAGTTGTATCCATTCCCGGTGCTTTTATAGACATTACGGCAGAATCAGTTGTTGCAATTAACGCCATCGAACCGTCCGGATTCAGAGAATCACCCATTACGCGGACGACATTTATGCCTTGTATTTCGGTTTTTATTTCCCGCCCCATCATCTCCTGCGTCGATTTTGCCTCCAAAATATCTCGATAACGATAGGTTTTACCTTTTTCAAATTTGTACTCAAGCTTAATTCCCTGCGCATAGACCACCATCGACATGACAATACACATAATCAACATGATGTTCACTGCTTTTTTCATATATCCTCCTGAGAAAATTATTTAGGTGTAATATGATAATATTCATGTTCGTCGGCAATATGCATGGCCGTTCGGAACACGAGCCGTGCAACTCGGGCTAATTTATAATAGTTAATACGATTTGATTCGTCGCTCACCTGATGGTAGTCTGCATGTAGACCGCTGTGATAGAAAAGAATCGGGATTTTCTTCTGAATAAAAGGATACTGATCACCGCTGAATAGAAAATATTCCTGTGAATATCCAAATTTAAAGCCAACATAGCGATTTTCCGCCTGTGTAATTCTGACAATATCCGGACTGATTGAATATCCGATCAGGTACAGACTGTCAATACTGTTACGGCCGATCATGTCGAGGTTCAGCATTGCAACGGTTTTATCAAGCGGGTAGAGGGGATTTCCGACGTAAGCCAGAGAACCGAGAAGCCCTTCTTCTTCTCCGGCAAAAGCGATAAAAAGAATACTTCGTTTCGGCTTTTGCTCCAATGTCCCGAACGCTTTTGCGAGAGCCATCATTCCACTCGTCCCCGATGCATTATCATCAGCGCCGTTATAGATAGAATCCTGTCCGATCGCTACCCCTTTCTTATATCCAATATGATCGTAATGAGCTCCGATTATAAGCAGTTCGTTTTTCAATTCCGGATCAGAGCCCTCACAGTATCCGAGTACATTCTGCGTCGTGAATTTCCTTATTGTTGTAGAAGTTTTCACATAACCGTTTGCGCCCGGAATGGAAAACGACTGTGGAGTCATCGTACTGTCGATGCGAGCCTGAAGTGCTTTCAATGCCTCAATGCCACCGAAGAGTTGTTTAATAACTTCAGTACCGACATGCACCACAGGTATTTTTTTCGATTCTTCGACACCGAGTGTCATCGGCAGCGCGTCGACTGGTATTACCTTTGACAGAGACGGCCAGGGAAAACCTCGCGGTATTAGATTACTGTGATTCAAAGGATCGGTAACAACAAAAAGAGCAGCCGCACCATGCTCCATCGCAATGCCGGCTTTTTCGTCAATATTCGAATACTGAGTTGAATTTTTTCCGTCGAACCTGGAATTCGGATCATCCTCACACGGCTCATGCCGGAGAACAACAACGATTTTTCCCCGTACATCGATTTTTGCATAATCATCATACTGATATTCCGGCGCAGTAATTCCATATCCCGCAAAGACGATTGGTCCTGATGCGTCTCTGTTTGCGGTCATCTCAAACGGAACAAATTCACTTTTCAATGTATATGATTGTTCCTTACCATCCTTCGTTATGCGGAGCCGGTTATCATTCCCGAGATTGATAATATTCAATCCAAACTGCTGAAAATAACTCTCACGGAACGCTTCGAGACCGTCGGATTTAAATTCATCGGCAATAAATTGAGCGGCCGAATTGAGCTGCGAACTTGGAGTATTGCGTCCCATCATCGAATCGGAAGCCAGAACATCGACATAGCGCTTCACGAGAGAGGCAGTGACGACATCCAGTCCCCGATCTTCATCCTCCACCGATCCAAAAATACCGCATCCGATCAATGAAAGAAGAAATACCAACGCCAGAATATTATTATGTATTCGAAGTCTGTTCGTTTTATTGAATTCCTTTGCTAATTTATAATAAACAGATTTAGAACAGGTATGACCATGTTTTTTCTTCTTTTGGTTTTAATTCATAATTTGTTTCGCTCTGGCTATCCTCTACATGAATGGCCATTTATCCCGATTATCTATTTTTCTTCCCAATGATGATGGATTTGATCGACGATGAATTTTTGCATGGCAGATTTGTATACCGACCGGTCAAATGAAATTGAATGCATTCTGATCCGGTGAGGATCAAAAGAAAGCGATTCAAAACGCCTGATGGCTTCGCTGAAGTTTGCCGGTGTCTGATCATAAAAAAATGTTCCTGTAACACCCTCAATTATGGTCTCAAGTGCTCCTCCCTTTCCATATGCGATAACAGGTTTTCCGCTGGCCATTGCTTCGAGCGGAACAATACCAAAATCATCGATACCGGGAAATAACAGTGCCGTGCATCGCTGGTATAGACCGGCGATCTCTTCGTCATTCCTCCAGCCGACTAATGTCACCGTTTCACCTGCACGTGAACGGAGCGCTGTTTCTTCCGGTCCGTTTCCGGCAATTACAAGATTCCGTTTCATTGCATTACAGACATCAATTGCCAGATCAATGCGTTTATAGGGTACCAATGCACCCACTACGAGGAAAAATCCTTCATCAATATTCGATGTATTAAACCTCGAGACCTCAACCGGAGGATAAATGACATTCGCCTCCCGATGATAGATACGCTGGATTCGTTCCCGAACGAAAGTGGAATTTGCCACAAATTGATCGACACGAGCCGATGATTTTACGTCCCATCGCTGGAGATATGGGCGGATAATTTTCATTGCTCTACGCACGGAGACGCTTGCCCGACCCGGCCCAAAATAATCATCGTACATGTCCCACACATAACGCATCGGTGTATGGCAATAGCAAATATGTAATGCACCTGGGCGCGGGCGAATTCCTTTGGCCGCACAATGACTTGACGATATGATTACATCGAATTCGCTCATGTCAAAATGCCCGATTGCAGCAGGGAACAGCGGTAGATAGTGCCGATAGAAACGCTCAGCGTGTGGAAGCTTTTGAATAAAGGAGGTTCGGATCTGCATATGTTCAATGGTCGGTGAAACGCTTCCAGGAATATGCAGCAATGTGTGAAGCACTGCATCGGGATAGAGTTCGCAGAGAACTTCAACACATTTTTCCCCTCCTCGCATCGAAGTGAGCCAGTCGTGTACAAGCGCTATACGAAGCTGTGTATTCATATCAAGAAAATATACATGAAAAATTCACTTCGTTCCAACAGAATTTCTTTTTAATCAAACTCAATGGCCTATGAAATGACACAGGGGGCTTCAGATAAACGCTTTATAATGCTTCCGTCTATCTTTGCCCCCTGTTAATGTAACAAGCTGAATTGTATCGCGATATGTATTTCTTAGTTTATTTCTTTTTCTGAACCCCTATTTTCAATTTGTGGTTTTGTCCCTGGTTATCCTTGAAATCCATTTCGTAATCCTGGGAACCACCTCCCTCGAGAAGTTGTCCTGTATCCTGAAGATCGCTTTGCTCTTCTCGCGTTATGATGCGGATTTCAATTCTTCCATCCCGATAGGAGATACCAACCTGTCCTGTGCCAACCTCGGTTGATTTTTGAGACAGGAGATTCAGCAGAACCGCCAATCCATGAGTCATAAACAGATAATCCGAGCTGTCCTTATCCGTTGTAAATCGTCCCTTCGATCCACGAATTGATGCAACCGATGTCGGTGTTGTAAATTCGAATTTCTCCTTCTCCTGTTTGTTCACATCGAAATCTGTTCCGCCCCGGCTGAGCTCGACGCTTTTTGAAAATACGTTACCCGCAATTTCACCGGCAATGGTGATTTCAGAATTCGGACGTACTTTGAGGAGTGTGTTATCATTAAACTTCACAACCGCAAATGCGTTTGGTCCTGTTTTTAGATTATCCTTTGACGCAAGTCGATCGCCCCGCTTTGCTTTTTGCCAGTCGCTGCCCGGTGTTCTGCGATGAACATCGTCTTTAATGATTTTCATAATTATGGCAATCGGCTGTGCATCCGGAGGGTACAGCATCATTGCCGTTACTGCCACTGCACACAGCACCGGAAGAACTGCGGCAAGAATACGGAAGAAAAATTTCTTTTTCATGGTTGTGTATCCTTTTTCATGATTCTAGTGTCTCGATTCAAAAATAACTTGAATAAGTCGGAGCGCCATATAATGCTATTCCATCCGATTTCCATTAGTTTTAATCCTATAAATTCTTCAAGTTATTTTTGGTACTCGACACTAGTCGATTGTCATATTGGTAATTTGGAATTCACCCGAACGTACTTTCTGCAAAAACTCCCCCCAGGTCATTGTAATTCCTCCGAACCGAAGCAGTCCTGTCGGTTCGAATCCCATTTCAAGCAGTCGCGCAATTATCGCTTGAAACTGCGGGCCGGCGATATCTTGAAGCTGATTAAGAATCATTGACGCTGCTGCGGATCCGGTTTGCTTGGTGATATTGATTTGCCAGATTTCACTCGAGATTAAATCCTCGGTATTCGCCCCCGACCGGACAATACCCTGCACGAGCCAGTAGTAACTTTTTCCCTGCTCGAGAGGACGCACACCCGCCCCTGAAGCTTCGTACTGGTAAGTGTTTACTTTTAATAAACGCTTCTGCAAGTTCGGCACCCCGGAGATTGCTTCCTGTGGTGTCTGCATTCCCGGTAATTTTTCATAAACCCCAAGAATTACTTCATCGGTATTTGATGACCATTGGAAAACTGGAAACGGATTCGGCCACTCGATACCATTGGAAGGAGCTAATAACTCAACACGAGATGGATTTTGTATTATCACGCTCACTGGAAACTCATTAGATTTTGGAATATTCGGCGTTTTACTTTCCAGCCACGCTGTGAACGTGTAGGTACCGTAGGGGAGCTTTCCTGTTGCCTGAAGCACATCATTGATTCTCTTCCCTGCGGCATCGACGATTCCACTTTCATTCTCATCGAGTTTTATACCGTTAGGAGATCCAAGATCGACGTTGGTGATCCTCCTCGTTCCCGAAAGGGGGAACGGCTCCGATAACGCCCGAGCAAGGGGATTTAATTGTGTCCCGTCGGCAAGTTGTACCGTGACATCAAGATGCAGAACGACCGTAGCATGGCTGGATGATGTCATGGTAATAACAATAAAGGGACGGGAACTGTGGAAATTATTAAAGTCCAGATCCGTTACCGAAATCTGATCCAACGAGAGAAGAGTAACTGATACACTCAATGATTGAGCGTAGAGTGCTGGTCCAGTCGCTATCCATAATACCATCGTTAAAAAAAATAGCAGCGGGAGGACCATAAGGCGTACCTGATTTTTCATACGATAGCCCTTTATATTATGATAATGTAGTATAAACACTTTTTCATATTTGTGCAACCTTAAAAGTTTGCTATATCATTGTAAATTACAAAGGCCATAAAGGCAAGCAAGAGGAAAAATCCAACCTGCTGAAAAGCTAGTTTCACTTTACTAGGTATTTCCCGGCGGAAGATTGCCTCATACACAAGAAATATGATGTGTCCTCCATCCAGCGCCGGGAATGGTACGATATTTAAAATAGCCAGACTGACACTGAGAAGGGCCAGAAATCCAAAAAAACTCCCGAGGCCAAATTCTGCCGACCGGGTTGCAAGTTGAGCAATGCGAATCGGTCCGCCGACCGTTTTCCCAAATGGCGTCTTCCCGATGACAACCTGCCATATCGATTTCCCGAATAGAACCGTTACATTCCAGATCTCGCCTACACCTCGAGGGAAAGCCTCAATAATTGTATATTGATATCGTTTAATCGGGCCAGCAAATGGTTTCGGTTCCTGCACGATGCCGATTTTTCCATCCGGATCCGGAACGACTTTCCCGTTGAACATTGAGTCGCCTCGCATCCATTGTATCGATACTTCTTTTCCAACATTTGCTTTAACAATCTTCAGCACCTGCTGAGCAACAGCAATATGGACATCGTTCAAGGATATAATGACATCCTTCGATTTCAATCCGACTCGCTCTGCCGGACGATTCTTTTCAACACTGTTAACCATCACCACGCCGGGAGAACCTGCCGGTAGTAATCCAAAAAAGTCTTCTGTGAGATCGGGAACCAATTTCCGCGGAACAGGTATCGTGTACATCGCCTCATGACGCAGAATAGTAAATGTCAAATCGTTTCCTATATCTTCAATGTACATTGCACTTTGGATATCATCCCAGCTTTCTACCCGTTTACCGTTGATTGTTATAATCTTATCGCCCTGCTGGAATCCGGCGATCTCTGCATTACTTTGTTGAACAACAATACCGACTTCCGTCGTATCGATCACTACTCTCCCATTGACATAATTGATCCCCCAGAAAATCAAGATTGCGAGCAGGAGATTCATAATCACTCCCGCTGCCATGACGATCATTCTCTGCCAGATCGGTTTCGACCGGAACTCCCAAGGCTGCGGTTCATGATTGAGAAATTCCGTATCGAAGCTTTCATCGATCATCCCGGCAATTTTCACATATCCCCCGATGGGAACCCATGAAATGCAGTAGTCGGTCTCGCCGATTTTCCGTCCGAACGCACGCGGCGGAAAACCTATTGAGAATATATCAACGCGCATGCCGAAAAGTTTGGCTGCGAGAAAATGACCAAGCTCATGCACCAGAACAAGAATTCCAATAGTGATGATGAAATAGAATATTGTTACAATTACACCCATACTAAATTACACTCCATATTTGTTAATACTGTTCAAGAATCATTGCCCGTGTCGAGCGATCGGCTTCGATGATATGAGGAAGTTCCGGATGATCAACAATGTGCTGGTGGTCTAGTGCCGTACGAATGATGCGGGGAATATCCGGGAATTGAAGCTTCCGGTTGAGAAAAAGATCAACAGCAACTTCATTTGCCGCATTGATAACCGCCGGTGCACTTCCTCCCCGACCGATGGCCTCAAAGGCAAGCCCGAGACACTCAAATTTATCGATGTCCGGTTGAACGAATGTCATCTCGCGAAAAGTCGAAAAATCCAGTCGTTCCCAATGTGAGGGAATACGCTTCGGGTACGTCAGGGCATATTGGATTGGAATTTTCATGTCCGGAATGCCAAGCTGTGCCTTTATCGATCCATCTATAAATTCCACCATTGAATGTATAATCGATTGAGGATGAATAACAACATCGATTTTTTCTGGAGGGATGTGAAACAACCAGTGGGCTTCGATAACTTCTAGTCCTTTATTCATCAATGTTGCCGAATCAATCGTGATTTTATTCCCCATTTTCCAATTTGGATGCTTCAATGCCTCATCAACCGTAATGGAACAGAAATCTTCCTTATTTCGGGTGTAAAAAGGACCGCCCGAAGCTGTGAGAATCAACCGAAGCACAGTCGCGGGGTCCTCACCTGCCAGACATTGCATAATCGCGCTATGTTCACTATCGATCGGAAGGATTTTCACGCCGTATTCATCGACAAGGCCGGTTATGATTTCCCCCGCGACAACAAGTGTCTCTTTATTCGCCAGGGCAATGGTTTTCCGATGTCTGATCGCCTCAATGGTCGGCCTGAGTCCTGCAAAACCCACAAGAGAACTTATGACAAGGTCTACATCATCGCGGCGGACGATTTCGAGAAGCCCTTTCTCGCCGACGAGGACTTCAGTGGTTCCATTGAGTGTCTCTGACAAAGCAGCAGCGGCACGATGATCGAGAACAACTACCCCCTTTGGAGAAAACCTTCGAATCTGTTCATTGAGCAACTCGATATTCCTGTTGGTTGTCAGGTAAGTTGCTCGAAACTGATCAGGGATGGTCTGTATAACTTCAAGACTGCTTCGTCCGATCGATCCGGTTGAACCAAGTATTGCAATATTTCTCATAACAGATAGAAGGTACAGAAATACGGCGTATGAGTCAAGGAATGAGGATTGAGTACACGAACAAAACCTCATTTTCCCTTGTTATTCTTAAATAGTTTATGATAAGAAAAAATCTCAACTTATTAGCTTTTTCATCATGAAGCTTTTATTTATATTATCCCTATGAGATATTGTCGACATAAGTATCGGTTAGGGATTATTGCTGCATGGGTATTACTTGCGATAACAAGAATATCCGCCCAGGAAGAGGGGAAATTATACCATCAAGATCAAAATACAATAAAATTACACCTGGCCGAGGCATATGAGCGGGCTGGAGATTATATGAATGCTCTTCCAATCTATGAGCAGCTTCATCACACTGATGAAAATAATCTTGTTTTCTTTGATGCACTCCGCCGAACTTATATGCATTTGAAATTGTATGATAGTGCAATTACTATTGTTACAAAACGACTTGATTTCACCGGTAATGATATTTCACTTTTCGGTCTGCTTGGTGACTGCTACTATAAGGCTGGAAAAGAGGCAGAGGCATTTGCTGCCTGGAACCGGGGGATCGAGGTTTTCAAGAATTCTCCAACCGCATACCGTGTGATTGCGAATTACCTTATCGAAAACCGATTGCATGACAAAGCCATTAAAATGCTCATTGATGGACGCCGGCAAGATTCCGAGCGTTCTTCCATAACCGAGGAAATTGGATTGTTGTATACTATGATGTTCCGCTACGAAGATGCGACCCGCGAATATCTCTCGATTGTTACCGAAAAAGGATTGTCGATGATGGAGGTCGTACGGCAACGAATTAGCTCATATATTGCCAAACCGGAAGCTCTTAGTGCAGCTCTAAGGGTCGCTCAAGCAGAAACCGCCCGTCATGAAGATAACGTAGCCCTTCAAATGTTACTTGCCTGGTTATATCAAGAGGCAAAAAGATACGATGATGCATTTGTAGTGTATAAAAACATCGATGCACTGCTCAAAGCGCAGGGACGAGAGATATTGAATTTTGCCGAACGGATTTCGAAGGAGCGTGCATTCCCGACTGCTGCAAAGGCATTCAGGGAATATATTGATCACTATCCTGAAGAAAAAGCAATTCCCCAGGCAAAATATGGATATGCTCGAGTACTGGAAGAATTGGGCACACAACCTGATTCGTCGGGTGAGACATCGAATCTCACGGCCGACCGCCACTCCCTGCTTACAGAGGCCATTCAATATTATAACGCCCTGGCAATCGAACATCCGCAATCACAGTATGCCCGACTTGCCCTTTACAGGATTGCACTGGTGAAGTTCAACGTATATTTTGATATCGATGGCGCCCTTCGTGCACTCGATGAAATTCGCCACCGATATGCCGATTCTGAAACAAATCCCGACGTCGTCATCACCACCGGTGATATCTATATTGCACGCGGTGAACTCGACAGTGCTCTTTATTCATATCGGGTACTCTTCAGAAACTATGCGGTCCAGGGGCAGACTCAGAAGAATCTTGCATCGTTTAAGTGTATTCAGATTGAATACTATCGCGGCGAATTCGACAGCGCATTAACCCACCTTGCTCCGCTGGCTCAAGAAACAACGTCGGACATCGCAAATGACGCCATAAAACTCCAGATGTTCATTCAATACCACCGGAAAGGTCAGGAAGATGCTCTTAAAATATATGCACATGCCGAGCTTTTGTCGCGTCAGCATAAATACATGGAGGCTATTGCATTTCTTGAGGATATTACCAAACGTTTTCCGAGCTCGCTGTTACTTGACGATGCATTGATTCTAACTGGAGACCTGTACAGATCCGCCGGACGATTTTCGAATGCACTCGATGCATATCAACGACTTGTAAAAGAATATCCGGAAAGCATTTTTGCCGATCGGTCACTTTTTGCCACTGCCGAAATATATAACCGTGAAATGCACGAAAAAGGAAAAGCCATTACACTCTATGAATCGTTACTCGAACGATTTCCGGATTCATTTCTTGTCGGTGAAGCGCGAAAACGGATCAGGATACTTCGTGGAGACACCCTATGACTCGTGGAAAAATTAGTCTCTTCATCCTTCTAATATTATGCCTGACATCCGTTCCAACTGCAATCGGACAGAAAATACTTATACCGATGGACCTCAGACAGACCGATCACCTGAAAGCATACGGAATCGCATTTTTTGCATTGAATAATGGAGTCGATGTCAACTGGTTGCTTAATTACCGCGGCGGTTCGTTTATGTTCGATGCGCACGATGAATTTACCCGTGAATGCAGAATTCGTGGAGTTACATTCGAAACACTTTCAGGAATACAGGCCAGCCAAATCCTTGCTGAAGTACAGCAGGAAGGAAACAACATGGACGTTGTACTTCTTGAAAAAGTGCCCAAGATTGCGGTCTATGTGCCGCCGAACTTCAAACCATGGGATGATGCGGTAACCCTCGCTCTAGAATATGCCGAGATCCCCTACGAAAAAGTTTGGGATGAGGAGGTGCTCCAGGGAAAATTACAGAAATACGACTGGCTTCATCTGCATCACGAGGATTTCACAGGCCAGTACGGGAAATTCTACATGAACTACGCGTCACAGCAGTGGTATATCGATGAACAGGCATTGAATGAAAAGATGGCGGTAAAACTTGGCTTCAGGAAAGTCTCCGAGATGAAAAAGTCTGTCGCCCGTGCAATTAAATCATACGTCGGGAGCGGTGGTTTTCTATTTGCAATGTGTTCGGCCACCGATACATACGACATCGCATTAGCGGCCGAGAATACCGATATCGTCGATGTCATGTTTGATGGCGATCCGCCGGATCCTGATGCACAGAAGAAACTTGATTACAGCAAAACATTTGTATTCGAGAATTTCACGCTGGTGATGAATCCATTGATTTATGAATACTCCGATATTGATTTCCCTCCAAGCGATCCCATTCCATTGATGGATCCGAATACCGATTACTTTACGCTCTTCGAATTTTCAGCAAAATACGACCCTGTCCCGACAATGCTCACTCAAAATCATGTCAACGTGATTAAGGGTTTCATGGGACAAACCACAGGTTTCAAAAAGAAACTGATCAAGCGATCTGTGATCATACTTGCCCAGAAGGAAGGAACCGAGCAGGTTAAATATCTTCACGGGAATTTCGGACGAGGGACGTTTACCTTTTACGGCGGTCATGATCCCGAAGATTACCAGCATGCTGTCTGGGATCCGCCGACCGATCTGGCCCTGCACAAGAACTCGCCCGGTTACCGGTTGATTTTGAATAATGTCCTTTTCCCGGCGGCAAAAAAGAAACAACAAAAAACATAAGCACCATATCCATCACGTTGATTGTTATGAGACTGGCAATTCTATCTGACATACACGGCAATCTCGAGGCGCTCGCTGCCGTGGAGAGACTTCTCCCTTCACTCAATATTGATGAAATTATCTGCCTCGGCGATATTATCGGATATGGTGCGGATCCAAATCCATGTATCGAATATATTCGTGCGAATGCAAAAATTGTTGTGCGTGGAAATCACGATGCAGCGATCGTCGATCACTCCATAATCGATTCTTTTACTCAAAGGGCAGCGGCGGCAGTGCGGTGGACCATCGGACAATTAACACCTTCAAACTTTGAATATCTCGCATCACTTCCTCTTCTCGTAACAGCTCATAATTGTACCTTTGTCCACTCATCGCCGTTTCAACCTGAAGAGTGGGATTACATCGTTCATCCCATTCAGACTCTCGGATTATTCCGGAACTTCTCCACAACGTTATGTTTTATCGGTCATACACACATTCCGGTCATCTTCGGTGAGGGCACAATAGCATCATCAATCGACCGTAAGAAAAAATATTTAGTGAATCCGGGAAGTGTCGGGCAACCCCGTAATGGAGATCCGAGATTATGTTTTGGTATATTCGATACCGACCAATGGGCATTCAATTTCATACGATCGGCATATGATGTTGAGACTGCCGCAAAGAAGATTATTTCGGCGGGACTTCCGGTTTCTTTGGGTGAACGGCTTTATTTCGGCACATAAATAAAGGCTTCACCAGCTTAGATCGGTCATCGGAAACAGGGAGGTACTCCTTCATTGGAGCTGTTCCAACGCCTTGAGTTTATCGTTCGCTCGTTGTAAATATTCCTGCGCTGTCTTATGATTGGGATCAATTGCCAGCACTCTTGTGAACAAGTCGATCGCCGTCTCGTACTCTTCGTTTGAATAAGCATGCTGCCCGTTTTGATAAAGTTCGTCCACGGTATTCCTCAATGAAGCAAGGCACTGCGCCGCGTACTTTTTTGCTTCGTCATTCATGGGATCTCTTTCCAGCACGAGTTTGAATGCACTGAGTGCATCCTGCATTTTTCCGAGTGCAAGCTGTTTTTTCCCCTCTTCGATAAGCTCCCGAAGTGATAATTTCTCTCTGAGTGAACTCAAACGATGACCCATCTGGCTATTTCCCGGATCGATAACTGCAGCTTTATCAAAAGCATTGCGTGCTGTTTCTAGAAGCGATTGACGCATGGCCATCTCACCGACATGAATGAGCGAATCAACAACAACTGTCCGTTCAGAATCGATTTTCGCAAGTGCCTCTTGTGCATGCTCATCGGTCGAATCATACTCGAGAGCTCTTTGAAACATCGCGTGAGCCTGACGATACTGCCGCTGTCTCCAGTATCTTTGTCCTGTTTCAAACGTCGTATCAACGAGAGCGTGCAATTTTTCTTCTGCAGCAACCAGTCTGACACGCGATGAATCATGATGCGGATTTATTGCCAGCGCAGCCCGAAACATCTGAATCGCATCATAATAACGCTCCTTAATGACGAGCAATTGACCGCGTTCATAATACTCCTCGACTTTCACACGGTAATCGCTCTCTGCTGCTGATCGATACTCACGTGCGGGTGAATAATCCCGATCATACATCAAGGCCAGATTGAACGCCTCAATAGCATCACGATATCGCTGCTGCCGGTAAAGCTCAACGCCTCCAGTAAAATACGCATCGCGCTTTTCGAACCAGGCTGCTCCGAGCCGTGGTGTAAACGTAACGAGGAGTAAGGTATGATCCATTGCCGCATCAATATGGATAAACGGAAATATCAATCCGATACCTCCGCTAAAATTTTTCCCACGGTCAGTCCCCACACGAAGCGATATCCAATCTAATGGACGGCCTTCAATCCCGAGCTGGATACTCCTATCTTCGCTATTAGCCGTACAGCTTGCCTGTACTCTCACCCGATCACTCATGAGCCAGTATGCAGCGCCGATTCCCCCGAACGGCTCTTTGTGTTCGGCGTCAAACGTTATATTTTGGAGAAATGCTCCGAGAGAAAGATTTCGAATTATCGATTCGGTTGGAGGCCGGAATAGAAATCCTGCTCCAAATGTCGGAATAAACGTCTGATCACGTTTTTTTGCACCGGTGGAAAGTCCGAAAGAAACAGATGAGAAAAATTCGTGTGCAAAACCGAGTGCAATAATATCTTCATTCCGGTCGCTATCGGTATTTCTGAATCCTCCAAAGGAGATCGTACCGATCGACGGATCGAAATGTGATGCTCCGAAGAATGTAGTCTGAAAGAGATGGTAATTCGAGATTACACATTCGGTCTGCCGGACATACGAAAGGCATGCCGGATTCGAAAAGAGAGCCCCGACCGAAGGTTGCCAGGCACTCGATGAACGACCGAGTGCCTCGTCATCAGCGCTCACATGCCTGTACTGTGAGACAACGATTGATGGAAAACATATTAGCAGAAAAAACCAAGATTTCACGCTGACACCTTCGATTGCACTGAAAAGATCACTATCGCGGCCCGCTTTCCTTTAAACCGGACAGTTCCTTCATTCTTGAGCGAGAATGATCCATCGAGTCCCCGCATAATCGTTTCGGAGACCAGGATCTGATTCGGTTCGGCAAGATCGCATAATCGCGAGGCGATGTTGACGGCATCACCGATGGCTGTGAAGTCCATTCGCGATCGGGAGCCGATATTTCCCATAACAGTTGGACCGGCATCAATTCCGATTCCGACTTCTATAGTGACTTCTTTATTCAACCGCCGCTGGTGATTCATTTCTCGCAAACATTCCTGAATTGCTATCGCGCTCCTAACGGCATCTGTCATCATCGAAGGTCCTGTAAAGATTGCCATAACACCATCTCCCATAAACTTATCGACCGAGCCGTTCCATGCGGTAATGACGTTCATCTGCGCGTCAAGATAGGTGTTGATCAGCGAGACAACCTCTTCGGGAGACATAGTGTCGGCCAGACGGGTAAAATTACGGATGTCGGTAAAAACGATCGCAATGGTCTTTCGTTCTCCACCCAACGTCACAATTTGGTGTTGTTGAATCATTGTCATGGCATGTTTCGATACGAATTTCTGGAGCATCGCTCGCTCTCTCAGCTGTTCGACCATCTTGTTAAATTCCCGTGTAAGAGCTCCAAGTTCGTCCTTGATCCTCGTAAAAATTCGTACATGGTAGTCACCTTCACCCACACGTCTGGCCCCCTCGGATAATTCTAGGATAATCTGGAGAATTATTCCGGACAGGAAGAATACGATTGTAATTGCTACTGTACACACGCCGAAAGCAGCCAGAATAATTGTTTGTTCGATGACACCGAGCGGACGATACAGTACTTCCTTTGAGAAGCTCACTACAGCTGTTCCAACACGGATGGTCCGTGTTCCTTCTTTCGTCACATGGTGGACGTAAATCGGACGAATGTATTCAAGCTCATCTTGTGTTTCGCGAGAGGTCAATTCCGTTACTGTTTCAATCCGGGTAAATTCTTCATCAGAAAGACGTTTTGCGGCAAGAGCCAGATTCGAATGCGCCACAATGACGCCGTTCCGATCGACGATCATGATGTTTCCAATTCCCTCGACATTCATCCTATGTACCCCGTTGACGGTTTCCTGAATCGATACTTCGGCATGAAGAAGAAGATAATCGCGTGATGCATTTGCTAAATGTTCCGTCGTCAAACGGGCAAGTGACTCGACATTTGCCCGGATTTCTTTCCTTTGCTGGGAAATAATAATCGAACTGAGAACCGCAGCAACAAGGATCACCGTGATTGCTATGATGAGGCTTAACTTGATGCGGATCCGCATTCGCAGAACATACTCAACGAGAATCCTCCATAACGAGAGAAGAATGATGTATGCCCGCTTCATCAACCCGGTAAAAAATGAATATCGCATCATACAATAAAAATATCAATGAATTATAAAATCTACGAAGTTGTACTGAGAAATACAACAACAGTGAGAGAAGTAAAAAAGATGTTTTCCTGCGTGATTGTTATCGCGGATCGGGGTCGAGTTGATCCTGTAACGTTGTAAGCATTTCATTTCGCGGGAGTGTCGATACGGCAGAGCAGAGAATCCCCCGCTCTTCCCATACGACTGTACAACAATGATGGGGAGGCGACGTGATTGAATCCATAAAAATATCTTTTTTTGCTAACGCATTCCGAATTTCACGACGCGCACAGAGTCCGGAACTACTCCCTACATCTTTTATCCAGGCCTGATACACATAAATAATTTGATCACCGCTTTTATACATAACGTGAGCGAGTTTTGCACCTTTATATTCCGAATAGACGGCACCGATAAGTACCGCATTTCTCAATTTGTGAACATCGACATCGAAATTCACTTTATCCCGGAAGAATGCTTTTACAGCCGTTGGTTCACTCGATACCAATTGAACAGTCATCTTTCCATTTTGTATATCATGGAAATTATCGAGTGCCTGATGAAGAACCTCACTATTCTCATCCGCGATACCTTCAAGTGTCGATTGGCTATTCCTCGTGCCGAATGGATGAAAAATAAGTGCCGCCCCCACAATGATCATGATAATCATCGCCATTCCAGCCGCTGGCATTAGATGGCGGTTGGAAAAAAGAGGAAAGAACGATTGAATAGCCTGTCTCCACCACTGGACGCGGGGAATTGACGACCGGGATTCTGCCTTTATTTTTTCTAGAATTGCAGCGCGAACTGTTGGGGGCGTTTCAACAAACTGCAGCCGTGTTTGCGTGATCTGCTTTGTAGCACGCTCCAGGTCATATTCACTGGCGCAGCGAACACAATGGCGAATATGCTGAATGAATTCTGATTGTACAGCACGATCAAGGTTTTGATCGACCGCAGCCGTAATATATTCCTGCATTTCTTTACAGTCCACGGTATCCCCTCAAATTAAAATCGTTTTTTTTCAATCCGGATGTATATAACCTTTTTCCCTTGCATACTCGTATAATTTATCCCGTAATAATCGCCGTCCGCGATGGATTCGGGAGCGGACCGTACCAACGGGACATTCAACAAACTCTGCAATCTCCTCATAAGTAAATCCCTCGATGTCGCAAAGGATAATCACTGTTCGGAAATCATCTGGAAGAGATTCCAGAGCTCGAGCAACATCATCCTCCAGCAGATTACCGAAAAATTTCTCTTGTAAATCATTCGGATCGGTAGATCGATCTCGAATTGTTTGATAAAAATTCTGAACCTCTTCATAGTCAACCGTATCGGGTTCTTTGGTTGCTTTCCGATAGAGGTTGATATATGAATTCTTCATAATCCTGAACAGCCAGGCACGGATATTCGTTCCCTTTTCATACTTGTCCCAGAAGCGATATGCTTTGAGATATGTATCCTGTAGGAGATCATCCGCATCGTTCGGATCTCCGGTCATACGGAGTGCATAATTATATAATGCATCCATATGAGGAACCGCCTCACGCTGGAATTCTTCATCCCGCCCAGGAATTTTCTTTTTAGCTATTTCAGAGGACATGGACCGACTTGTTAATACGTTTTGTATCACCAGGTATGTCGGTCGTTTTTAGTATAACAAGCGCCATAGAGTTCTGGTTCCTTTTGAATATTGTTAAAAAGTATAAAAAATTCCTGCTTCATGTGCAAGTCTAATTAAAAAATGCTTATCTTAATTAAACCTTTGAGTCACCTTCGGATTCAAACATTCACAATAATAGTCCACTCTATCCGATACCAGTAGAAAGAAAAAAGCTATGAAAACACTCATTACAGCCCTGTTTTTGTTAGTAACAATTATCGCCTTTCAACAGCCGGTGTTGGCACAGGAAGGCAAAAAACTTGAAAAAAAAGGGGAACTCATCGAGGGCAAGGGTGAAATTAAAGAACGAAGGGGTGAACGGATGGAACGCCGTGGGGAACGCCTGGAGCGCAAAGGCGAGCGACTTGAACGTCATGGACATCCGGTGAAAGGAACGGCGCTTGAAAAATCCGGTGAAAAAATCGAACGAAAAGGAGAAATTAAGGAACACCAAGGTATAAGAATGGAACGACGCGGCGAGAGAATAGAAAAAACAGGAAAAAATATCGAGAAGCAAAAATAGGACAATCTGTTTATCGATCTTTCAAGAAAAACATAAAGCGAAAATTGCTTTGTGTTTTTCTTTTATTGAATTTTCTGCAATTCTTCAAAATATCTCTTGATCAACTCCTGATATTCCTTTGTATAACCCTGTTCAAGCGCCTTGCGTAGATCCTGCATCAACCTGGAGGTACCTGCGACGGTCGATTGGTCAAGCTCGGATGGTGAAATTTGTTGATATTCCTTTCCGGTTTCAGCACGTCTGCGTTTTTCATAATCGCGCTCTCGCATTGATCGCTGTGCATCAAGAAGCCGGGATAAAATTTTCTCCTGACGCTGAAGCGTTGCCGGGTTGATATCATGCTGCTCAAGATCGCGGACGACCTCCTTCATTTCTTCCGCAATTTTATCGAGATCCCCCAATAGTTTTTGCTGCTCCGATGATTGCCGAGCTTCATTACTTAATTGTTCAAGCGATTTCTGAACCGTGGCCTGCTCGGCCGCAAGACGTGCCGCTTGAGCAGCCTGTTCCGATGTCAGACCTCCCTGCGAACTCAAATCCTGAGTCTGTAAGTTGATTCCCTGTTGTTGCGCTGCCATTCGTCCGAGCTGCTGTAATAGCGAACTGAGTCCTCCTTCTCCTCCCTGCATTGCATTGTCCATAGCCTGTTGTATCTGCCGGGTCGCATCATTAAGAGCTGCCATCGCATCGTGCTGACGATCGGCAGCTTCCTGACCGTTACGTTCTTCAAGTGATTGTATAGCACCCGTCATTTTACCGAATGCCTCTCCGATTGCTTTTCCCATTTTCGGTGTTACGGCAAATGTCTTTTGTGACATTTGCCCGAGAGTATTTGCAAGTTTGCCGAGATCTTCGACAATCTGTTGTTGCGACTGTGCATTCTCGCGGAATCGTTGTGACGATGGATCGAGTGCACGTGATTCGTTCTTCAGATCTTCTTCCTTAGCCGACATTTCAAGCAGTTCCTGCATCATTTTCTGGAATTCGGCCAACAGCTGCTGCTGCCTCCTCTGCTGCATTATGTCTTTTGTATGCTGCATCTGTTTCCCGAACTCGCTCAAAGCGCTCTGCGCACGCTGCTGCTGTTCGCGAGCCTGCCGTGGTTCAGCCTGCTGCAACTGCTGACGGGCGGCCTCCATTGCTACGTCGACTTTTTGTTGTTCGATAAATTCAGTAGCCTGGGCATATTCACGGAGAGGCATTTCGTCGGGAAATTCTTCCATGCGTTTTTGCAGATCGGACAACTGCTGCTGAAGTTTTTTGTAATCTTCCTCAGCTCCCTTTTGCTTTTCCGCAAGCTGCTGAAGTGCTTCGGTATCCCCCGGAGGCGTTTTTGCTGATTGATTTTTCATCTCGGCTTGTCGTTGTTCCAGTTCCGCCGTTCGTCGAATAGCTTCATCGAACTTTTGTTCTATCTGGATACGCTTCAATAAACTCATCGTCCGTTCAATACTTTGTCTGAAATTTTCCTCACTGAACGTAAGCTGTTCCATAGCCTGTCTGATTTGATCGGGCGAGAGTTGCTTCATTGCTTCCTGCATTCTTCGTAGTGCGGCATTCAACTCGGGAGAATCGATCTGCTGGAGTAGTTGTTGAAGCTCGAGATATTTTTCAAGTGTTTCCTGTGAGAGAATATTTTTGTTCTGCATCCCCTGAAATAGTGTGTCCAGACGTTGCGATGTATTCTGGATGTTTTTCCGAAGTTCCTCATACCGCTTCAGTGTTTCCTCGAGCTTCTTCTGCTGTTGCCAGTCAAGCTGCTGATTTTTTCTCATTTGTTGTGTAATATCATTCAGATTCTTTCGCAGCTCTTCGGCCTGTTTGAGGTTTTCCTGCAGGTCTTCGAGCGACTCAGAATGCTGTTTATCGGCATCAGAAAAAATCTCATCAAGCGATGGATACCGGAGGGTATATTCTCTGGTGCGTGCTATTTTCGGACCGCCAATTGCATCATTGTCGTATACCTCGGCATAATACGTTACGACATCTTCCGACGCAAGACGAAGGGACGAAAGATCCCAGAGAAACGGCACTGCAAGGTCGATTCCTTTCTCTTTACCCCGTTTGGCTGGAAGTGGAATATCGATTGTTGAAAATGTTTCCTCTGGTTTTTCATATTTTGATTGCGACAGGCGATACCGCACTTGAAGTCTTGAAAAGCCGTAATCATCATGAATATTCATCAACAACGCAACCTGCATGTTATCATTCAAGTCGATATTCCGGCCGGGAACCGTGATGGCTACCGTCGGCGGCTCATCCGGCATCGAGCGGATCGAATAGGAAATCGGATCGATATTCACTATTCCTTTTTCATCCTGCAATTCGCAATGATACCGTAAATCCTTTTTTATGGTGAAAGATCCTGTAACGTCCGTTCCCTGCGGAAAAAGTTCATGCCGGGTATAATCAGAAAATGCGATGAATGCCCGGGCAATTTCTTTATTCGCCGATAGATTCAGTGTCGCCCGAGTTCCACACAGCGCCGAAATGTCTCCTATATTGTCATCCAGAATTTGATCCGGAATTCCGGTGTATGCCGGCGGATGAAGCCTGACTCTGAGTGCTTTTATTACCGGTCGATCGACGACGGTAATTGTGTATATATCACTTTTTATTTCATCTTTCTGTGCATAATATTCAAAACTGTTTTTCAGAATCGGACTATGCCAGAGAAATTTCCCGCTTGAATCGCGATGGAGTGCAATCCGTTCCAGTAGAGTCTGCCCTTCGGTCCGTGTATACAGTTCAAGGTCCTTCTGCTGTTCACCACGGAGTCGCACGACAATATCCACCGCTTCCCCCTTTACAATTTCTTTATTCCCTGGTAATATCTCGAATGCAAAGGGGAGGGGCGCGGCAAACGACTCCGAAAAGTGCAGTAATCGATAGGATGTATCCCGAAGAGTCACCGGAAGAATGAGACAGAAGAGAACGAAAACGACAACGACGCCGGTTGCATATTTCATCAAACGAAACGGGATCGAGTAGTCCATGACACGAGAGATATCGACCGCTTGTAATTCTCTCTCCAGGTCATTGAGGACCGCATCGATCAGCAGCGAAGAATACCGTGCAGTGTGCTGCCGCTGTTCTTCCAGAATTTCAAGTGCATTCCGGAAATGATCCTTGATCTGCGGATATTTCTTCCCGACTTTTTCAGCGAGGGTGAGATCGTCGTTACTTTTCATGATCCCCATCCGTCGAAGAAGAGGATCGATGAAATATCGTCCGAATGCACCCAGCATTCCTCCTGTGAAGAGCAGCATTATCATCGTCCGAACGATCGGCGGAGTATGAACGAACGATTCGACTAGAACGAGGAGTAGCCAGGCGCCAACAATGATCAGCACAAAACGGAGTATTCCCTCAGCCTGACGAATTGCATTTTCTTTCCGGCGAAGCTCATTGAGTTTATACCGGAGCTTTTGCTCCACAGGTTTTTGACCGAAGGTATCGTACATTATTTCGTTAACGTCCATACGACGATATTTGTTCCGAATTGAAGCGCTTCGAGCCGTTTCTCCGGAGGATCTTTGTGAACCTCGGGATCGGCCCATCCATCACTTGGATTTGATTCATAAGTATAGAGAACGACAAGCCGTCCATTGAGAAATATTCCAAATGCCTGAGGTGGTTTTCCGTCATGCTCATGAGTCTTTGGAACACCTCTTGGAAATTCGTAATGGACATGAAACAAACCATACGAAAAGGGCAACTCGACAAGTGGAAGATCGGGAAAAACCTT